>PVBE012366662.1_pt1 | contig 10463 bp, 19 predicted proteins | sample 1631181 | NCBI WGS metagenome assembly PVBE01 (sample SAMN08397723, study PRJNA350692) | Marine metagenome, whole genome shotgun sequencing project. | isolation source: water | place: Pacific Ocean | collected 2012-04 | reverse complement strand
ATAAATCTAAGAAGGACAAACCAAAGACCGAACCGATAGTAGTGGAAGAGGAAGAGGCACCAGAGCCTACGGGCCCCACCATCACCATTCAGGAACTAAACGCCCTGGGCGTGGGGCTTATGCAGGGTGCGATGTCAATAGACCATCTCGCACCTGCTGAGCAGCGAACCCAGATGATGAACGAGTCCTGGGAACTATCTCAACTACAGATCAAGCAGATTTCAAGAACCGCTAGAAGGAACATCAACGACAAACTAGTCGAGTTCTTCCAGCAGTTCCCAGAGGCTCTTGAGCCAATCAAGCAGCAGTTGGCTAATGCTACCTCTACCATAGGGGAAACCGAAGAGGAGTAAGCGTGAATGAATCCTCACTTGCATTGGGGGGAGGCGTCGTAATCGCCGCATTCTCAGTCCTGTGGGGGAATAACATGATTCAATCTGTAGGTGTGGCTTTGGTGGTGATTTCGACTATCCTCCTAGGCATAGACCTGCTAGGCTTTGGTAGACACCATGAAGAATTGCAGAAACTAACATCAGGGGGTCTGTGGGTTCACGAACTAGAGACGCTTACAGACAAGGACCTGGATGGGGACGAGGAAGTAGGAAGATGAGTGAGCAACAGGCCAACCCCCTCGCCTCAGCAATCTTCATCCTCAAAGCTACAGGGGCCGCAAGGGAGGCAGTCATGGGGGTCAATGAATATACCAAGGCGATTCTAGAGGAGACATTGGCCCTACTAGCTTCAGGAACGGCATGGGAATTCACGCCAATAGGAATAATGGAGCAGCAAGAGCAGGCATTCGGCCCCTTCGAACTCAAGAAGCATGCTTCATACATGATCCCATCAAACCTCGACGAGGATGGCAAGGATTGGAAGGGTGACGCATGGACATACTGCCAACTACCCATGATTTGGGAGAATTTCATCCTCCCCAACTATCAGGTTCCTCGATACTTCTGGTGTAGAGGGTGCAAGAGTACCCAGACTTTCAAGGGCAGTTGCAGCACTTGCCGTTCCAACGGAGAACAGTTCGTGCCAACAATCGAAATCAAGGACTGGGAGAGAGAGATATGATTCGTGATTCCTCCGAGAGTGCGAAGTATCGTGCCTTCCTAATCGGTCTGATGATGATTGGATTTGGACTGGTAGACCCCAAGGTCGCAATTATCCCCTTCATCTTCGGCTTCTCCATTGTGCTTTTCGCCACCTACGAGAAGTACATGGGAGTAGTAAGGAGGTTCTACGATGGCCGATAAACGCAAGGGAACGAACTCGTCAAGATCTAGGAACGCATCAAAGAGGGACCTGCCTCAGACAGATACATCAGCCCCTCTCGTGAACTTGGAAGAGGAATTGGCGTTCCAACAGGCCACCCAGGCAGTAGCAAATCGCTACGAGGAACAGATTCGGAAGCTCAAGGACCACCACGCAAAGGAGATGCAGTCGCTCCTCCAGGGCAGCGAGTCATTCACCAAACCCTCCTTATGGGCGCGATTAACCGGTCGCTACAAGGACATATTCATCGTTTTCAATCACAATTTACCAGTATGGTGTCCAAAGAAGGAATGCCCTACCAGGAGAGAGGGGATTAACTGGGGAATAGAAGCAGTCACCACGAACTTGGACACGGCTCTGAACTACATCTCTGATTACTTCGAACGCAATTCAGACAATGATTGGGCACATGCCAAGCTACTGCACCTGCAAGTGGATCGTAGGAAAGGCAGGGGGGCGGTGGTCGACGAACTCTCATGGACATGGGCTCTCTGGAGGAACTCAGACCACTTTGACGACAAGAGGAAGATTACAGCGAAGATGACATCTGAACTCATCAAGAACTAGGCCGGGTGGCATCCAGAATCCCCAAGGCTGTGACTGCAAGGAAACCGGCACCAGCCAACATCTTCGCGTTCTTCTTCCGCTCACGCTTGTCGCCTTTCACGATAGCAACCGAGCATACACCCAGCATAACCAGAGCTCCGATGCCGAGTTGCCTGTCGTTAGGGCCAGAGAATCCCCCTAAACCTGCAAGGTGGGGCGTGGGAGCCTTAGGGACTGCCTGGTATCTCTGCTCGAAAACCACAGGCCCCTGTCCTACATTGAACGGACCCACAGTATTACCTCAGATTGACCTCATTGGGAATGAGGTGAAACAGCCCCCAAATTATGGGAACGCTGCAGACTAGCATTTCCTTGCGAAAGCCAGAATCTATCTCCTTACCCACGGAGGCGGGACCCTCCCTAGCCTCGCGGATGTAGTCATTGTAGGTAGCCCTCGCCATAAAGGACCCAAAGGTCAGGGATAACAGCGCAATTAGATCATACGCTTGGTCCTCCCCCCAAGGTCGGCCCGCAACGCGCACCTGAACTAATGAGTCAGTTTGAATATCCTTCATCCTCTTGGAGACTACCATTCCAAGCCCGGACCTCTTTGCCTGCCTGATAGCAGCCCGAGTATTGTGGCGCACTGGCGACAGCATGAACCCGCGAAGGGGATGGAGGGAATAAACTCGACCCGTCACACCGTTACGCTACAAACGGCCATATACGCCCACTGCAAGGGCGATGAAGATGAAGAAACCGAATACTGCGAGCATCATGTCGTTAGCGTCAAGGGTGGCTGTGGCCGTGGCAAGGAGGAATGTGGCGACAAGGATGCACGCGATCAACTGCACGACAATGACATGCTTCATCACCATGGGTTTGGGGTTGAACCAATCATCCATCATCGAATGAACAGAGATCTGAGTCTGAGGGTCAGTAGCCGTCAATAGGGACTTCATCACTTCCTCAATATCTTTCGATGTCTGAACCATGCAATCACCTTACCGGGGGTTGAATTGGTGGATAGCCCATTGGTGGGCCTGGCTGCAATCGGGGAATTATGCCCCCTGACCCTACATGAAGCCCCAAGTTAGCCAATCTAGCCAAGGCGCCGGGTCCACCCGCATCATCTGCTCCTCCCATTGCTTCGCTCAGCAAACCATCAATTCCGAGTTGCTGTGCTGCTAGGCTAGCAGCCTGCTTGTGCGTGGAGATTATCTGCTGCCCTGGTGTGACTACACTTGTGTGCAGATGCTGGGAAAGGCCAGTGAGTTCTGCCTGAACTGATGCTGCTGAAAGGGCCTTGAGTCGCACACCCTCTTCGGTGAGTTGCTCCGCCCGAGGCTTGAGGAACATGCCAGAACCGTCTTCGGCCTCCATCAGCATAATCATGTAGCTCTCAAAGAACTCCTTGAGTCGATGGTCTACTACTGTAGAAATCAGTTGCGCCATAATCAACATGCCCTGCTGTTCGGTTAGGAAAACCGCCATTGGATTGGAACTACTCAGTAAATCGGAATCGATGTCCACCTCAGTAGGTTGGGTGTAGTAGCCTAGGGCCATCCATAGTTGATCGGGAGTCAGATATGGATTCGCACCGCCTGCTTGTGGTGGTGCACCCCATTGAGCCTGAGGGGCCGGTGCAGCAACAGGGGCTGCAGTCGCATAAGTCGGAGCGGCAGCAGCCGCAGCAGGTGCAGTTGTATTGAGATAACTCGCGTAGCCTGTCATGTTATCGAGCCTCCGAAGGGGTAGAGTCGGATAACGCTACCGCATTCTCTGCAAGTCGCATAACTCGTAAATCCAAGGTGATGGTTGTCAAATCGACCTCGCCTGTGATTGAGTTTTGGTACTGGTTGATTTGGACTCCCTTTCCCTCATGCTCAAGGCACTTCTGGAAGAACGGTTCCAACTCTTGTACTAGATTGGGCGATGGCCTCTCAGTCGTATCAATCTGCTTAGGAACCATCTTGATTCGCTTCTTCCTCCACAGAAAGGAACTTCTCTCATTCATGTGCTCATCCTCCTCTTGGAGCTTCCATTGGCTGAAAAGCCAGTAGAGCTGCAGTAATTCAGGGCAGTATGAAGAACGCAATGGAGAACCTGTATCGACTCCCATCAGGGCCACAAAGGCCTTTGGTTTTCCAGTCACATCAGCAAAGAACTTTGTGAATAGGGTCTTGCCGCCCTCGCCGGGTGCCAGAGTGTCTGGATCCAAGAGGGGCTTATCGAAGGCGTCGGGCCCGAGACCAGTCAATTGCACTCCAGTCACGCAACATTGCCCATACTCATTGTACTTGGGGAAACCAGGCATCATCCACTTTCTAGCGGGCATTAGCACCTTCCGCGCGTTCTTGATGTTCTTCTTCCGGCGCAATATAGGGTCTGGGTCATTATCGAACTCGAAATTGACCTGGGGGTAGTAGACGGAGGTCGTAGCCCCCACCATGAATACAAGCATGCTCAGGATGTAGTCGTCCATGGTCTCTCCAGCCGTCCTTGTCGCTTAATCGTGGCGCATCAGGGTTTGGCCTGCAATAAATCCCAAATCACCCTCTCAACATTCCAGTTCCGCAATGCTGAGCAAGACCTTTTCAGCGTAGGAACCATCAGATAACGCTGCAGGCGCATCAAATCCTCCCTAAACGGGTTGAAGATGGGATGCTCGCCAATCCTATGGGTCTCGTAGTGCTGCCTCCACTCATCATCAACCCAGAGATCGGCCTTATTCGCAATCATTCCGACTACGACAGGCTTGTACCCCTTCGCCATCTTCCGCAACTTTCGGTTCTTGAACGGGTATTTCCCACTAATCAGAACATCAACGAACCGCTTGAACACCTCTTGCTGCTTGGTATTTTCGGGGTCCGTCAAATGACGATGGTCGATTAGCCAGACGACTATCTGCACCTTCCGAGTCACCATATCTTCAAGCCATAGGTCGAAGTATTCCTCGTGCCCTCCTATGTCGGTGGTGACGAGAGTTCGAGAAGTGAACGATAGTTCGTTGGCTGCCATCTTCACGCGCTTGGTTGAGGCCTTTGGGAGGACATACTTGCCCTTCTTCTGGTTGTATGCATGGTATGTGCTAGTCTCCATCTCGTCATGCTCGACGACCTCTAACTCGCCCGTAGTGGAGATTTGCCTATTGAGCGTGGTTTTCCCAGTGCCCCAATAGCCGTATATCCCAACTCGATTCTTCCTCCATGAAGCCCACAGGTGATGGAGGTAGAGGATTGTGCCATAGGCGAACCTACCGCCGAGAAAAGCATCAGCCACGCCATTCACCAATCGGTGATGGCATCTGAATCCTCTCCTTCGATGACCCAGTCATCGTCGTCGTCGACTTCCTCGTCGTCCTCTTCCTCGTTGTTGTCATCGTCGAAATCCTCTCCCCCATCTCCGAAATCGACAGGGATTAGGCGAAGCTCCGGTTCAGATTCCTCATCCTCGAAGTCGACAACGGATTCCGGTTCAGGCTCGGGCTCAGGCTCGGGCTCAGGCTCGGGCTCAGGCTCGGGCTCAGGCTCGGGCTCAGGCTCCGTCCCTCGAAATCTAGGTGGTGGTGGCGGCAGTTCTACCTCCTGTTCGACCTCTTCCAAGGGGCCTGCGACATCATCTGCCTCACTCGAGATAATGTCAGGGAACAATTCTTCGACCGTGTAGGGAGTAGTTGGAAAACCCTCCTCATCTGCCGATAGCCACACCTCATTACTGGCAAGGCCATTCCCCTCGTATGCATTCTGCAGAATAACGGTGAAAGCATGCCAGAAGGCATACTCCTCATCGGTCCGTCTCTTGTGGGAGACGCTGACGGCTATTGCCCAATTATGATCCCAGCCTACATCATCAGCCCACTCACGAAATTCTGTCGTGAGGAAGTCTCGGAAATCGACAATCTGAACCAACATAGAGCCACGGCCACTCTTGACCGGCCCCTGGAACATCCACTCCGCGCCAGTGGTAGGCTTAGCGACCATGTTACTGTACTTACAGAGCATCGAAGCAATGGTCTTCTGTGGCTTACGGTCAAACGGGAGAAAGGCAGTCATCGTCATTGTATGTCGCTGCCGTTGCTGTCGTTTGAAGGTATCACAACGCGAGCAACCACTCAATCAGTGAGAAATCGAAGAAGTACTCAAGCCCCGAAGTACCCAAGATTGAACCTAGAGTAGCTCCCGAGACATATAGCCAGACCTTCAAGGTGTAGATCCGCAGGTCCCATAGGGAGCGGAAGGCATAGGCATCAGCCATGTGCGACATGCGCAAGTCATTGTCGTCAGGGAACAATCGACTATCGAGGACGCCCAAATCCTCACCTCAGGTCATTGCGGAAATCTTGAGACAGACTTACAACGGGGGTCTCTCTTGTCTCTTCTCTTTCCCTGTCCTGATTGAGTATCTGGCTCTTCTTCATCTCCATCATTCGTCCCATCTCCCTCTGCTTCTGCTCCATCTCAAGGGAGAGCGAGAACTTCTGCAACTCAGCATTCATCCTCTTCGTATTCCGGCGAGTTTGAGTCATCAGGTTCTGGATGTATGATTGGTCTTCCAACCTCTCCTGGAAGAACACTTTGTAGAGCATGAATGCAATCATCTGCACGAATGTGGCCGCCATCATCCAATATCCTCCGAGCTTGGGCCACGAGCCCTCGTCGGGGAACCAAATCCCCTGTGCATGTATTGCCACAGCGGCTCCGATTAGGAACGAGTTCACCAGGAGTAGGGTGAAAATCCGTAGTGTAAGTTGATCTCCTTCATCTAGCATCTTGGACATGTTACCATTCGCTACGAGTGGTCTTAGCCGTTTGAATGCTCCCATTCAGGCGTTCACGCCTACGCGAGCGTGGTCCAGCGGCCTACGCCATGCATCATGGCGGCTGCTAGGGAGGCAGATAATACGACGCCGAGAAACTCTGGCGCCGACCAGGGAATCGGTCCAATCCATGGGAGGGTGAATTCCCCATTCGAAAGCGCCGACCAGTCCAAGCCCTTGTAGCCCCCATGCATGACGATAGCCAGGCTCGCGCCTGCTAGTGCCGCTTTGGTAGCGCCCTTCTTCCCTTGCTTCTTGCTCCGGGGTTGCCCGTCAGGCCTCGAGTTGTAAGCGCCAATAGCGAGTCCAACGGCCCCTGCAAGCAGCAAGGGCGAGGCCCATGCAGCACTCAATGAACCGTTGAATGAGCCCAGAGGCTGCAGAGTAGGCTCTCCTTGACCTCTCTGCATTGCGTGGACTCGAGCCATCCTTGATGAGTGAGACTCTCCCTTGAGCTGATTGCCCAACAAGTGATAATTGCTGTTATCGACTGCTGAGACCGGCTTCATCATCACAAAGTCCACCCGTAGTAGTATTCTCCCCAACTCTTCTTCATCGTCTCCGACGCAATCGGGGATGCCACGATTATTCGATAGTATGGTGAAATGCCTGCTTTGACCGAGCGACGAAGGAACTTGACTACGCGGCCTTCGATGTCATCCTTGCTCATCTCCAATTCACCACGGAGACTGAGAACAGCCGGATCATCGACTGAAATCTGAGGTAATTGTTGAAGAGAATCCAACTCATACAAGGCTCTCTCTCCTTCCAAATCCTCGGGCACGAGTTCGTATGACGGCATCATACAATGCCGACTCAACCGCGCGCCCATGGTAGGCGGAACAGGGTCGTGGGTTTAGGTTTTGCTCATTCCTTCTTCTGCTTGAGAACGGCAACAAGGGCAATTATTTCTGCCCATGCCTGATCGACCAAGTTCGGAGCACACTCCGTTTGGATAACACCAGGGTTTCCGTCCGCGTCCGAGAAGGTATGGCTCAACTTTATTTGCGGATTGCGCATGTCCCGGTCACCAGTCCTTGCCGTATAACCGTTGCCGACTACCACCACTTCTTCTTCCGGCCCTTCTTCTTGGCCTTCTTGAGGGGATTATCGTCTTGAGTTGCCTCACCAACAGCCTCCTTGTTGGTCCAAGTGTAGAACTTCTGCATGATTTCGGTCCTTTCCAATGGCCGCACCCCATACCCCATTGCATCCCAGCCATCATCCAGGCAGGGGAAGTTCTGTATTCGAAACATGGCTGAGGCCTTGAGGCAGTCCTCTGCATGAGCCTTTGCCCTGGCCTTGCTCTCCTCGTCACCAGCGGAGTCAATCTCCTTCTGAGCCGCCTTGAAGTCATACTGAGGAGGTAACTTGAGGGTAACTTTTGCCCGATTTGTGACTACATCAACTCCCTCATAGAAGTGCCCACTACCACACGAGGGACACGAAACCATCATGTTATGCACCATGCCTCTCATCGCCTTGTTCGGAACAGTCAACCAGTTGTATTCCAAGTCTGCTTCACAGAAGGGGCAGGGCGGAGGTGTCATCTCTGCGGTGACTTCCTTGAGTTCTCGGGGCCAGACTTCATTCTGAATGATCTCCTTACAGATCGGGCAGTGAGCATCCCACTCGTCAACATTGAGCTTCGTATCACTCATACCTAGTGCCCCTCACGATGTTCATAGCCCTGCAGTAATCTATCAACTTGTCATTCCTCCACTTGAGACTACCTCGGGCCCAACTGGTTGGGGCGTCTCCTGGTATGAGTTGGGAGTGGGTGTCATTGTGATTACTGCCCTTATCGCACTTCACTAACAGAGTAGGCTCCCAAGCCATAGCACAACCAGCCATCTTCAACCGATGTCCGAAATCAATGTCTTCCATCCCATAAACTCCATCGAAAGACTCGTCGTAGCCATTTATTTTCTCCCATGCCGCCTTCGAGAAGGCAGTATGAAGCCCCCACCAAGCCATCCAGATAGTATGGTCGTCAGGGCTGACAATACCTCCTTCATTCGTGACTCGCCCATCAGTGATTTCCCAACCGGAAGAGTCGGAGGACTCCAAATACGACCCCGCAACCGCGTCAAAACCCTCCCTATACAGCGCGTAATGCCGTTGAATGGTATCGGGCTCGAGAAAGGTCAAATCGTCAATACTGAGAATCCAATCGCCCTTGGCTACATCGACGCAAGCATTCCTGGCGCCTGCAGGGCAAGGTCCTAGTTGATTAGGCGTGTCTCGGACATATTGGTAATTCAGCCCCGTTTCGTCGAGAAGTGCTATCACACCCTCTTCCCTCTCTTCCCACAGTCTATCGCCATAAACCAATTCGAAATCGGCCTTAGGGAAGCTCTGCTGCAGTAGGGACTCAAGCAACCTTCCGAGTCCGGGCTTCTGCCGCGCTGTTATGCAAATCACACTAACTTTCACGCGAACGCCCCCGGAGAACTCTGATTTGGTAGACTGAGATTAACCCCTCTATCATCAGGCAGAAGCCAGCAAGCGACCAGAAGAGGTCGGAGTGAATCTTCGTGATTCCGAGGTAGTTCATGGCCGGCAGAATCACAAGCAGAAACCCGCTGAACAGAATCCACTCAAACCGCAATAACATGTCCCTGACATCATCCATATCGACCATGCCATCATCATTGATGTCGAACCATGACCTGCCTTCTCTGTCTCTATTCAGAAAATCCCGCAAGTCGTTAATCATCTGCTGTTCCGCAGCGAGATCCTCGTCCAATTTGTCTACCATCAGTCCCACTCCCAATCTCTCATACCAAATGCATAAGCGAAAATCGCATCCATCGCCAATCCCACATACCACATCCCATACACGAGTGAAAAGGAGAGCAAGGCAAGGCCCAAGACCTTCACAACAACCTCAATCATCTGAAACCTCCATGTCGTCAATGTCTTGAAGCATCTTGATTCTGTCGAATTCCTCGGGCGTGGGTATTGGGGGAAGTTCCTCGGCCAATTTCGCAAGGTCATTCATCTCCGAACCAGTCGATGAGGCCAATATGACGGGCGCCATAAAGTCTACAGGATCTCCAACGACCCCTGAGAACGCACCCGTAGCAGAACTCGAATAGACACCCCAAAGGGAACATATCTTCTCATACGCGCGCGCGTGACGCGTGGCTATCTTGTCCCATGACAGTCTATCTGCCAAAGACAGGACAGCATGTTGCATGCCCTCATACTTGGAGGGATTCTTCACCTTGGTGAAGACAGCATCGACAATTGCGTCCTTGAGTGACTCCACATCTCCCTGCGCCACCTTCCACCCATGAACGCCACCAATGAGGTCTCGAAGTCGCCCCTCATCGCTAACAATCACAGGCTTCCCTGCGGAGAGTGTTCTGAAAACTGCACCAGAGGAACTGGAAATCGCACTTCCAGTCAGTAATTCTCCCTCATACGGGAATGCCAGATAGTCTGTAGCATGGCAATGCAAGTCCAAATCCTCCTCGGATAACAACTCTGGAATAAAGTGAACCTGCCCTGACTGAGCAGCAATAGCATGACACTCCTCCAATAATTGGGGGTGTGTAGGGTATTTGGGGTGTGCGCCACCGTAAGCAACCAATTCGAAGTATGGAGCTTCCTCTGCAGCCAATACAGCAGCCTTGAGGAGAGTGTGCACTCCTTTGCCGCCGCTGAGGAACCCGTAAGTGAAAATCATCGGGGCTCGCTCGGCCACGCCAATGGTCGAACGCGCATGGGGGTTGGTTTCCATTTTCAGAATCCCATGATCGATATGAGTCACTCCATTCATGCACTGACTGGCGATAATGGGTACCTTGGACCTGTT
>PVBE010865567.1_pt1 | contig 10463 bp, 8 predicted proteins | sample 1631181 | NCBI WGS metagenome assembly PVBE01 (sample SAMN08397723, study PRJNA350692) | Marine metagenome, whole genome shotgun sequencing project. | isolation source: water | place: Pacific Ocean | collected 2012-04 | reverse complement strand
CTCGCCTTGGCCACCGGGACCGAGGACAGGGCTCCCGAGGACGAGATGACGGCCGCGCTGATGGCGGTACTGCCGCCCCCGGGTCCCATCCGGTGAAGGCAGTTCCCGAGCACGCCAACTGGCTCATGATCTAACGTTGCTGATGGCGACGATCTGGAACGAGGACAGGGGCCGTACCGTCAATCACGTTGAACAGGCTTGTGTTGAGATTGTTCGTGGAGGAGTCGTTTTCGTGGCGCGTACCTGCATGCCTGTGAGTCCCGACGGAGAGCACTGATGGCGCTGACCACAGGTCGAATGCTCGAGACCCTTTCGGAACTTGATCTACTCGATCTCGGTGATCCCGGTGTCTGGCCCGGGGAGCCCGAGGGGTTTGATGTCCTCGACATTGACTGGAGCGCCGTACAGGACGCCGACCCTAATATCGGCCAGGAGACGGAGGCTCACCCCCGGTGGCGGGAGGTCGAATTCGAGTTGGACCGGAGATCCCGTGGCGAGTTTGAGTTCCCGCCCGAGGAAGTACTTGATGCCCTCGCCTGGTATCTGCCCATCCACTACTTCGGGCCGGCGTGGGGCATCTACATTCGTGAGGACGCGATACTCGATCTTGCCTCGATGATTCTCGGCCGGCTCGACCCGTGGGACCGAGGCAACCTCCAGATCGTCCAGGCGACGGTCCAGGCGGCGCTGACCATCCTGTACCTCCATGAGGCGTTCCACCACAAGGTCGAGAGTTTCGCCGTCCGCCTCGAGGTGGTCGAGCGCGGCCGCCGCTATCTGCGTTATCAGCGCAACGTCTATCAGCCACTCTCGGGCTCCGACGATCAACTGGAGGAGGGCTTGGCTTGCGCAGAGATGATCCGCAGGCTGGGCGAGCCCACCTACCGCAGAGGATTGGCCGACTCAGTCCGGCGGGCGACGGTCGAGTTCCTGCGGGACTGGATTCCCCGGTTGCCACCCGGCTACCGACAAGGAGTCAGCCTCGCGGAACCTGAATCCTATGAAGCGGCTAGAGCACAACTCAGTTCACAGCTTCAGGAGGGAAGGCCGTACACGTCGCGCAACGCGGATGACTGGGCTCTGGTTCCGCACTCCTATCGAGGGTTCTTCAACTGGAAGACCATCGCCCATGTGATCGTCCCCATCGGGACGGCACCGATCGTGCCCTGGTTCGCCACCCCGATCCCAGGGTTGTCGGTGTCGAGCAGGGATGCGGAACGTGTCGTCCGCTCGGCCGGCTACGAACTCGTGACCGGCGGTAAGGGCTCCCACCTCAAGTACCGGGCTAAGGGGCGTCCGATGGTGATTATCCCCGACGGGCGCAAGGATCTGTCGCTGCGGGTCCTCAAGTCGATCGCCGAGTCACTAAACCTCAGGTCAGTCAGGCAGTTGGAAATTCGTTTGTAGCGGCCTCAGGGTGCTCAATGGCTTGATGGAGAGATCTGTTCTCATTAGGAGTCACCTGCAGGTCGCATCGACTCAGAGGCGTTCCTGAGACTGGATCCATGCGATGTCGGGCGGGTCGAGGGCGAACCATTCGCCGTGGGTGCGTTTGTCGGCGAAGCGCTGGTGGAGGTCCCATTCGGTCTGGCTGTAGTCGTCGCTGGTGATGGAGTGCAGGACCTCTATCTCACGACCCAGTTCGAGGACGAGCCGCTTGCGTCGGCGTTCGATATCGACGGCCTTGCCGATCTTGTACTCGCATTCGGACTCCATCAGGTAGACGAAGCCCTCCCGCTTCTCGAGAGACGGCAGTCGCTCTCCGGTCGCGTTGCGGGTCGTGTAGTCGTCAGAAATCCGGTACGTGAGCCAGGTGTCGTCGTCGAACGCGGCGGCGAACCGCCTGGGGAGTTCGTAGGCGCGGGCCCGCTTCGCATCGAGGATGAAATATGGCTTGGTCGCCCAGTGCCGGCGTCCGTTGGGTCCAGGCGTGATCGCGAAGTCGGCCACGCGCCAATCGATCCGTGCAGTTCCAGAAGCGGGGTCGGCCGCATCGACCCGTCCGATGGCGCTGATGCGTGCCGATAGCTCATCGAAGTCCCAGAGCGCATGAATAACAGCGTCCCCGACCCAGAGATGGTGCGCGAGGGCACCCAGCTGCCCGTACGCGTCCGTGACAGGGTCGAGCGCGTCGTCGAGGAACTCGCCGGATATAGCCCAGTAGCGGACAGTGGCCATTAGGACCCTCTACGGAGTGATGGCCGACATCGAACTACATGCCGACCTTCTTGGGTCGAAGAAGATGGGTACGGACCGACCTCAGAGGGGATTGTTGATCGGGAGACGGCTTGGCCTGCGAGTCTTGATTTGGTACCCGCTAGCGTGGTTTTCGAATAGTTCGATCAGGACAGGTACGGGTCCTCAGGCTCGTTCTTACCCAGGAGCTCGTGGTCGAAGTCCCGCTTGTAGAAGCCCCGTTCGCTGCTGAACTCGGTGTCGTCTGCGGCGAGGATGAACTCCTCGAAGCCCTCGCCTTCATCAACTGCGTTCTCCCAGCCAGCGTCCCAGCCGTCCGCTGTGTCGCGGGGGTCGTCGCGTCGTGACTCTGACATATTCATAATCTCATATTGGGGAAGCATCATCATGTTGTCAAGGCAAATTGCGAATTGAGTCCTCTGGCGCGTACTTGGTCGAGCGTGCGAATGTGCGCGTCCTTCGCCGGTAGGACCTTGATCCACTGATGGGCTTGACCCTTCTCGACTTCAAAGCCGTAGTGAGGTGCGCCGCGAGATGTCGGAGGTCATCCAATAGGCCGGACGTTTCTGGACAAGCCCTCTTGGGAACTGCTTCATGCCCAGCTACTGCGTTTCGTCTTCATCTAAGAGTGTTCCCTGCTGGTAGCGGAGGTCGTGGATCTCATTGCGCAACCCCTTCAGTCTCCTCTCCGTGGCACCGTGTGGAGACCTGTCGAACAACTCATTGACCAGTTGCTCTGCCCAGTCGAGCCTTCCCTCATGAGTGAATACCTCGATCGCGAGTACACCGATCCAGAGGTCATCCCCATCATCGGGAGAGAAGAGACCTCCGAATGAACGCGAACGAACTAGTTCGAAGAGATCGTCATCCTCGAGTTGCGATGCAAGGGCGGCGAGCAACCTGTAACTGTACCTGTCGGGGGAGAGTTCAAATGCTCGGCGAGCTGGTGCCACGGCTTCGCGCGGGCAGTCGCTGTTTCTTAGTACGCGACCGAGTGATGTCAGGGCATGAAACGAGTCGGAATCGAGAGCAAGGGCCCTCCTCAGTGATGCCTCGGCATCGGCGAATAACTCTAGGTCAGCCAGAGCGGCACCCCGTGAAGTCAGCACCTCCCTGTTGTCAGGGTTGATGTCCAATGCCTGATCGCAAATCGCTACGGCCAGGTCGGGGCGATCAAGTTTCCGGAAACGCTTCGAAATTCGAGAAAAGGGATCTTCTGCCTCGTCGTCCGTTGCGGCGAATTCATCGACCTGCTTCAGCAGCAAGATGATGTCGGCTATCCACTTCAACTCCTTGGCGAACTCCTCCTGCGGGTTGATGTTGGAACGCGTCACTCGATTCCAGCCACTTGTTAGCCAGTCGCGTGCTGCCATATAGCAGACCCTTACTTCCGTAAGGTCACTTGGTTGTTTTAGGAATGAGTCGAGGACGACCTTCGAAGCCGAGAGGGATCGATCCCTTCGCAGTTGCGGTGGGCAAAGGCGTGGGGCCTCCTCAAACTGTCGATGCGCTACTTGCAGACGGAGTTCAACGAGCCCAAGATGTCGGGCGATCTCCTCGCACCTGACAAGTTCGTGCCACGAGACTCTGCCCGATTCCAGGGCTCTCTCGACATCCTCGGCTGAGTTGAATTCTCTGGGCCGATCCTCAGGGAAGGGCACTACGCATCCTCGTCGGGGTCGATGCCGTGCTTGTGCAGCAGGCGGCGGAGGCGTTCGTTTTCGATCACCGTCTTGGACCTGCGTTCGGTTTCGATGCCGAGGTGGGTACGGACGAGCGACGAGAACAGCTTGCCGTGGCTCTCGACCTTGCCCAGGTACTTGATCTCAAGCGAGCTCTTGGAGGCGCCGTCCTTCCAACGTTCGTACATCTCGCGAAGGGTCGCTTTGTCGATCCCGTACTCTTCGAGCGAGGCCACGGTGTCAGGCGATCACGATTCTCAAGCCCAGGCTGTCTGCCAAGCCATGGTGTTTGCGCTTGAAGGCCTTGAGTGCGTTCTTCGTGTACCGGTATTCGGTCAGGTAGTCGAACAGGATCAGGCTGAGTGCGGCGACCTCGGTCCAGTAGGGAGCGATGGTGTGGCCGATAGCGGCCTTGGCACCCGTGTAGCGGAGGAACCGAGTCACCCTCGCGGGGTGGAGGTCGAGTGTGTGGCAACTGCCGAAGTAGAAGCACTTCCCTTGGGCTCGGCCCCGACCAACGAGGCCTTCGAGGCGGTCGAGGTCGTAGCCCTCCTCCCCGAGCCAGATCTTCCCTTCAGTTCCGTGGAAGCCGAGGTAGCCCACCCTGTAGTTGGCGTACTGTTCGTCGGTCCACTTCTCAAGGTAGTAGTCAAGTTCTTCGCCGGTGCCGATCCTTCGGTGGATGAAGGGCACTTTGTAATGCTCGTGAAGCAGTTGAAGCACCGGCCGGATCGACGTCTTGTCTGAGAGGTCCTCGTCGTCGAAGTCGCCTTCAAAGGCGAATATCCCTAGTCGGTCGGTCGACTCTGAGATCTCGGAATCCTTCACGGAGCGTGGCCTTCATCCGGGTCGCCGACGACCTGGTCACCGTCGATGTCGATGCCGAGGAGGCCCTCGAGGTACCAGATGAGAGGCTCGCTCTTTGTGAAGAACCGATAGCCGGCAGCGCTGAGCGCGGAAGCGGTCTCGCCATCCACTGAGGGCATGTAGGCGACGGGCTCAGTGAGTCCCGGCTGCAAACCATCTGGCCAGTTCAGTGCAGCGGTCGCGATGGGTTCACCGGTTTCTGGATTGGGTACCTCGTCATCGACGAACGGTGCCCTTAGTTCGTGTTCGACGCCGAGTTCGAGGAGTGAAGCAACATCCTCCGAAACATCGTCCTCGATTGGGGCCTCGATGGCGATACTCGATCCCGTGCCGACTTCCTTGTCGAAATGTTCGTGACCGGCGTAGAGGCCGTCGAGCAGGTCGTTGATCGCCTTGGCGAGGCGTTCTCTCCTGTCGGTCAGGAAGTCGTGGAAGCGGTCGGTTTCCCAGAGGTCTCGGTCGGTGGTGATCCACTGGGATTCGAGGGCACCGGGCTGGTGCTCAGCAGATTCCTCCATGTAGTCGGTGGGGGGTCGGTCGCTGATCTTCAGATTGCATTCCGCGGTGAGGAAGCACATGTTGGCCAGAGCGTTGACGTCCTTGCGATCGAACCCGTTCTTGTAGAGCAGTGCCTTGGGGAAGATGTGGTGCACGTGCAAATCGCTGCCCTTGCCCAGGAGGTCTTGTTTCAACTCGAAGCCGGAGCAGAGGTCGCGGGACCCTCGCGTGCGGCTCAGCATGTAGAGCACCGGATAGAACCGCGCACCCTTGGTGGACCAGTCGAAGTCGCTGGAACGAACGGTCAGGTCCCCACGCCATTTCCGGAGTTCCTCGATGGCACCGTCGATACCGTCCGCCTCGAAGGCATCGAGGTCGCGTTGCAGCATGGACTCGACAGAACCCGAGTAGCGGCCCCACATCATGCAGTGCAGGTACCAGTAGAGGATCCTCTGTTGTTCGGCATGGTCACCGATGTAGCCACCGGACTGGTTGACGTGCCAACAGAGCGCAGCAAAGGCGCCGCGCCCGCCGAGCACCCGGTCGTGGTCGAGCCCAAGCCGGCTGCCGACGAGGTTGAGAAGAAAGTCGACGTGTTTTTCGGTGGCTCCGAGAGCGGAGACGAACTCGTCGGTTTCGAGGTCGCAGAGGCCAGGGAACTTTGCCTGGTTGGTGCCGACTGCGGTCACGCACCGGAGCAGCCAGTCGAGTGTGAACTCGTAGCCATGCTTCGACCAGCCGGATTTGATCTGCATGAGGTTCTCGCGTGCCTGTGGCCAGTCGGCACAGATCCGTGCCAGTGTGAGGTCGCCTGCGGAGAGTTTCGTGCCGCCCGAGTTGATGCGGTTGAAGATCTCGACGACTTCGTCGATGGTTCGGTCCTTGCCGGTGATGTCGTCGACGTGGATGTCGCGATTGAGGATCGACTGGATGTCATTGAGTCGCTTCATGTGGGTGAACCCGCGGGCGCGGTCGATCTCGCCACCGTGGATGTCGTCGACCACGACATCGATGTCGTCGTTGAAGATCCGGGTGACGGACACCCAGGTTGGGTCGTCCTGCATCTTCACGGGCCCGTAGAACTCGAAGATCTCGGTGTCGACGTTGAAGTGGAGGTTGGTGAACGACTTGGCGTTGCCCTGGAAGAATGGCGGCGCGTGTCCGTTGACGATTCCGTAGAGCGAGGTGATGCGCTGCTGACCGTCGAGGAGGAGTCTGACCCTTCCACTTCCCTTGTCGGTCCCACGCATCTGCTCGGGATCGGCCTCGGTGGTCCAGATGAGCAGGGTGCCCACCGGGTCGTTGCGGTAGAGGCTCTGCATGAGGCTGCGGACCTGACTGCGGTTCCACACATAGCCGCGCTGGAACTCAGGCAGTGCCAACTCTTGGCTGTCGATGTAGTCGAGTGCAGTCGAGATCTTCATGACCAGCCAGTCTCGCGCGGTATGGGGGTTCACTGCCGGAGAACTCGACAATCCTGGTATCTGTGTGCTGTAACGGGCAGTACCAGCCGTCGCTGAGTGCACCACGGCAATCGCGCGCGATGATGTGCGTCCGAGTGTCACAGCGGGGGCCTACGAGGAGGCGGAATGGGGATCGCGCAGCAGGAAATGGAACCGACGCCCTCATCGAGCGTCGGGGGAACCCGGGTCCTCGCGCGGTCCTGCCGATCACCGCAAGGTGAAGCACCGTGAGCCTGCTCTTCTCTGACCTCGTTGCCGGCCAGCGTCTCGAAGGCGTCGTCGCCGACGGCGATGTCGTCGTCGTCGCCGTCGACATTCACGGTGCCTCCTCGGCCACGATCACCTACCGGACTGGCAGCGGCCAACTCGGCGAGAGGGTCGTGAACTCAGACGACCTCGGCGCCATCACCGAAGTCGCCCAGCGGCGCTGGACGTTCGACGGTGACGGCGCGGCCTTCCGGCTCGCCTCCGAAGCGCGCCGGATGAAGTGGGCACACCTCTCGGATCCGTTCGCTGCGATCGACACCTCGAACATCGAGCCCTACCCCCACCAGATTGAGGCCGTCTACCAGAGGTTCCTCACCCAGAAGCCACTCCGGTTCCTCCTGGCCGACGACCCTGGCGCTGGCAAGACGATCATGGCCGGCCTGCTCATCCGCGAGCTCATGCTGCGTGGCGACGTGGTCAGGTGCCTCGTCGTCGCCCCCGGCAGCCTCGTCGAACAGTGGCAGGACGAACTGTGGGACAAGTTCGGCCTCGACTTCGAGATCATGTCGCGTGGAGCCATCGAGGTGTCGCGGACCGGCAACCCGTTCCTCGAAAAGAACCAGTTGATCGCCCGCATCGACCAGCTCTCGAGGGCCGAGGACCTCGTCGCCAAGTTGGAGGTCGCCGAATGGGACCTCATCATCGTCGACGAGGCACACAAGATGTCGGCCCACCAGTACGGCAACGAACTCAAGAAGACGAAGCGCTTCCAACTCGGCGAGGTGCTCCGGGAGCGGACCAGGCACCTCCTGTTGATGACGGCGACGCCGCACAACGGCAAGAACGAGGACTTCCTGGCGTTCATGACCCTGATCGACCCCGCACGGTTCGGTGGACGGCTCCGCGACGACGGCCTGCCGGAGGTCGACGACGTCATGCGCCGCCGCGTCAAGGAGAACCTCACCGACTTCGATGGGCGCAGGATCTTCCCGCAGCGGTACGCCCACTCGCTGAACTTCGAACTCTCCGAGCCGGAGGACGCGCTCTACCAGGCGGTCACCGGCTACGTGCGCGAGGGCATGAACCGGGCGCTGCGAATGGCAGAGGAGGGCGACCGCCGTCGTGGCCTCATGGTCGGCTTCGCACTCGCCAGCCTGCAGCGACGCCTGGCCTCGTCGCCAGCAGCGATCTACCACTCGTTGCGGCGCAGGTCCGAGCGTCTCTCCAAGCAGGCCGAGGAACTCCGACGCCTGGCTGCCAAGGGCGAACCGGTGCCGATAGTCGAACTCCCCCGCGGGGTCAGGCTCGCCGACCTCGAGGACTTCGACTTCGACGACTACGCCGACGACGAACTGGAGGACCTCGAGGACCTGGTCATCGACGCTGCGTCGGCGTCAGCGACCGCCGAGGAGATGGAAGCCGAGGTCGCCGAACTGGCGGGCCTAGTCACGCTGGCAGACAACCTGCGCGCCAGCGGGGTGGACACCAAGTGGATCGAGTTGCGCACGCTGCTCCGGTCGGACCTCTTCCGGGGAGCGGACGGTGGCGGCAAACTGATCGTGTTCACCGAGCACAAGGACACCCTCACCTACCTGGTCGACCGGATCGTCGCAGAAATTGGCCGACCCGAGGCGGTCGTGTCCATCCACGGCAGCATCAAGCGCCACGACCGGCGGGACATCCAGTCCCGGTTCTGCGTCGATCCGACGGTGCAGGTCCTCGTCGCCACCGACGCCGCCGGCGAAGGCGTGAACCTGCAGGTTGCCAACATGATGGTCAACTACGACCTGCCGTGGAACCCGAACCGCATCGAGCAGCGCTTCGGGCGCATCCACCGAATCGGCCAGGAGCGGCCGTGTCACCTGTGGAACCTCGTCGCACACAAGACGAGGGAAGGGCAGGTGTTCGCCCGACTCTTCGACAAGATCGAGCAGCAGCGGGGCGTGTTCGGAGACCAGGTGTACGACGTCCTGGGCGACTCGCACATCAACACGTCCCTGCAGGACCTGCTCATCCGGGCGATCCGCGAAGACGCCGACCCCGCGCACCAGGCGTACATGGACGAGGTCATCGACGGCGAGATCGGCGGCCAACTCGAGGAGGTGCTCGCCGAGCGGGCGCTCGCCGAGGGGATGGCCGACCCGGCGGCCAACGAGAAGATCCGGGACATGATGGAGCGCTCCAAGGCCCGGCGGCTCCAGCCGTGGTTCGTGGAAGCCTTCTTCACCGAGGCGCTGCGCGAGAACGGGGGACGCATCAGAGCCAAGGAAGAGGGACGTTTCGAGATCACCCGAGTGCCGGCCGGGATCCGCTCACATGCCGACCCCAGGCGCGGGCCGGTGCACGACCGCTACGCACGCGTCACGTTCGACAAGGGGTACATCCAGGTCAAGGGAGGCGACCGGGCCGAACTCGTCTCGCCCGGGACGGCGCTGCTGTCGGCCGTGGTCGACAAGGTCCTCGCCGACCATGGCGACGTGCTCCAGAGCGGGGCGTTGCTCGTCGACACGAACGACCCGTCCACCGAGCCGCGCCTGCTCGTCTACCTCGACCACGCGGTGACCGACGGCCGGCAGGTCAACGGGCAGAGGCAACTCGTGTCCCGGAGGTTCCAGTACGTCGAGATCGACCGGAACGGCGAAGCTCTCGACCCGGGTAGCGAGCCCTACATCGGCTACGACCCGGTTCCCGGGGAGCTACACGCTCGCCTGCTCGACGAACTCGACCTGGACTGGGCCGACCACGCCGCCGAGAGTGCCGCACGCAACTGGGCGATCGAACACCTGGCCTCCCCCCACTTCGAGGAGATCGCGGCGGTCGCCTCCGAGCGGATCGCCAAGACCAGGCGCGCCGTGCACGAGCGACTCGAGGCGGAGATCCGCTACTGGGATCAGCGCGCCGAGGAACTCAAGGCGCAGGAACTGGCGGGAAAGAGTCCGCGCCTCAACTCCGGTCGCGCCCGGACACGGGCCGACGAGTTCGAAGCCCGCTTGGCCCGTCGTCGCCTCGAACTCGACCTCGAGGACGACCTCCACAACAGCCCCCCGACGATCGTGGCCGCCGCCATCGTCGTCCCCCAGGGACTCGTCGACAAGGTCGAGGGCCGACCGGTCGACGAGAACGCTGCCGCTGACAAGATGGAGACCGACCGCCGGGCGGTCGACGCCGTCCTGGCCGCAGAGCGAACCATCGGTCGGAACCCGGAGTCCCAGGCCCACAACAACCCGGGCTTCGACGTGCTGTCCAAGGACCCGGAAACGGGCCACGTCTACTTCGTCGAGGTCAAGGGCCACCTGCCGCGTACCACCGAGATCAGTGTGAGCAACCAGCAGGTGCAGAAGGCCAAGGCCAACCCGGAGCGGTGGCGACTTGCCGTCGTCTCCGTTCCGGACGAACCCGACGCCGACCCGGTGGTGCGCTACGTGCTGGAGCCGTTCCGGGACACGACCATGCACTTCGCCCAGACCAAGGTGGTGCTCAACGTCGCCAACCTCCTAACCGCCGCCGTGGAGCCGTGCTGATGGCATACAAGCCCAAGTTGATCGAGGTG
>PVBE012258415.1_pt1 | contig 10466 bp, 1 predicted proteins | sample 1631181 | NCBI WGS metagenome assembly PVBE01 (sample SAMN08397723, study PRJNA350692) | Marine metagenome, whole genome shotgun sequencing project. | isolation source: water | place: Pacific Ocean | collected 2012-04 | reverse complement strand
TGACCGGCGGACAGGCCCGCTGCCTTGGCACGTGCGCGACTTGCGCCATGAGCCACTGGGCGGAGGACCTCTTTGAACTTGACCTTTTCACTGCCCCGGCAAAGGGGGACGGCGACGGCCCGGAGCCGTCGGGCGCGGAGGCCGACGTTAAGGACGCTTCGGCGACACGCAGGTGCTTCGCCGTGCAGCCGCAGGGCGCGGCGCGCGTGGACGCGCACCTGTCCGCCACTGCCTACCAGCGACGCTGGCCGGAGATCCCCTGGCCAGAGCTGGTGGGGACCAGCGTCCAGCACCCCCACGGCGTGGACGATGACGGGCAGCCGTGGCGGTGGCTCCTGGACACAAAAGCCTTGCCCAAGGCGCGGGACGGTCGTGCCGGCCTGCGGCCGGACGGCACCTTGCAGCCCGACGCGCAGGGCCGCTACCCGATCGTGCCGGCGTGCTTCGACTGCGCCATCTCGCTGGACAACGTGCGGCCGGTCATGCCGCGCTACGCCTTGGCGAACGACAACCTCATTCTGCGGGAGCCGTTCGCTTGGCGGCGCGACGGCAAGAAACTGTCGCCGGTAACGTTCATGCTGCTGTGCCTCGCTCGCATGGTGGTGAAGAAGGTCATCGCCGAGAAGGAGCGCCGGGCCGACCCAAAGACAAAGCAGCGTGGCCTCCGCAGCAACACCATCGCCTTCCCGCAGGCCCGCGTGCGGGAGCTGGTGACGGCCGCGCTGCCCGCGGAGCCGCGGGCGTCCACGGAGTTCATCGCCGACACGATCTCCATCGCCATGGCGGGCTGCAACCCGATGGATTTGCACGACGCCAAGGAGTACCAAGTGCCGCGGGAGGCGTACCTCACCGCGGTGCGCTTCCTCGTTCGCCATTCCGAGGCGTACCAGAATTTGCGCATCGACGAGGCCGAGGCGCAGCGCCGGTTTGCGGAGACCGGGCGGTCCTGCGCGGAAGTGCTCGCGCAGGCCACCGCGGTGGCGGCGACCGAGGCCGCGCCTCTGCGGCTGGACGGCCCGGGCGACGCGCAGGGGCCGGAGCGGCCCATGCCGGATGGCGTCGTGGCCGAGAACGGGGTCGCTGTCGACGAGGGCGCGGCCGACGACCCGGCGCCAGGCTTAGACGGGCCGGCCTTGCCGACGACGGACGAGGACGATCTGCCGGACATCGGCTTCCGCGCCATGGCTTCTGATCTCTCCAGCGCCGACCTCGACACGGAGCGTGCGGCCCGCGAGTTCGGCGCGAAGGTCGAGATGGTCATGCAGATGACGCGCGACGGCGTTGGCGAGGGGGAGCGGTTGTCGTCGGTGCAATCCCTCCGCACCTTGGCCGCCGAGCTGGGGTCCGAGGAATACCAGCTGCGCCTCGAGGCCATCTTGCGCCGCATGGATGCCGCTGAGGGTCGCGGCGCAGCGCCGCCGGAGGCGCCGGCCGCCGCCACGGTGCGGGCGGATGGCACACAGGTCGTGCACACGGGCCGCCGGCCCTTGTCCATGTATGACGCGGAGATCTGGCAAAAGAGCTTCCCGCGTCTTTTCCCATACGGGGACGGCGTCTTTGGCCTCGACCGCCGCCGGCCGCTGACCTTCCAGCAATGGGCGCTCATGCTGCTGCTGCGGACCGAGCTCGATTATCAGGTGCCAGAGGCGGCGTCGCGACCGGCCTGCCCACTGGCCAGGGAGAGCGGCGACGAACCGTGCCAGTGCGCGCAATGCGTCAACGCCACGGCGCCCTTTGTACCGCCGGCGATGCCCCGCTGGCGCGAGGACGCGGATTTCCAGTGCGCCCTCTACGACACGTGGCGGCGCATGGACCTCGTGCGGCGCGCCGGAGCACACGTGCGCCGCAAAGGTTTCAGATCCAGCATCAAGCTTGTGTGTGGCACGACCGCAGCGGACATCGCCCGCGCGTTCCAAGAGCTGGGGGACAAGGCGGGAGTCCACGAGGTGCTCCGGTCGCGCAAGGCGCCCGACACCCTCAAGCGGGCTCTGACCGACGTCCTGCTTTTCAGCTCGGAAGTCGTCGGGTCCGATGGCGCTCGGCAGCAGCTGCGCCACGAGCAGATGGGCGACATGCTGCGCTACGGCGGCATCGGGGGCTTCCTGACGCCGAACGTGGCGGACACCCGCAGCCCCATCGCTGTGCTCCTGCACGCCGACGCATTGAACGGCACACAAGGTGGACTGACAGACGATGGCGAGATGGAGCGCTACGCCGTGAACCTGTTAGACGAGTGCCCTGATGTGCCCAAGGCCGACGAGATGCTGCGCATCATCGCGCGGGACCCCGTGGCGCAGGCGCGGTTCTTCATCATCAGCATGCGTTTGTTCTGCGAGCACGTGCTGGGAACGGGGCCGTTCGACGGCTCGCTGCGGCACCATGGCCGGGTGGATGGCGTCAAGTTCCCGGATGGCTACGCGGCGTCGGCCATGGGCGGCACCATGAACATGATCGCCTCGCTCCATGGCCCCATCGAGGAGCAGGCGCGCATGAGCTGCCACTCACATATGGTGTTCCAGTATGTTAACCGTCAGTCCCAAGCCTGGCTGCGGTCCATCCTGCGCAAGGAGACGGAGGAGGCCCGGACCTTGTTGCGTGGCTGGCAGGAGAAAGTCCTTGCGGCGGTGGCGGCCATCCAGGTGACTTCGGTGGCCACGGTGCCGCTGCACTTCGTCAACGACGTGGCGGACGCGCCAGAGTTACGGCCTATGCCGTACTTCGAGGGGTGGCGCGCCCAGGACCGCTTCGATGGCGAGCTGGAGGGTGACGTCGAAGACCCAGCCAAGCGCCGGGTGGACGTCCCTGCGGTAGCGCCGTTCGTGGACCACCACCTGCAGGCCGCTGCGGCTGCGGCCGTCGATGGCTCCCCCGCCGTTTCGGACCGCTCGGTGCCCTTGAAAGGCGCCGTCATGTCGCGCCTGCCGCACTACCGCATCATGCCGGAGTGGCGGCCGACCTGCGACTGCCACGGCTGCGCGCTGCGCCAGCGCAGCCTTTACGATGCAGATGGGGTGGATCTCAGGCGACGGCACGAATCGCTGGAGGCTGTCCGCGAGTTCACGCGAAGTTTCGCGACAGACCATTGGGAGGTGAGCGCGCTCAGCGGCTACCTCCACAAGCACCACGACACCTGCTTCAAATATGTGGAGGGAGTCGGCCGGCGGCGACCCCAGCATTGTCGATTTGGCTTTGTCCATTTCGTCACCCTGACGCTGCGGCGCACCAAGGATTCCAAGGGCATGGAGCTTGCCAAGGAATACCTGGTCGATCGGCTCCTGGCCCGCGTCGGCAAAGACCTGGTCCTGCCCTGGGCCCCTGGCGATCGGCCACCGAGCGTCTTCGCCGAGCCGGTGGTGGCCCGGAAGGAGCTGTTCAGAAACGCCGCGGACGGTTTCCGTTTGCTGGACACGCTTGGCGCCAGCGTAGAGACCGACGACCGGCAGGCCAGGCGTGGCCGGGTGAAGACCGTGCAGTTCAATCCGCGCGAGGGCAGCACCACCTTGGGCGGCGTACCGTGCCACCGCGGCAATCTGGACTACCAGGATTGCCGCCGCACGCTGGCGGACGGCTTCGAACCAGCGTCCTCGGCGCGCGGCGAGGCGGACGCCTTGCGCCGCGGCGCGTCCAGCGTCGCTGCGCGGCGCGCTAAGGACCGGCCGATCAAGCGCCTGGATTTCTCCGTGCAGCGCTGCGCCGCGGCGTTCTGGCGGTCCGGCGCGGCGGCAGCCGGGCGCGAGGCTTGCCGCGCGGCGGCGCCAGCCGGGCACGCGGACCGCGCGGTCCGCGCGCTGGAAGACGCTGTGGCCAGCTGCTTGGACGAACCGAGTCGCGCGGCCCTGTGCTGTGCCAACCAAGCTTTGGGCCGCTCTACTTACGAGCTCGTTCCGCGCGCCGGCGCCGCAGACTTGCCCCGCGTTGGGGACCGGGTGTTGCCCGCCGCCGCGCGGCAGCTGCGGACGGACCTCTACGAGAGCATCGTGGAGTCCGTCCGCTCCGGCATCCAGACGGCTTTCTACGTGTGCGACTACAGCACGAAGCCGCACATGACGTGCGCACCGCTGCTGAAACACCTCACGCACGGCATGGAGTGCCTGGAGGAGACCATGCGCGAGGAGGCGGCGCGGGAGCGCCAGGACGAGCTACTACACAAGGGCCTGCTGCACGGTGTCGGTTTGCGCAGCGCCGGCGAAGGCTCGGACTCCAATCTTGGAGGACCCGTGGGGCCGCGCCGCTGGACCCCCAGGCGAACGAGGCGCGCCGACGTCTCATTCGCTTGTGGTCCGCCGCTAACCAGGCGGTGGTCAAGGGCTGTTGCCTCATGGCCATCCAACTGCTCACCCGTCGGGAAGTCATCCGGACTCACCGACACTGGCGCCTCATGATGAAACGGCCGGCGTGGTCGGCTTACGAGGCTTTGCGCCGGTCTGAGACCGGCCTCGCGAGCGAGTCCCCCGCTGAGGACCTGCCACTCGACACGGTGATCGTCCCGCTGGATGGTCCGGTGGAGTCACCGGCCGGCGGTGAGATCGTGCATGTGGTGCCGGACCGGGATCCGATCGTCAGCAACAGCGCACACTACGACGACTACCTGCATCGCGGCGACCAGGAGCTCCTCGCTGCCATGGACCAGTACGCGTACGGCGCCTTTGTGGCAGTGGTCTCGCGCCTGGAGGCGGAGACCGCCGGGCAGCACTACTACGAGTTCATGCCGCACTACACCAAGTTTGAGCACAGCGTGCAAGTGCTGCTTGAGGCGCCCCGCACGCCGTTCCTCCACGGCATCACGACGCCGACGCGGACGAAAGACGCGGCCACGAACGCGATGGTGCACCAGATATTGCTGCGACCGACACGGTGCCCCGGGCCGGGACGCTGTCACGATTGTGTCGCGCACTCGCGCCATTACTTGTCGCCCCGGCCCCTGGCTTCCATTGCGTCGCAGCGATATTATGGCTTTGCACGACCACGGGCGCGTAAGGCCCGCCGCGTGCTCGGGGCTGAGCGCTTTGTCGCCCCGTGGCTGGCATACGAGGCGGAGCAGCAGGTCTTGGCCGCGCGAGCCGACGCCAAGCTCGCCGACGGCCGCCGCGTGGCCGTGCTGCCGGACGTCACGACCGAACGCACGTGGTGGTTGCCAAACGCCGACCGCCACACAGTCGTGCAGGACTGGCTCTTGCCATGGCTGCGCGGCGCCGGGCGACGGCTGTACCACGGACCGTGGCTCGGCGGTGGCGCCGCGCACTGCCGCAAAGTGCGCGCCTCAGTCGCGACCGCGCGGCCGCGCAACGAGCGGGCGCCCTTCGTGGGCTTCCTGGCGCCGCTTCCGGACCACGCCGCCTACACCGTTCTGCGGTTTGTCGGCCACGTGGCCAGCGATGACAACGAATTGGTGCTCATTGGCAACAATGAGGCGGCGCTGGAGCTCGCCAAGGCGCATGCGTGCGAAGCGGGCCGCCGCGACCCGTTCCCCCGGCACACAAGCTTGGGGGTGCACGATGAGCAGTTGTTCCCCTCCGAGTTCCTCGCGCACCTGCGCGTGGAGGTGAGCGCGAACTTGGACCTCATGGCAGAGGCTCGTGGCCGGCCGCGCCCGGGAGCCATGCACCCGGACGCGATCCTGGACGAGGAGAAGGACGTGGGTCGCGGCGCAGAGCGCGTTGAGGTGGAGGATGAGGAGCCGTTGGCCCCGGCGCCCGACGCCTTCGGGGAGGAGCGGCCACCGCGCGCGGCGCGGAGCGAGACCGTGAGCTACAAGCCCCGCTGGCGCGCGCCGGACCAGGACGTCTTCGATCTGATCCACCGGACGAAGGAGCTCAAGACGCTTGATGGCCGCGCCGGCGATCATTTCAAGCGGCTGCAGGATTTCACCAAGGCGTACGGGGGTCTCTATCAGGCCCTGGCGGAGGCGCATCCCGTGACTCCGTCAACGGTCTTGTCGTGTCCTTCCGCGTTGGACGTGATGGGTTCCAACGCGGCGCTGAAGCGCCAGCGAGAGCTCCGCGAGCAGCGCGGCTCCATCTTTGACGAGTGCGGCGCGATTCAACCAGACGATTTGAAGATGCCAGGCAGTTTGTTGCCCGACGGCTCCGAGAACCCTGGGCCCGCTCGGGTGGCGCCGCCGGGCGCGCTCCCGGAATCGCCGGCCGAGTACGCGCGGGAGCTCGTCGCCAAGCACCTCCCAGCCCCCACAGGCGGCGGCGGTTTCCGCGTGCCAGAAGATCAATACTGGGCCGTTCTGCTCGCGGTCGATCCCCTCCAGCGCCTCTGGGAGTGGGCGTCCGCGGAAGGGCGGCGCCAGGATTTCGGCCGGCGCGAGACCCTCATCCGCCTCATGCGGGACGCCTCCATCGAATTTGTGACGCGGATGTTCCTGCATGGGCCTGGGGGCTCTGGCAAGACGTACGTCGTCACCAAGGTCGTGCTGCGCGTGTACGAACGATTCTGCCCCGGCTGCACCCGGGCGTCGGCCGCGCAGAATAGCGCGGCGCGCCTCATCGGCGGCGCCACGTTCCACTACATGGCGCGCCTGCAGCGCAACCAGGCGCTGACGGGCGCGCGGCCTTCGCGGCAGACCATCATAAAATTGCGCATGCTCTGGGATCACTTGATCGCGAAAGTCATGGACGAGGCCAGCCTGGTGGACCCGCAGCTCCTGGCCACACTTAACGCCAACGCGTGTTGGGGGCGCCTGGAAACGTATGGCCTGCGCCCAGGCGACTTCGTGGAGGACCCCTTCGCAAAGGTCTTGCTGCAGCTGCTGCTTGGGGATTTCATGCAGCTGAACCCCGTGATGTCGCACAACTTGTTGGAAGCGTTCTTGAAAGGCACAGAGTTGCGTGTGCCCCGCGTGCCGACGTACGAGCACATCAAGGACGCCGCCCAGCGCAAACAGAAGGAGCGCCTGGACGAGGATGGGTACCGGATCTTCGATCGGCTGGCGGGGTTGGTCGTGTTGTTCCGAGGCTCGCACCGGTTTCTACCAGGAGATCTGTTGCCGGAGCTGTTGGCCATCATGCGGACGCCCGGCGGACGGCCTGTGCCGAGGGAGCTGCGTGAGCGCGTCGAGGCCCGGTGCGTCTACGACCCTGTCTACGACCCCCGGATGGACGTAGCATACCGCTTCATGGACGACCGGGGCCACCAGATCGGCGAGACTGGGTTCTTCGCCCAGGGGTTCCATTCGGCGATCAATTGGGACCAGGTTGCCCGGCTGCAGCATCTCTGGGCCGCCCAGTGCGCGCGGATCCAAGGACAGTTGCTGTATTATTGCCAGGCCGTCGACGTATTGCACCACTCCACCAACTTGAACCAGGACGCTGTCTACCAGCAGGCCCTGGGCGTTGCCAACATGTCACGCACCGGCGGTCTCATGAGCTACTTCGCGTGCTTCCCTGGCATGCGCATGAAGCTAGTGAAGCGCATCATGCCGCCGGAGATGGTGCAGGAGGCGGGGTGCGAGTGCTTGAGCATCGCCTTCCACGAGGAGGAAGCGTTCGGATTCGGCCGGCCGCGCGGCGCGGCGCCCATGGCACCACCGGCCGACCACCCCTGCTGGAAGCGTGGCTGGGTGGTCCTGGACCGCCTCCCGCGGTACATCGAGATCAAGCTCGATGACTCCGATGAGGATTACACGGGCTTGGGTAAGCCCGGCGTGTGGCACCTGGAGCCGGAATCGGACAGCTGGACCTTGAAATATGAGGTCCGGCACATCACGCGGTGCCCCAACGCGCGCCTGGGTTTCCGCAAACACACCATCCCGATAGAGCTTCGGCGGTCGCAGATCCCGGGGGCGCCGGAACGGGTCGGCACGTTCCAGAACCTGCAGGGGCGGACGTGCCGCAAGGACCGCAGGACGCCGGTGGGTCACACCATCGATTTGCGCAAGCCCGATTACTTCGATCCGGACGAGTACAAGCAGCACTTGTACATGATCCTGGGGCGCGCGGTGGGACTGGATTACAGCCTGTTCCGCAATTTCCCCACGACCAGCACCGGGGAGCTCGATTGGCATTGGTTTGAAGAAGGGCCGCCCGCTTACTTGGTCCATTTCCTGGCGGAACTCGAGCGACGGGCTGAGGCCACCGCGCCCTTCGTGGAGGCGGCTCGCCGCCGCCTGGCTGTTTTCCCTCCTTGGAGCTGCCTGCCCGTGCCGCGTAAGGCGCACCCGGACGACGCGGAATTCGTGTACGATCGCGCCGCATGGGACGCGGCGGCAGCAGTGCCTGCGGATGACTTGGCGCATCGAGCGTCGAGCGGAGGGCGCCGACACTTTCCAACTGGAGAACCGGATGTCGACGAAGACGCGCCGCGGGTCCAGAGGCGCCGGCTGGACGGCGAGCAGCCGCTGCCCACGACGTTCTCGCAGGCAACCGCGCAGGCTGCAGCTGACAGACCGGCCGCTGGCGTCGCGATCCAGCGCCCTCAGACTGGAGAACCGGATGTTGGCGAAGACGCGCCGCGGGTCAAGAGGCTGCGGCTGCGCGGCAAGCAACCGCAGCCCATGACGAGCCCGCCGGTAAGTGTGCAGGCTGTCGCCGACAGACCGGCCGCCGACGTTGCGATGGCGGAGCTTAGAACGCAGGCAGTCAACGAGTCGGAGGCGCCCAACGCGGAGCTCGCAGCGGACGTGGCAGCGCCTCTCAATGTCATCGCGCCGGGTCCGGCCGATGAGGTGCCAGCACCTCCTGACGAGGCGCAGGCAGAGCCGCCCCTGCCACCGATGGAGGAGTCACCTGTGGACTTGGCAGCGCCTCTCGATGTCATCGCCCCGGGTCCGGCCGATGAGGTGCCGGCACTTCCTGACGAGGCGCAGGCAGAGCCGCTCCTGCCGCCGCTGGAGGAGTCGCTTGTGAACAGCAGCCTCTTGCAACAACCCGTCGTGGACCTCGCCGAGGTGCTGGGCTGCGGTGGCGAAGCGGGGGTCGCCGTCGATCACGCGCGCGCGTGCTTGCAGAACGTGGGGAACACGTGCTTCCTGAACGCAACGCTGCACGCGGTGGCGCGTGTTCGCCGCGTGCGGCATTGGTGTGCGCGGCACCGGGACGTCTGCGCAGCGCGGGATGAAGCAGCGGGCTGGTGCGTCTTGTGCGACTTCGCTCACGACGTTGCTCGGCTCGGCGACGGCGAAGCAGCGCTTCCGTTCGTACCGCGAATGGCTTTGACTCGAGAAGCCTGGGCTGGACAGGCGTTACAAGCCGGGCCCCAGCATGACGCGAGTGAGGCACTCACGCTGTTGCTGGACGCCTGCGAGGGCGTGGATTACCGTGCGGTCCTCGGCTTCGGGGTTCCAGACCCGGGGCCCATGAGTGCCGCGCGGCATACCACGCCTTTCTGGAAGGCATTTGGTGCTGTGATGTTGTCAACCACCCGCTGCGCTGGGTGCAATTACACGCAGCCCAAATACGAAATGTGCGCGGTCCACAACTTGCCAGTGCCGCCCGTGGCAACGTCTCTGATCCGGCTGGTACAGGGCAGCTGGGGTGATGAGGATTTGCGGGACGTGTGCGGACGGTGTGGCCAGGCCGGGCGCCGGACCAGAAGTTGGCAGGTGGCGAAATGGCCGCGAGCGTTGGTGCTCAGCCTCAAACGCTGGAAGGTTGTGAGCCAAGTGCCTTTCGTGCAGCGCAAGCTCCCGACGCCCGTGAGCTTCACGCCTGAGTTGGATAACGTGGTGCAGGGCGCGCCTGCATACCGTCTGCGCTCTGTCGTCGTCCATCACGGCGTGGCTGGAGGGGGGCATTACGTTGCGTACGTGCGCACGCCGGGCGATCAGTGGTACCATTGCGACGACGAGGTGGCTCCACGTCGGGTGCAGGTTGAGGAGGTGCAGCGCGCCATGGCGTATCTGCTGATATACGAAGCCTGAGGCAGTGCGCTCGTTCGTTCGCCCGGTCAATTTTTAAGAGTTTATTAAGAGTTTAAGGTTAGGGGGCATCCAGACGAGAGTGGATAGACACCTCCCCTAACGGGGGTGGGAAACAGCCGGAAAGCTCCCGAGCGGGACGCAGGAATGTTCAGGGACTTCCGTTTTCCGGCCAAGCCCCTTAAGCCCTGAGCGTCCCGTTGCCAAATCATCCATGCAGCCATCCGGACAATCAGCCAGCCAAGCCGGCCGGCTGGCCAACCAGCCAGGCAGCCATCGAATCTGAACCCATGGAGGCCCTGGGCCCCCGACCTAAGCTTCCCGAGAGCGACATGCGAAGGTTTCTGCTTTAGTACGTCTTCAACCGGGCCCGCGACGTCCTTCCCGGAGGGCCTCGCCGTCCATCCGACGTCCATCCGTCGTATAGAAAAACAAAGAAAACCTAGAGTTTTCTTAGGCTTTTAGCGCCCGCCGCCTGCCCGCCCGCCCGCCGCCTGCCCGCCCGCCGCCCGCCCGCCGCCGGGTAGATACAATGGTAACCAGCCCAAACGAGCAAGTTAATACGGCGGGTGGATAATCATCCTGAACGAGCAAGTTCATATGG
>PVBE011128863.1_pt1 | contig 10466 bp, 9 predicted proteins | sample 1631181 | NCBI WGS metagenome assembly PVBE01 (sample SAMN08397723, study PRJNA350692) | Marine metagenome, whole genome shotgun sequencing project. | isolation source: water | place: Pacific Ocean | collected 2012-04 | reverse complement strand
TCCAGTTGGAGCATTCACACAAAGCAAAAGTGTCCTGTCCAACCCCATGGTACGTCATCGCTCCCAGCAACTTAGCGTAGGCTGCAGGGCGGGTGGCGTGGTGAGCCCGAAGCTGGGCCACCAGGGCACGATCCCTCGCGAGCCAGACTGCCTTGATGTCGGGTTGTTCGGCTCGGACCCACTCGAGCATGGCACGGCTGTTGTCGCTGAACGAGCGACCGCCCCAGGCGCCGAACACCCAGAGCCTCCGGTCCTTCAGCATCAGGCCGGACACCAGGTAGACGGGTAGATGCAGCAACGAAACTGCGAGGTTCCAAGCCTTGCGCAGGAGCTGTTCGATCCACTGGGGAAGCACGTCGATTGTCCGACTTTTCGACAGTCGACGGGACGCGGCTGAAGCCCCTACGCCATCGGGGTGGCGCCGCCGGACCGGCGATTCGCCCGGCAGGTCGACGCCGCCAATGTCACGCATTCCCTTTATCACCGGAAAAAACTCCATCTGGGACCATTCTCCTGGTGGTCACGCCCGCGCCCAGTCGACGTGAGAGGCCAGATCCATGGGAGACACCCCGAAATAGGGGCTCCTCGACATGGTCAGGACATGGACGAGGCACAGGCCGAACGCCAGAATCACCAGCCCAGCGAGGAGTCGGCGCGCCCTCAAAGATCTGCCGGCGAATGCAGGCTGGTCGGGGGGCATGCAACGCTCGTCGACCCTCGAAACCCGACCGAGCTTGCCCTATACCCTGCCCTTCGACCCGCATGATCAAGGACCTCACCGACCGCGCCAATACGGCCCTCGACCGCGCCAGAGCGCTGGCCAAGCAATACGGCGACGCGTGCTGCGCGACTGGGCATGTGATCTTCGGATTGACCTCGGACCACCTGAGCGTCGGTAATCGCATCTTCCACGACATCAACATCTACCCTGAGATGTTTCGTGACCACCTGAAGAAGCTCCCGCGCCAGCCGACCGCCGGCAACTCGGCCGGCCTGCACCCGCTGGTCGTGGAAGCGATCAAGCGTTCGCGCAAAGCACGCCAGAAGCTCGGCGGCGGACGGGAAACAACGACCGATCACCTGCTCGTAGCCCTGCTGTCGTTGGACAAGGGCACCGCATACGACTGTCTCAAGGAGTTCTCGGTCGAGCCCCACGAGATCCAGACCGAGGTCATCGAGGCACTGGGCTTCAGCTTCGCGGACTGCCCGGACTGGTAAGGGCAGAGCAACCGGGCAGAGCAACTGGGCAGAGCGAGTCCGGTGCCCTGTGGGCACGAGACTTGCGACCCGGGAACTCCATGGTGCCACCGCCGTCTGATATCCGCCTTCCAAGGAGATATTTCAGATGGCGACCCAGAAATCAGCCGCACTAGCGGCCCTCTTGACGCTGGCAGCGACGGCTGGTGGTCAGATCCGCCCGGAGCCGAGGCGTCCACACCAGCGGCCGGTCCTGCGACACCGCCCGGCGATCCAGACCGAATACACCAAGGTCACGGGGCGCGTCGTCGATGGGGTCTGCGAAACCACCATCGCCATGCGGTTCCGGAACAACGGGGCCTCGATCGGCGAGAAGGTCGTGTGCCTGCCGTTGCCCAAGGGAGCGATCGCTGACAAGCTCGAGATGATCGTCGAAGGCAAGGCCGTGACCGGTGAAGTGCTGGCCAACAAGAAAGCGCGTCGGATCTACGAGTCCATCGTGTCGCGCCGGCGTGACCCGGGGCTGCTCGAGTACCTCGACCACGACCTGGTCAGGCTGCGCGTCTTTCCGATTCCGGCGAAAGGTACGCAGGACGTCAGCGTCCGTTTTCGCCTCGTGCTGCCCGAGAACGCTGGCATGCACCGCTATGAGTTCCCGACTCGGGCGCTCGAAGGCGGCCTTTTCTCCCTGGATCTGAAGATCGACTCCAAGAAGGCGATCAAGAACGTCTGGTCGCCGATGCAGGGCATGGACGTATCGCGCAAGAATGACCATCAAGCACGAGTGTCCTACGAATGCCGTGGCAAACCGCGGCGCGACCCGATCGTGTTCTACGGGCTCAGCGAGCGCGACTTCGGCCTCAACCTACTCACGTATCGCAAGGGTGGTGGGCAGAAGGACGACGGCTACTGCCTGATGATGCTTGCGCCCAAACGCGATTGGCGCCACGAAACGGAACTCAAGAAGACGATCACGTTCGTCCTCGACACCTCTGGCTCGATGCGGGGTCAGAAGATCGAGCAGGCCAAGAGCGCCTTGAAGTTCTTCCTGCGCAGCTTGCGGCCGAGCGATCACTTCAACGTCGTACCATTCTCGACCGAGGCACGGCCGTTCGCAGAGACGGCAGTCGCGGGGACCGGCGACAAGATCGGCGCGGCCCTGAAGTTCGCCGACGAGATCCGCGCCAAGGGCGGCACCAACATCGGGGAGGCACTTTCGTTCGCGCTCGCGTCCCGCCCCGTCGAGGGTTCGGTCCCAATCGTCGTCTTCCTGACCGACGGCCTACCGACGGTCGGTGTCACGGCCGCGAACGACCTCTTGAAGATGTGCGCCGCGAACAACCAGTCCAATGCGCGCGTGTTCGTGTTCGGCGTCGGCAACGACGTCAACACATACCTGCTAGACCAGCTCAGCTCCAAAACGCGCGGCACGCGTGACTACGTGCGGCCAGGCGAGAACCTCGAGGTCAAGGTCTCGGCGTTGTTCGAGATGCTCGCACACCCCGTCATGACCGACGTGGAGATCGTGTGCGATGTCGGCCTGAACCGCATCGTGCCCAAGAAGCTGCCGGACATGTTCCGGGGTGGTCGACTCGTGATCGCGGGACGCTATCGCGGCACTGGCGCGGTGGCCATTCGCCTGCGCGGCAAGGTCGGCAGCGAGATCAAGGAGTTCGTCTACGATGCTAGCTTCCCGGAAGCCTCGACCGAGCACGACTTCGTCGCGACGATGTGGGCGCAACGCCGCGTCGCGCTGTTGCTCGACCAGATTCGCCAGCACGGCCACCAACAGAGCAGCGAGCTCATCAGCGAGATTCGCCGCATCGGCGCCAAGCACGGCATCGTCACGCCCTACACCTCACACCTCATCGTCGAAGAGAGTGAGCGACTGGCGCGCGGTTGGGCGCGTGGTCAAGTCGGTGCCTCCGGGTCCGGTGGCCCCGCCACACCGGGCGGCGCGAAGGCCGCAGCACGCATTCGCCGCGAACTGGCGCACGCAGGAATCACGACGGACACAGGAAGCCGCCCACCAGCCGCGGAGAAAGACGCAGGCCGCGTCCGCTGGCGCGGAGTCGTCCACGGCAAGAAGTCCGGGCCGGACGCCGTCAGGGCCAGCACCATCACGGCACGCTTGCTCTACCTCGATGCCCTCGATGAGGGCAAGGGCACGAAGCGAGTCTGGACCACACAACGCATCGGCGGCCGCCAGTTCCACTTCGTCAACGGCGTCTGGATCGACTCCACCTACAAACGCGCAATGGAGAACAGCCTGCGCAAGGTCAAGGCCTTCTCCCCCGAGTACTTTGAGCTACTCCGCAAACACACCAAGCTGGGCAAGGTCCTCGCCTTCTCCACAGCAATGGTCGTCGTCGTGGGCAAGGGCGAGGCCGTCGAGATCACGCCGTAGGGCGCAAGCCTCGTGCCCCATGGGCACGAGGCTTGCTCTGGCGGCTCCGTTAGCGCGGAATCCGGTCCTTCACGACGCCCGCCTTCGCACGGTCCCACAAGGGCGCTTCGCGGCCCTGCATACGCAGGAGGGCGCCTTCGAGGAGCATTCGCGAACGTCCGCGTCTGCGGCCACGGCCGCGTCCCGACCTGATCTTGCCACGCATCTTCTCGACGGCGGGGATCGCCTTCTTGGCCCGCAGTTGGCCGAGACCCCAGATCGCCGCATCTCGCGTGTCCGCATTGCGATCCTTGAGTCCGCGCTTCACGAGCACCGAGATCATCTGCGGCAACTGCTCTTCAGCGGCCTCGGCAACGCTGACCATCGCAACGAGCGCGTTGAGCCGGATCTTGTCCTCGCGTGACTTGAGAGCCGCGCTGAGGACCTTGATCGCGGCCTTGTCGCCACCGGCACAAGCGCCAATCGCCCGCAACAACTCGCAGCGCGAGGCGTCGTTCTTCTCCTTCTGCAAACAGCCGAGCAGATCCGGCAGCAGGTCGGGCATTCCCGCGACCTCGGCGGTGACAGCCGCTTGGTCCCGGACGATCGGCTCCTTGTCGCTGAGGCCTACGCGAATGAGCTGTCCGGCCCAGTCGAGCTTCTTGGAGGCGCGGACCCGCTCAAGGATCAGCGCGCGGCCGGCCGGATCGCCCAACTGACGGTACATGGTCAGGACCATGCTCTTGTTGCGCTGTCGCACGAGTCGGTTGACGGCCCGTCGCCTTACGCTCTCGTCCTTGTCAAAGAGGCCAGCCCACGGAACGCCGCCGTCATCACTGCCGTCATCGGCAACTCCTTCGGCATCGGGCACCTCCGGGCGCCAACCCGGCGCCGCGCCATCGAGGACCTTGGTCAGCAGACTCGCAAAGGCCACAGTGGAAAGCACTCCCTGCTCTTGCTCGATCGTGTGTCCAGCCGCGTTCACGAACAGGTGTTGCGGTGCGACGATCTTCTCGTCGCCGAGGTAGCGCTTGCGGACAGCGGCGAGCGCAGCCCGGTGCTCATCGCTGGTCACAGTCAGGAACACCGCGCTCATACCCTTGCGAGGCCCGGTCTCGATCGGCGGCGTCTGTTCTCCGCAGGCGGCGACGCAAACGAACTCGCGGAGCAGGCTAAGGATGTCGGGCTCTGGATAGACACTGTCGAGCATGCCCCGACCGGCACCGCCGCCGAGGCGATGCACCGCGATCAGGACCGGTCGACCGATTCTCTTCGATCGAGCCAATGCCTCGTCGAGGCTCGCTTCCCAAAACACGACCGGGGTGCGGGGCTTCTTGGGGCTCGGCTTCTGCGCCGCGCCCCCCCCGCACAGAAAGGCGCCCAAGAAGAGGGGGCACAAGCACAATTGGCCCACGGGCCGGGACGGGCGGAACGGAAGCGAGGACAGTGTCTTCATGGGGGATAGGAAACTCAGTGAGGTTGCCCTATGTATCGGGCAATCTAGCCGATCAACCCGCGCCGCGGTGTCCGGCTCTTGTCCCAACTGCGCCCCGTAGGTGAGAGAAAAAGCATGACGGCCATCATGGACGTGGCTCAGTCGGTCGACCCGACCTTGGACCTCTTCGACGAGATTGAGCGCCTCAAGCACGAGCGCAAGGCCGTCGTGCTGGCGCACTACTACCAAGAGCCTGACCTCCAGGACATCGCCGACCGCCTCGGCGACTCGTTGGCGCTGGCGAAGGCGGCGCGGGAACGAAAAGACGCCGAGGTGATCCTCTTCTGCGGCGTCCACTTCATGGCCGAGACGGCCAAGATCCTCTGCCCGGAAAAGACCGTGGTGCTCCCGGATTTCGACGCAGGCTGCTCGCTGTCGGACGCCTGTCCTGCGGACAAACTGCGCGCGTGGAAGGCGCAACACCCCGAGCACGTCATCGTCACCTACATCAACTCTACTGCCGCCACCAAGGCGGAGTCAGACTGGATCTGTACGTCGAGCAACGCCCGCGAAGTCGTCTCCCAGATTCCGAAGGACCAGCCCATCATGTTTACGCCGGACCGCAATCTCGGCGCCTGGCTCGTGCGCGAACTCGACCGGCCGATGGACCTGTGGCCCGGGGCGTGCATGGTCCACGAGACATTCAGTGAGCGAAAGATCCTCGCGTTCCGCTCCGAGCACCCGGACGCCAAGCTGATCGCACACCCCGAGTGCGAACAAGAGGTGCTACGCCACGCCGACTTCATCGGCTCGACGGCGGCCCTCCTGCACTTCGTCGAGACCGACGAGTCCAGCAAGTTCATCGTCGCCACCGAGACCGGCATCCTGCACGAGATGAAGAAGCGTGCGCCGACCAAGGTGCTGATCGCCGCGCCGTTTGATGAGCGTGCACACGACAACGGGACCTGTGGCTGCTCCGAATGCCCCTACATGAAGCTCAATACGCTCGAGAAGGTCTACCTCGCGCTGCGCGACCTCAGCCCGCGCATCGACCTCGACCCGGAGCTACAGCGGCGCGCACTGGTCCCGCTTGAGCGCATGCTGTCGCTGTAGGGACCGCGACCACTCGAAGCGCCACGAAGCAGGGCAAGACGGCTCATGTCGGCTGCGGCGCACTCAGCGCACTTCGACCGAGCCGTCGTCGTGACCGATGACGATGCGCCCGGCCAGGCCGATGAACAAACCACACTCGACGACGCCAGGGATCCGATCGAGTTCGACCTCCAGCCCAAGGGGGTCGGCAATCCCCTCGGGGAAAGTGCAGTCGAGGATCCAGTTGCCGTTGTCGGTCACGGACGGCTCACCGTCAGCGCCGCGAACCTGAGGCTCACAGCCGAGGTCCTTCAACCTGCCGCTGACGGGCGTGCAGGCGAAGGGCACGACCTCGACGGGCAGCCGAAACGTCGTGCCAAGGCGGTCCACGACCTTGCTGAGTTCGACGATCACGACCAGCTCTTCAGAAGCGGCAGCGACCACCTTCTCGCGCAGAAGGGCGCCGCCGCCACCCTTGATCAGGCGCCGCTCGGAATCGACCTCGTCGGCCCCGTCGATCGTCAAATCGAGACGTGGTTCCCGGTCAAGGGTGGTCAGCCTGAGCCCGAGTCGCTCGGCCTCCTTCTCGGTCTGCACACTCGTCGGAACACCAACCAAGTCAAGCCCTTCCTCCCGCACGCGCTCCGCGAGGCGCTCCAGGGCGAAGTAGACGGTGCTGCCAGTGCCGAGGCCCAGACGTGCTCCGCTGGCCACCAAATCCGCCGCGTGCCTTCCGGCCGCTCGTTTCGCCTGCATGGTGTTTTTCTCCAGTCCATCGCCACTTGCGATCAAATCGCAGTATACTGGCGACTAGTTCGCAATAAGCCGGGTCTACACTCCCCCGCCAACGCCAACCACGGTCAATGTACGGCAAACCCAAGACGCTCGCTGATCTTCCCGAACTCGGCTTCGCAATCATCCGGGGTAGCCCGGGTGACGCGCCTCTGCAAGCTCGGCTGCGCGAGCTCGGCCTGTGCGCGGGCACCGATGTCGAGTTTGAGCGCCGGGCACCCCTCGGGGATCCGATGGTCGTGCGCTTTCGTGGAACCCGCCTCTGCCTGCGCCGGGCAGAGGCCGCTCTGATCGAGGTCGACCCCGCGGACGAGGCGTGAACCCGACCGTCGCGGCGCCGCCGCGGACCTTCGCCCTCGTCGGTAGCCCCAACTCGGGCAAGACGACGCTGTTCAATGCGTTGACGGGACTCCGCGCCAAGACCGGCAACTATCCCGGCGTCACGGTCGACCGCCGCGAGGGTGACGTGCGCGGCACCGGCGTTGCCGCGCGCCTGGTCGACCTGCCAGGCACCTACAGTCTGCAAGCGATCTCCGAAGACGAATCCGTCGCCGTGCGAATCCTGCGCGGCACGATGACGGGAGCAGAACGACCCGACGCAGCGATCGTCGTCGCCGACGCAACGACAATCGAACGCTCACTGCCGCTCGTAGCCGAGGTCGCCGAGCTCGGCTTGCCCGTCTGCTTGGTACTGACCATGGTCGACGAGCTGAAGGCACGCGGCGGCGATGTCGATCTGTTCACGCTCAAGGGTCGCCTAGGTATTCCGGTCGTCGGCATCGTCGGCCATCGCGGCATCGGTCTCGACGATCTGCGGCTCTTGCTGGATAACGTCGACGAGTGGTCGAGTTTCAAGAAACCTCCAGGACCCGCGCCGGAAGAGCGCTTCGCCTGGACCGACGAGATCCTCGCCGCGAGCAAGCGCAAACAACCGACCGAGAGCCCGCTGACGCGACGCCTCGACGCCGTTCTGCTGCACCCACTGCTCGGACCGCTCGTGTTCCTCGCCTTCGTCATCGTGTTCTTCCAATCGATCTTCACCTGGGCCGCGCCGGCGATGGACATGATCTCGGACGGGATCGATGCGGGCGCAGCGTGGCTGGCGAATGTGCTGCCTAGCGGGCTAGCGACCGATCTCCTGACGGAAGGCATCATCAAGGGCGTCGGTGCCGTGCTCGTGTTCGTGCCACAGATCGCGATCCTGTTTGCGATTCTGCTTCTGTTGGAAGCCTGCGGCTACATGGCACGAGCGGCCTTCGTCATCGATCGCGTCATGGGCTGGGCCGGGCTCGAAGGACGGTGCTTCGTCGCGCTGTTGTCCTCGTACGCTTGCGCCGTTCCAGGCATCATGGCCACCCGGACCATTCCGTCTGACCGTGACCGGCTCGCAACGATGCTCGCGGCACCGCTCACGACCTGCTCGGCGAGGCTGCCGGTCTACGCGCTCTTGATCGCCGCCTTCGTGCCACCAACGCCGGTGCTCGGCCCGTTGACGATGCAGGGCACCACCCTCTTCCTGCTCTACTTGCTCGGCAGCGTCAGCACGCTGATCGTCGCGGCCATCGTCAAGCGAGGCCTGCGCAAGGGTCGCTCCTTGCCGTTCTATCAGGAACTTCCGCCTTACCGACTACCGACACTGCGCGCGCTGTTGCTGCAAACCTGGCAGCCGATACGCATGTTCCTCCGACGGGCCGGAACGGTCATCCTCGCGGCATCCATTGTGCTCTGGGCGCTTCTCGCGTTCCCGCGACGCGACGCGGCTCCCGACGCAACCCCCACCCAAGCACGACAGCAGGTCGTCGAGCAGAGCTGGGGCGCCTCACTCGGCCGCACGATCGAGCCGGTCTTCGAGCCGCTCGGCTTCGACTGGCGCATCTGTGTTGGCCTGGTTGGCTCATTCGCGGCCCGCGAGGTCATGGTCTCGACCATGGCCCAGGTCTACGGGCAGGAAGGCGACGACGAAACAAACCCCAGCCTCATCGAGAAGGTGCGCGACTCGATGAGCCCACCAGCCGCTCTCGCGCTCCTCGTCTTCTTCGTCTACGCCCTGCAATGTGTGTCAACCGTCGCCGTGCTGCGACGCGAAACGAATGGCTGGCGCTGGCCCATCATCGCAGTGGCCTACACCTACGGGACGGCTTGGCTGGCCAGTTGGATCACTTATAAGATCGCTAGTGGCTAGCCAATCCAGAGGGCGTTCGACCCGAAAACAGCGCCGAGCCCGTGCCCGCAATCCGCTGCCGCGGCAGCGCGCGGGATTCCGCATCATCTCGCTACTGGCGCTGCTGCTCATGGCAGTGGTGATCATCTGGACGCAGACCCGGAACACAGAGAAGCCGCTGCGCCCGCTGGCTGTCTTGGCAGTTCTCGCCGACGGCACGCCACTACCAAACGTAGAGGTCGCCTTCTATCACACCAAATCGGTGCACCTCGGCGCAGTGCACACAACGAAAACCGGTCCGGATGGCAGCGCCCAGTTGCCCGCAGAACAGGCGTGCGGCAAGTTCTTCTGCGTCGCCAAGAGCACCGACGGAAACGTGACCCAGGACTCCGTGTCGCAGGACGACGCGGGCCGAAAAGCGCGGCTCCTCTTCGACAAGCCATCGACGATCCGCGGGCACGTCTTCGATCAACGGGGCATCCCCGCAGAGAGCGCATTGGTGTCAGCTTCGTTTGCGAGAGGTCCGTCGCTCGCCGAGACACGCGTCGGCACAGACGGAACATTCGTGTTGCGAGGACTGTCCGGCACGCTGCAGTTTCTGACCATCCGCGCGCGCGCTGACGGTTACTTCTGCGCACCGTTCGAGTGGAACCAACTGTCTGCCCGCGACATCGATCTACGCTTCGTCATCGCGCCGCCGCTGCGGCTACGCGTGGTGCTGCCGGACGGGAGGCCATATCCCTGTGCAGTTTCGGTCAAGGGGCGGCCCGACTTGGCGATGAGCACCAACGCCAAGGGCCTGATCACATTCCAACACCTCGACCCTGAGCAGCGCTTCTATGTGCACGTACATCATTTGAGCATGACGTTCCGCAACGACGGTTTCGCGCCGCGTGAAGAAGTGCAACTGCTACAACTCGAGAAACCACTCACACTGGTCGGACGTGTCATCGACGTCCTTGGCAAGCCGGCGCCGGACGTCGAAGTTCGGCACCAGCACGGCCCACGGGCCTGGATACGGACAAAGACGGACGGTGACGGACGGTTCGAGCTACCCGAACTTCCGGCCGGAACGACTAACGTCTTCTACGAGACTCCAGAGGGTCAAATCACCTCCGATCGCGTCAAGCTCGAGGACGGCACCGCCAAGACCAACTGGCTCATCCGGCTTCGCCAGCACTAGAACGGATTCACGTGCACTTTGACATCCGTGACGTTGGGCACCTGCGCCTGCACACTGTCGCCAACGCGGTGCGCGATGTCGTGCGCCTGGTGTAGGGACAGCGCGCCATCGACCGAGATCTCGAGATCGACGACGTAGTATGAGCCAAGCGGATGAACCCGTGTTTGATCGACTCGCTCGACGGCTGCGTCGGCAACGGCGATGCGTTCGACTTCTTCGC
>PVBE010705619.1_pt1 | contig 10466 bp, 9 predicted proteins | sample 1631181 | NCBI WGS metagenome assembly PVBE01 (sample SAMN08397723, study PRJNA350692) | Marine metagenome, whole genome shotgun sequencing project. | isolation source: water | place: Pacific Ocean | collected 2012-04 | reverse complement strand
TATTATTAAATTTAATTTTATTTTTTGTAAATTATGAAATTTAAAAAAGGATTTTATCTCAGAAATAGATTTTAAATTAATTAAATCTATTAGCGTGCTTTTATTTTTATCATTTAATTCGAGTGTTGTTAGAATATTATTAATAATTGATAAATTTCCCAGTTCTATAATAATTTTTTTCTCACCAGAAAGAGAAATAATCTCTATCATTAATTTAATAATTTCTATATCTGTTGACTTTGATACATTACCAAAATGTTCAGCTCCAATCTGATATGGGTTTTTTCTATCAAATAAATTTGATGACAAGCGAAGAATATCACCCATATAAGCAAATCTGGCATTGCCCTTACCGTGTGTAATCTGAAAATCTATTTTAGCAATTTGCGGGGTTATATCAGCTCTAATACCAATTTCACTACCTGATGATTTGTCTAAAAAAGTAATTGTTTCATTATCTATGTCAGAAGATTTAAGGTTTAAAAGGTTGTCTAAATTATCAAAGATTGGCGGTAAAACATAATCATATTTATATTTCTTAAATATTTTTAGTACATTAACTTTAAGTCTTTCAAACTCTAAAGCTTCTTTTGGCATATAATATTCAATACCGTTGGGTATACAAAAGTTTTTATTTTTCATAATCAACCTAAATTACTAGCATATATATAATAAGTCCAAGCGCTAACATAATGCCACCAATCATTCTAATGGTATTATCATCTAATTCAAGGAAGTATAGTAAAATAGATTTAGTTTTTTTTGGTGACAATAATGGTAATATGCTCTCCAATATAAGAATGAGAGCTATTAATAATAGTATAAGGTTAGTAGTATCTATTATCTTCTACCCGTTGGATCAGTAAAATACTTGAAGAAATCTGAGTCTGGGTTAATAACCAATACATCTTGTTTTTCACTAAAAGATTCTCTATATGCGGTTAAACTACGATAAAAAGAATAAAACTCGGGGTTTAAATTATAAGCCTTTGCATATGCTTCTGTGGAGATTGCATCACCTTCACCTTTAATCTCTTGTCCTGTTTTATATGCTTCAGCAATAATAGTTTCAGATTCTCTTTCTGCAAGAGCTGATATACCTTGAGCTTCTTCTTTTCCTTTGGATCTAAAAGCTTTTGCAACCGTCGCTCTTTCTTTAACCATTCTTGCATAAACAGAATCACTAACTTCATCAGGTAAGTTAACTTTTTTTAATCTTACGTCAACAACAGTTATGCCTAATGCACCTGCATCTTTATTTGCTTCTGTTCTAACAATACTCATTAATGCGTTCCTATCTCCTGATACGACTTCATTTATAGTTCTCTTACTAAACTCACTTTTTGTTAAATCATTTATTATTTGTGATAATCTATTAATTCCAATTCTTTCATCACCTTTAGATGCTCGGTAAAAATTTTTAGGTTTAGTAATTCTCCATTTAACAAAAGAATCAACTATAACATTCTTTTTCTCGCTAGTAAGGAATTGTTCTGGTTTTGAATCCATGGTTAATAATCGTGAATCATATTTTTTTACATTATTTACAAATGGAATCATGAAATAAAGCCCTGGATCTTCATATGAATTTATAATTTCACCTAACCTAAATTTAATTGCAACCTCTCTTTCATCTACTATAAATGTAGATGATGATATTACTATAGTTAAAACTAAAAGAGTCGTTAAAATATTTCTGTTATTCACTGTATAAATTCCTCTTTCGTTTGTCAAAAGATTCTCTATTTATACGGATTTTATCTAATAAAGTATTATTATTTGGTTGTGTAGCATCTCTATTGGTATCATTGTTTTTTGACTCCAATATTTTATCTAATGGTAAATAAAGTAAATTATTACCTCCGTCTATATCTATCATAACTTTAGTTGTGTTTCCTAGAACTGATTCCACAGCCTCTAGATATAATCTTTCTCTAGTAACTTCTGGAGCTTTTGTATACTCATTATATAATTTAACAAACCTTGAGGCTTCACCTTCAGATGATTTAATTAATTTAACTCTATAAGCTTTTGCTCCTTCAATAATTTGTTTTGCTTTACCACGCGCCAACGGTATTATTTCATTTCTATAAGCCACAGCTTCATTAATATACCTTTGTTCGTCTTCCCTTGCTCTTATAGCATCAGAAAATGCATCTTGAACCTGTTCGGGTGGTTGAGCTTCTAAAATATTAACTGTTTGCACATTAATGCCGGATTTATAATCATCTAATACATTTTGTAAAAGAGACTTAGTTGAAGCAGCAATAGATTCTCTTCCTTCGGTTATTACAAAATCCATTTTATTTTTTCCAAGCACTTCTCTTATTGCGCTCTCACCTGATGCCTGAAGTGTTTCATCAGGGTCTCTAAGGTTAAAAATAAAATTACTGGCATCTTTTATATCATATTGAATTGCAAAATTTACACTGACAATATTTTCATCTTCGGTCAACATTACAGCCTTTTGCTGCACGGATCTTATTTTAGATACATCGACTATTTCAACTCTTCTGATCATTCTTGGCACCCAATGTGGTCCTGGAGATGTGATTGATACAAATCTTCCAAACTGTAGAACAACTCCTCTTTCACCATCATTTACGATATATATACCAAATAGAAGATATAACACAATGACGATAGCGGCTAATGCACCGACATTTTTTTTAGTTGGAGGTGCGCCACCTTCGTCAGTTTTAAAAATATTCTGGAAAAATTTTGATATATCCTTTACCAGATTATCTATTTCAGAATTATCTTTTGTTTTTCGACCCCACGGATCTTTATTGCTGCCACCAGGTTCATTCCATGCCATATACTACTCCTGAAACACAATATTAATACAAAGTCCTTTACTCATCAATTTCTAATTTAACTGGTTGACTCGGAACTATCGTTGAAATTGCATGCTTATATACACTTTGTGTGATCTTACTTTTAAGTAAAATAGTGTATGAGTCAAAAGAATCAATAGTGCCCTCTAACTTAATACCATTTACCAAAAATATAGATACTTGCACCTTGTCTTTTCTTAGTTTATTTAGAAATTTGTCTTGTAAATTTTCTGTTACCATAACAATGCAATATACTGGTTAATAGTAAATATAATAGTGACACTATTTAAGAAAAATGCAAATATTTGTCAATTAAAGGAATTATATCTTTGCTAGATTTGTTGTTAATGTCTATTTCTAGACCATTTGAAAACTTTTTCATCCACGTTATTTGCCGTTTTGCCAATTGTCTAGTGGCATAAATACACCTTTCCTCCAATTCTTTTCTTGTTACCTCGTTATTCAAATAACATAATGTATGCCTATATCCAATTGATTTCATTGATTGAGAATTTTTTGTTAACAAGTATTTCTTTTTTAGACTTATAACTTCCTCTATAAATCCTTCCTCAAACATTTTTTGTGCTCTATTGGCGATGTTTCTATGTATAATGTCTCTATCATTAGAATATAATTTTATTATTTCTAAATTATATCTCTCTTGAAGTTTATTGTTATTTAAAAAAAAAGAAGATATAGGTTTACCGCTTTGTAAATAAACTTCTAAGGCTCTTTCTATTCTTTGTCTGTCATTTTTATTTATTCTTAGAAAAGAAGTGTGGTCAATATGGCTTAAACAATCATGTATTTGATCCAATGAATATGTATTTATAATATCCTTTATAAATTTTCTTTCAGATACAGAATTATTTGGCATTTTACTAAGACCATTAATGAGTTGGTTGAAATACATCATTGAACCACCAACTAATACAGGTACTTTATTTCTGTTATGAATGTCTTTAATAATTAAATGCACATCATTATAAAAATTACTTACATTATACGTCTGATTAGGGTCAATTATATCTATGAGATGATGTTTAATTGAAGACAGTATTTCTGAAGAAGGTTTATCCGTACCAATATTCATATCTCTATAAATCATAGACGAATCTACACTTACTATCTCTATTGGATACTTTTCATATAGCTGCAAAGCGATAGCAGACTTACCAATAGATGTAGGTCCCATTAGTGCAATAATATTTAATTTCTCATCCATCCTTAATAATTTTCAATAACTTTTATTAATCTAGAATTTTCAAGAATAGTAAAAAAAATATCATAATTTGATACAGGTAATAAGTTAAGAAATTTTTCTGGCCATTCAATAAAATGTATACCTTCTTGTGAAAAATAATGATCTATCCCAATCTCTAATAATTCTTTGGGTGAATTTAATCTAAACAAATCATAATGAAATATTTTAAAGTTATCTATATTATATTCATTAATTAATGTAAAAGTTGGGCTTGTTGCTGTCGTTCTTTTATCTAAGTGTTTAATAAATGATTTTACCAACGACGTCTTTCCCGCGCCTATTTCTCCATGCAAAAATATCAAAGATTTTTTCTGTTCAGTGAGTTTCAGTTTTTTAAAAAAACTAGAATATACATTTTCACTTGATAAATGAAAATACTTAGGATTATTATTCATTATCTCTATCCTTTGTGATAGAAATATTTAATATTTTATTCATTTTTGATATAACGTCACTTGCAAGAATACCTATTACACCATTATTTTCTTTAATAACATCTGCAGCATATGAATGTATCCCTACTGCGTATAGTATTGAGTTAAAATAATCTTTTTCATTAACTAGACATGTTAAAGAGGCAATAACTCCGTTTAAACAGTCTCCCATTCCTGCTGTTCCCATTCCATGATTTCCATGCAAACAAACATATGTTTTGTTAGAGGATCTAATAATAGTTTTATTACCTTTTAACACAACTACTCCTCCAAATTTTTTCTGAATTTCACAACATGCCTTAATTCTATTATTTTGAATATTACCAATACTGGTGTTTAATAATTTTGCAGCTTCACCAGGATGAGGGGTTAAAACCCAATTGTCATATTGAAATGGATGATTAGATAATAAACTTAAAAAACCTGCATCTGCAACAACATTAACTTCTTTATTACCACTCAAAAGATAATTCTTAAATTCTGAAAATAAAGCTTGAGACCATTCTTGAGATGGAGAAAATCCAGGTCCTATAATTATATTGTTATAGTCAGCTATATCTACTGCAGGTCCTTCAATAGTTATAAGCTCTGATTGATGTAAAGCTAAGCTACTACAGTGCTTTTCTGTTGTAAATATTTCAATATAACGCGTTCCCGTTTTAAGGGCAGATTGTCCAGCAATAATAATAGACCCCAAATATCCATCATCCCCTCCTATTATTAGGGTTTTTCCAAATGACTTTTTATGATTGTGTTTATTAAAATTTATTTCAAAAGATTTGTGTAATTTATTTTTTTCATAAGGGTATATCGAATAAAAAACAATATTAGGGTATATAGATTTATCAAAAAATTCACCATCTATATTTTTATGACTAAAAATATCAAAACTCATTTCTAATGTATTAAGCTCATCGTGTTGTTATTAATGAGGTTAATTGTAGATTTTAATATGCGTTCAATATATGTAGATTCTTTGTTATATGTAATCATATAATCATTATTAAAATACTTAGTATTCACATCATAAATTGATGCTATTTCATCAATAAGCCCGAGCTTGATAGCCTCATTACCAGTCCAAAATAAACCTGTAAAGACGATATCATTATTTATTAAATCTTTTCTAGATTCTTTAACATCTTTAATAAAATCTTGGTGTATGTTAACCAATAATTTTTTTAAATGGGTTTTATGTTTTTTTGTCATGTCTGCAAATGGATCTAAAATACCTTTGTCTTCTCCAGAAAATATAGTTTGAGATTTGATTCCTAATTTATCCATTAGTGATCTAATGTTAATACTGTCAAGTCTTACTCCAATAGAACCAACAATGCTTGATGAGCTAGAGAAAATTTTATCCCCGCTTGCGGCAATATAATATCCTCCTGAAGCGCCTACATCTTCTATCACGGAAAATACCTTTTTATTATTTATAGATTTTAATTTATTAATTTGATCAAATATAATTTTTGACTGCGTTGCGCTACCACCAGAACTATTGATTTTTAATATGATGTTGTTGCAATAATTATTTTTCATTGCTTTTGAAACTAAAGAAATAATATTTTCAGTATTAGTCTCCTCCGCAGGGGATATAAACCCATCTATCTTTATTACTGCAGTATGTTGTCGTGAATATATATTATTCTCTGTAGAAAATAAAAATGATGAAAATATTAAAACCACAAATATTACTAAAATAGAAATTCTTGTTATGATTTTTAGTTTTCTCTCAGATTTCTTATCTTCTATGAGCGAATCAACTAACTCCTTCGAAAAATCATCTTTCATATTTACACCTACTTATATGATATTATATTTCATTTTTTAATTTATCAATAACCATGCTTAAATCGTTTGGTAATGGAGCCTCTACTTTATGTTCCTTTTTATAATAAAAGGATACAGATTTTGAGTGTAAAAACATTCTTTTTAAACCATATTCTCTAAATTTTTTATTAACTTCAATATCACCATATTTCGTATCACCACAAACTGGTTGATTTATGCTTGCGGCATGCACTCTAATTTGATGCATTCTTCCTGTGTCTATTTTTATATCAACTAAGCAACAATTTTTAAATTGTTTTTTTAACGATATACTTGAAAGTGCTGATTTACCTTTAGACGAAACTTTAACTGAAGGATTATAGTTATCTCTATTTCTTATTAAAGGGTTATCGATTATAATTTTATCTCCCTTTAAAGATCCATATATCAATGCAGTATAATGTTTTTCAACATTGTTTGTTTGAAATTGTTTTCCTAGTGAAGAAGCAGCATGATAGTTTTTTGACATAATAAGACAGCCGCTGGTATTTTGATCTAATCTATTGACCAAGGATAGGTTTTTATATTTTTGAATAGATTTTAAACTTGAAATTATATCATTTTTTATTTTACTGCCTGAATGCACTGATATGCCAGCAGGCTTATCAATAATCAATAAATCATCATTCTCAAACAAAATTGCTTTTTTTATACTTTTGATTAGATTATAGGAAACTGCTTCGGGTTTTTCATTAATTGATATAGGGGGGATTCGTACAACATCATTTGCCACCAATTTATAACTTGGTTTGACTCGTTTGCTATTTACTCGTACTTGTCCATCTCTAATTACCTTATAAATAAGGCTCTTAGGTACGCCTGTGAGTAGCTTTCTTAGGTAATTATCTACTCTTTGGCCCTCATTTTCAGACGGAACATGGATTTTTTTTACCTTAATTTTCTCAGTATTTATCACGATAATATTTGAAGATATCTTAAATCATTGATATATTAATTTAAAGATTATTATATTGATTAGAGTATAGTCTAAAAATTGGCTAAATTATTGAAAAGAATAACAATTATTTAAATGAATTTATAAATAAATCTTTTAAAGACTTATTAAATACTAAAAATAGAGAATAAGACCAATTTAATAAATGAAATAAAAATATGAATTACAGGATTATAAATGAAACAAATACTGATAAATGCCTCGCAACGAGACGAGGTACGGCTTGCTATAGTCGAAAACAAGCAATTAATAGAATTAGATATAGATTTACCAAAGAAAAACATCAAGTCAAATATTTACAAGGGAACAATATCTAGGGTAGAGCCAGGTTTAGAAGCTGCTTTTGTAAACTTTGGTAGGGCTAGACATGGATTTCTTCCTTTTAAGGAAATATCTCCTGAAATTTTCACTCCAGGTAAACCAAGAACATCTCGTGATTGCATAGAGAATGGCAAAGAAATAGTTATTCAAATAGACAAAGAAGAAAGAGGAACTAAAGGTGCGGCGCTAAGTACCTACCTGAGTTTAGCTGGCAAATATTTAGTTTTGTTACCTAAAAATCCAAATACTGGAGGCGTCTCAAGAAGACTTGAGGGTAGTGATAGACTTAATGCAAAGAAAATATTAAATGAGTTAAATGTCCCTAATAATATGAGTGTTATTTTAAGAACATCTGGCCTGCATAGCACAAAAGATATGCTGGAATGGGACATGAATTATTTAATTCAAATTTATGAAAATATTTTAGAAAATTCTGTCTTGAAAGAAGCACCATACCTTATCTACGAAGAAAGCAGTATGTTGGCAAGAGTTATTAGGGATTATATAGATGACAATATAGATGAAATAATTATTGATGATAAAAGCTTTCATGATGATTTTTTAAATGCTAAAAAACACTTTATCCCTCATTCTAAAGTTAAGGTAGAAAATTATAATAAATCTACACCTATGTTTAGTAATTATAGGATTGAAGTACAAGTGCAAAGCGTCTACAGGAGAAAAGTTACTTTGCCGTCTGGTGGAAATATAGTTTTTGATACAACAGAAGCATTAACCAGTATTGATGTTAATTCTGCTAAATCTACTAAAGGTGGAGATATTGAAGAGACAGCTCTCAACACCAATTTAGAAGCAGCGGTTATGTTATGTACACAACTTAGGCTGCGTGATATTGGTGGATTAATTGTTGTGGACTTTATAGACATGATGTCAATAAGTTCTCAAAAAACAGTGATGAGAAAAATGGCAGAGTTAGCTAAATTAGATAAAGCTAAAATTCAATTTAATAGAATTTCTAAATTTGGTCTTATGGAAATTTCTAGACAAAAATTAAGGTCGTCTATTATAGATAACAGTGATGATGCTTGCCCAACATGTAGTGGCACTGGTCATATAAAATCATTATCTTCTCAATCAATTTCACTTGTTCGAATGCTTGAAGAAGAAGCAATTAAAAATGATAAGTCTTTAACAGTATATTTGCCTGTTAGATTAGCAACTTACCTACTTAATGAAAAAAGAGAGTTAATTCAGGCGATTGAAGAAAGGAATTCATTAAGTATAAAAATTGTTCCTGATCCAGAAATTGAAGCGACAAGCTATTTAGTTGACAGAGAGAATCGAACTAAAGAAGCGTTTAAAGCATCATTAAATACTAAGATTGCTCCAAAAGATAACAAAACTATTGGACAAACAGATTATTCTCATCAACCAGCATTAGTGTCTTCTGTAACTCCAAAAACACAGCCACCTAAACCAAAATATAATAATCTTAATGACAAGGAAGAGGCTGGGGTACTTAAAAATATTATTAACAAAGTAAAGTCTATTTTTACTACAAAAGAAAAAAAGGTTTATAAACATAGACAGACAAATGGGAAAAAGCGATTTAGCAAAAATTATTATAATAAATATAATAAATATAAATCGTATAATCGAAAAAGAAACCTACATAGAAAAAATAATACGCCTAATAAAAATCAAAACACTCCCTAATGTTTAAATTTCTATTAAGAATAATAGCGATTAGTCTATTTATAGGCATTTTATTGTTCTATTTCAAACCATTGTCATTATTTGAAAATAATGATTATGAAAGAATAATGGGTAATAATGAAATTGTTTTTGCTACAAGAATAGGCCCGACAACGTATTATGAAAGTAAAGGTAAAAACAATGGATACGGATATGATTTGATGAAAGAATTTGCTAATTTCTTAAATGTAAATCTTAGAATTGTAATAATTGAAGATACTGATGAGGCTTATGCAAAATTAAATAATAGAGAAGTTGATATTATTAGTGATATTGATATCAGAAATTATAACAATAAAATTGTTAAATTAAGTTATCCATATAATAGGATAGATCATTATATTGTTTTTAATTCAACATATACATCAACATTAGATAATTTATCCCAATTATCAAATAATACCATTCATTCAATAGATTCCATGACTATTAAGGAAAATATGAAGAGTATTAATAGCAACTATCCAGATATAAAAATTAAATTTTGGAAAGAAAAAAATATTGATGAATTATTAAAATTACTTAATGATAACAAAATTCAATATATGGTAATGAATTCAGACGAGTTAAAATTGTTAAAACAATATTATCCAACCCTTGAAGTAGCTTTTACAGTTGATTCAAATGAACCTCAATCATGGGTCTTGCCAATGGATGTTGGCAAAAAATTAGAAAAACAAATATCAGATTTTTTTAAATACATGATTAATGAGAACAAATTATTAAATATTTACACTAAGCATTTTAGAAAATATCAGCACTCATTTGTAGGTATAAAAATATTTTTAGATGATTACCTTAATGTTTTTCCTAAATATGAATTTTTCTTTAAGAAATTTGCAAAGGAATATAACTTAGATTGGAAATTATTAGCTAGCATAGGCTATCAAGAATCTAGGTGGAGGCAAGATGCTGTTTCATATACGGGAGTAAAAGGGTTAATGATGCTCACAAAAGATACGGCTAACGAAATGAAAGTTATTGATAGAACTAATCCAAAAGAAAGTATATTTGGTGGGACAAAATATTTAAAATTATTACTTGGTAAATTACCGAAAGAAATTACTAATGATGATAAGGTTTGGTATGCGGTGGCAGCTTATAAT
>PVBE010105929.1_pt1 | contig 10466 bp, 9 predicted proteins | sample 1631181 | NCBI WGS metagenome assembly PVBE01 (sample SAMN08397723, study PRJNA350692) | Marine metagenome, whole genome shotgun sequencing project. | isolation source: water | place: Pacific Ocean | collected 2012-04 | reverse complement strand
GTTTGCGCGTCAGTCCACTGGTTAGCGCGATGCGCACCGCATCAGCGCGGAATTCATCTGTGCGTTTCAGTCCCATAGTTAGTCTCCTTTGTTGCAGTAGATGCTATCAAAGGAGCGGCATCAAACCGCGACAGGTCCACTAGATAACGTCGCCAATCGCCGGTCTGAGTGATGTCTGTACCATCCGCAACGGCTTCGGCTTCACAAATGAACCCTTTTACCTGCCGCCCGTCGGACAGATCGACAGTGCCGATACCAAGAGGGGCGGGAATGGCTTCCAGAAAGCTGCCGACCTTTTCAAAGGGCAGGGACCACAGTTCTACCGCAATGGGAGCACCTGATCCGGGGGTGCCTTTCACCAAGCCCGGCCTTGCAGGAGGGTCGCCGGCGAGCGCGTAGAAACGATAGCTATCGGTGGTCGTCGCTGCGCCGAGATAGGTCGCGCCCCGCTGGGTCAATTGATGGTTCAACGGGAGCCCGTGCATGTGAGCGCCGCAGACCGCGAGGATCAGACCGTCGGTCGCCGCAGCTTCAAGCGTGGGCGTGCCGTTGAACGGCCAACCCGTTGCGCCCAGGTTCCGCTTCCCTGCGGCCTCCAGTGCAAGACCTGAAGCGGCGATGTCAGCATCTTTGCCCGCGGCTGCCAGCAACGTGACGCTGCCCGGACGGCCATCACTGCGCGCCGGCACGGGCACGGCGATACCGCACATATCCAGCAGGTTGACGAAGTTCGTATAGGTGCCGAAGTTCGAGTTCGGTCTGATGGGGTCAGCTTCTAGCTCGGCGACAGTGTGGAAGGTCGGGATGGTTGGCACGCAGAGCATATCCAAGCCCTCCAACGCGGTTTCAGCAATGCGCGACAGCTCTTTCAGACGGTACATGCCGCGAAACGCATCTGCGGCAGAAAGCGCTTCGGCCTTGCAAATGACCTGGCGCGTGACAGGCAGGATCGCCTCTGGGTCTGTATGCAAAAGATCTTCAATGACCGTATAACGCTCCGCGACCCATGCCCCTTCATAAAGCATATCGGCCACATCGTAGAGCGGCGTGAAATCGATCTCGCGTATCTCGGCGCCTTGGTCGCGCAGCAGGTCCACCGCTGCGTTGAACGAAACCTCTTGGACGGTGTCACCCGAAAAGCGGATGCTGTCACGGCTGGGGATGCCGATCACAGGGGCGGATTTTGGCGCGGCAAGGGGAGGGGCCGGGATGTGGCGTGCATAGGCATCTGCGGCGTCATAGGCGCAGGCGACAGTGAAGGCCGTATAGGCGTCCGCGACGGTAAGCGCGAAGATCGAGACCGTCTCGACCGACCGGCACGCGGGCACGACACCCGTTGCAGATAAGGCACCGAGGGTTGGTTTCAGGCCTACAATATTGTTCAGCGCTGCCGGCACCCGCCCGGACCCTGCGGTATCGGTGCCGAGCGAGAAGGCGACAATACCATGGCCTACCGCCACGCCCGAGCCGCCTGAGGACCCACCGGGCACAATTTCAGGATCGATAGAATTGCGCGGCGCGCCATAAGGGGTGCGGACGCCCACAAGCCCTGTCGCAAATTGGTCAAGGTTGGTTTTCCCGATGAAAATTGCCCCCGCCTCGCGCAGTTTGGCGACGACGAAGGCGTCTTGCGTGGGGGTATAGGCATAGGCAGGGCATGCGGCGGTTGTCTCGTACCCCGCGACATCGATGTTGTCTTTCACCGCAAAAGGGACACCCCACAACGGTTTGGCAGGGTCGTATGGGCCCAGAGCCGCCGCCGCCGCTTGGGCGTCAGCCTCGCTTGCCATGGATAGAAAGATGCATGGGTCGTCCACTTCACGCAGTCGGGTATAGACTTGGGCGATGATTTGTTCAGGCGACACACCGCGCGCATAGGCCGCGTGAAGGTCTGGGATGGTCATCGCAATATCGGTCATAGGAGGCTCTTTTGTAGTTGCACTGGGGTCATCGTTGCGGGCCGTACCGCTGACGTGTCTCAGTCGTCCTCTGTTGCGCTGCGGAATTCAAATGCTAAGAATTCACAAAAGCGGTGCAAAAAATGCATCATCATGGGTCAGAAGGTCTTTTCTATGAAACATCTGCAAACTTTCCGCTTCATCGAGGCAGTGTCGCGCGCGGGCTCAATCCGGAAAGCGGCGGACGATATGAACATCACGGCCTCTGCCCTGAACCGTCGGATCCAGCGGTTCGAAGAAGAGTTTGGCGTCGAAATTTTTGAACGCCTGCCGCGTGGTGTGCGCTTGAACCCGGCCGGTGAGTTGCTGATGCAGCATTTCCTGATGCAGGAGTCCGACTTGCGGCGGGTGAGAAGCCAAGTGGCTGATCTGTCCGGCGAACGACGGGGGCATGTGACGGTGGCCTGCTCTCAGGCGCTGATCCCGTATTTTATGCCTGCGCATACCGCAGCTTACCGGCGTGACCATCCGGGGGTGTCTTTTTCTGTGCAAGTGCGTGATCGCGAAGACGCAGAGCGCGATCTGGCCGAGTTCAGAAGCGATCTGGCCTTGGTCTTCGAGCCTGTCCATATGGTAGACCTCGATGTGCTGATGCGTATCCCTCAGGTCATCCATGCCATCATGAAACGGGATCACCCTTTGGCGTCTAAGCCCGAGGTACGATTGCGCGACTGTCTGGATCAGCCGCATGTCATCCCGTCCCGCCGGTATGGGGTGCGGGCTATGCTAGATGATGCCGCGGCGCGGGGGTCGCGCCCGCTACGCCCCATTGCCACATCCGACAGTTTCGAGTTCATGCGCCACTATGTGCTACATGAGGATGCCATCGCATTCCAGATCCCCATTGGCCTGGATATGGAGCACTGCGGCGAACTGACTTCGCGCCCGCTGTCGTTACGTGACGTCGCGGCGGGTAGTCTGGTCCTGTGTCAGTTGCGCGGTCGGACCTTGCCCGTGGCGTCCGCCCGTTTCGGCTTGGCGCTTGCCACGGCATTGGAACAATTTTCTGACGACTAGCCGGCGACATCGGCGCGACCGCACAGCGAGTGATGCATTTTTTGCACCGGTTTGTGGAATAATGAGCAGACGTAATCATCGCTGAGATTTTGTAGTCATTGAATCACCTCATATGCGCTCTCTCCTCCCAGGGCGGCGCATCATCATTGGAGATTTGAATGACACATGCACCGTTCCTGAACCGCCGTGGTTTCCTTGGTACTTCCGCCGCTTTGCTGGGCACTGCCGCCGTCGGTGGTCTGGCCCGTCCCGCAATGGCGGCCGACCCTTTGACCGTGGGGTTCATCTACGTGGGTCCGAAAGACGATTTCGGCTATAACCAGGCCCATGCCGAAGGGGCAGCGGCGGTCAAGGCAATGTCTGGCGTGGTCGTGCTGGAAGAAGAGAACGTTCCCGAAAGCCAGGACGTGCAGAACTCAATGGAATCGATGATCAATTTTGACGGGGCCAAGCTGATCTTCCCCACGTCCTTCGGCTACTACAAACCTCATGTGCTTGAGACAGCGCCGAAACACCCTGACGTGCGCTTTCAACATTGTGGCGGCCTGTGGTCCGAAAATGACCCGTCGAACGCCGGGTCCTACTTTGGCTATATCGGCATGGGGCAGTATCTGAACGGCGTTGCCGCAGGTCATGCGACCAAGACCAAAAAGATCGGGTTTGTCGCGGCCAAGCCGATCCCTCAGGTGCTCAACAATATCAACTCCTTCCTATTGGGTGCGCGTTCGGTTGATCCCACGATCGTCTGTCAGGTGATCTTTACCGGTGAATGGTCGCTTGCTGTCAAAGAAGCCGAAGCGACCAATGCCTTAGCAGACCAAGGGTGTGATGTGGTGACCTGCCACGTCGATGGGCCGAAGGTGATCTGTGAAACCGCTGTTTCGCGCGACATTTTTGTTTGCGGTTACCACGCCGACCAGACGCCGATTGCAGGGGACAAATACCTGACAGGGGCGGAATGGAACTGGGCCAATGTTTATACCGACATGGTGGCCAAGACCTTGGCAGGGGAACCGATCCCGAACTTCGTGCGCGGCGGGCTGGCGGACGGCTTCATCAAGATGAGCCCCCTTGGCCCCGCGGTCAGCGATGCGGCGCGTGCACAGTTTGAAGCCACGAAAGCAGAGATCGAGGCAGGCGGCTTTGCCGCGATCAAAGGACCGCTGAAAGACAACAAAGGCAATGTGATCGCCGCCGAAGGGGAATCCTTTGTGGAAACCGATGTCGCGATCGAGAGCATGGACTACCTTGTCGAAGGCGTGATCGGGTCCACAAGCTAAGATGACTTTGGTTGCTCAAGCTGAAAAGCCCGCGGCCACTGCGGCGCGGTCCTTTATCGGGATCGCGCCGCGGGCCGAGGCTGTGGTGATCCCGATCTGTGCTTTGCTGGCCGGTTTCGCGTTATTTAGTATCTTTTTGCTGATGGTCGGGAAATCCCCGGTCACGTTTTACCAACTGGTCTGGAAGGCGGGATTCTCGTCTGCTTTCTCGTGGCAAAACACGCTGTCGCGCGTGGCACCTCTGGTGCTGGCGGCACTGTGCGTCGCACTTCCCGCGCGGCTGGGGCTTGTTGTTATTGGCGGCGAAGGTGCGATCGTCCTGGGCGGGCTTGCCGCCGCCGTTGCAGGCACCGCCGTTGCCGGGATGCCCGCCGCTTTCGGCATGGTCACAATGGCGATTGCCGCGATGATCTTCGGCGGTGTCTGGATCGGTGCCGTGGGCGCGCTGCGGATCAAACGGGGCGTGAACGAAACAATCGCTTCCCTGCTGATGGCCTATATCGCGATTGCGCTGTTGAACCACTTTGTCGAGGGTCCGTTCCGCGATCCGGCGTCGCTCAACAAACCCTCCACCGTGCCACTGACAGAGAGTTTGCGCGTCGGGGATATGCCGTTTTTGCCGTCGCATTGGGGCATTCTTGCGGGCGTGCTTGCCTGCCTCTTTGCATGGGTCTTGATTGAACGCACAACGCTGGGGTTTGCCGCGCGTATTGCGGGTGACAATGTGCGTGCCGCGCAGGTGCAAGGGTTACCCGTCGGGCGTCTGGTGATCGGTTTTACCGCACTTGGCGGTGCCTTTGCAGGGCTGGCGGGTTATTTCGAAGTGGCGGCGGTGCACGGCTCTGCAAACGCTTCGCTGATCGCGGGCTATGGCTATACCGGCATCCTGATCGCCTTTCTCGCGCGGCATAACCCGTTGGCGATCCTGCCGGTTGCGGTTCTGTTCGGCGGGTTCGAAGCCTCTAGCGGGTTGATCCAGCGGCGTATGGAACTGCCCGATGCGACGATCCTTGTCTTTGAAGGCATCGTGTTTCTGGTGATCCTGCTGAGCGAGGCGCTGTACGGGCGGGTGCCAATCTTTACCGCTGCATATTGGGAGAAACGCTGATGGAACAGGTAGATGTCGGCCTTTGGGGCGTTCTCATCGCCATACTGGGCGGTGCCATCCGCGTCTCGACTCCGTTCATATTTGTCTCGCTGGGGGAACTGCTGACCGAACGTTCTGGTCGGTTCAACCTTGGGCTGGAAGGGACATTGGTCTTCGGCGCGATGAGCGGCTACGCCGTTGCTTACGAGACCAACAGTGCGTTTGTCGGCGTTTTGGCGGCGGCTGCGGCGGGGGCCTGCTTTGGGTTACTGCACGGGTGGATCTGCAAGTTCAAAGGGGTGAACGACATTGCTGTGGGCATCGCCATGATGCTGCTTGGCATGGGGCTCGCCTTCTTTTTTGGCAAACCCTACATCCAGCCGCAGGCACCTGATCTGCCTGCGATCAGCTTGGGCTGGTGGTCGGATATCCCGCAGCTGCGGGCGGCACTTGAGGTAAATGTGTTGTTCATCGTCGGCGGGCTGCTGGCGCTTGCCATTGCATGGATGCTGCGTACCACCCGCATGGGGCTGCGCTTGCGCGTGGTCGGGGACAGTACCGATGCGGCGCGTGCCATGGGGTTAAGCCCCGATCGCATCCGGCTGCTAGCAACCGGCGCAGGCGGGGCGTTGGCAGGCGTCGGCGGTGCCTATCTGTCGCTTTATTATCCCGGCAGCTGGACGGAGGGCATTTCTTCGGGCCAAGGCCTGATGGCCATTGCGCTGGTGATCTTTGCCCGTTGGAACCCGATCAACTGCTTTTGGGCGGCATTGCTCTTTGGCGGGGCGGGCGCACTTGGCCCGGCCTTGCAATCGGTGGGCATCACCGAAGGCTACTACCTTTTTGGTGCGGCACCCTACGCCCTGACACTGGGCCTTTTGATCCTCACCAGCGCGCCGGATCGCGCGGTACAAGGCGCACCGCTTGCGCTGACACTGACGAAATAAGGATAGAGATTATGAATGGTTTAGGTGGACTGAACAAATCTGACCAAGGTGTTGTGATTGGCATGGTTCAGTTGCAATTGCCGACTGTCGCGACCAAAGCCGAGCTGACAGCACAAACCGCCCGCGTGGTTGATCTGGTGGGCAAGGCGCGCCGCAATATGGCGACGATGGATCTCGTGGTATTCCCCGAATACATGCTCCACGGGCTGTCGATGAACACTGATCCCGAGATCATGTGTACGATGGACGGCCCCGAGGTCGCAGCGCTCAAGCAGGCCTGCGTCGAAAATGACATCTGGGGCTGCTTTTCGATTATGGAGCTGAACCCCGGCGGATACCCTTATAATACGGGCCTGATCATCGACCCGCAGGGCGAGGTGCAGCTGTACTACCGCAAGATGCATCCTTGGGTCCCCGTAGAACCGTGGGAGCCGGGCAATGGCGGGATTCCGGTCTGCACCGGCCCCAAAGGGGCCAAAATCGGGCTGATCATCTGCCACGACGGGATGTTCCCTGAAATGTCCCGTGAAGCGGCGTATAAAGGGGCCGAAATCATGATCCGCACGGCGGGCTATACCGCCCCGATGCGCGAGGCGTGGCGGTTTACCAATCAATCCAACAGCTTCTGCAACCTGATGATCACCGCGAACGTGTGTATGTGCGGCTCTGACGGGACGTTCGACAGCATGGGCGAGGCAATGATCATCGACCACGAAGGCACCGTCATCGCGCATGGCAAAACCGGGCGCGTGGACGAGATCATTACCGCCGAGGTCCGCCCCGATATCGTCCGCGAGGCACGCATTGGCTGGGGCGTGGAAAACAACCCCTATCAGTTCGGGCATCGCGGATATGTTGCCGTGAAGGGTGGGGCGCAGGATTGCCCCTATACCTATATGACCGATCTCGCGCAGGGGGCCTATCGCCTGCCATGGGAGGATGAGGTCAAGGTCACTGATGGTACAAGCTGTGGCTTCCCGCTGCCCAACCGTAGATTCAACGAGCAGGAGCTGCAGTCGTGACCACCGTTCAAAGCTACCCCTACGCCTGGCCCTATAACGGCGATCTGCGCCCAGAGAATACGGCGCTGGTCATTATCGATATGCAGACCGATTTCTGCGGGGTCGGCGGGTATGTCGATCACATGGGCTATGATCTGTCGCTGACCCAGGCACCTATCGCGCCAATCAAGGCGCTGCTGGCGGACATGCGGGCCAAAGGCTACCACATCATCCACACCCGCGAAGGGCATCGCCCCGATATGGCGGATCTGCCCGCGAACAAGCGCTGGCGCAGTCAGCAGATCGGGGCCGGGATCGGCGACAGCGGCCCCTGCGGCAAGATCCTGATCCGTGGCGAGGCGGGGTGGGACATCATTCCGGAGCTCGCCCCGCTGGAGGGAGAGACAATCATCGACAAACCCGGCAAGGGCAGCTTCTATGCCACTGATCTGGAGCTGATCCTGCGCACAAGGCAGATCGACAATCTGATCCTCACCGGCATCACAACCGATGTCTGCGTTTCCACCACCATGAGAGAGGCGAATGATCGCGGGTTCGAATGTGTGGTCGTCGAGGATTGCTGCGGCGCAACCGACCCCGCAAACCATGCCGCGGCGATCAAGATGGTCACAATGCAAGGCGGCGTCTTTGGGGCCGTGACGACCAGCGCTGATCTGATTGCGGGGCTGCCGTCATGACAGTGCATGCGCGTACGTCTGGCGATGCCATCAGCGTCGAAGCCATCGGCATGACCATGCGCTTTGGCGACTTCACAGCGCTCGACGATGTCTCGCTCAAAATACCGGCGGGCAGCTTCCATGTGTTGTTGGGTGAAAACGGGGCCGGGAAATCGACGTTGGTGAAATGCCTCATGGGGTTTAACCGCGCGACACAGGGCGAGATGATCGTGGACGGGGCGCAGGCCTTTATGACCGATCCGAAGGTCGCGCAATCGCTGGGGCTGGGAATGGTCTATCAGCACTTTACCCTCGTGCCCGCGCTGACCGGTGCAGAAAACCTCGTGATCAGCCGCACCGACACCCCAAGCGTTATCGACTGGGCACAAGAACATCAGTCGCTTCGGTCCTTCATGGCGACGATGCCGTTTAACGTGCCGCTCGACCGACCGGTGAGCCAGCTTGCCGCAGGCGAAAAGCAAAAGCTCGAGATCATCAAACAGCTCTACCTTGGCAATCGCTTTCTGATCCTAGACGAGCCGACATCCGTGCTGACCCCTGCCGAGGCAGATGAGGTTCTGGGCCATATCCGTGCGATGACGGACGCGGGCGCGCTGACTGTGCTCATGATCTCGCATAAGTTCCGCGAGGTGACGGCATTTGCCGATCACGTCACGATCTTGCGCCACGGTAAATACGTCGCCGGGGGCGCAGTGTCCGAGATGAGCGTGGAAGACATGAGCGCTGCCATGATGGGCAAAGCGCCTGTACACAATCCGCGTGTTCGCGTCGATACGGTACGCAAACCTGTGCTGCACCTAAACGGCATTCGGGCACAAGACCGCAGCGGGTTGAACAGCATCCAGATCGACGACGTTACCCTGCATTCCGGCGAGGTTCTGGGTATCGCTGGTATCTCGGGTAACGGCCAGATGGAGCTGATGGAAGTCCTGACAGGTCAGCGTCGTCTCCAAGCCGGAGAGATACGGGCAATCGGCACCCGCTACACCGCCACACGGGCAGAGGCGCGGCAGCATAAAATCCGCTACCTGCCCGAAGAACCCCTGCGCAATGCCTGCGCCCCCAAGATGAGCGTCGCCGATAATCTTGCGTTCAAGATGTTCGATGTCAGGCGCAACGGCCGGCCTGCCTTCTGGTGCAGTCGCAAAGATATGGCGCGCAATGCCGATCGGCTGATTGCCGAGTTCAACGTCAAGACAACCTCCCCTGATGCCCGTATCGCTTCGCTGTCGGGCGGGAACGTTCAGCGGGCTGTTCTGGGCCGCGAGCTGACCGGCGAGGTGAATGCGCTGATCATCTCCAACCCCTGTTTCGGGTTGGATTTTGGTGCGGTCTCCGCCATTCGCGATCGCATCATCGAAGCCCGCAACAACGGCACGGCAGTGCTGCTGATCAGCGAGGACCTTGACGAGATCATGGAGCTTTCTGACCGCATATTGGTCATGTCAGAAGGGCGCATTGCCTTTGAAACCACCGCCGCCGCGGCAGATCTGACAGAGATCGGGCAGCATATGGCAGGGCATGCCGCATGACACAGATCCCCGCCCGACCTTTCGATTTTCCGCTCGCCCGTGATCAAGTTGCGCTGATCATTATCGACATGCAGCGCGATTTTGTCGAACCGGGTGGCTTTGGTGCCAGCCTTGGCAACGATGTCCGCCCGCTGCAAGCAATCGTGCCCACGGTTGCGCGGCTGCTTGCAGGCTTTCGCGCCGCTGGCTTGCCGATCTTCCACACCCGCGAAGCGCACCGCCCCGATCTGTCCGATTGCCCACCCGCCAAACGTCTACGCGGTGCGCCTGCGCTACGTATCGGGGACGCGGGACCCATGGGCCGTGTGTTGATCGCAGACGCGCCCGGTTGCGAGATCATTCCCGCGCTGACCCCGCTGCCGGACGAGCCCGTAATCGACAAACCCGGCAAGGGTGCCTTCTACGCCACAGACCTCGGCGATCAGCTTGCCGCACGGGGGATCACCCAGCTTGTCTGCGCAGGTGTCACGACCGAGGTTTGCGTACAAACCACGATGCGCGAGGCCAATGATCGCGGGTTTGAATGCCTCTTGGCTACCGATGCCACCGAAAGCTATTTCCCAAGCTTCAAAGCTGCCGCGATAGAGATGATCGTCGCCCAAGGGGGTATCGTCGGCTGGGCAACCGATACGGATACAATTCTAGGAGCGATCAATGGCTGAGCGTATGCCATCACCAAACGTGTTTCGGGGGCTCGTGCCCGACGGTTGGCAAAACATGACGTTCGAGCCCTTCCGCGAAGGCGTCGAGATTTGCCACCTTGGCCGCGGTGGTCCGGACGTCGCCTTGCTGCGCTACGCCCCCGGTGCCTCTGTTCCCCGTCATCGCCATCAGGGGCTGGAGGTGATCATCGTCCTGTCCGGTAGCCAAAGCGACGACCATGGGCGGTATCGCGCCGGGGATGTCGTGCTGAACCCGAAAGGAAGCGAACATGAGGTCTGGTCCG
>PVBE010056103.1_pt1 | contig 10466 bp, 8 predicted proteins | sample 1631181 | NCBI WGS metagenome assembly PVBE01 (sample SAMN08397723, study PRJNA350692) | Marine metagenome, whole genome shotgun sequencing project. | isolation source: water | place: Pacific Ocean | collected 2012-04 | reverse complement strand
GATCCCGGTGGCCAGTGCGGGCTTGCCCGTACGTCCCCGAGGGAGCGTAGCGGCCCCCGCGAAGCCGACCGAGGGTGGCGCCCGAAGGGCGGCCACCAAAAAGGGGGGTGTGGGGGTTTCTCCCCCACATGATTAGAGAAACAAGACCGCCTCATATTGACCACGGTCGGCCCGCGTACGCGTCCCCCGCGACCGTCTCCGAAGCGCCACCCTCCCGCGCCTCATAGCCGACCCGGTCAACAACGCATGCCGAGTATTGACCACGGTCGGCCCGCGTACGAGTCCCCCACGACCGTCTCCGAAGCGCCACCCTCCCGCGCCTCATAGCCCGACCCGGTCAGCACCGCGTGCAGCCTGTTGGCCCGGCCGCCCTCTCCGACTCAGTCGTCGGTCAGCAGCCCCAGCTCCGCGATCGCCTGGTAGTAGCCAACCAGCAGCTCGCGGTGCGGAATCCGGTCGGTCATGTCCTCTGGCATCACCGTCGGAGGCACCGCGCCCGTCGCGAGCTCCCACTGCCAGTGGTTGCCCTCCGCCACCGGCGACGTCACCTCCAGGTCCGCCACCGGGCCGCCGATGCGCTGGTGCGTCAGCAGCACCTGCATGTCGTTGAACGGCGCAGCACCGCCCGCGCGCTTCAGCAGGTGCCAGAACAGCGCGTTGCTCGGCGGCAGGTTCGCGCCGTCGTCGGTGATCACGCTACGGAACGACAGATACACCACGTGCCGCGGCAGGCCGGCCGCGCGTTCCGACCAGAATGCGTCCGCCGCCTTCGTCGTCAGTGACCGCACGCCGGGGAGGTGCCGGCGCAGGAAGTCGAGCTTCGTCGGCGCGGCGTCGACGCCGTCTTCGGCTTCGATGAAGCCCTGCAGCTCATCGGACGGGATGCCCATCGCCGTCGCGAACAGCTCGAGCAGGAACTCGGCCGGCACCGGAGACAGGCGCGCAGCCCAACGGCAGGCTGGGCGGCCGAACGCCGGGACGCGCTCGCAAGGGGCTTCGAGATCCAGGTCTTCGAACAGCGGGGCGGCCACGTCGACCACCTGGGAGCCCCGGGCGGCGGAGTTCATCGTGATGACCGTGCGGGCGCGGCCGGCGATGTGCGGGAAGTCGACCAGCGTGCGCAGGGCGTTGCTCGAGCCCTGGCTGTAGCCGAGCAGGTGCAGCGGGGCGTCGGGCCCCACGTCGATGTCGATCTGCTCGAGCAGCGAAGCCGCCTGCTTCGCGTTCAGGCCCGGGTCGACGAAGCTGCCGCTGTCGACGCGGTAGGTCTTCACGCACGGGAGCGCGTCCTCGAGCGCGGCGCGCTGCTGGTCGAATTCGTCGCGCCTCACGAGGCGCACGACGCCTGGGAAGAGCAGGACCGCCGCGCGCGGGGCGCTGCACTCGCCGATCTCTGGGACGAGCCACTGTCGGGCGCCGGCCAGCGTCTCGGGGTCGTGCCCTGGGAAGTGCGTCTTCAGCAGCGTGTCGACGGCGCCCGTGTAGTTGGAAGGCTCGGCGCCGCGGCGCCCGAGGTCGGTGAGCACATTCCAGGCGAAGAGGCCGACGGCGCGGTCGCGCAACCACGCCCGCATGCCCTCGTCGGAGAGGTCGTAACGCGCCACCTTCGCGGCGTGGATCCGCGCGCTGGCCCAGTCGCCTGCGCCGATGGCGCCGCACAGCTCGGTGTCGCGGCGCACGTTGCAGATCTCCGACAGCGTGTCGATGCGGCCGGCCTCGCCGAGGTCGATGCGGTCGTCGCACATCCCCATCCATCGGTTGACGGGCCAGCACCAGAAGCCGCCCGCGTCCGCCTTGCCGCCGCTCGTGTCGAGCGCTTCGCAGCCGCCGGCGACCACGTCCTCCGCGGTCTGGCGGAACTCGTCGACGCAGCCCTCGAAGGGCAGCTCGGGCGCGCGGCCGGTGCACGACTCGACGAGCGCCGCCGCTTCGGCGCACACGGCGTCATCGTCTTCGGGGGCGGTCAGCGCGGCCTCCGACTGTTCGGTCTCGGCGCAGCCGAGGACCAGCAGAGCCAGCAGCATGAATCGGTACATGGGTCCCTCCGTCCGCCCGCGAACCTTCGCAAGCGCCGTGCTGGTCTGGAAACCGTATATCACGGTGCGCCCCGGTGGCTGGCGGAGCCGCGAGCGGGGCGCCTTGCCCCCGTCCGTCACGACCATTCGCCCTGCCTCGCGCGCCGGCGTCGGTCCTGCATGTAGACTGAGAGGCATGGGCCGTGGCTTCGCCGTCTGTGTCTGCTCGCTTCTTTCACTCACCTCGCCGGCCACCGCCCAGGTGCTGCTCGACGAGACGCCGCGGGCCGGTGAGACGCCGGCCGAGGTGAACGGCGGGCAATTCGTCGAGGCGGGGTGGCAGGCCAATAGCGACGACAGCCAGCTCGTCTACGACCTCGGGCGGCTGCTCACCCATGTCGAGGTCCGCCTCTGGCTGACGAACTTCGATCCGGCCAGCCAGTCGAGCGCCGACAAGCACCAGATCCTCAACATGTACGCCGGCCGACCCGGCAACCATCACGACGGCGACGAACGCGGCGAGGCCTGGTGGAATGTGCGCGTCGGGCACGGCTACTCGGATGGGCCGGGGGTGGCGGGCTTCAAGTTCCTGGCGACCTCCGCCGCGTTCGCCGTGCGCCAGGAGGAGCGGCTCATCCAGGACCGGGTCTGGGACCTGGCAGCCGCGTACTCGCTCCAGGTCGTGTGGGACCGCGGTGAGATCTCGTTCGGGCTGGCAGACGAAGCGCCGCTGACCACCTTCCAGCTGCCCGGCCCGATCGCGGTGCGCTACCTCTTCATCGGGAAGGACGACAGCTACCCCGGCATGGTCGGGCCCATTTACACGCGGATTCGCGTGACCGACCTGAGCGACGGTGACCCGCCGCCCGACCCCGACGCGGGCGTCGTGGATCCGGATCCGGACGCCGGGGGGCCACCGAGAGGGGACTTCGTCGAGCTCGCTCCGGTGGCCGACACGTTCGTCAACTCGGACCAGCCCGGACAGAGCTTCGGTGGCGCGCAGCAGCTCGAGGTCGGTGCGAATCGCGTCGCGTATCTCCGCTTCGACGTACCGCGCTGGGGCGAGGTCGAGCGGGCCGAGCTCGTGCTCAACGCCACCAACGGCAGCATCGAGACAGGTGGAACGCTGCGCGGCGTGTCGAGTAACGCGTGGAACGAGAACGCGGTGACCTGGGATGCCCGTCCCGCGGTGGATGGGCCGCTGCTGCAAGCGCTCGGCGCCGTGTCGGAAGGCGACGAGGTCGTGGCCGAGGTGACCGCAGCGATCCAGGCCGGGCCCAGCTCGATGGCGGTCGTCTCCGAAGCCGGCGACGGCGCGGCATACGCGTCGCGTGAAGCCGGCGCCGACGGACCGCTGCTGCGCGTGTGGTTCGGCGACGACGCCCCGCCCGACCCCGACGCCGGGCCGGTCGCGGATGGTGCCGTGGGCTCGCTGGACATGACCGTCGGGCCCCCGCAGGACGCCAGCGACGTGCCGGACGCTCGGCGCGCGGACGCCTCCGCACCGGGTGCAGACGGAGGCGGCGATGCGGCGGGCGGTGGCGACGGGCCGAGCGGTGTCGCCGACGGCGGCGCATCTGCGGACGACGCGAGCCTCGATGGCGGCTGCGAATGCCAGTCGGGGCCAGCCGGCGCGTCAACCTGGCTGCTACTCGTGATGCTCGCTGCGTGGCGTCGCCGCCGAGCGATCAACGCGGGGTGAACGGGCGCATCCGAGGCGACGCGGCCATCGCGCTCTGCCGTGCACTCGGCGCGGCGAGCTGTGCCGCGAGGGACACGCCAGCGGAGGCTTCGTCCTCCTGCTGATGGCGGACGTTGCGGACAACCCCGACCCCAAGGAGGAGACCGGGGCCGAGCGCTTATGGGCTCGGCTTCTCCGGTCGCTTCTGAGCGTCCGCGGTGCGGGGTTCAGCCTCCAGCGGACAGACGCGATTCACGGGTGCCACTTGCGGCCACTTGTACTCCTTCCATCCCACGTGGACCGACCCGCTCTGCAGCCCGCGGAGCGCCGCCTTGCTGCGATGGAAGTTGCGCCCGTCGATGTGCTGAATCTGCGCGATCCACACGCACACCAGGCCCCCTCGCCCGTCCTTCGCGGCGACGTACTCGCGCGGCGCGTGGTTCTTGCTCCCGAGCGCCGCGGCCCGTAGCTCGACGGCGTCCACTCGGTACCGCTTCCTCACGGCGCGCCCGGCGAGGCAGCTGGCCAGGAGACACGCACAGGCGAGCAGAAGACTCAGGCGCATGCCTTCGTGAGAAGCAAGGGCCGCACCAGGGCATTTCGGGCGATTCTGGAGCAGGCCTGCTCCAGCGGACGTTCAGCGGAGCTTGCGCCAAAAGGTGAACGACAGCGCGAGCCCGACCGACTCGGCGATGATGTTGGGGATGCCTACGCCGACGGGCGGGCCGTCCAGCGCGATGCTGACCAGACGCCCGGTCACATAGCCCGCGAGAATCAGCGTCAACAGCCCGACCGCGGGGCGGCGCCACTCGGCGTCGACCACGCCGCGGGCCAGCACGAAGGTCGGCATGTCGACCGTCAAGGCGGGGGGGCGTCCTCGTCCTTCCGGTCGACGATGACGAACTCGACGCGGCGGTTGACGGCGTCGGCCTCGTCGGTCTCCTCCGGCTTCAGCGGGCGGGTGAATCCGTAGCCCTCGGAGACGAGGCGCTCCTTCTTCACGCCGCGGATCGTGAGGTAGCGCGCCACCGCCTTGGCCCGCCACTTGGACAGCCACATGTTGTGCTTGGCGGTGCCGTGCCGGTCGGTGTGCCCCTCGACCCGCATCATCTTGATGTCGGGGTTGGCCTTGAGGACCGCGGCGACCTGGTTGAGCACCGAGTAGCTCTTGCGCTTGATGGTCGCCTTGTTCAGGTCGAAGTAGACCTTCTCGAGGATCTCGACCTTCTGCTTGGTGACGATGATCTTCGCGGCCTGGCCCTTGTCGGGGCAGCCGTCGTCGTCCTCGAATTCGTTATAGACCTCGGCCTTGTTCGGGCACTTGTCGTTGGCGTCGGGGAAGCCGTCCTGGTCGTTGTCGGGGTCCGGACAGCCGTCGGTGTCCTGGAAGCCGTCCTTGTCCTCGGCCTTCAGCGGGCACTTGTCGGCGGCGTCGAGGATCTCGTCCTTGTCGTTGTCGGGGTCGGGGCAGCCGTCGGCGTCCTCGAACGTGTCCTTGTCTTCGGCCTCGAGCGGGCATTTGTCGGGCGCGTCGAGGATCCCGTCCTTGTCATTGTCGGGGTCCGGGCAGCCGTCTGCGTCCTCGAAGTCGTCCTTGTCCTCGGCCTCCTGCGGGCAGGCGTCGTCGGGATCGAGCAGCCCGTCGCCGTCGGAATCCGGAGGCGGCGGGGGGGCGGCGGGCGGCGGCGGTGGCGGGGGGGGTGGCTCGTCGAAGCTTCGCGGATCCCACGCGATGCCGAGGGAGACGCGGTAGTCGGGAGAGCCGCGACCCGCGACGAAGCCGCGGCCACCGCCGAGGGTGAAGACCGGACCGAGCGGCGCAAACCAGCGCAGGCCGAAGTGCCCTTCGAGGGGCTCGGAGGCACCCTTGGCCGCGAGCACCGGGACCGAGCCGAAGAGCTCCGCGAGGGCGACCCATCGCGGGGTGCCGAGGGGGATGCCAACGCCGCCGCCGTAGGTGACCTCGCTGCCGAAAGAGAGGTCTTCGACCTCCTCTGCGGACGGGCGGTAGCGGAAGCCGACGTTCGCCGCGAGGGAGAACATCGGGAAGGTGACGCCCGCCACGAGCTTGGGTTCGACCAGGATCGAGCTCGTCCCCTGACCCTCCGCGCCGGTGGCGGTGGGCAGCACGAGCGGCACGACGATCGCGACGCCGCCCGCCTCGTCCGCTGGAGACAGCCGCCACTTGGGGATGACGCGAACGTCGCCGAGGGCGAAGCCGCCATCGCCCAGCGTGTTGATGTCGGTCCCGCTGGCGTGCCCGAGCGGGACGTCGACGCCGAGCTCGAGGTCGTACGGAAAACCGAAGGCGCCCAACGCGTTGAACGACAGGAGGTCGGAGACGATCTCCTCGGTGATGTTGCCGTCTTCGTCGCGCCGGACCAGCGGGTTCTTCGAGTAATTGAAGTAGACCGAAGGCACGAAATCCCACGCAGGCGTGGGCTCGGCGCGTTCGATCGTGAAGTAGTTCCGGGTGCCCGGAGCGGGCTTGAAGTTCTGGAAGTCCTGGGCGAGCGCGGGCGCCGCGAGCGCCACCACGAGCAGGCAGCACGGTATCTTCATGCGCGGACGATCGCACATTGACAACAAAGGCGCCAAACCCGCCGTCAGCGGTCGCTCAGGGCCAGACGGCTCGCGGCTCTCGGGCGAGCGTCCGGGCCAGCGCGGCGAGGAAGTCGCGCCGGGGAATCTCCGCGGCGCCGAAGCTCGCGAGGTGCTCGGTGTAGACCTGACAGTCGACCAACGAGTAGCCGAGCGCCTCGAGCTGACGGACGGCGTGGACGAAGGCGACCTTCGAGGCGTCCGTCTCGAGGGCGAACATCGACTCGCCGAAGAAGGCGGTCCCCATGGTCACGCCGTACAGCCCGCCCACGAGGCGACCGTCGAGCCACGCCTCCGCGCTGTGCGCGTGGCCCCGCGCGTGCAATTCGAGGTATGCGCGCTGCATCTCGCGGTTGAGCCAGGTGCCGATCTGCCCCGGGCGCGGCACCTTGGCGCATTGCTCCAGCACCTCGGCGAAGGCCGTGTTGTAGCGGACCTCGAACCGCTCGCGCCGGAGAGTCTTCCGCAACGAGCGGCTGACGTAGAGCTCGTGCGGCCACAGCACCATGCGCCAGGGCGGCGAGTGCCAGAGGATCGGCGCGGTCCGCTCGTCGTACCAGGGGAAGATGCCCTGCGAATACGCGGTCAGCAGGCGCGCGATGGAGAGGTCGCCGCCGACCGCCAGAATGCCGGACTCGTCCGCCTTCTCGGGGTCGGGAAAGAGGAGGTCGTCGCTGAGCAGGTAGATCGGCAAGCGGTTACGCGGCGGTTGCGGGTGCGGACCATATCAACGCAGCGATTCCAAGTCGTGTCAGGTGCGGCAATATCCGCGCCGGCGGCGTCGAAGTAGAAGTACCGTGTCGCGTCTCGCTGCTGCCAGGTCGCCATGCCCATCACCGTCCAGCCCCCTGACGTCCAGCCCCTGCCGCTGATCCTGCCCGCGGAGCCGCTGCTCCTGATGGGGGCGGGCCCGGTGCCGATCCCGCACGCCGTCGCCCAGGCCAACGGGGTCGTCATCAACCACCTCGGCCCGACGATGGACCGGGTGGTCGAGGGCCTCAAGCGCATGGCCGCGTACGCGTTTCAGACCCGGAGCGACAAGATCATCGGCGTAGCCGGCTCTGCGTCGTCGGCGATGGAGATGGCGATCGCGAACCTGTCCTGGCCCGGGCGCCGGGTGCTGTCGCTGGTCAGCGGCACGTTCTCGGGCCGTCTCGCGGAGATGGCGGTCGGCGTCGGCGCCGAGGTGACCATCGTGCAAAGCGAGACGGCCTCGCCGATCACGGCCGAGATGGTGGCCGGCGCGCTCGAGGGCAACGCGTACGACGTGGTCACGATGGTCCAGGGGGAGACCTCCTGCGGCGTGCTCAACACGGAGCTGCCCGAGATCGTCCGGCTCTCGAAGGAGGCGGGGGCGCTCGTCATCGTCGACGCGGTCTGCACCCTGACGACGATGCCGCTGCGAATGGACCATTGGGGGATCGACGTGTGCGTCACCGGCGGCCAGAAGGGGCTGTCCTCGATCCCCGGGGTCTCGCTGATCGCGTTCTCGGAGGCGGGCTGGGACGCGGTGCGGGCGCGCCCTCGGCCGATGCCCCATTGGTGTCTGGACGCCGAGCGCGCGTGGAGTTTCTGGGGCCACCATCGCTACCACTACACGGCGCCGGTGCCCGGCATCCTCGCGCTCTACCAGGCGCTGCGGCTCATCTCGGTGGAGACCCTCAACGACCGCTTCGCGCGCCACCTGGCCTGCAGCACGGCGTTGCAGGCGGGGGTCTGCGCGATGGGGCTGGAGCTGTTCGTGCCGTCCGCGTACCGGCTACCTTCGGTGGTCGCCATACGGTCCCCGGAGGGCATCGACACGGACGCGATGCGGCGGCGGATGGCCGACGATCACGGCGTCGAGATCGCCGGCGCGTTCGGGATGCCGATCATCCGCATCGGGCAGATGGGTGAGCAATGCCGGTCGCATCGGCTGTTCCACGTCCTGTCGGCGCTCGGCGAGTCCTGCCGCAAATTCGGGCTCGACCTCGACGTCGCCGGTGGGATGGGTGCGCTCGAGGCCTCGCTCGGCGGCTGATCATTTGCTCTGGGCGACGAAGACCCCGTCCCAGTCGGCGGGCGGCGGCTCGTCGCCCATCGCTTCGAGCCGGGCTTCGTAGAGCGCGTAGAGGCCGTCGAGTGAAGGCGCGACCTGACGACACTCGGCGAGACGTCCCGCGGCGGCGTCGAAGTCCACGGCTCGGTAGGCCTCGAGCAGCCCGTCGTGGGCGAGGCGGTGGGTCGCGAAGTCGGGCCGCGCCGCGCGGGTGGCCGGGCCGAGAAGCGTGAAGATGCGGACCGCCTCGGACTTGCCCTTCACCGCGATCAGGTCGAGCTCCAGCGTCGCCCAGTCCGGCGCCAGCTCGCGGGTGCGCTCGCCGATCACGATGTCGACGCCGTAGGTCTTCGACTGGCCTTCGAGGCGCGACGCCAGGTTCACCGCGTCGCCCAGCACCGAGTAGTCGAAGCGCTGGCTCGAGCCCATATTGCCGACGACGCACGGCCCGCTGTTGAGGCCGATGCCCACCACGAGCGGGAGGAAGGGGACGTCCTGTTCGGCGGCCTCCGCGGCGCGCTCGGCGTTGAGCTCGGCGAGCGCCTCCATCATGGCCAGGGCCGCGTCGCACGCGCGGTCGGCGTGGTCCGCCTGGTCGAGCGGGGCGTTCCAGAACGCCATGATGCAGTCGCCCATGTACTTGTCGATGGTGCCGCCGCGCTGGAGGATCTCGTCGGTGAGCGGGGTCAGGAAGCGGTTGATCAGGCGGGTGAGGCCCTGCGGATCGTCCTTCAGCGACTCGGAGATGCGCGTGAAGCCGCGCACGTCGCAGAAGAGGAAGGTCATCTCGCGGGTCTCGCCGCCGAGCTTGAGGCGCTCGGGGTGGCGGGCGAGTTCGTCGACGAGGTGCGGGGACAGGTACCGGGCGACGCGCAGCCGCGACCAGGGCCATTGCCCGACGCGCGCGAGCGAGTCGTCATCGATGTCGACGACCAGGACGGCGGTCGCCTCGTAGGGCCGCGGGGAGAGCCGCTGGTAGGTGTCGAAGACGGCGTTCTGCCCGCCGCGGACGAGGCCCGCCGGATCGGCCGCGAGGATCCCGAGAGCGATGAAGAGGGCGACGAAGCCGGGGAGCGCCCGCGTCCGTCGCGCGACCTCGAGCAAGCGCACGGCGCGTCCCTGGAATGAGCTGTGAGGAGGCGACTAAGTTAGCACCATGCGAGACGCCCCATGAAGCGGTTCACCGCTCCAATCCTGGCAGCCGCCGTGACCCTGGCCGCCGCGGCGCCCGTCTGGTCCGCGCCCTACAGCGAGGACCACCAGGCGGCGTTCTCGAAGACGCTCGCCGACCCCGGCAACCTCGACGCGCTCTTCCACTTCGCCGAGGTCGACGTGCGTGAGAGCGACTACGAGGGCGCGATCGGGGCGCTCGAGCGGCTGCTGCTGCTCAGCTACGACGGTCCCGGCGTGCGCGTCGAGCTGGGCGGGCTTTACCTGCGCATCGGGTCGCACGACCAGGCCCGCTTCTATGCGCAATCCGCGCTGCAGGCCCCGGACGCGGACGCAGAAGTGCGGGCGCGGGCCGAGGCGTTGCTCGCGCTGGTCGACGCCCGAGCCGCGCGGCACCGGTTCAACGGCGCGGTCACCGTGGCGTTCGGCTACCAGTCCAACGCCAACTCGGCGCCGGCGGAGTCGCCCGTCACCGTTGCCGGCGCCGACTACGAGCTGGAAACGGACGAGTTGGCCCAGGCCGACGCAAATGGCTTCGTGTCCGCCGCGCTCGGCTACGTCTACGACCCCAAGTTCGTCAGCGGCCTCACCGTGGACGCGGCGCTGGCGGGCTCCATCTCCCGGCAGCTCGAGCAGAACGACTACGACTTCGGCTCAGCGGGCGTCGCGGTCGGGCCGCGCTTGGAGCTGGGGCGAGCCGAGGCCGGCGCGAGCCTTTGGCTGCACGGCCTGGCGCGACTGCACGTCGGGTGGGACGGCGTGGTCACCGCTTCCCGCGGGGAAGGGCCGTGGGCGGAGCGCTACCTGGCCGACGCAGGCTTCGTGGCTTGCGGCGACGGGAGCCAGCCCTACGAGGCGACCCGCGAAGGCTACGAAGAGGCAGTGGCATTTCTCGCCGTGGCCGAGCGGATCGCGATGCTTGACCACACCCGGGACCAGATGTGGCTTCACGTGGATTCGG
>PVBE011952429.1_pt1 | contig 10467 bp, 8 predicted proteins | sample 1631181 | NCBI WGS metagenome assembly PVBE01 (sample SAMN08397723, study PRJNA350692) | Marine metagenome, whole genome shotgun sequencing project. | isolation source: water | place: Pacific Ocean | collected 2012-04 | reverse complement strand
CTCCGTACATCCCCAAGTTGCTGACTGTAAATGTGCCGCCGCAGACATCCATGGGTTGCAGTTCACCCGCTTGGGCACGTTCAGTAAGGTCTTTCCGGAATGCAGCAATCCGGCTCAGTCCGAGCGTGTCGGCTTTACGGATCACCGGTACTATTAGCCCGTCCGCAACAGCGACCGCTAGCCCCACGTTTATCTCGGTATTTAGGGTAATACCGTCATCCTTCCAGGTAGCATTTACGCGGGGATGCGAGGACAGAGCCGCAGCAACCAATTTGACTAATAAATCAGAGTGGGTCAGCTTCTGCTTCTGTCGCGTCTGGGCTTGCTCGCGCCAGTCGAAGAACTTACTGGCATGGACCTCTCGCAGTAGGTAGAAGTGCGGCACAGTAGTCCAACTCTGCGTAACGCGTTGAGCCATCACTCGCCAAACTGTACTGAGAGCTGCTGGCTCCGCGCTCGGGGTTGGCGGGTGATCCCCAACTGCGGTCAGCACATCTGCAACCAGTACCGCCTTCGCCGGACCGCTTCCTGCCAAATCGGCTACTTCGAGTCCATGCTCACTAGCAACACGGCGTGCTTTGGGGGAGGCGGGAACATTTACCCCGTTCGCATCCCCGATATCCAACGATGCGGGAGCATTGCCGAGAGAACTACCAGCAATGTATGACAACACATCTGCTTTTTTGATTCTCCCACTCTCGGGCCGTAGCAACGTTAGGTCAATTCCGTGTTCTTTGGCAATGCGAGCAGCGACCGGACTCACATTTAATTGCTGGCTACTGTCTACAGTCTCATCAATGTTGCCTGCTAGTCGCTCCGGAGGTTTTTCTCCTTCCGCCAAGATAACGGCTATCACCTCGCCGACTGGTATCTCTTCACCAGGGGCGGCCCTCACTCCCGCCAGTACTCCACTAGCAGTAGCTTCAATTTCGACCGTGACCTTGTCAGTCTCAATCTCCATTAAGGGCTCTCCTTTAGTGACGGACTGCCCTTCGGATATTAGCCAACGAATCAGCGTGCCGGTCTCCTGCACCAACTCCAGGGCCGGCATAATAACGTTAGTGGCCAAAGCGGGTACCTGCCCTGCTACGGCGAAAGCTGCGCGCCTTCGCTTCGGGCTCCGGCCGCTACCAGGTCTTTCAATTGTTGGCCATCCTCTTTCAGATTCAGATGCGATTGTGTCTCCCGTATGGTAGGCAATGGACCAGTAGCAGTGTAATAGCGTATGCCCGCAACCATCAAATCCTCCGCTGGGAAACGTGTGATAACCTCACAACCATCCGCCGTAACTACGAGCTGCTCTTCAATGCGCGCAGCCGACCAACCATCCGCTGCTGGCCAGAAGGTCTCGAGCGCGAAGACCATGCCCTCCTCAATGGTCTCCGGATGATCCAGAGAATTCAGCCGGCTGAAGACAGGTTTTTCCCAAATGGAGAGCCCAACGCCGTGCCCGAATTGAAGCGCAAAAGCCGACTCCTCGTTAGGGAAGCCGAATTCATCAGCTTTTGGCCATACTTTGACCACGTCGCCGGTAGTAACGCCGGGCTTGATTAAATTGATCGCTGCGTCAAGTAAGCCCCGGCAACGTTTGTATGCATCCACCTGCGCTGGCGAACCACTACCAACCACAAACGTGCGATAGTAGCATGTGCGATAACCCATGTAGCTGTGAAGTATGTCGAAGTAGGCCGGGTCCCCCGGGCGCAGTATGCGATCCGTGTACACGTGCGGGTGTGGGTTGCACCGCTCACCCGAAATGGCGTTGACGCCTTCTACCATCTCGGAGCCCAGATCATATAGCACCTTGTTCACTAGTCCCACGCACTCGTTCTCGCGCATCCCAGGTCTCATAGCGCGAAACATCTCCTCGTAAGCGGAATCCACCATGGCACAAGCAGTGTTGAGCAGCGTTATCTCATCCTGAGTTTTTATTATGCGCGCTTGTTGCATAAGTTGCTGACCATCCACTATGTTTATGCCCTCGTTCTGAAGAGCGAAGAGCACAGGCAACTCCACTACGTCTACGCCAAGTGGTTCGCCCATAAGATCACGCTCTTCGAGTTCAATCCTTATCTTGCGGGCTACACTCTCTGCGCGACCAGCCTCGGGAGCCATCGCTCCCCTCAGTGTTGATATTCCGGCTCGTGAGCGGCCTCCGTCCAGCCATGGGCAGTACAGATCGTGGTGTCGCGCTGCTGAACCGAAGTCCCAATTAATTGGGTCTCCGTCCTGCGGAAGCAGGCAAAAGCGGACAAGCTTGTCTAGGCTCCAAGTTCCAATATGGGTGGCTGTGATGTAACGAATATTGTTCATATCAAAACATAAGAGGGCGCCCAAATCCGACTCTTTGAGTTTCTGCTTTATGCGTGCTAGTCTCTCAGTGCGCAACCGGTCGTAGTTCACGCGCTCTTCCCAATCACTAGCCATAACGCCGTAAGTCCTAATTCCCATGGTTTTGCCCTCCTATTCTTTCAACGTCATCATAGTCCCGTGTTTCTCCAGTCAGTGGTAGATACGAGACAACACAATTAAACTTACCATCTATATAATAAAGTGTAGACATCTCACGTTCGTCCACACAACACCTTAGCCGTTTCAACCACTTTCTCCGCAGTCGGAACAGTCACGTCCTCCAACACTGGTGAGAAAGGAATAGGAACGTCCATTGCGCCTATCCGTTTCACCGGTGAGTCGAGGTAGTAAAATGCGCCGTCGGCAATCACTGAGGCCATCTCACCTGTCACCCCGTAGCTTTCATAGCCTTCATCCACTACAATAGCGCGACTGGTTTTTCTGGCGGATTCAATTAGCGTCTTTTTATCTAGCGGGAGAGTAGTACGAGGGTCAACAACTTCCGCACTGACCCCAATCTCTGCCAACATCTCCGCTGATTTCAGGGCTACATATACCATACTGCTAGTCGCCACAATCGTTATGTCTGTGCCCTCGCGCTTGATGTCTGCGACGCCCAATGGGATTGTGTACTCGCCTTCAGGCACCGGTCCTTTAACTTGATACATCATTTTGTCCTCAAAGAAAGCTACCGGATTGTCATCACGAATCGCAGTTTTGAGCAGCCCCTTCGCATCATAGGGCGTAGAAGGGACGACAACTTTGAGGCCAGGGACGTGACTGAACCATGCGTGCAGCGATTGCGAATGCTGCGCACCTGAGCGGCGAGATGCACCAAGTGTTGTGCGAAGAACCAAGGGAACTTTGAATTTCCCGCCTGACATATAGTGTACTTTGGCGGCCTGATTCACCATTTGATCCATTGTTAAGGTGATGAAATCCCCAAACATAATGTCCACGACAGGTCGCAGACCGATCATAGCTGCGCCCACCCCAATTCCAGTAATACCCGCTTCGGAAATAGGGGAGTCGATCACGCGCTCGGGACCGAATTCTTCCAGAAGACCTGTCAACACTTTGAAGACCGTACCTGCCTCCGCCACGTCCTCACCCATCAGATATACTCGCGGGTCGCGCCGCAACTCTTCAGCCAACGCGTCTCTGATGGCGTTACCAAAGGTTTGGTCGTGGCCATTATGATCAGGCATAGACATATTGTTCCACCTCATTCACACCTGGGTAAGGCGCGTTGACGGCGAACTCAACGGCCGTCTCCATGTCGGTCCGAACTTCCGTTTCTATTTTTTCGAAAGCATTGTCGTTCACCAGCCCCTCGTGTATCAACCATCTGGACAACTTCCGTAGCGGGTCGCGTTGCGTGGCCCACTGTTGTTCCTCGTCCCGGGTACGATACGACCTCTCAAGATCGCCTACGTGATGGCCGCCGTATCGGTATGTGTGGCAAACCAAGAAGACCGGCCCTAGACCATCGCGGGCGCGCGACACCGAGCGCTCAGTGGTCTCGTATACAGCGCGCACGTCTTGACCGTCCACCTCCTCTGCATGAACGCCGAATGCCTGTGCTCTGGAGAGCATGTCCCCAGCCGTGGTTTCAGAATAATGGGTGTATTCGTTGTAAAGGTTATTCTCGCAGACATATATCACCGGCAAGGTCCACAGGGAGGCCATGTTCATGGTCTCGTAGAGCAATCCTTGGCCCAACGCACCCTCGCCGAAGAAACACACCACTACCTGACCTGTGCCCAACTTCTGCGCAGCAAAGGCGGCTCCCGTTGCAATGCCAGCGCTTCCGCCGACAATGGCGTTTGCGCCCAAGTTGCCCGTTTCCTTATCTGCGATATGCATCGAACCGCCTCTTCCCCCGCAGAACCCAGAATCCTTTCCGAGTAGTTCGGCAAACATCCGGTCCGCAGAGGCACCTTTAGCAATGCAGTGCCCATGACCACGGTGAGTGCTCGTGATGAGGTCATCTACACGTAAAGCCTCGCACACACCAACTGCGACGGCCTCTTCGCCAATATATAAATGCGCTAGCCCGGGCATTTTACGGGTGGTATACAGTTCATTCACATGCTCTTCAAATACACGGATGACGAGCATCTTCTGATAGACGTGAAGCCATTTCTCCACATCAACTGTTTCCCGTTTACGAATTTTGTTGGTTGGGTTTGCTGATTTCGCCATGGCTAATTAAGGTCTGGCCGTTGGCGTGCGCGGGGATTCACCAACGCCAGGATTGATACTGATACATTGATGCGTTAATGCGTCTGTAAAATACCCTTGTACAACCCTACAGCCTGCCAGTATGCAGAATTAGTATAAAGAAGACGGCGCTTACAGTCAAGCAAAATGTGACTGTTGGTCTAATCATTCTCCATAATCGCAACCACCGCTCAACTCATGGTATAATCGCGGTCACGAAAATCTGTTCAGAAATGGAGGAAAACTAGATGAAAACGCAAAAGAAGCTATCTGTAGTATTTGGCCTGCTGCTCGTCACCAGTCTAATGTTGGTGGCCTGCCAACCGGAGATTGTTGAGGTTGTGAAGGAAGTTCCGGTGGAGCAAATCGTAGAAAAAATTGTAGAGGTCGAAGCCGAAAAGGTAGTTGTTGCAGGTGAAGTTCCTGTTGGAGGCACCCTAGTCGCCGGTGCGCTCTCCGGCATGGAACCAGGAACCTTGAATCCAAACTTCCAGCGTGATGATGGCGCACTTCGTGTCGCAGCGCTTGTTTACTGCCAGCTGGTCGCTACGGACTACACCCACGGAACTGGAGTTTACCCCGATTTGGCAGATAGTTGGGATGTAAGCGACGATGCAACAGAAGTCACTTTTAACCTGGTTAATAATGCTACTTGGCACGACGGTGAGGCGGTTACCTCAGCCGATGTGGTCTGGAGCCTCAACGAGCAAATCGATAAAGATGGAGCGGCGGTTGGTTACCTCTCCGGCGTTAGTTCCATTGAAGCCCCAGACGAACACACTGTCAAGATCACGCTCACGGAACCCGATGCGGCCTTTGTCACGGGTTTAGGACACTTCTACGGACCTAAGATCTTGCCCGCACATCTGTATGAAGGCACAGACTGGTCGACGAATCCGCACAATGAGAATCCAGTAGGGTGTGGCCCCTTCAAATTGACTGAGTGGGTGAAGGGCAGTCACATCGATTTTGAAGCGAACCTCGATTACCATAGAGGTCGACCCGCGCTAGATCGATTCGTGATGCGATTCTACGTCATGGAAAGTCTCATCAGTGCCTTCGAGACTGGGGACGTGAAATACTCGTATGATAACCTCCCCATATCAGAGACCGTCAGGCTCCAGAAGAACCCGAAATACACCATTCCCGTGAACCCGATACCGCTGGTCTACTGGTTTGGTTTCAACTTTGCCGAAGCGCCATTTGACGATGTCCGAGTGCGTCAGGCCTTTGCTCATGCTATCGACCGGAAAGACATCAGCGAGCGAGCGTTTCAAGGCATTCTGAAACCCACCTGGGGTGCAATGCCCAGGGGCTGGGCGTACAATGCGGAGGCCGAGACAGCTTATAATCCGCAGCTTGCCATAGAGCTGCTCGAGGAAGCAGGTTTCACTGCCGACGCGGATGGTGTCCGGATGAAAGTACTGCTGAGCACGGCGGCCGTGATGGGTTTCCCGGACGCTATTGCCGTGATGCAAGAGCATCTCAAGGCGGTAGGTATCGAAACAACTGTTGAGTCCTTTGACTGGGCTGGATACGTCGAGAAAGTCATTGAGCAACGTGACTTTGTGGTTGGGTTTGGCGGTGGATTGGCTGGACCAGACCCGTCTGCATTTGAACCTTTCGTGACGACTGACGGATACCGGAACTTTATGGGCTACAGCAACACACGGGTTGACGAGTTGTTCGCGCAGGCGCGGACGACGGGTGACATTGCGACGCGCCAGAAGGCATACTACGAGATTCAGGAAATCCTCATAGAAGAGGTGCCCAGAATCACCTTCCTAGACTCTTCATCCTATTTCCCGAGATGGGCAGAAGTGAAGAACGTCTACTTTGACAAGGCGATGATCGGCCGTCCCGGAAATATGGACTATAGTTTCTTGTATGCATACCTAGACGAATAACAGTTCGAGAACCAGGGCTTCCCTAGATTGGGCAACATTTAGGGAAGCCCTACCGTCTATAACTTTACAACCTCTGTTTGTTTGTGAGTTTTCTAGGTTGATCGGTGTAATTTGCCCGCAATGGACCCAATCCCAATAGGTCCGGTTATATTTCGGATATAGGTAATGTCTCCATATGGGGGCCACTTTTCCTCAGAAATGTCGTTGAATCCAACTATGCACTTACAAGCGGGCGGAATGGCTGGTAATTGTGAGATAAAGATTTGTCAACAGATGTCCCTGGCTTCGTGCGGGTCGATGCTTCGAACGGAATTAAGCTCATAGTGGTTAAATTCGTGACATTGACCTCGCAGTTGAAGGAAGCTGGGTCTGTTCTTGGATACGCTCGTGAATCTGGAAGATGAACATCTCGCGCTTTTTGGTCAAACATCATACTTCTTCAAATTAGGCTGCGAATTGGAGAGTCAGTAAAATGAAAACTGAAATCATATGCGAAACAGTAGCACAGCCTGCGGCTACATACTCTCATGCAGTACGTGCCGGAAACTCTGTGTATGTCTCAGGTCAAGGGCCGCAGGACCCAGGGACGGGCCAGATCTGCGGTGTCACAATTGAGGATCAAACTGAATTGACACTACGTAATCTTCAGGAAATCTTGAATGCAGCTGGGGCGTCATTTGCTGATGTGGTAAAAGTTAACGCTCATTTAAGCGATATTCGTGATTTCGATGCGTTTGACCGGATATATAAACGGTTCTTTGATGAGCCTTATCCGGCGCGTACTACGGTGAGTAGCAGGCTGAAAGGCATTCTAGTTGAGATAGATGCAATAGCCTATATTGGATAGGACGTAGGATAAGAATCTTAAGGAGATAACTCATGGCAGATACAGTTGTATTTGGCGACATGCAGGTGGAATCGGGAACACGGCAGTTCGGTAATCTGAAAATTGCCCAGAGGCCGGCTTTTGATCTCGAACTACCGATGACCGTGATAAACGGAAGCGAACCAGGTCCGACGCTTTCGATTATAGCGGGAGTTCATGCGTGCGAGTATGCAGGGATTGTCACTTGCATGCGATTAGGTAAAGAAATAGATCCTAAAGCCCTGAGAGGCACTCTTGTTCTAATACCAGTGGTTAACATCCCAGCCTTCGAAACCCGCACTCCTTTCGTTAATCCTATTGATGGCCAGAACGTAAATCGGGTGTTTCCGGGTAAGAAGTATGGGACAGTGAGCGAGCAAATTACGTACACAATTTACCACGACATTATTAAGCGATCCGATGCCTTCATGGACCTTCATAGTGGTGATATGTATGAGGAAATTCCATGGCACACCTGTGCACAGCGCGTCGGGAACAAAGCCGTGGACGAAATGTCAGAGAAGCTAGCATGCCTCTTCGATGTCGAGCTGCTCAACATTATGGGTAAAGGCATTGACGACGTCAGTGCTACAGAAGACGAGCAAGGGACCTACTTTGCGGGTCTGCAATCTGGATTGACTAGTGTTGGAAATGCCGCGCTAGCAGGGGTGCCTTCCGTTCTCATAGAGGCTGGCGGGATAGGAACCCTCGATCCTGCAGTAGTTGAGATGGAGATTAAGGGTATCAAAAATTGTATGTGCTACCTTGGCATGTTGGAAGGAACGGTTGATGAGGATATCCCTCATAAGATCTGTTACGGGATGTACATTATGAAGTCGAAATTCGGCGGGATGTACTTTCCTGACAAAGTTCCAGGAGACTATGTGAAGGAAGGTGACAAACTCGGAGAAATGCAAAACCTTCGGGGAGAGGTTGTAGCTACGTTCACCTCGCCTCTCACTGGAGTGGTACTGATGATGTATACCACTCCAGTACGTACATCGGGGGAAACAATTGTTATAATGGGCAAGACTGGAAAAGATTGACGAACCCTTGCGAATAAGCTAGATCCATTACCAACTTCGCGACCAACTTCGCGGAGTGCAAGAAAGCAATTACGGTTGTGTCCTTGTTCTGGAGATCTTGTGTCTTGGGATAGATGCTTGCCGGGAATAGAAATTTAGGGTGGCGATGAATTCAGAAGTTCGAGCACCGATTCTACAAGTTATGGACCTAACGGTCGCTTATCAAATTGGATCCGGTTCGCTCCGTGCAGTTGACAACGTGAGTTTTGAAGTTCGCCGTTCTGAGACGCTCGGACTGGTCGGCGAGTCTGGTTGCGGAAAGAGCACTCTAGCGTATGCGCTCCTGCGTCTGCTCCCGCCAAATGGGAGAATTGAAAACGGTGAAATCGTCTTAGGTGGATACGATATCTTGCGCCTGTCTTACGACGATTTGCGAGCAATCCGGTGGAACAAATTGTCAATGATCTTCCAGAGTGCAATGAATTCCCTAAATCCCGTAAAGCGTGTGGGGAACACTCTCTTTGAGGCTTTGCGTACGCACCAGGACGTTTCCAAGGTGGAAGCAAGGGGGCGTGCTGAGGATCTTTTCCGGATGGTGGGTCTGGATGCCAGGCAGCTCAACAGCTATCCACATGAACTTAGCGGCGGCATGAAACAGCGCGCCGTGATTGCCATGAGCCTTATCTGCAAGCCCGACCTCGTGATTGCTGACGAACCTACGACAGCTCTCGATGTTGTGGTCCAAAGCCAGATATTTCAGAGGTTAAAAGCCTTGGCACACGAGCTGGATATCTCGCTTATTGTCATATCACACGACTTGGCAGTGATTGCCGATATTGCTGATACAGTTGCTATAATGTACGCGGGGCAAATCGTTGAGTACGGTGACGTCTTAACGATTTTTAAGCAACCACGGCATCCATACACAATTGCTCTCATGAATTCAATTCCCAGTCTAAGTGGTCCGCGCAAGAAACTGATGTCCATTCCTGGCGCACCTCCGGATCTTGTGGAGCCTCCTGGGGCCTGCAGGTTCGAACCAAGATGTCCCCTTGCTCAGACGGTGTGCAGGGAGGAGGAACCCTCTGCCGCTAAAGTCTCTCCGGGGCACTATGCAAAGTGTCATTTCTCTAGTGATTGGGGGGTTCTATCTCGGCTGGTAGGGGAAGCTGTGTGACTTTCGATAAAGGCACATTGATGCAGGCGACTGCTATTGATGGGGCGTACCCCATCAATAGCATGATTGACGTGTCGCTCAAAGGCAAAAAAAGGTAATATTTTCGCACAGGTGGTGCTGTCAGCATATGGTTTACGGTGAATTCGAGGAGGGAGACAAACTGTAATGGCTAAGAAACTTGTAGTGTGGCTTACGATTGATCCTGAGCAAGAGGGTACGTTTAACGACTGGTATCAAGAAGAATACATTCCCCGCTTCGCGCGCCAAATACCGGGTATCCAAGCTGTAACTCGTTGGCGTATACCTGAGACAACCACCTATCTCACGGTATATGATCTGGATTCTAATCTCACCATGGATGAGTTGAACTCCGCCTTGCGCAGTCCAGATAGGAAGGCGGATAAAGAAGCGTGGCTAGAGTGGGAGACAGCATACGTGACAGATTTCAGCGATGGTTTTTTTGAGCGTGTTTTCGAGTATCGCCCAGATTCTGGAGAATAGCTATGAAATACCAGGAAAAAACGGGGGCGATACTACCCTTTGGTAACAGAGAGCTGAAAGTGGTTCCAGTTAGTCTTACATAAGCGTATGTCTAACACTAACATATAAAGGAGGAAGATATGAGTATTCGACCAATCGGTGTGCAGCATATTGGCATCCCAGTCAGCGACCTGGAGCGATCGCTAGAGTTCTATCAGGAAATATTGGGACTTGAATTCGTTTTTGTTGCCGAGGGTGATGGCCCTGAGGTCTCGGAGACTGTGGGTGTACCTGATGCGCACCTTAAATTTGCTTTCCTCAAGGCAGGCAATACGATTGTCGAGCTTCTGCAATATTTGCGCCCTGAAGGCAAGCCTTATGACCGAATGAATTGCGATGTAGGTGCCGCTCACCTGGCCTTTGAGGTGGAAGATATCG
>PVBE011858931.1_pt1 | contig 10467 bp, 8 predicted proteins | sample 1631181 | NCBI WGS metagenome assembly PVBE01 (sample SAMN08397723, study PRJNA350692) | Marine metagenome, whole genome shotgun sequencing project. | isolation source: water | place: Pacific Ocean | collected 2012-04 | reverse complement strand
TCACTTCCCGCTCGGCTTTCGCCTCACGGTTACCTCTCCGCGTTCCCGCGGAGACGCGCCATGCCTGGCGCACAACAGTAACGCCCCGTCCGGCTGAGCCGGACGGGGCATTCTGCTTCTGGGACAGCACACTAGACCACACGTACCATGTGGTAGGCCTTCTTTCCCTTCCTGAGAACCAGAAAGCGCCCCTCCACGGCATCCTCTAGCCGTACCCTCGACTCCACGTCCTGAACCCGCACGTTGTTCAGGTAGACACCACCCCCTTCGATGGAGCGGCGAGCGTCCCCCCGAGAGCTGGCCAGACCCGTCTCCGCCAAGAGGTCCAGGATGCCCTTCCCCTCCCCTTCCAACTCCGCCCGCGGAATCTCGCTGGAGGGCACGTCGGCGAAGATGTCGGCAATCTCGTCGGCCCCCAGCCCGGTGAGCTCACCTCCGAACAGGACTGCCGTCGCACCTTGGGCGCTGGCCAGCCCCGTCTCTCCGTGGATGCGGCTCGTGACCACCTCCGCCAACCTCCGGTGGGTCGCACGCTCGTGCGGGCGCTCGGCCAACTCCGCCTGTTGGACGGCGATCTCGTCGGCGTCCAACAGTGTGAAACACTTGAGGTACCGAACCACATCGCGGTCGTCGACGTTCATCCAGAACTGGTAGAACCGATACGGCGAGGTGAGTGCCGGATCGAGCCACACCGCACCGGCCTCGGTCTTCCCGAACTTGTGGCCACCGGCCCCAGTGATCAGGGGATACGTGAGACCATGCGCCTTCTCGCCTCTTATCCGCCTGACCAGATCGATGCCCGCAGTGATGTTCCCCCACTGATCGCTGCCACCCATCTGGAAGGTGCAGTCGTACCGCTCGTTCAGCGCCACGAAGTCGTAGGCCTGCAAGAGGGCGTAGCTGAACTCCGTGTAGGAGATGCCCACTTCCTCGTCTTCGACCCGGCGCCGTATCGAGTCCTTCTTCAGGAGGACATTTACGGAGAAGTGCTTCCCCACGTCCCGAAGAAAGTCGACCATGGGGATGTCACCGAGCCATTCCAGGTTGTCCACGGTGCGCGCCGGGTTGTCGGCACACTCAAAGTCGAGGAAATGCTCGAGCTGAAGCTGCATAGCGGCCAGGTTCTCCGCAACCTTCTCCTTGGTGAGGAGTTGGCGCTCCTCTGTCTTTCCCGATGGATCTCCGATGAGCCCGGTACCCCCACCCACGAGTACGATGGGGTGATGTCCCGTGCGCTGCAGATGCACGAGACCCATGATGGGCATGAGGTTGCCGACGTGAAGACTAGGCGCCGTGGGATCGAAGCCGATGTAGCCGGTTACGGACCCCTCCGCGAGGGCCGCCCCGGCCCCCTCGGTGGCATCCTGCAGCATCCCGCGCCAGCGGTATTCGTCCAGTAGGTTCATTGCGCTCTGTTCGGTGTCGGCTTCCCGATACGGAAGCCGAAAGATAGCCGCGCTCCCATCCGACGCGAGGGTCTCGAGATCGGAACGGGCGGTCTGTCCCGATACCGCCGTCCTCGAACGATCACGGGGATATCGCGTCCGCCAGACGCATCCGTACGTCTGCTCGGTCGACCTTGCCGTTGGCGTTCCTCGGAAGCTCAGCCGCAAGTGCCATCCGCCTAGGCACCTCGGCGCTCGACAACCGCTCGCGCAGCGCCGACTCCAGAGCCTCCAGATCCAGGGCTTCGGACTCGGGCACCACGAGAGCCCCCACCACCTCTCCCCAGGTATCGTCGGGGAGACCGACCACGGCCACATCCGCAACGTCGGGCAGATCGCGGATCGCACCCTCTACGGTCGTCGGGGACACGTTGACCCCCGCAGAGATGATCCGTTCGTCGACCCGTCCGGAAATCGATAGGTGCCCGTCCTCATCCAGAGCCCCGAAATCACCAGTGGCGAGCCATCCCTCATCGTCGGCGAAGGACGGAGCCACCGTCGGGCCACGCACGCAGATCTCGCCGTTCTCCAGCAGCCGGAGCTCGAGCCCGTCTATCGGGAGACCCACCGTTCCCGGCTTCACCCTCACCAGGTCCGGCGGCGCGGTGGCCACCTGCGAGCAGGCTTCCGACAGGCCGTAGGTGAGGGCCACGGGGTACCCACGGGCCACGGCGTGCTCGACGAGTGGCTCGGGGGCCGCCGCTCCACCGACGAGCAGGCATCGAAGACTCGAAGGGACCGGCTCTTCTCCACGCACATCGATCAAATGCTTCAGCATGGTGGGTACGAGAGACGCATGGGTGATCTCCGATCCATCGACGAGTCCCACGAGCGTTTCGGTCGAATACCCGGCCCGCACGACCAAGCAGCACCCCTCATGGAAGACCCTGTAGACCAGAGCCAGCCCGCCGATATGAGCGAACGACAGGGACCCGTACCAACGATCGTTCCGTTGCAGGCCCAGCCGGGCAGAAGCGGCCCGCGCGCTGGCACTCAAGGCGTGCCGCGTCACCGGGACGACCCCTGGCCCCCCAGTCGTGCCTGAGGTGCACAGGATGGCAAAGGGCCGGCTGGGATCGGCGGGCGGCTCCGATTCCACGTCCGGCCGCGATGGCGGCTTCGGTAGATCGTCCACCGTCGTGAACCACTCCGGGTCTACCGCAAGCCCGTGCACGTCGACCTCGGTGCTGAGCAGCAGGTCCGGGCCGATCGCATCGAGGGTGCGTCCCAGACCATCGGATCCGAGGCGCGGATTCAGCACGGCCACGGTCGCCCCCGTGCGCGGCACGGCGAACAGGGCCTGCACTGAGAGAGCGCTTTGCTGTGCGACCAATGCCACGGTCGCGCCGGCAGTCGAACCGAGCGGCTCCAAGCGGCGGGCCATGCGAGCCACCGAGGCGTCGAGTTCGGCGTAGCTCCAGATCCGATCCCCATCGTCCATGGCCGGGGCATTCGGGCTGGTCCCGGCGGCGATACGGATGGGGTCGTTCATGCGAAGGCGAGCGACAGCCCCAGCAGGACCCCGTAGATGGCTACGACCCGAGCCGTGCCCGGCAGTGCCGGCACCAAGTCGGGTGCGCGGTCCTTCGTCATGACCAGCGCCACGGGAGTGACGGACGCCACGCCCGCGAGGAGGGCAACGAGGGCGGCGCGTGGCCACTCGTAAAGGGCGACACCGACGATCGGCACCGAGAAGCCTACGGCCATCAACAGGGCGTACTCGATCCGGCTACCGAACCGGCCGAGTCGCACCGCGAGTGTTCGCTTCCCGGCCGCCGCATCGGTCTCGAGGTCCCTTACGTTGTTGGCCACGAGGATGGCCGTATTCAGCGCGCCGATCCCGACGCCCGCCAGGACCACGTCTCCCGGCAAGGCGAGTCCTTGGACCCAATACGTCCCCCCCACGGCCACCAGGCCGAAGAAGAGGAATACGAAAAGGTCACCAAGTCCGTGGTAGGCCAGCGGATAGGGGCCCCCCGTATAGGCGACGGCGCAAACGAGCGATCCCAGACCGATCCACACGATCGGCCACCCCCCGACGGAGACGAGGTACACACCGACCAGCGGAGCCATCGATAGTGCAAGTACCATTCCCCACCAGACCTCATGTGGGGGGATTATACCTGCTTGTGTCATCCTTATGGGCCCCACTCTATCTTCGGTGTCTCCACCTCGGAGGAAGTCGTAGTAATCGTTGGCGAGGTTCGTTCCGATCTGGATGAGGAGCGCCCCGACCAGAGCGGCCAACGCCGGGAGGGCACGGTAGGTGGCATGAGCAGCAGCCAGGCCGGTCCCTACGATCACCGGCGCCGCGGCTGCCGCTAGAGTCTTTGGGCGGGCCGCGAGGATCCACGCCTGTGTGCGAGAGAGTGGGCCCTTGGGGCCTCCTACCACGGGAGCCACGGGAACTGGCGGAAGTCGGCCTTCCGCTTCTCCAAGAAGGCGTTCTTGGCTTCTTTCGCCTCCTCGGTCATGTAGAAGAGGAGAGTGGCATTCCCCGCGAGCTCTTGGATGCCCGCCTGCCCATCGAGGTCCGCATTGAAGGCGGACTTGAGCAGCCGAATGGCCAGAGGGCTCTTGTCGAGGATCTCCTGAGCCCATCGCCAGCCCTCCATCTCGAGCTCCTGTACGGGCACCACCTTGTTGACCATGCCCATCTCGAGGGCTTCCTGAGCGCTGTACTGACGGCACAGGTACCAGATCTCCCGGGCCTTCTTCTGACCGACCATTCGGGCCAGGAACCCGGACCCGAAGCCTCCGTCGAAGCTCCCTACCTTGGGGCCGGTCTGACCGAAGACGGCGTTGTCCGCCGCAAGCGTGAGGTCGCAGACGATATGGAGCACATGGCCGCCACCGATGGCGTATCCCGCAACGAGACAGATGATGGGCTTGGGCATGCTCCGGATATAGCGCTGGAGCTCCAGAACGTTCAGCCTCGGGACCCCGTCCTCCCCTACGTAGCCACCCTCGCCTCGCACCTTCTGATCCCCACCTGCGCAGAACGAGTAAACACCGTCATCCGCAGGGCCTTCGCCCGTAAGCAGGACCACTCCGATACGCGTGTCCTCACCCGCGTTCTTGAAGGCCTCCTGCAACTCGAGAAGCGTGCCGGGCCGAAACGCGTTGCGCACTTCCGGTCGATTGATGGCGATGCGGGCCACACCATCGGCTTTCCTGTAGGTGATGTCCTTGTATTCCTTCACCACCTGCCACTGCGGCTCACTCATTCATGTACGTCCTCGGTTTCGAGTCACTGACCCACGTCGAGCTCGCGGCGGACGGCCTCGGCCACCGCCGCGATCACCTCCTGGTGCCGGCGTTGATTGACGCTCCGGTCCGTTCGAATCTCCAGAATCCGAGGCCCCGGCTCAAGCAGAATCTGCCCCAAGGCGCTCGCCGTCGCCGTCGCCGCCTCTAGACGACTGTACGGAATCCCGTACAGCTCCGCAGCCCCCTCGAAGTCTAGGCCGTGCGGCGTCGCGAAGTAGCGGGTGAATTCGGGCTCATGCTCCCGGATGGGCAACATGTGGAAGATACCGCCACCGTCGTTGTTGACCACCACGAAGAGCACGTTCAAGCGATTCTGCCGGAGCGCGAGCAATCCGTTCATGTCATGGTAGAACGCCAGGTCCCCGAGCACGGCGACCACGGGCGGCGCGGTACGTGTAGTCGGCGCGGTCTCGACCGTAGAACCGACCGACCGGGGAGCGGTGCCGGCCGTGACACCGGTCACCGTGGACACGATCCCGTCGATCCCGCTGGCACCTCGATTCCCGAGAACGCGGATGCTCTTCGGTCCCGCTCCGCCGAAGGAGTCGAGGTCCCTCACCGGCATGGAGTTGGACACGAACAGCGTGGTGTCCTCTGGAAGCGCCTCCACGAGTGCCGGCAGGACGTCCCCCTCGGAGCGATCGCCCGGGCAGGCCTGAACGGCCTCACGAGCGGTCCGGTCGAAGCGCTCCCACACTTCGCCCCATGAGGCCGGCGCGAGTGTTTCGGACACACCCGATGTGATCTGGGCGAGCAGCCACGCCACGTCACCCTGCACGTAGCGAGACCCGGCTGACAGCGAGTTCTTCCGGGAGCGCCCGGCACCGATCACGACCTGAGGAAGGTCGCCGCACTCCTCCAAGAACGTGAGAATACCGGCCGACGCGGGTAGCCCCCCGACCCGCAGGACGCGATCGGGCCGTAGCCGGTCCCGAATCGCGGGGTCGCGAAGGAACAGGTCGGCTGCGGCGAGAGGTGCCGGTCCGTCGTAGGGTCCGAAGCGTGCCCCCGACAGAGGGTCGGCCACGAGGGGAAACCCGGTCGCCGCGCTCAGTCGGCGCAGCTCGGGCCCGACCGCCCCGGAATCCGCGACGGGGCCGGCCACGATGAGCCCCCTCCCTCCACCTCGGACGAAGTCGACCAAGCCCGGCACGTCCCCCGCCCCGAGGCGGGCTTCGGTCCTGGCCGGTGGTTCCATGGGCGAGCCGTCCGCCCGACCGTCCAAGCCGCCGGGGTCCGCAGCTCTCACACTCGCGGCTCGCTCAGCATCCATCTCGGCCGGATCGAGCGGCTTGTCGAAGGGAAGGTTGACGTGGACCGGTCCCGCGTCGGGTGACAGGGTCCGGGCCAGGGCGCGACACGCCAGCACCCTCACTTCCCGGAGCTTCTCGGAGGCCGGGTCGCCGGCGTCGACGCTGTCCCGTGGGTAGGACCCGTACATGCCCTCCTGATCGATGGTCTGGTTGGCGTCGGAGCCGCGCAGACGCCGCGGACGATCGGCCGTGAGCACGAGGAGGGGCACGTCGCTCCGGGACGCCTCGATGACGGCGGGAAAGAGGTTGGCCGTGGCGGTGCCCGAGGTGGTGATCACGGCTGCGGGTCGTCCGGTCGCCTTCCCGAGGCCGAGCGCGAAGAACCCGGCCGAGCGCTCATCCAGATGGACCCAGGTGGTGAAGCGTCCATCCCTGGCGCACGCCATGACTAACGGAGTGGAGCGGGAGCCCGGTGCCACGCACACATGCTCGAGACCCATCCGAGCCAACTCGTCCACGAAAGCTCTTGCCCAGGCGGTCGTGACCGCCGGATCGCTCATTTCGCCCCGCTTGCCGCCAGGGCTCGGAGAACGGGCTCGAACTTGATGCTGGTCTCCTCCCATTCGAGGCCGGGGTCCGAGCCCGCCACGATGCCGGCACCAGCGAACAGCCTCCACTGACGATCCCGAGCCACAGCGCAGCGGAGCGCCGGAGCGAAGACTCCGTTTCCCTCCACGTCGAACCAGCCGACGGGACCCGCATACCATCCGCGCTCGAACGGCTCCTCTTGCCTCAGAAACGCAAGGGCGTCGTCGCGCGGAAGCCCACAGACCGCCGGCGTGGGATGCAGGGCCTCCAGCACCGTGAGCACGGACGCCCCCTCGGGCATGCTCGCTCGGATCTCGGTCTCTAGGTGTTGTATTCTCGCAAGGGTCAGGACATGGGGTTCCGGCTGCGCCTCCACGTCCTCAGCCAACGAACCCAGGCGAGCCACCATGTCGTCGAGGGCGATACGATGCTCGACCGCGTCCTTTTCGCTCGCGAGCAGGCGTGCCGCTAGCGCTTCTTGCTCTTCGGGCGTTTCGCCGCGGGCCACCGTCCCGGCGACCGCGGTGGCGTGAAAGGCACCCCGCGTCATGGTCGCCACGGTCTCCGGAGCGGCCCCGACGAGCGGACATCCGTCCGCGGGCTCGAAGAGGAAGACATGGCTCCCTCTGTTCTCCTTCCACAGGTGGTGTACGACGTCCACGGGGTCGTGCGGGTCCTCGGTGACGACGTCGAGGGTGCGGGCCAGCACCACCTTCGAGACCTTGCCACGGGCTATGGACGCCAACGCGCCCGTCACCGCCTCCTCCCAAACGCTGCGCTCCGATTCGGCTCGTGTAGTGGCGGTTGGGGGGGGCGGCCCACTGGCGGCACCGGAGGGTTCGCCGAGGCCTTCGGCAATCCTCTGGGCCCGAGTCAGCAGGAGTCTCAGAGCCCGGTCCGCCTCCCCATCGTCGGGACCCACCAAGGCGCGGGCGGTCAGACGCGGAGGACGGCGGCCTCCTCCCTCGAGTTCGAACTCGGGCAGGTAAAACAGCGCCGGCGTGAATCCGGCCCAGAGATCGACCGCCGAGTGATCGGAGCGGAAGGAGAAGCCGCCGTAGAACCGACTCGGGGCGCCTTCTTCGTCCCCCTTGACCGTAAGACCCTCGAACAGCTCACGAGCCTCGGTCTCGATGGCCCCAAACCGCTCCACCGAGGCGTCCCCATCGACCGAAAGGGTAGCCACCGCCCCGGAATGGGCGACCCAGCGATCACCTCTCGCCCAGAACCCGCGAGGCCTGCCCTGCGCCTGGCGCAGGAACACCATCGGATGGGCATCCACCGCCTGAGCGGTCACGGTGACGAGGCGTGCCGGTGCGGCCACGACGGTATCTGCCGGGTTCATGGCTCCGTGGTTCGAATGTGAGTCCTAACACGCCCCTGCATCGGGCAGGGCCTGGGTGATCGGGCAGAAGCCAATATACGTGAAAGGCCCACCGTACCAAGGCGAGGCGGGGCGCGCAGGCCGAAGCGGAGTGTTAGGTCGCGACCATCGGCGACCGGCCTATGGAGCCGACTCTGTCCGCCTACCTCGAACTGGAAAGCCAACTTGCTCGAGGAGGAGCTCGACCGTGCGGCGGAACGGAGCGGCAGGAGCCGAAGCGACGTCGTGAGAGATGCGCTGCGTCGCCAGTTGGCTCTCACCCGGTTCGACGATCTCCGCCGTCGTATCATGCCTCTCGCTGAAGCTCGTGGATACCTCACTGATGAGGACATTTTCCGCGACGTGTCGTGAGAATCGCTCTCGACACAAACGCCCTCATCAGCGCCTTCGCCACCCGGGGCCTCAGTTCGGACGTATTGAACCTCATCCTGTCGGATCACCAGCTGGTCCTGGGTGAAACGGTCTTGACCGAGCTTGATCGAGTGCTGCGAACCAAGCTCAAGGTGCCCGATGACACGATCCAGGAGACCAAAGCATTCCTCCGCACGCAGGCCGTGGTCGTCGGCTCGCCTCCTCCACTCGATCTGCCTATTCGCGACAAGGATGATGTGCCCGTCCTCTCCGAAGCAGTCCAGGGCCTGGCCGAGGTCCTCGTGACAGGCGACCAGGACCTGCTCTCCGTCGCCCAAAGTGCCCCCATCCAAATCCTCACTCCACGTGGTCTCTGGGAGTTTCTTAGAGCCGAATCCGAGTAGCCCTCCAGATAAGTCACCCTATCGCGTGCCTGCGACCCACTCCTCTTCTCCCCATCACGTCCGCAACCGATAACGTACCTCCCCCACCCCGCAGGGGTGTGCACGTTCGGGTACCCTGACCCCATGCCGTCGAGGGTCAGGCGTACGTGTAGGATAGACCTAGCCCATCCATCACCGCACGCCCTACCTTGGCTCTTGGACCAAAAGGGCGGTTGGATCTCCTTCCGTTATCTCGACATGTCCCTTGGCGACCTGCTGGAGGGAATCGTTCTGCTGGCGTTCGAGGGCAGGGCGCCCTTCGAAGAGTCCACTCTCGAGAAGATCGAGCAGCTCAAGGGGGTCTACGACATGGAGTACGGAGCGGAGGCGAGCCACAAGATGGAAGGGGACGGGGGGGCGGGCTCATGATCCGGTTCCGAGCCTCCCGTCTCGGTCTGGTAGCTTCGGTCGCAGTTGGGGCGTGGATGGCAGCTGCCACGGAAGAGGCCTACGCCCAGTCGGAGGGCGATGGAGCCGTCTTAAGAGTGACCACTGCCTCCCCCCAGGCCGAAGCACACTTCTGGAGAAGCTTCGATGACATCGAGAACTTCTTCACGAGTCGTGCGGTCCGGCACTTGGAGGAGGCGCTGGATCTGGATCCGGACTTCGGCATGGCCAGGTTCATGCACGCCCGGCACGCCCCCGGTCTGGTACGCTCCGAGCGTCTGGACCGGATGGCGAATGCCCTGGGAGTGCTAGCAAACGCCTCCCCCGCAGAGTTGACATTGGCCATCGGGATCCGAGACCAGTTCGTCGGCAACATCGAGGCGGCACGGGCTCTCTACCGCGCAGCGCACGCCATGGTCCCCGACGATCCGCACGTCGCGTTGTACCACGCCCTCAGCGTAGGAACGCCCGCCTCACCGAAGCGATTGGCGGCGTTGGCCGAGGTCCGCGAAGCCCATCCCGACTTTCCCGCAGCCGCCGACGTGATCGCGTACACCCAGTGGAGCATGGGAGACGCCGCCGGAGCCCGGCGAAGCGTGTCCCGCTACTTGGAGTTGTATCCGCTCCATCCGAACTCACACGACTCGTACGCGGAGTTGTTCCAGTTCAGCGGGTTGTTTCAGGACGCCATCGACCATTACACGACAGCTATCGAGTTGGACTCGACCTTTCCCGGGGGGTACACAGGGCTCGCAGAGGCATACAGTCTGGCCGGGGAGGGAGACATGGCCCGTACTGCGCTGGAACGAGGGGTCCCGCATGCGGGGTCGACCGCGGGCGTAAACAACCTGCTCAGGGCCAAAGCCAATACGTACCTGATGGAGGGCGAGGCTCGCCGTGGCCTAGAGACGCTTTACGCTGCCGCGCTCAGATTCGAGGAGGACGACAACCGGAACTTGGCCGCGCAGGTCCACGAGGAGCTCGCGATCGCCGAAGCCCTCTTCGGAGATGTCTCCACGGTGCATAGCCACCTCGCGACGGCCATCCGATATCGCGACCCCACGGCGGCCCATCACGCGTCAGCGAGCATCGCCCACGGGCTAGCCGGTCACGCCGAAGCGGCCAGAAGGTCCGCCGATGCATTCGGTGAGGTCGCCGGACCGGCCGACGACTTCGTATTCGCCCTCAGGGGATACTCCCTGCTCGTGGAAGGAAACGCCGAGGACGCCCGACTCCTGCTTCTCAAGTCCGGCCTGCAGCGCCCATGGGAAATGGCCTTCATGGCGCTGAGCGAGCGAGCGTTGGGGAACGAGGGCGCTGCCCGTGGTTGGGAGCGGTCCCTCATG
>PVBE011094344.1_pt1 | contig 10467 bp, 3 predicted proteins | sample 1631181 | NCBI WGS metagenome assembly PVBE01 (sample SAMN08397723, study PRJNA350692) | Marine metagenome, whole genome shotgun sequencing project. | isolation source: water | place: Pacific Ocean | collected 2012-04 | reverse complement strand
CAGCTGTGTTGCTGTTGCCGCTGGATCGTTATTGCCATTGCTCCTTCCTACCATGTTTAATGCGGAATCAGCCATTATTCTCCAAGGATTTCTGCAGGGAAATGCTTTATTTATTTTGTCGACGTTGTTGTTCGCTTGTTCGCGGAAGTGCGAGAAGAGAGTCTTGAGCCAAAAACAGTGACGTAGTCCTGGCGACTAGTTACTGGGCTCCTAGGCTCACTATGTGACTCGGGACCCTTGGTTTGGCAAGGGTCCCCCTCTGACCGAGTGTGGGCATCCTTCCCGGGATGTCTCTCCCCACATAGTGTAAGAAACTGGACAAGAATGAGTCTAGGGTTCCTGGAATCCTAGACTCCAACACAAACTTTCCTGGAAAAGGGCAAAAGTCGATTTATGCGAGTTTGGCGGGTACCCGCCAAACTCGGCTTTTCTGCCTTTCAGCAGTGTTTCGGTATAGTTTTACTGCACAAATCGCCAAGCTTGGATGATCACGATGACCACTAAACTTGTCACTCCTCCTGCGATCGGGCGTCGAGCCCGCAATCGCCTTCGTGGAGTGATCATCGGTGAATTCACGAGTAACGGAGTGGACCTGAGGATCGCCCTGCTCCTCCTTGGGCACAGGATGCCTTGTAACGGGTGTTCCCCTGTGCCTCGACTGCGTGTCCCTGGTCACGCGGTCGTGCTCTCGGTGATCCTTGCTGGTGCTGGTAATTGGGCTCATAGCGTGGCGCCGTCGCCCATGGGCCTTCATGTTCTCAGTGATCTCCTTGGCAATCGCGAGGCCCTTCTGGTAGACGGCGTCGTTGTCGTCGTCGGCGAGGTCGTCGAGGAGGTCGTTCTCGGGAGCGGTCATGGGAGGGAATGCGGCGTCGAGCTCGTCTCGACCGAGCTCGTTGTGCGGCATGCGCGGCTCCGGCTCGACCGCGGCCAGGTCGCGAGACTCAGATGCCATCGTTGCCCTTGTGGACGCTCCTTCGCGCATCAGCGGCGCCGTCTCTGCTCGTCCTCCCATGTAGCGGCAGCCATGGAGATCCACCAACTTCTCCATGCGTTGTCTCGACAGACTATGCTTTGTGAGCAAGTCTGCTGGATTTTCTTCACCCAGGATTTTTCGCAAGTCGATGCGTCCGGTGCGCACCGCTTGCTGGATCCATAGGGTGTGGGTGTCTAGGTGCCGCAGCTTGCCTAGCCCCTGGCGGGAACAAATCCCTATCGCCGCGCTGCTGTCTGTCCACACGCGCACTGGGGCCGTCACCCCGAAGTCGCGTAGCAGGGCTTGGTAACCAAGGCCCTGCCCGGCGCCACGAATGACGCCTGCAAACTCAGCTTCTCCTGAACTGAGAGAGATGCTGCTCTGTGTCGACGACCAATGCTTGATGGCATGTCGTCCCAGCATCACGCAACCTCCTGAAGTGCTTTTACGTGTTCTGGGACAGCCGGCCCAGTCTGTGTCGGTATAGACATCGACACTGTCCACCGACTGCTGGGGGTACTGGTAGACGAGGCGTGGAGTTCCGGACAGGAACCTGCAGAGTCGCTTCAGTGCATGCCAGCTGTGGGCTGTTGGCTTCGACATCCAACGGCAAACTTCCTTGCAAGCGTACTGGCCGTCGATGCGGTCTGCTGCAAGGTAATTGCCCCGCGCTGCGGCTCCTCGGAAGGCCGTGTGCAGCCGCTGCGGTAAGTCGGTGTCCTGCTCAAGCTCGTGGAAGGTGGCCTTCACTCCGGGCGTGGCCACTGCTTTGGCGCCGGTGAGGCCGCACTCCGCTATGAGCTTTTCAGCCTGGCGAGGATCGGCCTCGTATTCGATGTGTCCGCTGCACCATCGAATTACTCTGTTCAGAGCGCGCCCTTCTTTCTCGTCGTGCTTGCCTGGTCCTAAGCGCGGGCCGATGCTCGTCTCGTACTCTGCGCTGACCGCCTGCTCGAACCAGTCCAGTGAGGTCGCCGGGCCACTTGAGGTAAAGTCGTCACCATGCACTGAGCAAGTGATGTGGCGCTTTTCGTGGTAGAAGACGTTAGGACAGGATACTCCTTGGTTGAAGCCGAGACGCACCATCAACGTGGAGTATTCTTCCTGCCACCCGTCGGCTGCCATACGCGTGCCGTACATATGGCGTAGGAGCTCGGCGCAAAATTCTCCGTGCTGTTCGTCTTCGGGCGGCAGCTCTACGAAGGTCGGCTCTGCTCTGGGGTCAATCTTCGCATTGAAATATGCCCTTTTTATGTCGATGAAGGATAATTGGGTCCGATGCGTCGATGTCGGATCCCAACACGGCTGGTGGTCGCCGATCCTGGTCATCGCAAGGCTGAGCACTGTTCGCAGAGCTTCAAGTGGTGGAGCTGGCGCAAAGAAGGACTGGCCCGTCTTGTCGAGGGCCTTCAGCTGGCGGGCGACGAGTCTTGATCTGTAGTTGGGGCTCTGCTCGTCGCCCTTGTTTACATCGACCCACCTCACCGAGATGGGAGGTCGACCTGTTCGTGCGCGAGCTTCGTGGCGGGGCACTTTCCTCCAGACGCCCTTGGAGTGGAAGTACAGCAGTTCCTTCGCACGAGCCTCCTTGACCCAGTCGTCGCGAAGCACCTGGCCAGTCAAGTCGTCTTTGTAGCGTCCACTGTAACCCTGCTCTGGGCCGAGGACGTTGGACGCGATCTCCTCCTCGTCATCAGGGACCTGGATGCCGAAACACCCGTTCTTCAGCATCCCGTCGTCACGCAGCTGTTGAGTGGCTCCTTTGATGATCGCTCGGCAGAGCTCTCGAGGGTACTTGGCAGCGTCTTTCGCGACGGATCCGGAGCAGAGGGTATGTCGACCTCCCCTGCGTCGTGAACACTCGCCGCCGGCGCCGGTGCAGCGTCGAGACAAGGCCTGGAGAATTCGAGGAGAGTTAGTCATAAAGCCGGTAGGCTTCATGATCGGCATACCGCGAAACCTCCCTCTCTGTGCTTCGGCGCCGTACTGGCACTGATCTGCCTGTACTCGCTCCACTGACGGCACGGCCAAGAGATCTCGAACCATCTCCTCCTGCCAGGATGTTGCGAAGGCTGGATGTTCGTGGAGGAAGTAACGTCCCGCCTCTACTTGATCCTGGTAAAGTTCGGTCATGAACTTCAGGTGCACTGTGGACGCGATCTTCTGACGTCGAAGCTGTTCTGGTCGTGCACTTCGCGCTATATTGAGCGCTTGCCATGTGGAGAAGGCGGTGCACTCCGGCGAGCCAATCAGCAGGTATGGCTTCTGGCGATGAATCATCCTGCGGGCCTTCTCGCGCTTGAGGGGGTCGTTGAAGTCCCAGGCCTGGCCGTCGTCCGGGTCGATCACCGTCAGGTCGAGAGCGAAGCCTGGGACCAGGTGCCGGTGACGAGTTTCCTTCAGCAGCGCGGTGACCCTCGGGGGCGAGAATACCTCGCTCACGATTCTGCGGCATGCTCGGCGCGTCTCCCGTCGGTGGCTGCGCCCGGTGCTGCCAAGCTGCTGTAGAAGCATGTCGCTGACAACGTCGTCGACGTCCGGCTCGAGGCTGCCGATAAAACTCATGACGGTATCGCCCTGGTCGTCCTGGTCGTTGTCCATCTCGGCGTCCTGGTCCGCCGACGCCGGGATCGACGGCGCGGTCGGGCTGTCGTAGCCCACCTCTCCTCCTGGGACGTGTGGCCAGTGGTCCTCGACTCCGCGCGGTCGTCTCTCGGCATCCTCTGCGGACGCGCGCGCTCTTTCCGGTGTAAGGACAGGTTGGGCTGGTGCCCCGTGTTGCTGAGGTTCTCGGCCGAGGACTTCGCGTCCTTCGTCGTGTAGAGGCCGTGAAGCGGGCGAGGCGTCGACAGCAGCAGGAGCAGAAGCGGTCGTCCTCTGCTTGTCGGCATGCTCAATCTGCTCAGCGATGCTGCGGTTGACGCGCTCCTCGTGGGCCTCGATGCGCCTTTTGCCTACATCGGACTGCGACATTGCTTCGACGATACGCGCTCTGCACGCAGCGCTGTGCTGTCCTCCGGGCCGTGCCCTCCCATACCTCTGGGCGTGGGCACATTGCGGACATCCTTCAGTGTAGCCGTAGTCGTCAAGCTCCTTCTGGTTGATCCGCAGCCGCTTCGCGATGGTCGGAGCGGCTGTCTCCGGAGGAGCGACTGGCTCATCCACTGCAGGTTGAAACCTTACCTCGGGCTGGGGCCGGTCGTGCTGGGACCATGGGCGGATCTTGATCCTGGCGAGGGCCTCGGGCGACCAACGGTGCGCCTCAGGCCGTCGTGCCAGCGATCGCGACGCGGTGATGCCGGTCTCTGTGGCGACGATGTAGGTGTTCGAGGTCCTGTTGTACCCTAGGCACACGCCCTCGCCACCCAACCTGCCCATGTTGCCGTCGGGCCGGCTTGCTGGACCCTTCACGGGCAGCTTGTACAGGATGCACTCGGCGAATCCTATCACTCGTTGGCCGAACGGCCGTCCTCGAGCTCGGGCCCAAGGCGTGAGGCCATCGGGGCCGCGCGTCTTCGTGTTGAGCAGCAGACACGTGTGCTGCAGCAGCCATGGGATCAATGCATGATCCACGGGGATGTACCGGTCGACGCGGGCCTCTAAGCAGAGCTTGAGCGTCCGGAACAGGCCGCGCACCAAGCGCACTCCCACCTCAGTCCCTCCGTTGGACTGGGAGTCGTACTTGGCCGGCTCTTCGCGCGTGACCTTGCTGAGGGCGCCTTTCACGCGCACGACCTCGAGGACACGCGTGACCAAGGCCTGCAGGGCCGGTTCATTGTCCGCCTTGACGATGAGCTCGACGTGGCCGAGCCACAGGATGTCCTCGGCCACAATGTTGGCCACGAGGTCGTCCTCGCCTGCGCCCTTGTAGGGCACGGCATGCGCGAAGAGGCACTTCGTCTGAGAGCAGCGTACGATGATGCACTTGATGATCTGGCCACTGCGGCGGGCCTCGTCGACGGCCTGTTCGCCCTCGACGTCGCGTGGGTAGTCGAGCTCATCTCTGCGGAATAGCCCTCCGCTGGTGATGAAAAAGTAGTCGACTCCCACGCATGCGATGGTCGACTCCTGGGCCCCGCGGTGCTGCGCACCACGGCCTCGGCCCAATATGCACCATTTGCACCACGACCGGAAGGGGATGTGCGTGCACCTGTGGCACTCCACCTCGTCTGCAGAAGGCAGTTTAGGGCTCGGGGCGCTCCTCAACGGTTCGACGTCGTCGGAGTCCTCCTCGATGTTGACCTCGCCTTCTTCTGCATCCTCAAGTGGGGCCATCAGCCTGCACAGCCACCTACCGACGGCCGTGGCGCTGGCGGCGTCACGGTGTGGGCACGGGCTTATAGGTCGCGGGACCGGCGGCACGAGGCCTACCGACCGGCGCCCTGCCGGGCAAAACCCGATACCACTAGATCAGCGAGGTAGAGACCTCCTTCCCGATCATACTGCGCCACAGGTGTGACTTTCTTCAGGATTTCGTCCACAATGCCGGGAGGGACGACCACGCATTTGCGGTTGTTGAACAGGACGTCCTGTTCTCCTCTCCCTTCCGGCGGTCCACACACTTGGCTGACCGAGTTGAGCGGCCTCGTGACCTCGGCGACCTGCCACCCGCAGGTCACGTCCTTGAGCAGCGCCTCGCCCTTGAGCACCGTGTTGCAGTGGCCGTACCGCTTGATCTCGGAATTGTTCGCGCCCACGAAGTGCTTGCCCTGCGGGTTTCCAGACGGGACGACGCCGGCAGGGAGGTCGGCAGGATGGATGACGTTGGCTACTGCGCCGCTGTCCATTGCTGGCCTGATGCGAACCTCGGTAGCGTTCGCGGTGGCCAGAATGTCCTCATCCTCCTCGACGATCAGGTGCAACTTGTCGCCGTCGGGGTTGCCGTTGGAGTCGCTGTTGATGTCCATGATGCCTCCGCGGATCTCGCGTACGGTTTCCTCGTCGTCAGCGGTGAGTAGCGGCCGTCTTCGAGGTTGCACTGCAGCAGGATGCTTGGCATCGAGTGTTCCCCTGCTGGTAGCCCATGCTCGAGCTTCGGCGTCGGCGATGGACATCGCGTCGCGACAGCCGCATCGAGGGCACTTCTGAGGAATGCTGCACACAGAGATTTGCCCGCAGGCGTGGCAGAATTCCTCAATCCGCACCGTCGTGGATGGCTGTGCGGCGCGTGAGGTTTCGGCGACGCTGCCATCATCAGCCGGGACGCGCGACCGCGCCCGGGACCCCACATCAGAGGTCATGGCAGGTACTTGCGCCTGGGCCTCACGGCGCCGCATCTCAGCACGGGCTTCGGGACTGTTGGCCTTCATAGCCTCCCATTCCCGTGCAGCTCGTCTCTCTTCGGCGGCAGCGCTGGCCGGGGCCGGGCCAGCCGACGGGGTACGCGTGGTCGAAGTTCGCGATGTGGTCGAAGAAGTAGCCGTGGAGGAAGATGAAGAGGTCGCCGCAGAGGGTGAGGTGGAAGCCGTCGTCGCCCGTGGTCTGGCCGTCGCCGGAGTCCGCGATGTACTCGAAGAAGTAGCCGTGGAGGGAGATGAAGAGGACGAAATCTCAGGGAAAGTAGCGCGGGCACTCGTCGTTGTCGGTGGCGACGTCGCCTTCGCATGACCGGTGCTCGAACGCTCGTTGTTCTCCGCCTCGATGCTCAACTTCTTGAAGGAGTTCTTCACGGGGATGACGAAATCGCCCAAAATCGCGCCTCTCGGCATAGGCCTGCATGTGCGGCGGGCCAGCTGAAAACCCTCCGTGTCGACGACCGTGGCGATGACTCCTCCGAAGCTTGGCATGCTCATGCCGCCGTCCTCGATCGCCTTGAGGGACTTCTTCTTCGGGCAGTTCCTCGAGGTGTGGTTCTTCTCGCCGCACGTCCAGCATTTTCGGTCCGAAATGGCGACGGCGGGATGTGGACACCGCACAGCGTCGTGCTCTTGGCTGCAGTTGGGACATTTGTGTGAGCGCTCATTGGCGGCGGATCGTGGTGGTGCTCGGCTGCGGTCCCGCTCGCGTGCCGCTGGCCTGCTCCTGTTATCCGCCCTGGCGGCGCCCATGCGGTTGATCGCGGCGATGAACTCTTCGACGCTGGTGATCTGTCCGAGTCCTCCTGCATGTCCTTGATCTTCTTGAGGTCGTTCTCGTGGTTCAGGCGGCTCGTCTACCCCATGGATCCCTGCGCGCCGGCGATTGAAGAGGATCCGTGCGGCCTGGGTGCTGACCATGTCCCTGAACTCGATGTAGGGCCGGGGCTCCGAGGCGTTCCATAGGAGATCTTCCCTGAGGCGCTCGGGCAGGATGGCGAGCAAGTCGGACTTCATCTCGGAGTCGCCGCCAAATCCAGTGCCTCCCGCGTCGGTGTACTCGGCGATCTTGGCCTCGAATTCCGCGATGCCTGTGGCCACTGACTCCAGGTCCTTGATCTTCTTGGTGTGGAGGACGCGGACCTCGGCACGAAGCTCCTCGAGGCGCAACGGCAATCCCTTGTCGATGACACGGATGACCCTGCGCCATGCATCGAGGCCGTTGAGCTTCTTCGCCCTCTTGAACATCGTCTCGGCTGGTCCGGACAGACATCCGGACAGGAAGCCCCAGATGGACGCGTTGAGGGTCTGCTGCTGGTGCAGGGACATGTCGCTGTGCACGCTGTTGAGGGCGGCGCTGAGCATGTCCTCCGTGACCTCGGCCTGGTCCTGGCCCTCCGTCCACTCGAGGATCTGGAGGAGAGCCGGCACCTTGGACATGAAGTAGCGCTCCAGCTTGCTCTTCCAGGCTACGCCGTCGACCTTCGCGCCGTCGAAGCGGTACTCAGCCCTGTCGGTGAGCTTGTCGTCGAAGAGCTGCTTGTCCGTGGCGAGGAGGCCGAGCGGTCCAACGGGCTTGAGCACGGTGCGGTCGGCACGTGGAGCTCCTTGCTGTGGCTCACGAGCTCCAGGGAGAAACGGAGGACGTTGACCGGCTGGTCCTCCGTGGTGTCCTGCTCCTCCTCCTCCGCCGTGAGGACGTTGCTCGATGAAGCGGACACGCGCGTCGAGCTGCTCGACGTGCACGCAGTGGCAGAGGCCATTGCCGCCTTGGGACCTCGCCACATAGGGCGGCAGTCCATCGCCGCTGCTCCCGGCTTGCCCTGCTGGCGGTGGGCCCGTCGGGTGGTAGTGTCCGCCGCACCACTCCTGGCCTGTACCGGCGAAGCCGCTGTTGCAGGGCTCGCACGGCGCCGCGTGGAGGCCGGGCGCCTCGGCAGGACGCGTGTCTGCGCACTCAAGGTGCGCGATGCGCTGGGCCTGCTGCTCGACCACGCCGTAGAGACTCTGGAGGACGCCGTTCTCGTGCTGCTGGTAGAGCGCGTGGACCTTGGCCTCCATGGCGTTGACGCGCTCGGAGTCCTGCGGCGAGATCGTCGCGCCAGCGACGCGGTTGAGGCCCGAGGCGGTCTGCTTCTTGAGGAGGTCGACGTCGTTCGCGAGGTGCTTGAAGGCCGCCATCACCGCCTGCCCCTCGCGGGGGCGCTCTCCATCCAGCGCGGTGATGTACTGCTGGACCTCCGACTCGTGCTCCTCGTGCCGCGTGACGACGCCCTTGAGGCGGTTGATGTCCTGCTGGATCTCGGCCTCGTGCCCCTCGTGCCGCGTGACGACGTCCTTGAGGCGGTGGATGTCCTGCTTGGCCTCGTCGAGGTGGGCCTGGACGTCGGCGAGCTCGGTCTTCATGACGGCGTGACGTTGCCGTGCCTGGAGCTCGAGCTTCGCCATCTCCGCCGCGCCGTCGTCGAGCTCCTTGAGCTGGTCGGTGTGCTGACCCAGCAGGTCCAGGATGTCCTCGATGGCCTCCTTGACCTGCCGCTCGAAGTTGGAGGGGTTCGGGCCTGCGTCGATGCGTCGGTGGACTGCACGCGCCATCTGCCCCCAGTCCACGCCCTGGGTAGTCCGTCCGCGGCGTCGGCCAAGCTGCTGAGGCGTCCCAGTCCTGGGACGCGCAGCTGGGCGCCCCGTCGCCAGCGTCGTGACGTCCGGGATGGGCTGCGAGGTCTCGGAGCGGCCGCGCCTCTTTCTGTCGGGCGGCGAGGTGGAGATGTCGAAGAGCTGGGTGTCGGATTCGCTCTTGTCGACGGTGCCGGCTGTAGCTGCAGCAGGCGCCATGGCTGGGAGGCTCAGCTGTGTTGCTGTTGCCGCTGGATCGTTATTGCCATTGCTCCTTCCTACCATGTTTAATGCGGAATCAGCCATTATTCTCCAAGGATTTCTGCAGGGAAATGCTTTATTTCTTTTGTCGACGTTGTTGTTCGCTTGTTCGCGGAAGTGCGAGAAAAGAGTCTTGAGCCAAAAACAGCGACGTAGTCCTGACGACTAGTTACTGGGCTCCTAGGCTCGCTATGTGACTCGGGACCCTTGGTTTGGCAAGGGTCCCCCTCTGACCGAGTGTGGGCATCCTTCCCGGGATGTCTCTCCCCACATAGTGTAAGAAACTGGAAAAGAATGAGTCTAGGGTTCCTGGAATCCTAGACTCCAACGCAAACTTTCCTGGAAAAGGGGCATTTAGGTGTGCACCTTCACGGCGTTAAATTGTCTGATTGTCAAGCTTGGATGATCACGATGACCACTAAACTTGTCACCTACCGGTACTAGTAGTACTAGTAGTATCGGTAGAAGGTCCTTAAGACTAGTAAGAAGAGGTCCATTGGCTATAGTAAGAGGCTGTCCTCTGCCACACAGTCCGCTAAACTAACACTAACACCTGACATAGGGTCTCGAAAACTCAAGCAAATCTTGTCGTTGTACCTCACCGTGCGTCCATCTGCTGCAGGGCTCTGAGCTTCATGGCGTCGTCATCATTGTGGTCACGTATCGACGAGCGGCCTCAACAGCAACATCACCGAGGCCCAACCCACCGCCCTACTACTCAAGTAGCGCAGGCTGCGCCGTCTACAACGCCATCCTCTGGGGCGAACTCATCGTCGATCTGGGAACGCCGCAGGGCCCAGTGTGCCGATTACAGTCCTGCACCGCGAGATTACAACCAGCAATCTCTCGCGACCTTGCTGGCGTCGAGTATTCGAGATGGTGCTGAGCCGAAATGGGCCAGAGATTCGCGAGCCGCCAAGTAGCGCGACGCCTCAAAACCCCAGGCGCAACGTCGCGCAGCTGGGGAAGCCAAAAAGGAGGGCGGGAGCCTCCGCGAAAAAACGGGGTACCGACGGACAACCACGAACAGCATGAAAGGCATCCGAACTTTCAGCGACCTGCATATCTACGACCTCATCGACATGGCAGGTCACTTCGAGAACACAGTTCTCAATTCAGTCCGTGTCGAAGATGAATTCGGCACGGACGATCTATTAGACGTCCTGCTGATCGCGACGGGTCGCTTCCCGTGGTCTTCGACTCCTCGGGTCGAGACCAAGGACAAGCTCTACGAAGAACTCAGCAAGGAGCACGAACGTCGCGGCCGCCCTCTCTCGAGGCACATGTCCATTGCCGAGATTCGTGCTAAGGCGGAGAAGT
>PVBE012570225.1_pt1 | contig 10468 bp, 7 predicted proteins | sample 1631181 | NCBI WGS metagenome assembly PVBE01 (sample SAMN08397723, study PRJNA350692) | Marine metagenome, whole genome shotgun sequencing project. | isolation source: water | place: Pacific Ocean | collected 2012-04 | reverse complement strand
TGGAGCTGGGAACTGATGATCGGTGGCGTCACGCTGACGCTGCGTGAATTGGAGCGATTAGCCAGCAAGCGCAGCCCACTAGTTCGCCATAAAGGGGCCTGGATCGAATTGCGCCCCAACGATCTCAAGAACGCGGAACGGTTCTGCAGCGCCAATGCAGAGCTGAGCCTCGACGACGCCCTAAGGCTGACCGCCACCGAAGGCGACACGCTGATGCGTTTACCAGTTCACCGCTTTGAGTCGGGTCCAAGACTGCAAGGCGTACTGGAGCAATACCACCAACAAAAAGCACCTGACCCTTTGCCGGCTCCTGAAGGCTTCTGCGGTCAGCTCAGGCCCTACCAAGAACGAGGCCTGGGCTGGCTCGCCTTCCTGCATCGCTTTGATCAAGGTGCCTGCCTGGCCGACGACATGGGCCTTGGCAAAACCATTCAATTGCTGGCTTTTCTCCAACACCTCAAAGCAGAAAATGAACTCAAGCGTCCGGTTCTGCTGATCGCGCCCACTTCTGTTCTCACCAACTGGAAGAGAGAGGCTCACGCCTTCACTCCAGAGCTGCAAGTGCGCGAGCACTATGGCCCCAAAAGGCCATCCACGACAGCGGCTCTTAAAAAAGCACTCACCGGCGTTGACATGGTGCTCACCAGTTACGGGCTCCTACAACGCGACAGTGAACTACTGGAAACAATCGACTGGCAAGGCGTCGTCATTGATGAGGCTCAGGCGATCAAAAATCCCAGCGCCAAGCAGAGCCAAGCAGCCCGTGATATTGGCCTTGCAAGCAAAAGCAATCGTTTCCGGATTGCCCTCACGGGCACGCCAGTCGAAAACAGAGTCAGCGAACTCTGGGCACTGATGGACTTCCTCAACCCCCGCGTGCTTGGCGAGGAAGACTTCTTCCGCCAACGCTATCGATTGCCGATTGAACGCTATGGAGACATGGCATCGCTTCGCGACCTGAAGGCTCGCGTGGGACCTTTTATCCTCCGCAGACTCAAAACTGACAAGGCGATCATTTCCGATCTCCCAGAGAAAGTTGAACTCAGTGAATGGGTGGGACTCGACAAAGAACAAACAGCTCTGTACCGCAAAACTGTGGAAGACACCCTTGACGCCATTGCCAGGGCACCAAGAGGTCACCGTCATGGCAAGGTGCTCGGCTTGCTCACCAGGCTGAAACAGATCTGCAATCATCCAGCCCTAGCCCTTAAAGAAAAAACTGTTAGCGATCACTTCCTCAGTCGTTCCGCAAAACTGCAACGGCTTGAAGAGATTCTCGAGGAAGTGATTGCCGCCGGGGATCGCGCACTTTTATTCACCCAATTCGCCGAATGGGGACACCTACTTCAGGAGTATCTGCAAGAGCGCTGGCGCTGCGAAGTGCCTTTTCTGCATGGCAGCACCAGCAAAACCGAGCGTCAGGCCATGGTGGATCGCTTCCAGGAGGATCCCCGAGGCCCGCAGTTGTTCCTGCTGTCCCTAAAAGCTGGCGGTGTCGGCCTCAACCTCACCCTTGCCAGCCATGTATTTCATGTCGACCGCTGGTGGAATCCAGCCGTTGAGAATCAAGCCACAGACCGCGCCTACCGCATTGGTCAATCCAAGCGGGTGATGGTGCACAAGTTCATCACCAGTGGCTCTGTGGAAGAGAAGATTGATCGCATGATCCGCGAAAAATCACGTCTTGCCGAAGACATCATTGGCTCAGGCGAAGACTGGTTGGGTGGCCTCGGCGTTAATCAATTGCGGGAACTCGTAGCCCTCGAAGACAACTAAATCAATCCCGACGTCATGACAAGCAGTAGCGGCAACAACAACACCGGCATCACCACCTCCCTCAGCGACGAAGGCCTTGGTCAACAGCCCTGGTGGGTTGAGCAATGGATGGAGCTGATCAATTCCTATCGCTTCAAAAAGCGACTGGAACGCGCTTGGAGCTATGCGCGAGAAGGCAACGTCACCTCCATCCGCTTCGAAGGTCGAAGGGTTCATGCACGCGTGCAAGGAACCGGCGAAGACCCCTACAAAGTCAAACTCTGGCTTGACGTTCTCAACGATGAAGACTGGGGTTATGTGCTGGAAGCACTGACCCAAAAAGCCCGCTGGTCAGCCCAATTGCTCGCAGGGATCATGCCGGCAGACATCGAACGAGCCTTTGCTGCCAGTGGCCGGCGTTTATTCCCCTTCAAGCTGCAGGAAGTCCGCAGCGAATGCAGTTGTCCAGATAAGGCCAATCCCTGCAAACACATCAGCGCCATCTATTTCCTGATGGGAGATCGCTTCAGCGAAGATCCCTTTGTGCTGTTTCAGCTCCGTGGACGCACGCGTGCAAAGTTGCTTGCCGATCTGGCTGAAAAGCGGCTGGAAGCACTGTCGGCAATGGCCGAAACAGCTGCAGAACAAGCAGAGTCTGAGAATGCTGCCAACAGTGATGATCCACCAGTACCGCCCCACCCTGCCGTTTTGGATCCAAGTTTGTGGTGGCGCTATGAGGCGAGCCTGGATGCTGACCTTGTCGTCGTCACTCCTGCATTAGAAGGCGATACAGGGCTTGATTCCGCAGGAGATCTGCCCCTAGCCGAAGAACCGCGCTTCCCTGAATCGCGCCAACTCTTTCTCAAACACCTCAATCAACAAGGTCAAGCCTTAGCCCAACGAGCCATGCTGCAAGCCATGGCGGCCGGTGCTTGAGACCCCATGGCTGACGAACGACAAGCAGCAGCTGGTTAGCCAGCTGCTGAGCTCCCATCAAACAGCTTTTGGGCGGGCTCTTCTTAGCGCGCAGACCACTCTCCAGAACAGCCAACCCCAAAACAGCCCAGAACAGAACACCCCAGAACAGAACAGCCCAGCCCAGAACAGCCAAGCAGCAAGCCAACAACTATTTGCGTTGCCGATCCCTGTACTCGCCCATGACGGCGGCACCGATCCAAAACTCACCTATGCCAATGCTGCAGCCCTAGAGCTCTGGAAGCTCAACTGGCAGGACATGATTGGCATGCCATCGAGGCTCACCGCGCCAGAGGAAGAACGCCACAGTCGTGCTGCTGCCCTAAACAAGGCACAACAAGTTGATGCCATTGAGGGTTACAGCGGCATCCGCATCAACAGCAAAGGGCAACGATTTCGCATCAACAACGCCTGCATCTGGACCATCAAAGACGCAAATGGAAAAGCCTGCGGACAAGCTGCAACGATCGCCAACTGGTGTTGGCTATGAGCAGGGATATGGGCCGTAAAATTCTGCAGCAAGGAGAACATGCATGCAGCGTCGGAAACTACTTGGATCTGGAGCCACAGCCCTCTCTGCCGCAGTTGGTGCCGGCGTTTTAGGCGCCTGCACAATTCGCCGCGAAGACTCCAGTAGCAGTAGCAGTGCCATGAGCGGCCAGCCCAAAGTGCGCTGGCGCATGGCAACCAGTTGGCCCCATTCACTCGACACGATTTACGGCGGCGCCGAAACAATCAGCCGCCGCGTTAACGAACTCAGCGGCGGCAACTTTCAAATCAAGCCCTACGCCAGTGGCGAGCTCGTGCCTGGCCTTGAAGTGCTCGATGCCGTTCAAGCCGGCTCCGTTGAGTGTGGCCATACAGCGAGTTATTACTACATCGGCAAAAATCCTGGTTTTGCCTTCGGTACCTCCGTGCCGTTTGGTCTTACTGCTCAACAACAAAATGCCTGGCTCTACGAAGCTGGTGGCAACGAAGCGATCAACCGCATCTATAGCGATTTCGGAGTGGTCAGCTTTCCAGCAGGCAATACAGGTGCCCAAATGGGCGGCTGGTTTAAAAACAAACTCGATGGACTCGGCTCCCTGAAAGGGCTGAAGATGCGCATTCCTGGCCTCGGCGGCAAGGTGTTGGCGCAACTCGGCGTCAATGTGCAGGTGTTGCCTGGTGGTGAGATCTTCTTGGCTCTCGATCGAGGTGCCATCGATGCCGCTGAATGGACAGGCCCCTACGACGATGAAAAACTAGGCCTTGCACAAGCCGCACGCTTTTACTACTACCCCGGCTGGTGGGAGCCAGGCCCGACCCTCTCAGCTCTCGTCAATCAAAAAGCCTGGGAGAAACTCCCCAGCGACTATCAAGCGATGTTCAACACCGCCTGTTACGAAGCCAACCTGACCATGCTCAGCCGTTACGACAGCCTCAATGGAGCAGCTCTGCAAAGGCTGATCAAAGGCGGAACTGAACTGGTTCCTTATGACAACAGCATCCTGAATGCCGCCCAGGATGCTGCGTTCCAGCTGTATAGCGACACCGCAGCGAAAGATCCCGGCTTCCAAAAACTTTTTGGCCAATGGCAGGATTTCCGCAAGCAGGTTTATGGCTGGAACAAGGTCAATGAATTCTCATTCGCTCGCTTTAGCTACGACCAACTGAGAGCTAAATCTTGAGCCGCTGGCTGTTTCTTGCCGACCGGCTTGACGCTGTCAACCGAGCTTTCGCAGTCCTGGCGCGTTGGTCTGTACTGCTGATGCTGGGCTTGGGACTCTGGAACGTGGTGGGACGCTATCTCGGTGCATCGATTGGCCACAATCTCAGCTCCAACGGCCTGATCGAAGGCCAGTGGTATCTGTTTGATCTGGTGTTTTTGCTTGGTATGGGCTGGACACTGCAACGCCATGACCATGTGCGTGTGGATGTGCTGCAAAGCCGCTGGAGACACAAGCGAAAAGCACGCCTCGAACTGCTTGGCACTCTGCTGTTGTTATTGCCATTTTCACTCGCTGTGACGGCCATCTCCATCCCACCGGCTCTGCAGTCGTGGAGCATCCAAGAAGCCTCCCCCGATCCAAATGGCCTGCCCCGCTACTTCGTGAAAAGCCTGATCCCCTTGGGCTTCCTGCTCCTATCGATGCAAGGAGTGTCCGAAGCCATTCGCGCCTGGAGGCAACTCAAGCAACCCAGTGATTGACATTGAATTCCTCGGCCATGTAATCAGCTTCGATCCCTCAGCCCTGCTCGGGCCAGGGATGTTTTTAGCCCTTGTTGTCGCACTGTTGAGCGGCTATCCGGTGGCTTTCTGCCTGGGTGGCATTGCCGTGATCTTCGCGCTGCTGGGCATCGCCCTCGGCGAGTTCGATCCTTTATTTGTCACGGCCCTACCCCAACGGATCCTGGGGATCATGGCCAACTTCACCTTGCTGGCCATTCCCGCCTTTGTATTCATGGGCGCCATGCTTGAGACGTCCGGCATTGCCGAACGACTACTCGAGAGCATGGGCCGTTTACTTGGTCGGCTACGAGGAGGTCTCGCCCTAGCCGTCGTGCTGGTGGGATCACTACTTGCTGCCACGACAGGCGTGGTCGCCGCCACCGTGACCACGATGGGGCTGATCTCGCTACCCGCCATGCTGCGAGCTGGCTACAACCGTTCGCTGGCTACAGGGGTGATTGCGGCCTCTGGCACCTTGGGCCAGATCATCCCGCCGAGCATTGTGCTGGTGGTGCTGGGGGATCAACTGGGCATCTCTGTCGGCGATCTATTTCTCGGTTCATTGATTCCAGGGCTGCTGATGGCTGGTTCCTTTGCCATCTATGTCGTTGTGATCAGCATCCTTCAACCTGAACTCGCACCCCTACTGGATGCTGCCGAACTCAGCCGCGTACAACCCATTCAGTTATTGCGCGTCATCACCCCCCCGCTGGGCCTGATCCTGTTGGTGCTGGGCAGCATCTTCTTTGGCATCGCAACCCCAACAGAAGCAGGCGTTCTTGGGGCCACAGGCGCCATGGCCTTAGCCGCACTCAATGGAGGGTTTAGCCGCAGCAGCCTGGCCAAGGTCTGCGATCAAACCTTAAGAACCACTTCAATGGTGATGGCGATTTTGCTTGGCTCCACAGCCTTCAGCCTCGTGTTCAGAGGAGTAGGCGGTGATCAGCTGATTGCCGATTTATTGCTCAACCTGCCTGGCGGCAAGGTTGGGTTTATGGCCGTGAGCATGTTGACCATCTTTAGCCTCGGCTTTTTCATCGACTTCTTTGAAATCGCCTTCATTGTCATTCCTCTCTTGCTGCCAGCAGCCCGCCAATTATTAGGACCAGATGCCCTGTTGTGGCTTGGTGTCGTGATTGGAGCGAACCTGCAAACATCGTTTCTGACTCCTCCATTCGGCTTCGCACTCTTTTATCTACGTGGTGTGGCGCCAAAAGAAATCACAACCCGCGAGATTTACCAAGGAGCTCTGCCGTTTGTGGCCTTGCAGATTGCTGTCTTGGTGCTGATCATCGTGGCCCCAGAACTGGTGAACTGGCTACCGAGACTGGCCGCGGCCTAATCAACTCAACATTTCTCATTAAGACCTAGTTAGGGCCTGGCCTCCTTAGAGTTAGACCGCCGGCAGAAGGGGTCCATGGCAGTCGCCAACGAGAGCGCCACAGTTGCACCGATCAACTCTGCCCAAAGGCTCTCGCTGCAATGCGAAAAAATCGCGACGGATACAACAACAATCCGCTGCCTCGATTGGGACCGAAGCCGCTTTGACATCGAATTTGGCCTGCGTAACGGCACGACCTACAACAGCTACATCGTGCGTGGTGCTCAAACCGCATTGGTCGACACCAGTCATCTCAAATTCAAAGACACATGGCTGGCACTGCTTCAGCAACAAATCGAGCCGACAGAGATTGACTATCTGATCGTTAGCCACACCGAACCTGACCACTCTGGGCTTGTCGGCTATCTGATCGACCTCAACCCAGAGATTGAAATCGTGGCCTCAAAGATCGCGATCCAGTTTCTACAAGATCAAGTGCATCGTCCATTTCGCTCTCGCGTGATTAAAACTGGCGATGAGCTGGATCTAGGCAGCAATCCAGCAAGCGGTAAGGCGCATCGTTTTGAATTTCTCAGTGCACCAAACCTGCACTGGCCGGACACGATTTTTTCTTTCGATCACGGCACAGGCATCCTTTACACCTGTGATGCTTTTGGCATGCACTATTGCTCGGATGATGTTTACGACAGAAATCCCAGTGACCTCGCTCCAGACTTTCGCTTCTATTACGACTGTCTGATGGGGCCCAATGCCAGAAGCGTGGTGCAAGCCCTGAAGCGGATGGACTCGCTTCCAGAGATCAACACGATTGCCGTTGGTCATGGACCACTCCTGCGTGATCATCTCAAGCTTTGGATCGACGACTATCGCGAATGGAGTAGTCAACGCAGCAAAGGTGAAAACTATGCAGCGGTCTGTTATTTAAGCCAATACGGTTTTTGTGATCGTCTCAGTCAAGCCATTGCCCATGGGATCGGCAAAGCCAATACCCAGGTCCAACTGGTTGATCTGCGTGCCTGCGACGCGCAAGAACTCAGTGGCTTGATCGGTGGAGCTAAGGCTGTTGTGGTACCAACCTGGCCTTCAGAACCAGATGCCGAACTGCAAAGTTCCATCGGCACACTGCTTGCCGCGCTACACCCCAAGCAATGGGTTGCCGTATACGACGCCTACGGCGGTAACGATACACCGATTGATGAGTTGGCCTCACAGTTGCGCAGCCTGGAACAAAAAGAAGCCTTTGCGCCCCTAAGAATTCGCAAGCCACCCGATGGCAATGACTACCAACGCTTCGAAGAAGCAGGCACTGATTTGGGCCAACTACTCAGCCGCAACAAAAACATGGCGGCGATGAAAAATCTCGACGGCAATCTGGATAAAGCCCTGGGTCGCATCAGCGGTGGGCTGTATGTGGTCACCGCAAGTCAAGGAACAGGAGACAACAATCGTCGCGGTGCCATGGTGGCCAGCTGGGTCAGTCAAGCGAGCTTTAGCCCACCAGGACTCACCGTTGCCGTGGCCAAAGACCGTGCCATTGAAACCTTGATGCAAGTGGGCGATCGCTTTGTGATCAACGTGCTCCGGGAAGACAACTACCAACCCTTAATGCGACATTTCCTCAAGCGATTCCCTCCCGGCGCCGACCGCTTTGAAGGCGTCAACACACTTGAGAATGCAGCAGAAGGAGGGCCAGTGCTGCTTGATGCCCTGGCATTCCTCGGTTGCCGAGTTGAACAACGCCTAGAAAGCCCTGATCACTGGATTATTTATGCCGTTGTTGAACAGGGAAATGTGGCCGATGCAGAAGCCAGTACTGCTGTCCATCACCGCAAAGTAGGGAACCACTACTGATGGAAACATCCTCTCCCGATCAAGCGACAGCACAAGCCATGAGAGAACGCCAAACGATCAATCTCCCCATTGCAGAAGGACTGATTTGCCTGCGGGGTCTCAGCCCTCAACGACTACGTTTTGAATTGGAATATGCCCTCGAGCGCGGCAGCACAGCCAATAGCTTCCTGTTTGAGGCTGGCCAAAATAGTCAAGGGAATCAGCAGGCGGCTGTTTTGGTTCACCCTCCCGGAGCCCCCTATGCCGAGGTGTTTTTGCCAGCGCTGGCCAAAGCTCTAGCCAACAACACCACAGCACTGCAAGTTGTCGTCGGTCACGTCAACCCCAGCCGCGTCGCCCTGCTCAAACAGCTCGCTGTTCTTTATCCCCAACTGGAGTTAATCAGCTCCAATCCAGGAGCCAAATTACTCACAGAGATCTGGACACAACGGAAACCAACGGCTCCAGGTGACCAGGCAGACACGCCCCCCTCCATACCTGACTTACCAACACTCCGAATCATTCGACAAGACGAGGTTCTGAATCTCAGTCACAACAATCAACTGCGGCTGATGCCCGCCCCGACAGCACGATGGCCAGGGGGCTTACTGGCATTCGAAGAGAACATCGGCCTGCTGATGAGCGACAAGCTTTTCGCTGCCCATCTCTGCACTGCTCATTGGGCTGAAGCCAACCGCAGCAGCACCGAGGAAGAGCGCCGTCATTTCTACGACAGCCTGATGGCATCGATGAGCAATCAGGTGAATAGCCTCATCGACAAACTCGAAGAGCTTGACATTCGCACGATTGCACCAGGCCACGGCCCAGCGATCGAAGCCAGTTGGCGCAGCCTGCTAAGCGACTACCGACGTTGGAGTGAAGGTCAGGACAACGCGGTCATCAACGTGTTGCTGCTTTTCGCGAGTGCCTACGGCAACACAGCCGCCATCGCCGATGCCCTTGCACAAGGCGTGAGTCGGACTGGCGTACGGGTCCAAAGCATCAACTGCGAATTCACGCCAGCCGATGAGCTACTGCAAGCGATCCAACAAGCTGATGCCTACCTAATCGGCTCCCCCACCCTGGGAGGCCATGCACCAACTCCCATCGTGTCGACCCTCGGCACACTGCTTGCAGAGGGAGACCGCAACAAACCGGTAGGCGTGTTTGGCAGTTATGGCTGGAGCGGCGAAGCACTCGATCTACTGGAAAGCAAACTGCGAGACGGCGGCTTTCAATTTGGCTTTGAGCCGATCAAAGTGAAATTCAGCCCCGATGCTGCCATGGTCAAAACGCTTGAAGAAACAGGCACTCACTTTGGTCGCAGCCTGCTGAAAGAGCAGCGCCGCCAGCAACGACGTACAGCCGGTGGAATGAGTGCAAGCCGCAGCGATCCAGCCGTATTGGCACTGGGGCGCGTGGTCGGCGCCCTCTGCGTGCTCACAGCCTGCAAAGGAGAAGGCGATGAAAGCATTAGCAGCGCCATGGTGGCCAGCTGGGTGAGCCAGGCAAGCTTTACGCCACCAGGCTTCACCGTTGCAATCGCCAAGGACAGAGCCGTCGAATCCCTTCTGCAGCGTGATGACCGCTTCGCGCTCAATGTGCTGGCAGCGGGTCGCCAAAACAAAATAATGAAGCAGTTTCTACAACCGTTTCCACCCGGTGCCAACCGTTTTGAAGGGTTCGAGGTCGACACGAGTCCGGCAGGCCAACCGATCCTTCCCGAAGCCCTTGCCTGGCTTGAGGCCACGGTGAAACTGCGCATGGAATGCGGTGATCACTGGCTCATCTATGCAGAAGTAAGCCACGGAGCCGTCCTCGACGAATCAGGCAAAACTGCCGTGCATCATCGCCGCACTGGAGCCAGTTACTAAGCCCAAAGATGACGGAGGTGCTGAGTCATACAGCATCATCCAAAAGGATCATATTGAGGGATGGCAACGAAAAGTGAGCTATAGCTATAAGAACGTCACCCGCATTACAGCTACCCCTTAAAAGAGAAAAAAGAACGGCACAACGAGAAGGGTGAGCCAAGCAGAGTTAGCCAAGCAGACCAGGCCGAGCAGATCAGGCCGAGCCCATCAAACCCAGCGCTCCGGCTTGCTCGCCACCAGTCACCGCAGAAACAAAAAAGATCAGGAGACGTTGCCTATCTCTAAAAAATGTATCGCCACAAACCCTGTCAATCGTGGTTGTCAGGCGCCAGAGAAGAGGCCAATGCTCACCGCAGAAAAGAGCAGCACTGCCAACAACACTGAAGAGCTCAAGCCTCTAAACAAGCCAAGAACATCAACAAACGCCACCCGCAGGACACAAAACGGCCAATAGAATTACACTATCGTGATGCCGACAAG
>PVBE012739792.1_pt1 | contig 10469 bp, 8 predicted proteins | sample 1631181 | NCBI WGS metagenome assembly PVBE01 (sample SAMN08397723, study PRJNA350692) | Marine metagenome, whole genome shotgun sequencing project. | isolation source: water | place: Pacific Ocean | collected 2012-04 | reverse complement strand
CGTCCAGATACTTTCCCTTCTCCTCGTGCGTGAGTTCGGGCAGCACCTTCAGGTAGGCCTCGCGGACGGCAGACGTGAGCTGCCGATAACGTTCGATGAGTTGGCTCCGCGCATCCATTTCGACCAAGTCACGAAAACCGAGGCTACGGGCGATGCTGCGGAGGCGCGGATGTCCGAGTTCGAGTCGAGAATCCGAAACCCCTTCCACAAGCTGGAGCCGCAACGCGAGTCGATAGAGGAAAGAATACCCCTCCAGCAGCGGCTCGAAGAGTTCGTCGGAGAGGTAGCCCGCTGCACGCAGAACCGCCAGCCCGTCCAGCGTTGGCGTGACACGCACGCTGAGGTCGTCTCCGTAGCGCATCTGCAAGAATTGAACGGCGAACTCCACATCCTGCAGCCCGCCGCGACCCAGCTTGATGTCGAACCGGCTCGGCGTCTCGCAGCCCAGCTCCAGCTCCATTCGGGTCCGCAGCCTGTGCATTTCGGCAGGGTCCGGCGCACCGGCGCCGTACGCCGCGCGCTGCGCGATGTCCATGGCCATCGAGCCGAGCTTCTCGTCCCCCGTGCAATAGCGCGCGCGGACGAGTGCTTGGCGTTCCCAATCCGCGCCGGAGATCAGCACGGACGGGGTCTGAGAAGACGGCGCCTCGCCCGGCACGGGAACGCGATGGTACCGCGCAAACGCGCCAAGTGACGTAACTAGCATCCCCTGTGACCCCGACGGTCGCAAGCGCGTGTCGAGCTCGTACCCGGGGCCGTCGGCATGAGCTTCCGAGATCAACGAGATGACGCGGTGAGCGCGACGAGAAAAGAACTCGGCCGCCGTCGCTTGCTCGGGGGCGAACTCCGAGTCGAAGATGAAGAGCACATCGAGGTCCGACGTGTAGCCCACGTCACGTCCGCCCAATTTGCCGACCGCCAGGATAGCGAGCCCTTCGGTTCCGCCTACGGGCCCATAACCCAGGGCGCGCTGCAGACTCACGTCAGCGAGTTCAGTCAATGCCCCCGTGAGCCGCTCCATCGGCAAGCCACCCGACAAGTCCGCGATAGCCACCCCGACCATCACCCGGGTCTTCGCGCGCCGTAGCGCCCCAATAAACGACTCGCGGTCTTCCACGGCGTCGTCGCTGCGTTCGCGCCGTTCGAGCTCTTCATCGATGAGCTGCGTCGCCGAATGCTCGAGCGGATCGCGAGAACTGAAAATCATGCGATCGAGCAGGAGTGGCGTCGCGATCATGGCCCGAGCGACGAACGCGCTCGCGCCGAGCACGGTAACGAGGCGTTGGAGCGCCTGATGGTCTTTCTGGAGGGCCGTGATGTAGGCACCGGGGGCCGTCATGCGGCCGAATAAAGAACGCAGCGCTGCGGCCGCCACCTCCGGATCGGGGCATTCGGCGATGGCCCCCAACATCGTTTCGCCGAAGTCTGGATAGCGCTCGAGGGTTCGCTTGCCGAATAACCCGTCGGGATGGGCCGCGAGGGCGCGGAGGTGGTCGCCAGTTTCGGCGGTGCCAAAAAGTTCGATGACCTGCTTGTCGATATTGGTGTCTTGCTCGTGGATCCCCCAAAGGACCGTCCGAAAGGGCGATGGAGCGTCGGCATGTTCGGGGGCCAAGGTACCGAAGTGCCCGTGAATCGTCGCGCGAACCTCGTCGAGAGCCGTGTTGAGCTCGGCGCCGTCCCCGTAGCCAAGCACCCGCGCCAAGTGCTCGAGCTGCGGCCCAGGCTCGGGCAGCGTATGCGTCTGAATGCCAGTCACAGATTGAAGCGAATGCTCGACCTTCCTGAGCAGCCAAAGTCCGGTGCTGATGTCCTCGGATTCACGGGCCGTGACGAACCCCCGCGAGAGCAGGCGCGCCAGCGCGGCACGCGACCCCGTGGTTCGCAGCATCTGCTCGCGCCCGCCCCAGATGACTTGAAGCGACTGGATGAAGAACTCTGCCTCGCGAATGCCACCGGGGCCGAGCTTGAGGTCCCGCGCCGGATCTTCGCTGAGTTCGATGCGCGACCGGTCGACCATGTCCACGAAGGTCTCAGCGATGCTCGGATCGACCTGTTGTCGGTAGACAAAAGGGGTTATCACCTCTCGCTGGAATTGCTCGCCAAGCCGCTCGTCGCCAGCCACAACCCGAGCGCGGAGCAGCGCTGCGCGCTCCCATGTTCGGCCAAACGTCTCGTAGTAGCGCTCGGCGGCTGCCAGGGAGATAGCGACGGGCCCTTTCGAACCGTGCGGGCGCAAACGCAAATCGACTCGCCACACGAAGCCGTCCTCGGTCTGATCTTCGAAGAGCTTCACGATGCGCTGGGCGACGTTCACCCAATACTGGTGCGGCGATACGTCGCCGGCGCCGTCGAGAGTACCTGAGTCATCGGTATCGTAAATGAACATGAGATCGACGTCGGAGCCGGCGTTAAGCTCCTTGCCGCCAAGCTTCCCGAACCCGATGACGATCATCTGCGAGGGCTCGCCGTCGGCGCGCGTCGGCTCGCCGAACTTCTCGACAGTCTCGCGCTGAGCCTCGTCCAGCGCGATCTCCAATAGGGCCTCGGCAAGCTGACTCAATTCGTACGCGGTGGTCTCGACGGGCGCGCCCCCAAGCTGTACGGGCAGGAGTTCACGAAGCGCGATACGCGCACGCTCGACCCAGGAGACGCGCCGCAACGCTCGCTCACAGGTCTCGCCCGCCGTCATCGCGGCGCGGAGACGCTCCAGGTACGACGGGCGGGAGCGGGCTCGCGCCCATCCTTCGTCCGCGACGACGGCAAGCGCGGCCAGCTGCCAATCGTGGCGTGGGGCCAGGGGAGGAAATGCGGTCCCGATGAGGCAGGCGAGATCGCAAATGGGCGATGCTTTGTAGTCCGCGCCGAGGGCGGCGGCGCTGCTCGGGTCGATACGCTCCGCCAATTGCCGAAATTCGTCTCCGTGGATCACTGCTTCTGCCGTCCTTTGGCTCGTCCTCTGGCTCGTTCTTTGGCTAGCTCGCCCAAATACCACGATGACCGCGGCCGTGCGTCACCTCTGAAGATCCCACGCGGCGGCCGGGCCTGCTATAGGGACCGCCATGCGTTTTCTCTGCGTATCCGACATTCATGGCGACGCCGACGCCCTCGCGGCGGTCCTCGAAGAAGCGGACGCGCGCGAGACCTGGGATGTGCTCATCGCGTGCGGCGACTTGGTCTTCCCCGGTCCAAAACCGCTCGAGACCTGGAAGCTCCTCGTCGAGAAACACGCGCTTTGCGTGCAGGGAGCGAGCGACCGGGCAATCGCTACCCTCGACCCGGCAAACTTGCACCCCATCGACGACCGCGAGCGGGGACGCGTGGATCAGCTCAAGCGGACGCACCGGGAACTGGGCGAACTCATCGTCGCCCGCCTCGCCCGGCTGCCGCCGAGCGCGCGGCTCCACATGGAAGGCGGCGGTGAGCTGGTCGCCACGCACGGTTCTCCGGCCGATATCTTCGAGTCGATGAGCGTCGAGATGAGCGATGACGAACTGGGCGCACTCGTCGGCGACGACCCGGGCGACGTCTTTGTCTGCGGAGGCAGTCACGTCCCCTTTGAGCGAAAGATTGACGACACGATTCTCATCGTGAACGTCGGCTCCGTCGGCGACGCGCCCGGAGGCAAACACGCGGATGCCACGTTTGTGGAGACGGGACCCATGGGTGTGATCGTCAAGCAATTCACGGTGCCTTTGGACCGCTAGGGTATCCTCGACGGACCCCGCCAGGCACCACCCAGGTCAAAACAAAGCGCCGTCCCAGGTTCATTCCGATCACGACCGCGAGCAGTCCGAGCAACACGGAAACGAGGACGTTCGCCGTCGCCAGGACTAGCGCGCCCTCCTGGAGCAGTTGCACGGTATCGAGGCAGAAACTGCTGAAGGTCGTGAACCCGCCGAGGAATCCGGTGATGACGAAGCTCGACGTGAAACGCAGTCGCTGATCATTGCGAAAGTGGTCAACGGCCTGGAGCGTGAGGTCCTCTTCCGTCAACCCGGGAACGTGACCGAGCTGCCTCTCGAATCCAGTTCCTTTGAGCCGACTCTTGCCGTCGCGCCTGAAGACTGCCTCCACCACCACGAACACGAATCCGATGAAGAAGGAGCCGCTGACGTTCACGGTGATGATGCCGATAAAACCGGGCGTACCGAGAACCGCCGTCACGCCCGCGGCCAGCAGAAAGCGGCACAACGCACCGAGCGCCCCCCCGGCGCCGACGCATAGGGCGGTGACGAACCAACTCACGGGGCCACCTCCGAGTCGACGTGCCCCGTCATGGGTTCAGCCCCCCAAAGAGCGTGATTCCGGCGAACACGAGCAACACGCCGAGCACCACGGAGAACACCACGTTCGCGACGGCCTGAGCGTACTTCCGCTCGTGGACCAAGATGACGGAATCGAAACCAAACGTGCTGAATGTCGTCAGACCACCGCAGAACCCGGTAGCTACCAGAGCCATCATCATGCTGGCGTTGAGTTCGAGCAGGGGGGACGGCGACGTCGCTAGCGCGTGGAGTTTGGCGGCGTGGATCTCTTCCACGTACCCCACGTAGGCGCCGCCGATGATCAAACACCCGAGTAGATTCGCCGCCAAGATGGCGACCCAGCCGGGAAGGCGCGTCGCAACGCGAAAGAGTTCGCCAATCCCGAAACGCGCGAGGGCACCTGCGCCGCCGCCGAAGCAGATGCAAAGGAGCCTGATTATCACGTCTGCGTTCGTCACCCGCGTCCCCAACCGAGTCTGGCATACGTAGACACGTTTTTCCTAGGTCTGGAGGTGACCCGACAACAAGAGCCCCGGCCGTGGTGGGGCCGAAGAGGCGGAGACGGACGAGACACGAGACACGAAGATCTCTATGCTCCCGTAGTGACCCGGCATCGTCTGCGCAGCCCTGTCCGCGCTATCCGGTCACTTGCCGCGTCCGGTTGGGTCGTCGGGCTTTCGGTAGCCGTGACGGTCACAGCGCCCGACGCGACTGCGCAGACGGTCGGACAAAAGCCCAAAGGGGTGACGCCGGCTTCCACGGACGGAGCCGCCGCCAAGACTTCGCCCTACTACGAGCTGGACAACACCGGCGCCCTCTTCCTGGGGATCGAATCCGGGCTAAGCCTTGGCGCCTTCCTGGGCGTCACCTACGGCTTCAAGAACCCGCCCGATTGCAAATGGTGCACGCCCCCCGGATTCGACGTCAGCATCCGCAACGCCCTCGTTTGGGACAATCGGAAAATAGCCGCAGACATCGCGGATGGCACGGCGGTAGCCACCGGGGTGGGTGCGCTCGCCGCCGTCATTGTGCCGCCACTCACGGACGGTCAAGCTAAGAAGATCTGGGCCCTCGAGGACACGCTAATCGTAGCCAACGCGGTGCTCGTCAACCTGGCCATCACGGATGTCTTCAAGGCCGCCCTCGCGCGCCAACGTCCGGCATTCTACTTCAACGAGGCTCATCGCACATCCTCCGGCGATGACGCCAACAAGTCCTTCCCGTCCGGGCATACCAGCTTCGCGTTCGCAGCAGCGTCGTCAGCGGCGACCCTATCCTTTCTACGTGGTTACGATAGCGCCCCCTACGTCGCGGCTGGCGGCGGAACGCTCGCCCTAGCGACCGGGCTCTTTCGGATCTTCGCCGACAAGCATTGGGCAACGGATGTGATTGGCGGCGCGGTTCTCGGCAGCGCTATCGGTTTCTCGATGCCATTCTTCCTCCACGGTCGCAGCGATTCGCAAACAAGCGCACCAAAAAACGGACCAATAAACGGGACAACGGCGACGCCCCAAAGCGGGGCGGCGAACGTTCGGGACGTCACGGTCTCCGTCCAACCGCTCGGCTTCGGCGGGCCAAGCGTGGTCACCCTGGGCGCCACCTGGTAGCGGAGACGCGCGGCGCTAGTCCGATCACACGCCCGACGCCACTGCCGCCGCTACGCGACTGCGGCCGCTACGGGGCAGCGACATCGACGTGAGCGTATACATCGCAGACGTCCGGCTCCCCTTGCAGAGCCTTCTCCACGGCCTCACCGATATCGTGGGCATCGCGCACGGAGATCTCCGGATCTACCCGAACCTCGACCCAAACGTGAACGTCGTCCCCCTGAAAGCGCGCGCGCAGGCCGCCGATGGCCTCGACGCCAGCAACCTTCTCCGCCACGGTTCGGAGTTGCTCTTGGCGGCGTGGGGCAGGCGCGGCGCCCATCAAGAGTTTGGTGCTCTCGAGTCCGAGCATGAACCCCGAAACCGCGATCCAAACCGCTACGGGGATCGCCAGCCACGCGTCGAGAGACGGCACGTCCGCAAAGCGCACCGCGACCACGCCGGCGATGGACGCGACGCCCACAAGCACGTCGTTGCGTGCATCGACGGCGAACGCAAGGAGAGCAGAGCTTGACCGCTTTCGGTGCTGCTTGAGGGCCAATTTGACGAGAATGCCCTTGGCGACCACCTTCACGCAGAGCGTGGCGACGATCGGCCAGCCCAAGTTCGCGTGGTCATCGTTCAGAAGGGCAGTGATCGCTTTGCCGAGCACCTCGAACCCGAGCAAGGCGGCAAGAACGGCAACGACGAGCGCCGCGACCGGCTGGGCGCCCTGATGTCCGAACGGGTGGGAGGCATCGGGCGGCATAGCACTGACGCGCAAGGCCCAGAGCAACCCGATAGCGGCGACCACGTCCTGCGCGCTATCAGCGGCCTGGGCCAGCGCGATCTGGCTGTCACCGGCGAGGTACACGAACACCAGACACACGCCGAGCGGTACGCTGACGAAGATCGACGCCCAAACCAGACGTTTCGCTGTCTGCGGCCCCCCCGTCCCGCGGTCGCGCTCCGCCGCCTGCACCATGGGCCTCTTGTACACTACCGGCGCCGCAAGTGCCCGATGCGATGAGGAGCCGGAGAAATCGACGCGCTCGACTTCGGCCCCGCTCTGCCGTAAAGTCACGAGGCTTTGATAGCTTCGTCAGACCTCGGCCTGGTCCGTGGCGGCCCGCCCAATGGACCGCCCGCGGACGGCGCGGACTCACCGACGCCCCGCAGCGCTATCGGCAATTACCGGCTTGAGCGACTCATCGGAAGCGGCGGGATGGCCGACGTGTACGAGGCCGTACACGCCGTGAGCGGCCAACGCGCCGCGGTGAAGATGCTCCGCCACTGTCGCGAGAACGACGCAGACGCGCACGCCCGGTTCCTGCGAGAGGGCATGGCCACGGCCCGCGTAAAGCATCCGCACGTCGTCAGCGTGCTCGACTACGGCGAGTCCAATGGCGTCGCGTACCTGGCGATGGAGTACTTGGACGGCTGGAGCCTGGCCGAGCTCCTCGAAAGGGGCCCCTTCACTGCTGAACGCGCGGTCGACCTGATTCTGATGGTGATCGACGGGGTATCGGCCGCGCACGATGAGGGGGTGATTCATCGAGATCTCAAACCCGACAACATCTTTCTGGTGCGACAACCCGACGGCCACGCGATTCCGAAAGTCGTGGACTTCGGCATATCCAGAATCGTGGACGAGTTGACCAACCGGCGACTCACGCACACTCGGGCCGTATTCGGCACGCCAGGCTACATGCCGCCGGAGCAGTTTTCCGGCGCGAAACGAGTGGACGAAAAGGGCGATCAATATGCGCTCGGCGTCGTGCTCTATGAAATGCTGACCGGCACGAAAGCCTTCAACTCGAACCGCCCCCTCGTCGAAATCGGGCGGGCCATCATGACCTCGGACTTTCTACGACCGCGCCAGGTAAACCGTGCGTTACCGCGCGCACTCGAGAACGCTATCCTGCAAGCGATGCAAGCGTCTCCGGGTGACCGTTTCGACACCTTGAGGGCCTTCGGCGCGGCGATCACACCCTTCGCGAGTCAAACGTCGCAGCCCTACTTCGACACGCTCGATACGACCGCCACACGTCGCTCGCATTCCTGGGTTGATCCCAGTCCGACGACGGATGCGACGTGCATGCCGACGCCAACCCTCGACGACGCCGAGCCGGCCCCCGATTTCGGGGATCCCGTGCGGGCCCATCAGCACGGCGCCTGGACCACCGAAGAGGCTCGGCGACGCGAGGAGAAAGAACGTGCCCAACGAATACGCGCCCGCATCGGTAAGTCCGTGCTGGTGGTGGTGACCGCGTTTACGATCGCCTCTCTCGTGGGGCTCGCCGCGCGAGCATTCCATGAGCGGGCACGGAACGACGCAGCTGCTCAAGTCCCCGCGGGTTAGGGCAAGCCACGAATCGGGCGGACTGGAACCGCGGGCCCGACAGAGGCGCCAGCGCGAGCAACTCAAGCTGTAATTCTCGGCATTTCCGCTACATTCGTGACAAAAGCGGTAGACGCCAGGCGCCGCCAGAGCCAGACCCACCGCATTCGTAACGCCGCGCTGCTAGACTAACGAGACCCTGTGCTCAACGCGATTTCCACATTCTCGCTCATCGGTTTCTCACTCGCTCTGCTGGTGATCGCCGTTCATCTGCTCTCCATCGCGTATCGCACGCGCAAGGCACCGGAACTTCTCCTGGGCCTCGCGTTCCTGTTCATGTTGTTCGGGAACTTCGTGATCGTCTGGTGCATCGAGGCGGAGGTCATGCCGGAGCCGCTGCGCGCGCGCTGGATCCAATTTGGGGAGGTGGGGCTCGACATCGGCTTCATCTTTGCTGCCGCGTTCAATTACCGCGTGTTCAGACGGGGCGCGGGATGGGCCAAGAGCCTCGCCTGGATACTCTGCGTCACGCTCGTTGGTGCTCAGATCGCGTCGTGGCTGATGCTCGATCACTGGGGTCGCTTCACCGCCTTCTACTGGGTGAAGTTTGGGATCCGGGCCTGCATCTACCTCTGGACGGCCATCGAGGGGTTCTCGTATTACCGCCTCATGTCGCGTCGGGTTCGCCACGGTCTGGCGGAGCCCGTCGTCGCCAACCGTTTTCTGATCTGGGGGATCGCCGCCTGCCTGGCCCTGATCATGCTCTTTGGGTTCGAAGTCGGTGACGTGCTCGACTTTCGCTCCGAGGCGGGCGCGAGCCTCTCGCTCTTGGGATCTCTTTCGGGCGCACCCGCAGGGGTCTTGTTTTGGCTGACGTTCTTAGCGCCGGAGGGGTATCGGAAATTCGTCCAGCGACGCTCGAGTGTTGGGAGAGTTGATAGCGGATAACGCCGCGCTCTGACCTAAGAAAGCGCCCGCGCGAGCGCGTCACGCGAATCGAATAGTAACTCCAGATCTTGAGCGAGCGCTTCGGACGCCTCGACGACGACCTGCCACCGACGAATGCGTTCGTCGGTATCGAATTTGTAGAAGTCGTTGCGATCCGGAATGCGTCCGCCCGGCAACGTCGCCACAAACTCGTAAGAGGGAGCCAAGAGCAAGACGTTTTCCATGGACGAAGGGTCGACCGAGCGCTGTTTGTGGAGTTTATCAAACCAGCCGGGCGTTAGCTTCTGAAAGAAATGCGGATAGAGGATCAGCCCACGGTCCACATGAAGCTCGGGCCCGAAGTGGTAGTCGATCATCCCGCCGTCCCAATAGGTAGGAGGCCGTTGCCCGGATCAAGTACAGCCGCCGAGGGTACGAATTCGCGATCAGCGGGACGGACCACCGCTACGAATTCGGGATGGCCTGCAAACCCGCGCGCAAGAAACGTCGGGGGCGCTGAGTCTGGCGGATCCGGGCGTTAGTAGACAGCGTTCAACAATTATCACCCTGAGTGCCAGTTGTTTTTGGGGCCTCCCCCGGGGCACCGGCGACTTCACTCGAGTCATCCGCGCCAAGAACTTGGGCACGCCGTAGACATCGCAGTTACGCACCTCCCAATTGTCGTACCCAGGAATCTGGTTAACGTAATCTCCGATGATGCACCCGCCGAGAGAACCGACCGCGGCTAGTCATCGCCGTCGCTCGCGCCGCGATCCTTGCACTTTCTCGATTTCGTATAGGTGAATGCATCGTAGAGGATCGACTCACCGTGGCTCGTGACGACGACGACGTCGACGAGCTTCCCGACATCCGACGCAGTTCCCGGTACGTCGACCCAGACGTTCTTGCCCTTCTGCTTGATGTTGGTTCCGGGTACGCCACCGAAAGTGATGCTCTGTACGTCACCAATACGCTTGCCTGAGATTTTGACGCGAGTGTCTCCGGGTACTCCGCAGCGCGGCTTCAATTTGAGCGTAACGGGAGCGTCGCCTTGCCATGCACCGATGTTGGTGCCATCGCTCGCGGCGCCTTCTGCCGGGGACTTCTTCGTATCGAGGGGAAATCCGTCCTCCACTCCACCTGTGAACAGGGGGTCCGCGTTGAGCGCGCTGGAGATCGCAAACATGTTGAGAGTCGCGCCGCCGGGCGGTTTCCCCTTGCCAAATCCGAACGGACCGAGCGGGTCGGACTCTCCGGGAGTGGTCTCAGCGTTGCCATGCGAGAGTGCGTGAGAGATTTTGATCTCACCGTTGAAGGGGATCCAGCCCGATGGCGGGTCCCCGCTCG
>PVBE011090331.1_pt1 | contig 10469 bp, 11 predicted proteins | sample 1631181 | NCBI WGS metagenome assembly PVBE01 (sample SAMN08397723, study PRJNA350692) | Marine metagenome, whole genome shotgun sequencing project. | isolation source: water | place: Pacific Ocean | collected 2012-04 | reverse complement strand
GCCAAGGCCGAAATCGTGCCGCTCAAAAAGTTGAAGGAGAACATGCCGATGCTCGAAGTCCAAGACGGTGATGAAGTCAAGACTGCGGAAAAGTGCGGTGGTGCCTACGCTGATTTGTTGAAGGACGAGCAGTGGCGCAAGATCTTATCGTCGGAATTCAAAAAGCCGTACTGGGAAAGGTTGGAAAAGTTTTTAGAGAGCGAAGACAAGGCGCGTGCGAAAGTATTCCCACCCAAGGAGCACGTGTTCAGGGCGTTCGATTCGTGCTCGATGGAGGAGGTCAAGGTGGTGATTATCGGACAGGATCCTTATCATGACGACGGTCAAGCGATGGGGCTTTGCTTCTCCGTCCCTAAGGGGGTGAAAGTACCGTCGAGCCTACAGAATATTTATAAGGAGCTCCACGCAGACTTAAACTGCAAAGTGCCTACCCACGGAGACTTGAGCCAATGGGCGAAACAAGGAGTCTTTTTACTCAACGCGAGTCTCACCGTGCGTGCACACGCTGCGAACTCGCATTCGAAGAAGGGTTGGGAAAATTTCACAGATGCCGCGATTCGCGAGATCGCAAAAAATAGAAGAGGTTTGGTATTTTTGCTTTGGGGTAAGAATGCCCAAGAGAAGGAAAAGTTGATTTCCAAGGCGAACGATCATCTTATTTTGAAGTGTCCTCATCCGTCCGGATTGTCAGCACACCGGGGGTTCTTCGGATCCAGACACTTTTCTCAGTGTAACAAATTTATCGAGACGAATGGAGGCACTCCCATCGACTGGCAGATCGATGGACCGTACAGGTCGGTCGCCCCGAAAAAGTAATACGATTTGCTGGCGCTAAATTCCGTTGTTGTTTATACTCTACAAAAGTTCTATTAAACAATTCTTTCGACCACACTATTTAGTTTGAGTGATACATCCACTACCTGCTTTTCCCAAGCATCCATGGGCTCGGTTTCGCTCGCAAAGTACATGTACTGGTCAACCTGATCGATATGTCCGAGCAACCTCCCGTCTGAGATTAGCTTTGCCGCCATTTTTTCTGCTTGAACGGCGCTGACTCCCAAAAGTGCACCGAGCTGAGCGAATCCAATGTTTTCGTACACTTTGCTCATGCTCACGATATTGTGCTCCATCATCGCCCGCTGAAGAGCTGATAACCCATCCGCACGAACTTCTATGTGATGCGGACTCAAAAGCGGCGCTATATCTCGCACTTCATGGGCACGTAAAACGCGATTGAGGTAGATCTTTTCAAGCAAAGGAAAGATTGGAGATTCCTTCGAGCGAAATCCCTTGTACACATTCTGAAGTAGTCTCGTTCTTTGAGATCCTGAGGGTGCGAGAATCAAGCAAATAGCGGAGCGAACGATCGATGGGGGGTCATCTGCTATTATCTCTTCCATGCCCCATTCAACATATCTGCTTTTATCAAGCTGCACCGCTTGATCAAGTGCAACTTGCTCCAGTCGGTGCATTTCAAAGTAACGCGTCGCGGCATCCATGAATTTTCCAGTCTGATCCAAGATCTTAGCCAAACTTGCATGATAAAAGTGTAACAAATCGTTCCTTCTTAACTCTTCGGGAATCTGCCATAAAATTGGGAGCGTTTTGTTGATGTGCGACTCTGCATTACCCAAGTCACCGGCGAACACGCAAGCAACTGCGGTGATGAGTGTTATTTCTAATTTGTACAAGTTATATTCTGATTTTGAACCAGTTGTCGGCTGAAAATGAATTTCTGAGAGAACCGCTGCAGATTCTGACCAGTTACCCTCCTCTACGCCCAATCTCTTGGCTAAAGAAACACGAACAGGCAAAACGCATTCCTCGAACGAGGCTATTCTTGGCTGCGTCTTGCGTAAAATCGTATCAGCTAGCAGCTTGTGCGCAGCGAAATCCAGATCTGCGAATCCCTTCGACATTTGTCTGATGATTTCCTTCGATATCGCGAGCGGAACATTGTCCGAGACGACTGTCACCGAACGAAATATTCGCGTCAGTCTCGCCGTCTCTTCAACCAACCGGAATCCAACCCCGGGGCGCGTGCGTCGCGTCATCCACGCGACGCGAGTCCGCGCGGAACGAACGTCAAAGTCATCGATACGCGCGCGACGAGACGGATCGGTACGCACTGTGATCCACGAAGGCTTCCAAGCCATCGGACGTCGTTCCCACGACCACCTCTTTCGCCAACTTTTCATACTCGTGGAGCCGGTGCGACTGGTCCTGCTCGAGCGTGATCGCCCGCAGACGTTCGTCCAATGACGACATCTCTCTTCCCTCGTGTGGACGATCGTCGATCGAGGGAAGACGCGCGAGAGGTCGTCGGCCAAGTTATGACGTCGAATTCGGTCGAATCGAAAGTCGGATGTGTCCCACCCCGCGACAGTGCGCGGCGCACGAGGGCAGACGCGAGACCACGGAGCGCTGAGGCGGAGCGTGGGTCGATCTCTCGATGCCTCGAGCGCCTCGTCGTCCGCTCGCATCGCTGCGCACGGCGAATCGAGGGTACGATGCTTCGTGTTCGTTTGAAGCCGCGGCCCGGCCGAGGCAGCGTAAACGTGAATCGGAGTTCGACGGGCCGAGGTATCGCGCGCGAAGGTCGCGCTTGGGATGGAGGATGGTGTTTGCGTCGTTCTTCGCGTGCGCGGTCGTCGTGGGAGCCATGATGAGGGGCATTCAGTTCGCAGACGCCGGCAACGCGTTCGTGCGGCAAGTCGCCGTGGGAGACCTCGGGTTCACAGGGACTGCGGGACCACCGGGTAGGAGCGGCCATGCGGCCGTCGTGACGGATGAATCAGAAATGTTCATCTTTGGTGGACGAGCCTCCAGTTCGAACGGTGATTTCTTGAACGATATGTGGCTGTACGATTGGAACACGGGGTCGTGGGTGGCGTACACGCCGAATGAACTTCTGTGTGACCAGTGTTCGACTTGTCAAGAAACCGGAACGACATGCTATGACTGGACTGGGTTGAGACCTTACAGTAGTCCTAAATTAGCAGAAGGAAAAAACAGGCGAGAGCGTTTGATACCGAGCGGAAGAGCTGATCATTCAATGGTTCTTGTGCTCAACCGGGAGACCGGGAAGCGAGACACCATAGTCATGTTTGGTGGCGAGAGCATCGATTGCCAAGACTATTGTGACGACGTGTGGCACTACAACATTCCGAACAATAAATGGACCAAACGAACGTTTACAAATTCGGATGATCGTCCCGTGAGGAGATGGAAACATGCTATGACAGACTACTATGATGGGATGTTCATGTTCGGAGGTCACTCGCAGCGATTGCTCACCACAGCGGCCACTTTAGCGAATCTAAGCAGTGACGAAGCGTTTTACTATGACACAGATGCAGATTACGATTCCACTAGACCACTTTTCATGGCAGACTTGTGGCTTTACAATGCAACGGATCGTAGATGGGAATACATAAATCCAAGCTGCACGACGTGCGATGCGAATGGTGTAGAAGCTGACGGAACAGGTGAACTCGACTTGGACGGACCTCGGGGGCGGATAAAAGCGAGTATGATCACCCACCAGGACTCGCTCTATGTGTTCGGTGGATATGCTTACGGTGGAGACTCGAACTTCCAACAACTTTATCCAGTGCCGTCTGAGTGCACGGGGAGCGGTGATACCTGCCTTCCACGGGAGCAGTTTTATGCATCCCTGGAAACCAAATTCTTTCTAAATGATCTCTGGAGATACGATATTTTATTGAAGAGTTGGACAGAGCTAAAGAGTCCTGAAGCCTATAGTCAAAGACCAACCCCGAGGTACGGCCACACTGCAACTGTGATACAAAAAGATGGAGACGCCATTATGCTCGTTCACGGGGGACGCACATGGGAAGACGAGATTGGGGATGTATGGCAATACAACTTTTCATCGAACGTATGGACTTCGCTAGAACCTGAGGGAGAAATCCCATCGCGACGATTTGGATCAATCATGGTCCCTGTTGGTCAATCTTCATCATTCAGAACAGGTTCTACACGTCAGGCTGGACGAGCCTTGATATTCGGAGGATTCGGTTGCTTGAAAGGCAAGTCCTACATCGAAGCTATAACTTCTTTAGCCGATGCACTGGCCACGCAACAATCAGGTACAGCGGGTAGAACATACGTGAATGACGAGACTGGAGAGGTCGTGAATTGGGCGAACAAGTACAGCGTTTCGAAGGATGGCAAACTTGTAGTCAACGCAAGAACTCTGGAAAGCGCTGGAGATCCAGCGTTCCGTGCCGTTGAGGATGGAACGACGCAGGTACAAACTGTCACTGGATACGGGGAAGTCATTTGTACAGAGACGCTCAGCGATCTCTGGCAATATCTACCAGATGAATGTCCGAATGACTGTAGTCGAAGTGGAACTTGCAGGTTCAATACGTGCATCTGTTCAACTGGATTTTATGGTAAAGATTGTTCACAACCCATGTGTCCAAGCTCGAGCTGTGCATTTGATCACATCGGTCGTGAAATGATCTGTCAACATTGCAATGGCCGAGGTAGATGCGTCGATGGTACCTGTATTGAGTGTGAATTCCCATACGTCGGCGAGAGCTGTGAGAGAGTCGGTCTCTGTAAGACGTGCGACTGCTACATCGAACATAACGAAACTGTGCCGGAAAATTTGGACTGTGGTTTTGAAGAGAGGTTATGTGTGAATAATCCATCTACGTCCACTACGCAAGAGTGTTCAGGTAACGGCTATTGTGTGAACGGAGAATGCCAGTGTTTTCCTGGATTCACTGATAGCATGGTAGTTACTCGGGTAGCTGACGTTCGTTTCCCCGCGAACGTCATAAACGGCACAGTCACTCCGGCACCAGAATGCGGTTACGATGAAACAGCTGCAAATAAATATAATCCTGCATTCATTACGGATGAATGCGTACCGACGTATTACGCAGACTGTGGCGACTTTCTGTACATGATGGCAAGTTCGCGATGTTCACAAATATTCGTAGCTCTCCTTGCGGCGGCGATTTCATTTGAAGCCCTCATCAAGTTGTAAAAGAAAGCTTAGAACGTAGAATGAGATTACAGAGCAACGCATCATTCATGAGCATTAGATTTTCATCGGTTCGACAACCTCTCGGTGCCTGTTGGGCTGGAGTCAAGCTGTCCTCACTGTGGGTTCGCCGTGATCACCCTCCGGACGTAGTTCTGCGACGCATCGACGCATTGAATTTGATCGTTGTCGTCTTCATCGGCGTGGAGCGGGGTTCCTATAGTGAATTCGCTCGAGAGGATGTCGAGAGAAGCTCGCGCTTCAACGTCCGACGATGCGGCGGTTCCGGAGCAACTGCTCGTCGAAGAGCTCATTTTATCCCAGTCCGGTGGGAAGAACTGTCGCTCGGTGGATATACAGGCTATATCGCGTCGCGTTCAAAGAATCAAGCGGATCGTTCGTGCAGACATAGCGAGTACGATTTGCGGAGAGCAGGAGGAGAGGCTTGCACAAGCAGCTCTGCATCTTTGGCGAGCAAAGATGCACGTGCAACTGTCAAACCTTTACTCTGAAAAGTCATGGGATGGGATGAAATTTCCGCGCAAATATTTTCTGAAGTACAGAGGTTTTGGACCGATGCATGAACGAAGTGATCTGGTGCACTTCAGAAAACTCTTCTTGCAGTGTGCTTTGCCGAGTGCCGAACGTGCTTGTGACTTGGCCCCGTTTTCATACGAGTGCGTGATGCTAAAGGCGTGTATTCTGTGTCTTCTTATTGGTTTCGGTGGCTACATGAGTGAAACTCATTGCGAGAAGGCCCTGGTGACATGTCGGCGTGCCATGACGTTGCACCGCATGCCTCAAATTGCTGATGACAGGGAACGAGCTATCCTTTACAACTCTGCACAAGACAGAACGTCAGCAGATGCGAGCGTGGGTGCACGTTCTGATACTTGTATGGGATCGCTGTGGGATATGGCTATTTTTGCGGCGCATTTGGTCGCTGAAAAGCGTGGCGGCTGGGACGCCGACACACTCTGGGCGGACAGACACACGACTACTTCGCCTGTTGACACCAGCACGCGCAAATTTTGTATCAACGAACTTCCGATAGACTCGCTGGAAGAACTCGTCGCCTGGAATATGTGGGGAAGTAAGTGGCCGGGATTGGAAGATAAAGACGCTCTCCAGGACATTTTAACAACAAGTGCCGATAGTCAGTAGCAAATAGAAAATTAATTGTAATTAATTAGAACTGCGTCTCTGTATTCCAATTTCTTCGAATTCGCCGACTAAATCAGAATGCAACAGTCAACGTGCGTGCAATGCACATGCTACTCAAAAAATTGATTTCGAATTCTTTCGAACGATTGAAAATTCGCAGATTCCGAAATTATAGCTAGAGTCGAATTAAATTAATTATCTTGTCCTTCCTCCAACACGGGCAGTACACGTCCAGCGATCGCGCTCCCGTCAAGTATCACAGAAGATTTAAGAATATAGACACTTTTGGTACCACGACAAAGGCATGTTCTTCAACGTGCTCGCCGTACTGATGGTTTGAGTCGAGGATGCTGGGCGTCGTACGTTATGATGTATGAATTATTATTTCGCGGGATGAGAAATATGTTTAATCGTCTGCAAATGTATGAAGACAGTAGTTGATTCGCCACGATGACATGAGAATGAATGTGCGACGAAAATGTTTGTTTTAATGGATAATCAAGCAATTCATGAAAATTATTTATTAAATTATTTTCTAACAGCACCAGGAGTATCATAATTCTCCATGAACCACTTCACAGTCGTGGCCATGGCTTCATCGAACGGAGTAAACTTAAAATCAGGAAGGTATTTGCGAAGTTTAGCGTTGTTCGCAGTCTTCTTAAATTGCCCGTCAGCCTGTTTTCGAATCATCTGTCAGTATTTAATTATTTTTAATTTAAGAAAGCAACGCACCTTAGAAGTGTCAAAGTTGACCTCTCCCTGGAAGTCAAGCGCCTTCGCGACTGATCGTGCGACATCCGCGATGCTAACTTCTTCTTCTTCACCGACTTTTACGATAAAAAGCACGCGTTGTCAGTCAAGCAGTCGAGCAAATAAAAATAATTAAAACTCGCATCACGCGGTTGGAATCACAATAAACGCTCTCTGACGCACCTGAAAGAATGATGGGATCGGCCTCTTCGTACTCACGCATCGTCCAAATCATCAGCTTGGCGAGATCGGTGGAAAAGATGAACTGTCTCAACGGTTTCCCAGATCCCCAGATGGTGAAAGGTTCACCCTTTTGCTTGCACAGGTAACCGCGGTGAATCAAGCCAGGGATAACGTGGCTGTCGTCGAGGTGAAAGTTGTCGTGCTTCCCGAAGATATTCGTCGGAATGACCGCAGTGAAGTTGCAACCATGTTGCGCCTTGTACATGCGGTTTTGGACGTCCACCATACGCTTCGCGTACGCGTAGCCTTCGTTGGAGAAGTGCGGCGGGCCGTTGTGAATCATGGTTTCATCGATGGGAAACGTCGTCTTGTCGGGAAAGATGCAGGTCGACAGGCAAGACACGAGCTTCTTGACACCTAAGATGTGTGGAAAGATGAACGTCAGTGTTCCATAGCCCGCGCTTCGAGTACCGATACGAACCTCGTTTATGGCACTCTTGGAAGATGTTGTCGTTCATTGCGATGTTATTCCTCCAAAACTCCACCTTGTATTTCTAGTGCACGTAACAAGCAGTCATCGGTCAGTCAATCTCCATCATCGCGGTCACGGCCTGAAGCGATCGTTGTCGAAATTAAACGTTCTTAAGCTTCGCCACGCACCATGTTCGCGAACAAACCGCCAACTTGAGCCGCAAGATGAATGACGTGCGTCGGCTGGTACTTGTCAAACATAGCAGCCGTGGAAACCGGATCACACAAGTTCGCATCCTGCGCGAGAGGGATGAAATCACCGGTCAGTGACGCTCTCTTTCGCTCCACCCTTCCTCTACGCGCGTGCGTGCGGTGTCCGACGCGCTTCGCCTCCGGAACGCTTTTTCCGGACGGTCACATCTCCACACTCGTGCTCCATCTTCTCCCCGAGCCTCGGTCGTCGTCGCACCTTGGAAGAGGCGAAAATCCACTCCTCGTCCTCGGGCTTGGTCTCCTCGATCACTTCGCGAATAGCGCTCCCGACGAGACCGCTCCCGCCGGTGACCAGCACGACCTTCTTCTCACCCATCTCCTTCGACCAGAGTCTCCCTCTGGAGGGTCGAGACGTTCGGATCTTCGTCGTACCCCATCCACTGGAGTCACGAACCTTCACGTGAGGGACTCCGAGCTCTCGAGCCGAGCCGAGCCGAGCCGCAGTTCGAGGACGCGCGACGACGCGACGCGACGCGACGCGACGTGGCGTGACGTTCGCGCGTCATGGGCGACGTCGGCGAGGACGAGGCGACGACGACGACGACGACGACGACGACGACGACGGGCGGGGCGAAGTCGTTCGGGTTTAAGAAGCGGGGCGCGGGGGCGAGAGCAAACGTGCGAAAACGTCCAGCGGCGTCTTCGTCGGATGAGGAAGACGGCGACGACGGACGAGGTGGGAACGCCGGGGAAGACGCGGACTCGAGCGGGCGTAAAAAGCGAAGCGCGGGTCTGGTCGCGTCCTCGCGCGATGCAAAGGCGAAATACGAGAGGTTTGCTTTCGAAGGCACGAAAACTGTGAATTCGCGCGGTGACATGGGCGCGACGGCTGAGCTCGAGATTGACACTCACAAGGACATGGATGGACGAGCGATGCGTGAACAAGTGTTGAAGCACGCCGTGGACCGTGCAGACGGATTTGAAGATGATAAAGTGTACCGAGGAGCGAACGCATACGTAGACTATAGAGCAGGATTTAGACGCGAACAAACCATCGCGAGCGAAAAAGGCCGAGGAGCGCATGGACCGATGCGAGCTGCGACGAATATACGTTCGACGTTTGTGATGGATTACAAACCTGATATTTGCAAAGATTACAAGCAGACTGGTTTTTGCGGATGGGGAGACGCTTGCAAGTTTTTGCACGACAGAGGTGACTACAAACAAGGTTGGCAGCTCGACCGAGACTGGGAGCTCAAAGAAAAAGCTCGCAAGGCAGCCGAGGCACGCATGGCGAAATTGGGCGAAGACGGCGACGCGGAGGAATCAGACGAAGAGATAGAGGACGATTTGCCCGAATCCTGTGCCATCTGTGGCACCCATTGGATGAATGCCAAATTTCCAGTCGTGACGACGTGTGGACACTACTTCTGCGAACGATGCGCGCTGCAGCATAACGGCAAGGAAAACACGTGCTTTCAATGCGGAAAGGACACGGGTGGGACGTTTAATGCGGCAAAAGATATCTTAAAACGTGTCAAAGAGTGCAAAGCGAGCGGCAAGGCGTGGGGCGTACGACGGAAGAGGGAGAAACGCACGGCGGACCAAGCCGCGTCAAACGCCGCGGGATGGGTTCTCGGGTGAGCCGTGTGTACGATACGATAGATGTAGATGCGTTGTCCATAATGAATGAAATGAATGATTAAATTACATTTTCGTCGCCTCCTCGGGCGTCATCGTCACCATCTCGTTGACCGCGTGGACCTGGTCCTGGAGCTCCAACCAGATGCACTTGTACACCATGCGTTGTCTGTTCACCGAACTCTTCCCCTCGAACGCCTGGGAGACCACCTTGATGGACACGTGCCTCCCGTTCCCACTCAAATCGTTCACGTCCACCGACCGCGCCTCGAGTCCCTGCGATATTTTCTCTCGCATCTGTTCCATGAGCGCGCTCGTGATGTCGTTACCCTCCCCTCCCGTCGCGAACGTTCTCCCCCGCCGTTCGAACGCGCGTCTCGCCGCGACGCCGACGACGCGGTGATTTCCCTCTCTCACCGCCGTCATCGTCGGCACCACTCGTCTCAGCGTCGACATCGACACCCCGCGCCACATCGTCGTCGTCGTCGTCGTCCTCGTCCTCGTCGTCGCGTCGTCGCGCCCCCCTCTCTCGCGCGCTCAACTCCCGTTCCCTTTCCATTCGGAAACGAACCGTTTTTTACGAGTAAGGCGCTGTGGGTCCACCATCCCCGTAGTGAAAGAAGTGAAGTACCATGTATTTCAAACACCCGTCCCTCAACCCTACCGGTCCACGCTCGACCTCGCCGATCGCGGTGTCGGTGTCGTTTTCGTTTTCGTCGTCGTCGTCGTGTTCGTCTCGTCGTCGCGTCTCGTCCCCATCGAACGTCGACCGGATGTCGACCGGGCGAACGCGCGCGGTGGTGAAGCCATCGACGGTGGCTCGAGGGGAGAGACGGAGAAGAGCGAGCATCGGGAGAAAAGGGTCGTCGAGTCGACGCGCGGTGGCGACGCGCGATGACGACGGCGTCGATGAGGTGCGATATCACTCGTGGCGAGGACACCGAGTGGGATATCGCACCAACGGCGAGAGTGGGGCGGCCGTGGTGTTGATTCACGGTTTTGGGGTGTCGAGTTATCAGTTTCG
>PVBE010651401.1_pt1 | contig 10469 bp, 8 predicted proteins | sample 1631181 | NCBI WGS metagenome assembly PVBE01 (sample SAMN08397723, study PRJNA350692) | Marine metagenome, whole genome shotgun sequencing project. | isolation source: water | place: Pacific Ocean | collected 2012-04 | reverse complement strand
GGGGGTCGCGTACGGCGTCCGGCTGCTCGAGGTCTTGCGCGGATCGGGAATCGAGACCCATCTCGTCATGACCAAGTCGGCCGAGGTGACCCTCGGCCACGAGACGACGGACAAGGTCGCGCGGGTGCGCTCGCTCGCCAACGCCGCCTATGCGATCGAGGATATCGGTGCCGCGATCGCCAGCGGGTCCTACCGCACGCTCGGCATGGTCGTCGCCCCCTGCTCGGTGCGGAGCATGTCCGAGATCGCCTCGGGTGTCACTTCGAACCTCCTGACGCGCGCCGCCGACGTGGTCCTCAAGGAGCGCCGGCGGTTGGTCCTGATGGTGCGCGAGACGCCCTACCACACCGGCCATCTGCACACCATGCTGCGGCTCTCCGAGATGGGCGCGATTCTCTATCCGCCCGTCCCCGCCTTCTATGCGTCGCCGCGCTCGATCGAGGACATCGTCGACCAGTCCCTCGGCCGGGTGCTCGACCTCTTCGATATCGAAACGGATTTCGTGCGGCGCTGGGGCGAGGACGACGGCAAGGCGCCACGGCTCGTCGGCCCGTCAGGCTAGAGCGGGTCTAGTTTAACTAGAATCGCTCTACTTTATATCGCTCGCGGCAGCGGACCTTACGGTCCGCGGGGGCGCCGGACGGCCGGCGGGCCGCCTTGCGGCCTGGAGCGGTTCCAGATGAGCTGGAACCGCTTCAAGCTGCGTCAGCCCGCCTACTGGGCGGTGCTCTGTGCCGGGTTGCCGCGGGAGATGAGCGCCCGCGAAGCTTCGAGCGCCATACCGTGGATGGGACGAAGGATCTCGAGGGCATCCGTGGTCCTGCCGTTGCGGCAGGCCAATTCGAGCGCCGTCGCCTGCTCCTCCAGTTGGCGCGCGCCGAAGGCGCCGGAGTTGCTCTTGAGCGCGTGGGCCTCTTCCCCGAGCGCGCGGATGTCGGGCTCGACGGCTGCTTCGGACATGCGCCGCAGCCGGTCGGCCGTCTCGGTGATGAAGGTCCGGATCAGGTTGTGCAGGACTTCCGAGCTGGTGTCGGACTCAAGGCGCCGGAACGTTTCCAGGTCGAGAACACCATTGTTGTTGGCACCGTTGCCGCCGGCCTGCATGGTCGTGGCGGACTGACCGTTCCCGGGTTGCGCCGCGGCGGCGAAAGCCGGCTGAGACGTCGTGCCTTCAGCCTCCTCGGGCTGGTCGCCGAGCCAGCGGGCCACGGTCTCGAGCAGGCCGCGGCGATCGACGGGCTTGGAGACGTAGTCGTTCATTCCCGCGTCCAGGCATCTTTCCCTGTCCCCCTCCATGGCGTGCGCGGTCATGGCGATGATGGGGATGCGGCTCATGTCGCTCGGCAGTCGGCGTATCGCCGTGGTGGCGTCGAAGCCATCCATCTCCGGCATCGATACGTCCATGAGGACGAGGTCGTAGGATTGGGTCTGGACAGCCTCGACCGCTTCCCGGCCATTGGATACCGCATCGACGCGGTAGCCAGCCTTCTCGAGCATGGCGAGCGCCACGACCTGGTTCACCTTGCTGTCCTCGGCCAACAACAGGTGGGCCTGGCGCGCCCGTTCCAGCGAGACCGCCTGCGCCTCTGGCCGCATCACGTCGACGCTGGGCCGGATCGCGGCCGGCTCGACCCGCCGGCCGGTCAGCTCGGCGACCTTCTCCAGCAGCGCCGTCTGGCGAACCGGCGTGGTCAAGAGCGCGGCGATGCCCGCGCCCGCTATCGCTTCCAATCGGCCGCGGTCGATAAGCGGTGTGGTGAGGACGAGCTTCAGGCCCGCGATGGCCGGCGTGCCGCGGATCATTTCGCCGAGCTCCACGCCCGACATGGAGGAGAGCGACTTGCCGATGAGGGCGAGATCGAAGGGCTCGCCCCGGCTGGCCGCTGCTTGCAAGAGGCCCATCGCCTCGGCCGGGTCGCCCGTGCTCTCGACCGAAATACCGGCTGCGGCGAGTTGCCGGCCGTGGGTGTCGCGGATGATGTCGACCCCGTCGACGACCATCACCCGCAGGCCGGCGAGGTTTCGCCGCCAATCCTGGGGCAGCGCCGCATTCGCGGGCAAGGCGAGCTCGACCGAGAACCGGAATGTGCTGCCTTCGCCCACGCGGCTTTCCAGGCCGATCTGACCCCCCATCAGCTCGGTCAGCTTCTTGGAGATGGCGAGGCCAAGGCCCGTGCCGCCGTATTTCCGCGTGTAGGATGGGTCGACTTGCGTGAACTCGTTGAAGAGGTCCGTTTGCAGGTTGGGCGGCACGCCGACGCCCGAGTCCTCGACCTCGATGCGGAACTTCGCCCGGTCGGCCTGGACCGACTCGGCGAAGACGCGGACGGAGACGCCGCCATTCTCGGTGAACTTGACGGCGTTGCCGGTGAGGTTGAGGAGGACCTGGCGGAACCGCCCTGGATCGCCCTTGACGACCGTCGGCACTTCGGGTGACACGAAGCCGGCGATGTCGATGTTCTTGGCCTGGGCACGCGGCGCCATCAGCTCGACGACGCCTTCGACAACCCGACGAAGCTCGAACGGCGTGGTCTCCAGCTCGAGCTTGCCGGCCTCCATCTTCGAGAAGTCGAGGATGTCGTCGATGATGGTCAGGAGGGCTTCGCCCGATTCGCGCGCGGTATCCGCGTAGCTGCGCTGTTCCTCGCGCAGGCCCGTATCGAGCAGGAGATCGATCATGCCGAGGACGCCGTTCATGGGCGTGCGGATCTCGTGGCTCATGGTGGCGAGGAACTGGGACTTGGTTCGGCTCGCGAGCTCCGCCTGGTCCTTCGCCGAGAGCATCGCCACCTTGGAGCGCTTGCGCAGGGAAATATCGTGATTGACCCAAATGATGGCGATGGTGTCGCTATTCTCCGTGCGCAGGGGCGCCACGAGCGTCTCGCAAATGGTCTCGCTGCCGTCCTTGCGGGTGAACTCTATCTCGCCCGACCAGCGACCCTCGCGCCCCACACTGTCCAGGATGTCGCGTGTAAACGCCTCGTTGTCGCCGCGCCCGCGCAGGATCGAGGGCGTTTGTCCGAGGATCTCGGCGGCCGCATAGCCGAACATGTCCTCGGCCGCCGGGTTCCAGTTCGTGATGTTGCCTTGGAGGTCGGTGATCATCACGCCGTCGTGCATCTGCTCCCAGATCAGGGCCTCGCGCCGGAGCGCCTCCTCGCGCTGTTTCAGGTCGGTGATGTCGACGCGCGTGCCGATGCGCCAGCCGTTCTCGAGGCGCTGCTCGATGACCTTGAGCCAGCGGCCGTCGCTCAGCCGTTGTTCGAGGGAGCCGTTGGGATCGCGGTGGCGGGAGAGCCTGTCCTGGAGGAACTCCTCCTCCTGGCCCTGGGGCAGGCTGAACTGGCCGCGATAGACCGCACCCCGCATGAACTCCTCGAAAGTCACGCCCGGCTGTATCAGGTCCGAGCTCTGGGGGTACATCTCGCGGAACTTGCTATTGCACACAACCAGCCGATCCTGGGGATCGAACATGGCGAACCCCTCGGCCAACGCCTCGACCGCGTCGGCCAGCAGCGCCCGCGCGCGCTCGGCCTCGGTCTCGGCCTTGACTTGGGCCGAGATGTCCGTGCCCGTGCCGCGATAGCCCAGCCGCTCGCCCTCGCCGTTGAAGTTGGGCACGCCGCTGACCTTGATGTGCCTCGCGGCCTCGCTCTCGGCCTGCATGTCGAATTGGAACTCGCGAAACGGCTGGCGGGCTTCGAGGCGCTCGCGGAAGTCGATCCAGGTCTCCTTGTCGGCTTCACCGTCGAAGACGGCGATCTCCTGGAAGGTCTTGCCGAGGATCGCCACCGCGTTCACGCCGACCTTCTCGAGATAGCCCTTGGAAAAATAGGTGAAGCGCAGGCGGTCGTCGGTTTCCCAGAGCCAATCCGAGGACGAGGAAGCGAAGTCGCGGAAGCGGCCCTCGCTTTCGCGCAGGCGCTCCTCGGTGCGCTCGCGCTCCTCGAGCGGCGCATGCCGCGGAACAACAGGATGACGAGGATGCTGCCCGTGACGAGGATGACGATGAAATAGCCGATCAGCTCGAGATAGACGCTCTGAAGCCGCTCGCGCTGCTGGGCGCGAACGGTGTCGTCATGGTGGAGCGCCTTCGTCCCCAGCTGGTGGACCGGTTGCGTGAAGTCCTCGATCTCCTCTTCGATCATCGCCAGGGTCGCGGCATCGTCCTTCTTGATGAACAGGATCGATGGCTCGAGATCCTCGAGGCGCGTCCAGAGGCTATCCACGGTTTCCTCGACGCCCTCGATTTCGCGCAGGATTTCGGCGAACCGGCCCTGTCGCAGCGCCTGGAACTGACTCAGAAAGATCTCGTAGCGCTGGTTGAGGCGTTGCCGGTCAACGGTGGAATCGGGCCGGCCGAATTCCTTGACCGAATCGAGGAAGCGATAGAGCTCGACCTCCGTCTGGGTCGTGACCCAGATGATGTTCTCCTGATCGCGCTGCAGGATGTTGTCTTGCTCCTTCAACATCCGGTCCACGCTGAGGAACACGAACAGTGGGAACACGATCAGGACGAACGTGAGGATGGCGTAACCCTTGACCTTGGATAACCACCTCATTTGATGTCGAGCTCTCTCAGCTGCCAGACCCACTTCGAAGAATAGCGCGGGCTCTTGAGCTCGTCGAACTTGTCGCGCGGATAGACGATCAGGACGGGCCCCTTGTCACGCACCCTCATGTAACGGTCGTCGACCTTGAAGGCGAAGATGACAGGGTATGTCAGGAAATCCGTGATGGGAATGTCAACGATGTAGTCGTTGAGGCCCCGCGCGGTGACGCGCTGCCCCCGCGCGCCGACGGCCAGCAACAAGTCTCGGGCCAGGACGCCGACATAGCTCTGCCGCCCATCGGTCCAAGGCGTGGTGGTCTCGATGGTCCAGAGGCCGATACCCTCCAGCATCGCCCGGTCGAAGTCTGCCGCATCCTCCGCGTTGGTATTGCTGATCTTGCCCGTGACCGTTAGGACGACTTCCCCGTCGGGAGGCGGCAGGGGGTCGCCGCGGGCGTCCGGTGGCGAGGATGTGGCGCCCGCGAATGCGAGGACCAGAAAGAGCGCGGCGATGCGAGCCAATCTTGCGACCCGGTGATTGACCGCGACCGCCCGCTGGCGCCGTGACGCCCGCTCACGCGACTGAAAATCTAGGCGCGGCATCTCAAGTAGATACCTCCACTCCCAAGGGCCTCGACCCTTCCGTTCGAGCGCCTCAAGTCCTGCTTCGCAACCTCGCATGGGGCCAAAAGCCATAATGCAAACGGAAACGATGCAAGAACTATACCGTGGGCGCGTGCGGCCGATCCGCTCTCGCCCAACAGGTGTCGTCGGAATTACTCATGAATATCAGAAGGATAAATCCCTTGCACGAGGCGTATTGGGGGGTTGCCCTCTGTTCCCTGATCGTGGGCGCGCAGATTGCGAGGCTATTTGCAAATTGCGAACGAGTGCCGGCCTCGCGCCGTGGGCGTTGGCGTCGGCATGCCGCCCGGACGGTTGGGCCTACAATCGCCGCGCGAAGGAGGCAATCTGGGCTGTTGCCAGGGCCATGTTTTGCTCGAGCGTGCGCCCCGACTTCTTGCGTGGGCGCAGCGAATGATCGCCGTCCTCGATCCAAGCGACCTCGATTTGGCCCGAGAGGCGGTAGGCGCCGACATCCTCCGGCGTGCCGAAGGAATCGCGCGTGCCCTGGACCATCAGGGCCGGCGTCCGGAGATCTTGGAGGTGCGCTGTGCGCGTCTTCTCCGGCCGCCCGGGTGGGTGGAAGGGGTAGCCGAGGCAGACGAGCCCGCGCGCGCCGGCTTCGTCCGCGACCATGCTGGCCATGCGCCCGCCCATCGACTTACCACCGATGACGAGCCGCCCGCCGCCGCCAAGCGCCTCGATGACGGCGTGCCAGGCGGCGAGGAGGACGGGCGCCCGGTCCGGCGGGCGCCGGCTGCCCGATTCGCGCCGGGCGCGCATGTAGGGAAAATCGAAGCGGGCGACGCGCAGCCCCTCGGCGGCCAGCCCCCCGGCGATCGCAACCATGAAGGGGGAATCGGACGGCTGGCCGGCGCCGTGAGCGAGGACGACCGTCACGGCGGCGTCGACTGGCCCGTCGAACAGGAGTGATCCGTCCCAGCGCGGCTCCGACATCGACGTGGTCACGGGGCTGGGGAAGCCGTCACCGCGACGGGCATCCCGATTCTGAGGCCGAGCGCGCCCTCGGCGCGGCCGCGGTTGACGGCGATCTCGGCCAGGCCGTTCGCGTTCTCGTACCAGAGTGGCGCGCCGGGTCTCGAGTCGGAGAATGTCCGGGCACGGGGAATATCACGCCCGCCGGCGCGCAAACTGGCACGGGCGGGGAGGGCGGCGGCGCGCAGGCCCGTCATGGCGTTCCCGAAGTGGTCGATATAGACGATCTCCGCCAGATCGTCGGGCCAGTCCTGCTGCCGGAGGCCATCGGTCGGCCGCGACAGGCCGTCCGGGTCCCCGCCCAGCCACAGGCGCGCGGCGACGGGCGCGAACAGGTCGCGGCCGTGGAAGGAGCTCGAAAGCCGCTCGGGCCGCCAGGTGATCTCCCGGCATTGCGAAGACGCGGCGCGGCGGCGGACGATCTCGAAGAGCCCGTTGTCGGGGCCGACGAACCAGCGCCCATCGGCCGCGATCGCGAGCGGTGTCCGCGTCCCGCCGACGCCGGGGTCGACCACGCACACGAAGACGCTGCCCGCGGGGAAGGGCGGGGCATAGGCGGCGAGAAGATATGCGCCTGGCATCGGGTCGTGGGACGGCGCGTCGGCGAAGAGGTCGATGACCGGGGCGGCCGGTGCTGTTTGGGCGAGGACGGCCTTCATTTGCCCGGTATAGGGGCCAGCCATCCCAAAATCCGTGAACAGGATGATCATGGCGAGGGTGTCGACCGTTACATCGTGGGCCCAAGCAACGCTTCAGTCGTCGTAGCTGATGAGGGCGGTGAAGGGCACATCTAGCTTCTCGCGCCCTCCGAGGAAAGATAGCTCGATGATGCAAGCGGCCGCGACGACCTCGGCGCCGACGCCGCGGGCCAGCTCGATGGCCGCCGCCATGGTGCCGCCGGTGGCGAGCAGGTCGTCCATGATGACGACCCGGCTGCCCGGCTCGATGATGTCGTTCTGGACCTCGATCGTATCCGTCCCGTATTCGAGGTCATAGGTAAAGGGGACGGTGGCACCCGGCAGCTTCCCCTGCTTGCGGACCATGATGAAGCCGCAGCCGAGCTCGAGCGCGAGGGGTGCCGTCACCAGGAAGCCGCGCGATTCGATGCCGATCAGGAGGTCGGGGGCGTAGGGATTGACGGCAGCCTCGAGCTCCGCCACGCATTGGCGCCAGGCTTGCGGATGGGCCAGTAGGGTCGAGATGTCGTAGAACAGGATTCCCGGCTTCGGGAAGTCCGGCACGCCGCGGATGTGGTCCTTGAGGTTCATGGCATGGCTCGTCGGTTTTGTGAGCTATGAAGCGCGGCCAACATGTAACTGGCGACGGCCATGCCGCGCAATGTGTGATTCCCGCCGGCCCTGGTGGCCGAGCGCGTTGACGGCGGTGGCCCCGCGTGGGTATAGTTGGTGTTGGATTGGAATGCGATAAGTGTCCGGGCGGGGACAGCGAACCAAGGGGCGTAATGGCGCCCACCGGCCGGGCCAGTATCCAATCGAGGCTCTGGGGGAAGCTCGAAAGAGATCAGCGTGTTCGATCGGGCGATGTTTGTAGAAGCGAACGGCATGGGGCGGGGCGGACACGCGCCGTCCGGCCCCAGCGGCGGGAATACCCAAAAACAGGAGGAGCAAACGTGCTGAGGAAACTCGGGTCAACGACTTTGGCGCTGGCGGCCGCGGCGGTCGTCGGTGTCGGCGCCTTGGTGGGCGGCAGCGCGCTCGCCGGTCACAGTAGCGATCACACGCAACAGTTCGTCACCATCGGCACGGGTGGCGTGACGGGCGTCTATTACCCGACGGGCGGCGCCATCTGCCGGCTGGTGAACAAGGGCCGCAAGGAGCACGGCATCCGCTGCTCGGTCGAATCGACGGGCGGATCGGTCTACAACATCAACACCATCCGCGCGGGCGAGCTCGACATGGGCGTGGCCCAGTCGGACTGGCAGTATCATGCCTACAACGGGTCCAGCAAGTTCGAGGAAGCAGGTGCGTTCGAGGACCTGCGCGCGGTCTTCTCCGTGCATCCCGAGCCCTTCACCGTCGTCGCGCGGGCCGATGCGGGCGTCAGCAACTTCGACGACCTCAAGGGCAAGCGCGTGAACGTCGGCAATCCCGGCTCGGGCCAGCGCGGCACCATGGAAGTTCTCATGGACGCCAAGGGCTGGACCATGGACGACTTCGCCCTCGCGTCCGAGGTCAAGTCCTCCGAGCAGTCCAAGGACCTGTGCGACAACAAGATCGACGCCATGGTCTTCACCGTCGGCCACCCGAGCGGCTCGATCAAGGAGGCGACCACCTCCTGCGACGCGGTGATCGTCGCGGTCACCGGCCCCGAGGTCGACGCGTTGGTGGCGGACAACGACTTCTACCGCACGGCGACGATTCCGGGCGGCATGTACCGGGGCTCCGACGCGGACGTGCAGACGTTCGGCGTGGGCGCCACCTTCGTGACCTCGGCGGCGGTGTCCGATGAGGTCGTCTATGAGGTCGTGAAGGCCGTGTTCGAGAACTTCGACGACTTCAAGAAGCTCCATCCCGCCTTCGCCAACCTCAAGAAGGAGGAGATGGTGAGTGACGGGCTTTCCGCCCCCCTCCACCCGGGCGCGGAGAGGTATTACAGGGAAGCCGGCCTCATCGAGTAGCCGGTTCGGTGGGGCGGGGCCTTCGGCTCCGCCCCGCTTCGATTTTCAGCCCGTGCCGGATCGCATTCATGGAACTTAAGTGGGCGGCGCCGCCGATCGAGCAAGTCCCGACGGGGCCGCCATCCGATTGCGCGACGAGGTAATCGCGCGGGAGGAGCGTCATGAGGAGATGAAGAGGACGATTTCTCGCCGGGTGCCTATTGACGGGGCTTGTCCTGGGGGCCGCGCCGGCGAGCCGGGCCGCGGATATCCTGGTCGGCACCGACCAGGCTGACAGCATCTATTACCTCATGGGCCGGGCCCTGTGCTCGCTCGTCAACAGGGCGGCGAAAGAGAATGGGCAGACCTGCGAGGCGCTGCCCACCACGGGGGCCGTGTTCAACCTGACCAATCTTCACGGCGGCGCCATCGAGGCGGGCGTGGTGCCGTCCGACTTCCAATACCACGGGTTCAATCACAGCGGCCCCTTCAGCTTCGTCGACGTGGCCTACGACGATCTGCGGGCCCTCTTCTCCATGCAGGCCGAGCCTTTCACCCTGGTCGCCCGGCGCGATTCCGGTATTCGCGGCCTCGACGACCTCGAGGGCAGCCGCGTCAACATCGGCAACCCCGGATCGCGCCAGCGCGAGCTCATGGACATGGTGATGGCGGCCAAGGGCTGGACCACGGACGATTTCGAGCTCGCCAACGAGCTGCCGGCTGACCAGCAGTCGCTCGCCCTCTGTCACGGCCAGGTCGAGGCCGTCGTCTACATGGCGGCGCACCCCGACCCCGCCGTCGCCCAGGTGATCGAGCTGTGCGACGCGGCGATCATCGCGGTGGCTGGGCCCGACATCGATGCTCTCGTCGAGGCGAACCCGTTTCTCGCCTTCGCCGTCATCCCGGGCGGGCTCTATGCCGACAGCCCGGATCCGGTCGAGACCTTCGGCATCAGGATGAGCCTCGTCTCCTCGACAGGAGTCGATGCGGAGGTGGCCTACCTGCTGGTGAAGACGGTGTTCGAGAACCTGCCGCGGTTCCGCAGGATGCATCCGACGCTGGGTGGCCTCGACGAGGAAGAGATGATGGAAGAGGGCCTGACGGCGCCGCTGCACGAAGGCGCCGAGCGCTACTACAGGGAGAGGGGCCTGATGTGAGGTCCCACCGGTCATTGCCGTCCCGAGGGGGTGGCGAGCGAACGAGGGTCGAGTTGGGGGAGATGACATGAGCGAGGAGAGGCCGGCCCAAGCGCAAGCGCAGTCCGCCGAGGATATCGTCGCGGCGGCCGATACCGGCGCCCGCAACCCCGCCGGGGCGACAGGCAAGGCCTTGCTTCTGGTCGCGCTCGCTTGGTCGCTGTTCCAGCTCTGGTATGCCTCCCCGCTGCCGTTCATCCTCAAGTTCGGCATCCTCAACAGCACCGAGGCGCGCTCGATCCACCTCGCCTTCGCCGTCTTCCTCTCCTTCACCGCCTTCCCCGCCCTGATGGAGAGCGCCCGCGGCAAGTTCCACTTCTTCGGCTGGTTCTACGTGGTCGCGGCCGTGGCCAGCTCCGTCTACGCGATCAGCAAGTATTCGGGCGGCGATGAGAACATGGCCCTCATCTTCGCCATCGCGACGATCGTGCTGCTGTTCGCCGCCTCCTCGGCGCTCCGCGCCTCGCCCGTGGACCGTGTCCCG
>PVBE012082523.1_pt1 | contig 10470 bp, 10 predicted proteins | sample 1631181 | NCBI WGS metagenome assembly PVBE01 (sample SAMN08397723, study PRJNA350692) | Marine metagenome, whole genome shotgun sequencing project. | isolation source: water | place: Pacific Ocean | collected 2012-04 | reverse complement strand
GCCCCAGGGATTCAGCTTTCCCAGCGGCACGACCCTCCACATGCTCCTCTTCTACGGCTTTCTGATGTACCTGGCCAACCGCCTTATCCCGTCCAGGCCTCTGGTGCGAACAATATGGGCACTGGGCGGCCTGTACATACTGATGTCTGGGATATGGGTGATCTACGAAGGTCGACACTGGTTCATCGATGCGGTCGGCGGCTATCTCTTCGGCTCAGTCTACCTACTAGTGTTGGTCCTGTCCTTCCGATGGGCCGAGGGATGGATCAAGACGGAGGGAGCTCTCCGGCTGTCCGACAGGGCCCCCCGTTTTCTCGGTAAACCACTCGGGTACGCGCTGCGCCGGATCGCCTGACATATTCCGGACCCGGCCAGCTTCAGGCCCTGCTAGTAACACGGAACCGCCCCGCACTATGCAGCCTCGACGAACGTGGTATTCTCCGTACACACGCGTTAAGGCTCCGCGGTGACTTTCGTCGCGAGGCCTACTGTAAGGAAAAGTGATAAACAGATGTCCACCAGCGCCGACGTTGTCGTCCTGGGCGCAGGGGCCGCCGGATGCGCCACCGCCTATTTCCTGGCGCGTGAAGGCGTACGGGTCCGGGTCATCGAGAGGGAGTCCATCGGAAGCTGCGCCTCCGGGTACGCCCAGGGAATGCTGAACCCGTTGACCGGAAACGGCATACCGGGCCCCAACGAGCCTCTGGCGATAGCCGGCTTCAACATGCACAGAGAGCTGTGGCCGGTGTTGCAAGAGGAGGCCCAGGTCGATATCCAGGCCCGGATGGTGCCGCAGCTCGAACTCTGCTTCCGCGTTGACGAGATAGACGGTCTGCGGAAGGAGATGGAGCGCTGGGACCGGACGGAAGGTTTCTCCGCCAGATGGCTGGGACCGGACGAGGTGCATCGCCTGGAGCCGCGGATCGCCGAAGACGTAAAGGGGGCTGTGCTTCTGGAGAACGTGGGTATGCTGGACAGCTATCGCTATACCCTGGCGCTGGCCCAGGCCGCGGAGCGTCACGGCGCGGAGTTCGTCACCGGAGAGGTCGTTGGACTTCGCTCTTCCGGCGGACGGGCCACAGGTGTAGTGATGGGCCGTGGCGACATACCTTGCCAGGCGGTGGTGATTGCACTGGGACCCTGGTCGGGTCGGGCCTCCGACTGGTTGGGACTGGACATCCCAGTGGAACCGCTTAAGGGCCAGATGATATACTTGGAGGGACTGGACCCGCCTCTGGAACAGTATGTTCATGGCCCGGGCACCCTGGCACAGAAGGTGGATGGGAACGTCTGGATCGGGGCCACCGAGGAAAATGCGGGCTTCGACACCGGCACTACCGTCGAGGCACGCGACTCCCTGGTGCGGATGGCGCTGGAGATGGTGCCGAGTCTCGGCCGGCTAGGCTTTCTGAGGCAGACGGCCTGCCTGCGGCCCGTGACACCCGACTCCCGGCCTATTATCGGCCGGCCCCCCGGATGGGACGGTGTCTTCCTGGCCACCGGGGCCGAGAAGAAGGGTATACTTTTCAGTCCTGCCATGGGCCGCGCCGTGGCGGATCTTGTTCTGACCGGGGAGACCTCCCTGTCTCTGGAGGCGTACTCGCCGGATCGGTTTTCGTAGATGTAGACCGCCGGAATTCCTGGCGCCGGCCGGCCGCGAATCTGCGCTTCAAGGTGTAACGGGTTTGTAACGCAAGAGTGTTTTCCTGATAAATAATGGTAAGTGCGTAACGCGAATTGAGAAGAGGCCCACGAAATCAGCGGGATGGCCCCGGCAAGGCGTAAGGGTCGGCAGTGGACGAAATCCCTTCGCTCCCCAAAGGCCCTCTCCGTTGGCATTCGTGTCGTCTCCCAATCGAATGTAGGCCGAGACACAGTCTATGGACCAAGATTATGACGTCGCGGTGGTGGGCGGTGGAGTCGTCGGCTGCGCCATAGCGCGAGAGCTGACCCGGTACCGCCTCAGGGTGGTAGTACTGGATAGAGAGAGCGACGTTGCCAGGGGCACCAGTGGCAAGAACAGCGGGGTAGTCCACACCGGGTTCAACGTGCCAACCGGCAGTGTCAAGGCGCGACTCAACATCGCCGGTGCTCGGATGTTCGAGGACCTCTGCTCCGAGTTGGGCGTCCCCTTCGATCGGATCGGAAAGCTGGTAGTCGCTCCCACTCCCAACGAGGTCCCCGGCCTGGAGCGTCTCAAGGCCATCGGCGACGCCAACGGCGTCCCATCGCTGGAAATAGTGGACGCCGCCGCCATCAAGCGGATGGAGCCCAATATCGCGGGCTATGCCGCATTGCATGTCCCGACAGCGGCCATCATCTGTCCCTACAGCTTCACCATTGCCCTGGCCGAGGCCGCCGTAGCCAGCGGCGCCAAGATCATGCTGGAGACCGAGGTAAAGCGGATCTCCGGCGAAGAAGGCTCCTTCCGCATCATTACCAGTAACGGTACGGTCCGCAGCAAACTTGTGGTCAACTCCGCCGGGCTCTATTCGGATACCGTCGCCCGGCTGGCCGGCGTGCGAGGGTATAAGATTTACCCCAACCGGGGCGAATACCTCATCATCGACAAAGCCAAAGGGGACCTGATCTCCCGAATGATCTATCCGGTGCCTCCCAAGGGAGGGTCGGGGCTGGGCGTCCACCTGACACCCACCGTAGACGGCAACATCCTGGTCGGCCCCACCGCAACCTACGTCCGAAACAAACGGGCCGACGCCACCACGGCATCTGCGGCTCGGACGCTATTTCGAGAGGCCAAGGAACTACTGCCCGGTCTCGACGCCCGCGACGTGATCACAACCTACGCCGGTATCCGAGCCAAGACGGTAAGTTCGGCCGTGGGCGGCTTCGGCGACTTTATTATCGAGGAGTCTCCCCAGCTACCGGGTATGATGCACCTGATCGGAATCGAATCGCCTGGCCTGACGGCGGCCCCGGCCATCGCCGTGGACATCGCCCGGTGGGTCGGGACCCGCCTCCCCCTCAATTCCAATCCGAATTACGTCGGGCGTTGGGAGGCGCCAGTCCGCTTCCGCGAAATGGAAATGGAGGATCAGGCCCAGCTTGTGGAACAGGATGGAGACTACGGCAAGATACTGTGCCGGTGCGAGGTCGTCACACGCAAAGAAGTGCTCGACGCTCTTACAAACCCCCTGGGGGTACTCACGCTGGTCGGTATAAAACTGCGCTCCAGGGCCATGATGGGGCGGTGCCAGGGCGGCTTCTGCTCTCCTCGCATCGTGGATATGCTGGTCAAGGAGATGGGGACTCCCGTGTCGGAGGTCTCTCTCAGAGGAACGGGCTCCTGGATGTTCACCGGGACCGCAAAAGGGTCATCACAAAATGAGAACTGAAGATGTCGACGTAGCCGTGATCGGCGGAGGGCCGTCGGGGATGGCGGCCGCCGTCTCGGCCCGTAAAGCGGGGGCCGAGCGCGTGCTGCTCATAGAACGGGGCGAGAGACTGGGCGGGATCCTCAACCAGTGCATACATGATGGGTTCGGCACCAAGCTTTTGGGCAAGGCATACACCGGCCCGGAGTACGCCCAGCTATTTATCGACCAGGTCGATGAGACCGCCGTTACCAGCGCCATGAACACCATGGTGCTCGACCTCTCATCCGAACGGGAGCTGGTGGTCTGCTCTGAAGAGGGGATGCGTCGCATCCGGGCTGGATCGGTGGTGCTCTGCATGGGCTGCCGTGAACGTTCGCGGGGCGCGATACGGATTCCCGGGACCCGGCCGGCCGGCGTCTATACAGCGGGCGTGGTCCAGGAGTACATGAACCTGCGCGACATCATGGTGGGCCGCAAGGTGGTTGTGCTGGGCTCAGGCGACGTGGGCCTCATCATGGCCCGACGCCTCACCCTGGAGGGCGCCAAGGTACCCTGCGTGGCCGAGCTTTTGCCCTATCCCAGCGGGCTGGCACGCAACGTGGTGCAGTGCCTCGACGACTTCGGGATACCCCTGCTGCTCAGCACGACCGTTGTCGAGATCCACGGCATCGAGCGACTCACCGGCGTAACGCTGGCCAACGTCGGACCCAAGGGCGGTATGGTACCGGGGAGCAAGCGATTTGTTGCCTGTGATACGCTTATGCTGTCGGTGGGGCTGATACCGGAAAACGAGCTATCGAAAAAGGCCGGCTTGGTAATAAGCCCGGTCACCGGAGGACCGGTCGTCGACGACCGGTTGCAGACATCGATCCCGGGGATATTTTGCGCCGGCAACGCGCTCCAGGTCCACGACTTGGTGGACTATGTGTCGATGGAGGCCGACAAGGCCGGTCTCTCGGCCACCGAATTCGCCGACAAGGGCCGGCTGTCGCCCTCCAAAATCAACGTACACCCTGGTTCGGGGGTCCGGTACGTAGTCCCGCAAGAGATCTCGGGCGAGGAGACGGTGGATTTCTCCATGCGAGTGCTAAAGCCGGACTCAGACCGGTACATTGTCATTCGCAGCAACGGGCAGATCATCAGAAAGATGAAGCAAACGGTGCTGGAGCCCTCTTCCATGATAAGGGTCCGGGTGAGGGCAGACCGGTTCAATAATGTCCAGGGTGACCTGACAGTGGAGGTTGGAGCGTGAAAGGCGAATACGTCTGCGTCGTGTGTCCCACGAGCTGCACAGTCCATGCCGAATGGAACGAAAAAGAGTTGCTCAACATCGACCGTGCACAGTGCAAGCTGGCTTGGGCCTATATCGAAGGGGAGATCTTCGATCCCAGGAGGATGGTATCAACCACTGTCTCGGTTCGAGGAGGAGACCTTCCAATGGTCAGTATAAAGACGGACAAACCGCTGCCCAAGGACAAGATGATGGAGCTGATGTCCCTGGTGAACCATCTGGAGACGAGCGCCCCCATCCGCATCGGGGACGTCATCGCGGCGGACGTCCTGGATACCGGCATTAACCTTGTGGCCACGAGAAACGTCGCAGAGCGAGCTGCCGGCTAGCAGTTTTCTATTTCGGAACGAGGCCGTCCCATGCAAAAAGACAAAGACCAGACCAATGGCATCCTACAGCTTATGGGAAATACGGACAACGGCGTGTACGCGGTCGATGGAGAACGCCGGCTCGTCCTGTGGAATCAGGCCGCCGAGGAGATTCTGGGGTATCCCGCCTCCGAAGTCCTGGGCAAGCTGTGTTATGAGGTCCTCGCTGGTACGGACGCCATGGGAAACATCGTGTGTCACGGCCGGTGTGAGGACATTGAGCTAGCCAAGAACCAGGGCCTTGTCCCCGGCTACGACGTCAGGATCAAGGCAAAGGACGGGCGCGATGTGTGGATCAACGTCACCAACATACCGGTCCCGTCTGACCTGAACGGACAATTCGCACTGGTGCATATATTCCGTAACGTCAACGCGGCCAAAGACATGGAACAGTTCGGCAACAAACTGGAAGTGCTCTTACAAGAGTTCGCAGATTTTCGGTCGGACCGGCAGGTATCCGGTCGTGTAACCACTGAGGCGTTGGCGAAGCTGACGTCTCGTGAACGGGAGGTCCTGGCCCTGCTGGCAAGAGGGGCCAGCGCCAAGGCTATCGCCGCAAACCTGTCGATAAGCATCTCGACGGCACGCAAGCACATTCAAAACATCCTGAACAAGCTGGGCGTCCACAGTACCCTCGAGGCCGCCATTGCGGCCGGGCCCTACCTGTCGCGATAATAATCGCGTCCGCGTCCTACTCAAGACTTCCTGTGTCAGCGAAGGTGCGCGGCGAAGGTAATAATATAGAGTACTAAAAATACTCCAGCTACATTATTTATCTTTGGCATGAACCGCCGTAGACTGAAAGTAGCAAACGAAGCAAATAGCGCAACCGAGCTATACGCCCCCAGTGGAAGGGGTGATCTGTTGGAGGAGCGGTTCGTTCGCCGGATAGACGCGGCCAGGATGCTCGGCGTGTCGGCCAGTACCCTGACCCGCTGGGCCAAGAAGGGCCTGGTGCCCGCCATAACGACCATCGGGGGGCACCACCGCTACCTACTTTCGGATATTCAGTCGCTACGGGCCCGGATGACGGTCGACGGCGACCCGGACAGCCTTCCGCGAGAGTCGAGCACAGAAGACCTCCAGGACCCCGAATATTCGACAACGACCGTAGCTGTTGACGTCGATACGTCCCGGTTCTCGGCCGGAGCGGGCACGGACCTCGTAGAGGTCCGGTGGCACGGACGCGGGGGCCAGGGTGCCGTGACCGCGGCCGAGTTGCTGGCCGAGTCGGCCCTGGAAGAGGGCAAGTATTTCCAGGCGTTTCCCGAGTTCGGCGCCGAGCGGACCGGCGCGCCTATCAGGGCCTACACGCGCCTCGGCAGCTCACCCATAAATCTCCACTGCCCGATTCTTCAACCAGACATCGTAGTCGTCCTGGACCCAACCCTGCTGACGTCCGTAGACGTGTTCGAGGGCCTGGACGATGGCATCGCCCTGGTCAACACGCCCCTTGCACCGGCCCGCATTGCGCCCGACACCGCCGGTCGGAAGTGGCGAGTATGTACGGTCGATGCCACCGGCATCGTTCTGGAGACCCTGGGCCGAAACATTCCCAACACGGCCATGATCGGGGCCCTGTTGAAAGTCTCCCCCGTTGTCGACAAAGGGACCTGCCGGTGGGTGATGGTGGAACGGCTCAGCGCCAGGTTCTCCTCCCGAGTCGTGCAGGCCAACGTCGATGCCTTTGAGCGTGCCTATGCCGACGTGCGGGTTGAGATTTAAGGAATTAGCCCAGGGGGAGTCCAGCGAGGGACTCCCCTCTGGCAAGGGATTGGGGGGATGTGCCCCCAGGGAAAAACCCATGAGGGCGGGCGGGTGGGTGTAAACCACCTCCCTTTTTGAGATAGTCTCTAAGCCGATAGGTGCAGAATGTGAGCGAACACACAAGAGGAAAATCCGGGGTCCTGATCCGACGAGACATGCTCCAGGGCGGTGCAATCCAGAGCCAGGGCAACTCCGTCGAGCGGGAAACCGGCGGATGGCGGGTCCAGAGGCCCGTGGTGGACATGGAAAAGTGTACGCACTGCATGATCTGCTGGGTCTTCTGTCCCGATGGGTCGATACTTGTCGATGAGATGCGGTTCACCGGCTTCGACCTGGTCCACTGCAAGGGCTGCGGCATATGTGCTGTCGAGTGTCCGGCCAAGTGTATCGATATGGAGGGAGAGGCGGCCCTGTTGGAGGAAGGAGCGATCACAAGTTGACCGTTGCAGGTAGGGCCCCGATTCGCGAGAGCAGTGAGCCGAAGACCTCCGTCGGTCTCAGCGGAGGCCTGGCTGTGGCCGAGGCCATGCGCCAGACACGACCAGACGTGGTGGCTTGCTACCCCATCACGCCGTCCACGATTATCGTGGAGAAGTTCGACGAAATGGTGGCCGACGGAAAGGTTGCTACCGAGTTCGTGGCGGTCGAGAGCGAGCACTCGGCCATGAGCGCCTGCGTGGGAGCCGCCGCCGCCGGAGCCAGGGCACAGACCGTCAGCTCCAGTCAGGGGTTGGCCTACATGTGGGAGGTGCTCTACTCGGCGGCGGGACTGCGGCTCCCCATCGTCATCCACTGCGCCAACCGGACACTCTCTTCCCCTATAAACATCCATTGCGATCACTCCGACACGATGGGGGCCAGGGACAGTGGGTGCCTCCAGCTTTTCGCTGAGAACGCCCAGGAGGCCTACGACAACGCCTTGATGGCGGTCCGCATCGCCGAGCATCCCGACGTCCTACTGCCGGTCATGCACACTCAGGACGGGTACACCGTGACCCACAGCGTCGAGCGGGTGGACCTGGTGCCGGATGCCGCTGTGACGGAATTCCTGGGCGCCTACGAGCCCAAGGTCTCGCTGCTGAACCTGGAGAACCCGGTGAGCATGGGGCCGGTTATCTCCCCGCATTACGGACCCGACGTGAAACTCCCCGCGGTGGAGGCGATGCTTCACGCTCGGGACGTTATCGCCAGCGTCGGCCGGGAGTTCGGTGAGTTGAGCGGCCGCCATCGTGGACTGACCGAGCCATACCGCCTGGACGACGCGGATGTGGCCATGGTGCTGCTTGGTTCCACCGCAGGAACGGCCCGAGTGGTCGTCGATGGACTCAGAGAAGAGGGGATCAAGGCGGGGTTGCTGAAGGTACGGTCCTTCCGGCCCTTCCCCGACGAAGAGATTGCCGGCGCCCTCGAAGGCAAGTCCGCGGTGGCCGTGATGGACCGGTCGCTCTCGGCCGGCGCCGGCGCCAATCCCCTGTTCGAGGACGTGTGTGTCTCCATGTACTCCCACGCAGTCAATGTCCCACTGGTCAACTATGTTTACGGCCTTGGGGGACGGGATACCTTTCCCGGGCAGCTGGCGGGGGTCTTCCAGGAGCTGCTGAAAATAGGCCGGACCGGCAGACGGATACCGATGGTCCGCTACCTGTAGCCGCGAAAGTTAGATGGCAGAGGTGTGAATTGGAGCTAAATCTCAGGGAACTCAGCGGACAGCCCGACATGCTGGCGCCGGGCCATAGCCTCTGCCCCGGATGCGTCGAGTCGGTGGTGGTGCGGCAGATACTCCACGTCGCCGGTCCCAACACTGTGGTGGTCTCGGCCACTGGATGTCTCTCGGTCTCGACCAGCCCCTATCCATTCACCGCGTGGAGAGTCCCGTGGATTCACAACCTGTTCGCCAACGCCGGCGCCACCGTCGCCGGCATCGAGGCCGCCTACAAGAGCCTGGTCAGGTCCGGGAGGATTGACGGTGACAAAAAGGTCAATTTCCTGGTTTTCGGCGGGGACGGCGGGACCTATGACATCGGACTCCAATCCTTGAGCGGTGCCCTGGAGAGAGGGCACCGCTTTCTTTATGTTTGCCTGAACAACGAGGCCTACATGAACACCGGCATCCAACGCTCCAGCGCCACTCTGCCGGGGACCTGGACCACAACCTCCCACGTGGGCTCCGTTCTGCCTGGAAAGGTCGAGCCGCGCAAAGATCTCACCGCCATAGTTGCGGCCCACGGGACGCCGTTCGTTGCCCAGGCCTCACCCCACTTGTGGAAAGACGTCATGAGGAAGGTCGAGACGGCCCTGGACAAGGATGGGCCCTCTTTTATCAACCTCCTGGCGCCCTGCCCGCGTGGGTGGCGGACGGGGCCGGAACTCGGAATACAGCTCGGACGGATTGCGGTCGAGACCTGCATTTGGCCCATCTATGAGATCAACGACGGGGTCTGGAAGTTGAACGTCAGGCCGCGCGAAAAGAAGCCCGTCTCCGAGTGGCTCGAGATTCAGGGACGTTTCGCCCACCTGCTTAAGCCCGAGCGCCGGTCGGAGGTGGATCGGATTCAGAACATGGTAGACCGCGCCTGGGATGAGCTGCTGGCGCGGTGCAACGTTGCCGAGCCACCCGCGGAAAGAAAGACTGCCCCGGACCGGGGGCCGAAGCCCGTGGCCGTGTGAAGCCCTTGAGGCCAACGGGGGAGGTTCCTATGGAAGATACAACGACTGGCGTCGGCGCCCAACAGGAGCTGCGGAGCCAAATAGAGTCGCTTCTGGTCAACGATGGACTTCAGTGCAGCCAGTGTGTCATCGCCGTCCTCGGAGAGCAGCTGGGCCCCGGCGCCAGAGCACTGGAGGGCGCGGCTCTCCCTCTGGGGCGGGGAATGGCGGGGACCGGCGGACTCTGCGGTGCGCTCACCGGAGGCCTGCTGGCCCTGGGCGCAGCCTTTGAGTCCGATAGGCCGGTGCCTCCAGGGACCCAACCTGCGCCGCTGACCTTCTTGACCGAACGGCTTCCCAACAACGACTGGCTGGACGCCCAGTCCGCGGTGGGCGTCCAGCCGCCAGTCTTCTCGCTGTGCAGGGACCTGATGGCGGAATTCTCGGGCGCATATGAGACCGAGGATGGGTCCGTAAGCTGCGCCGAACTGTCCGGCGTTGACTGGAGCGCACCGACTCGGGAGCAACTGGCTCGCTACTACGCGCCGGGCGGAGAGTTGTCCCGGTGCGTCGAGATGATAGGATCGGTGGCCTCACGGGTGCGCGAGCTAATGGAGAGGACGCCGGCCGGAACTACGTAGCTCTGTTGACCGCGCCGTCCCCGGTCACTCCTCGTCCGGGATGGTGGTGGAGACCATAAGCCCCCGTGGAGGCAGCTTCTCAAGCAGTTCGTCCAGCTCGCTCGCCGTCAGGCGGCCCTGGATGAACAGTGGCTTCACCTCCAGGACTCTGGCGAAGACCGGGATCAGGTCGTGAACGGTATACGGCGTCGATCCGGTGTCCAGCGATACCTGGACGGCCGTCGGATACTTGTCCTTCAGGAACACATCTATGGTGTGAAGGTATCCCGAATGCAGGTGTACCGCCGAGTAGTCGAACTGCTGGCAGATCTGTACGTCGTAGGGAAAGAAGACCTCTTCGTACATCTTGGCGGAGACAGAGGAGGTGACATCGCACTGAGTCCGGACGAAGGTCCCCGGCGCCCACACCCCGAAGGGGG
>PVBE011073583.1_pt1 | contig 10470 bp, 4 predicted proteins | sample 1631181 | NCBI WGS metagenome assembly PVBE01 (sample SAMN08397723, study PRJNA350692) | Marine metagenome, whole genome shotgun sequencing project. | isolation source: water | place: Pacific Ocean | collected 2012-04 | reverse complement strand
TCCAGCCATGTCCTCCAGACTCGGTTATACCTCGCCTTACGGACATGGCTGAAGGCAACGAATCCATGAGACTGTGAGTGGTACCGTTAATGGGGGGAGGTCAAACATGGCCCGCATCCTGCGGCTTCCACCGGAGAGGCGCGCGCCGATCTCAGGTGGGGCGCGCTGATACGAATGCCCGCATGGCAATGGGGGGTGTGCCTGTCTCTCCGAAAAAGTCCATCCACGCTGGAATCTCGGGCTTTGCGGGATGCCTGTGGGGTCCATTCGCCGGGCGATGCCGACTGCCACGTTCCCGGTGCGAGCCGGGCCCGCGAGCGATTCGGATCACTAGCGTCTGAGCTAGCTCCCCCCCCCTGCCGTGGGCTGGCAGAGAGAAAGTGCGCGAGACCCGTTACCGCTGTTACCGAGCACGTGAGGTCGGCGCTCCACAGCGGGCAGGTTGCTGAGTCTGCGGAGGATGGTGTCGGTACGAGTGACACCGCCAGATCTCTGGCGTGGATCGGCTTTCTTGGACGGACAGGGGGCGACCTCGCTCGGCGACGACGCCATCCAACCCGACGAAGTGCAGGTCAAGGAGTTCCTGCGAGGATTGCTCAAGTCGTACTCCCGTAAGGCGGCGTAGGGCACAGCCGCACGCGACAGCCCGCGACTGAGTGTCCCACGAGCAACCTGCGTCTGCGGCTCGTTGCATCTGGAGCTGTGTTGGCAACCCGAGACCACTCTCAGCGTGTTCTCTCGCCGGTCGACTGACGGCTGACGGGGCGCGACTATGGGGCTCTACATCGCGGATGAGCTTCTGGACCGTACGGGCTCTGCGCCGAGTATGTTACTCGTGCGGATAACCCCGAGTGGCGGAAGTTCAAGTACTTCGCCACCCGCCACGGCGTCGGGCTAAACAGCTTCGTCAACATTGGCCGGTACGATCCTGACAAGCCAGGTTCGTCCGATTCGAGGGGGGCGAAGCATCCTTCGACCGCGCCGATGATCTCGCCTTTCCCGGCGATGGTTCTTGATGCGCAAGCAGAGGATCACCACGAGAACCGGACGGCGATCTGGGATCGAGGGACGCGACGGTAGCGTCGCGGCCACGCGAATAGTAGGTATCCCGCTGGAGATGCTCGGGAAGAACGAGACCAAGGACGTGTACTCCTGGCCGTTCGGCCGCCGGACTCAGCAGCTCTGGTGATGACACGATCACTGTCTCATCTCCGTCCGCAGCGTGAACGGGGCCTCGGCTTCTGTCCCAGTGGCCACGTCGCGGACAGTCACGCGATAGGTCCCGGGCGGATCATTGAGAGCCGTCGGCACTCGGACGGTGGTCCGCCCATCTCGCGCAACCACGTTCCGCGACAGCCATGGCATCGTCTCCTCGTCCGGGCCAACGACCTCAACACGCAGAACCCGCCGCGACGGACCCGCCGCGCCGTGAATGGATGCTCTCAGAGCGAGTGCCTGGCCGCGCAGGGCGCGTCGAGGCATGTCGACGTGGATGCCGGCAGTCTCATGCGGCAGGAGCGCCCACATCCGCGCATCGCCGGGCATCATCTCGACGGCCGTCCGATCGGCGTACCCCAGGTACTCGCCGACACGGCAGTCGTACAGATGGCCGGCCTCATGGAATCGCACTTCGACTTCCTCGGCTTCCCAGGACGCTTCAGGGTGTCTGACGGCCAGCACGTAGAGATCGCCTCCCGAGCGGAACACCGACGTGAGGACGCGGTCAGGCACGTCGCCGCCGGCGCTCAGCACGACCGGCCGGTCCGTGCCCGCGTTGGAGAGCAGGCCAAGCACGCGGTCCCTCACGCCGCGGCCCATCGGCCCGCGCATGTCGCCGTAGCTGTCGAGGGTGCAGTTGAACAGGAACGCTCGTCCGCGGCCGACGGAGCGACCGATGAAGACAGGCCCGCCATCGGGGTGTGCGACGGAGGTGCCGTCACGTGACTCCACGCTGTGGTCGAGGGCTGTCATCGGAAGGAAGCCATCCACTCCCCCAATGGCCGGTTTCAGATCGGGCGGGCTGGACCGATGAAGGCCAAACAGGTCATCGAGGCGACCCCGGGGGGGAACGGCGCCACTCTCCGTGAACGCGCCGGGGGCCACGTCGGCGACTACCAAGCCCCCTCGCCGGCAGAAGCGCTCGACAGCGGATGTCGCCTTCTCGCTGAGCGCGCAGGCCACGGGTAGCCAGAGAGCGCGGTAGGGCTTCCCCGCAAGCGCGCCGTTCGCCAGGTCATCAGCGGCGATCAGCTCGAACGGGACACAGAGGTCCTCGAGGATGTCAGCGGCCGCGTTCAGGGCCTCGGTGTGGCCCGGGAGCTTGTGGAAGGAGGCGGCGTGGATCGAGGCGGGAGAGTAGACGACCCCTACCTGGGCGGGATAGGGCTCAGACGTCAGGATGAGCTTTCCGACGCCCCGTTTGATCTCGGTGATCTCCCTCACCGATTCTGACCAGCAGGCGAACGGGCGGAAGTCGGGCTGGAAGCCGACCTCGCCCGACCCTCCGGCACTTGCGTATGGGCTGTAGAACCACGCGCCGGTCATCCGGTGAGCAAGACTGTACCACGGGAGCCAACGAACGCCTTGGGCATGTTCGCGCCCGGCGGGTCCGTAGACATACCCACCGTACCAGAGACCGCTAATGGACTTCGGCTGAGCGAATGAGCGCATCGCAAGGTGCTGGTCTCGCTGCCAGTATGTATTCCACACATCCATGGTCCGTGACAGCCGCCACCAGTCGTAGCCCGTGTAGCTCCCGGAGCTTAACGCGCCGTCGAAGCCCACGCGCGAGTCCGGGGCTACCTGCCGGATCGCCGCGCTCCCCAGCTCGATGACGTCAGCGAACCGCTCCTCCATGTGCAGGCGATGGTCCACCCATGCCGCGGGACGGCCCTGCTCGCGCGCGTCGCGACGCCTGAGTTTCAACGCAGAGGTGAGGCCCAAGTCGCCCGCGCCCCAGGCCTCCTGGAGCCGGGCGTCCGTGTGGTGTCTTGCCTGAAGGAAGCGGCCGAAGTCGGCTCGGCAGTGCTCGGAAAAGCAGACATCTCTATTCGCATCCACGAAGCACTCGTCGCCAAGGGTGTAGCCGACGGGCGCGTAGTCGCGACAGATCAGGGCCCGTTCCCGGACAGCGGCATTCAGCGAGGTGCGGTAGGCCGGATCCGACAGGCATGGGTCGCGGGAGAGGGTCTGCCCGTCGATCTTCTCCGGCCAGATGCGGGAGATATAGGGCAGGGCGCGCACGTCTGCTGCGGCCAGGAAGTTCAACATGCGCGCCAGGCCGGCGCGAGATTCATCGGTGAGTGGCTTGGGCTGCCACGGCCCCGCACCCATGTCTACGGCATCGGCCCCGTACTCGGCCGCCATGATCTTCAGCAGACGGAAGCCAATGTAGTCGCTCCCCGTCCCGTTCCACAGAACGAGAGAGAAGTCTTCGGGGTCGTGCGGGTGACGGATGAGGAGCGGGACCGACCGCCTGGCCAAGAGTCTCTCGCTCCAAACCTCCACCGACACCGTGTTGAGCACGGTGAGCGACCCCCGCGCCCGGAGGCGACATTCGACGGCCTTCGCGGTTGGCCGGATTCGCCTGCGGGCCCATTCCCGGCCATGGTTGTCGAAGGCTCGCACGAGTACAGTCGCGTCGCCCGCCAGCCCTCCCTCAATGTCCGCAGACACGGTGACCATCTCGCCCGGCGCCACGGACGGCGTGCTCACCCGAGGCCCCGATAGGTCCACGCCGGTGTCGATGTTGGTGGCGACGGCAGCGAAGGCAGTGTCGGTCCCGTCCTGTCTTACGAACAGATCCACGAAGCACGGTCCTGATGGCCAACGGGACTGGAACGGCAAGTCGATGCGGTTGAGGCCGGCGGCCAGGTCGACATCCTGGGTGAGTGCGACGTCAACGTAACCCCCAGATGCCGCTCGCACTTGGACCGTGAAGGCTGCGGTCGTGTTGCGGGGGCACTCGATCTGCGCCTCGAGCGATCCCCGTCCCCCTTGGATCGGGGGACAGCGGATGGTCGTAATTCGGGCTTCCGTCGGGGCGGGGGCGGCCTCAAGCACGGCCCGTATCAGCAGCGCCTGGTAATACTCGTAGTGCGTCCACGACCCATCGGCGGCGGCGTAGGTCGCCGGCGTCAGGTAATGATGCCCGGCGAGCGCGTCCTCACCGTAGTCGAGAACCACCACGCGGCCCTTGCCGACCTGTCCCGCACGCGCGATTGCCTCCGCCGCCTGGGTGTCTGACGCATGCTCCTCGAAGGCCGGCAGCGACGTCAGCGGCAGCGCAGCGGCGATCTCTGGAGCGGGGACGACGGCGTCCCGGATCTCTGGCGGCAACTCGTCTCCAGGGCCCAAGACCCACACCAGCCCGCAGCCGGCTCTGACCTCTACGAGCAGCTTCTCGCGCACGTTGCTGGGCAAGGAGACCCATTTCTGCTTGCCGACAACGATCACGTCATACTCACCCTCGGCCTTCGCCTCGGCCAGTCGCCTGGCTTCCTCAATCTGCAGCATGCCCCACTGGTTGCTCCCGTGTCCCAGCAGGCCGCGGTTGAGGGTCATCAACGGCGTGACCTCGACGTCGCACCGTTGGGCCAGCTCAACCGACTCTCGCTGACTCCACGCGGGCGCGATGACCAGCGCCTTCAGGGGACCGCTCGCGAGCTGCGTCGCCCATGCCGTGGATGTGGTCACCACCTCGGTCGAGACGGTGTCCCAGTTGAATTGCTCCTCGCGCGGCAGCGATGGAGGCTGGGTGTAGTCGGCGGTAACGGCGCCGGTCGGGGGCCGCCAGCCGGCGTCGATGGGCACCACTTCGATATCGTCGAACCAGACGGTACCGGTCGATTCATGAAGGTAGGGAATGACCGTGATCCTCTCGTGCTTGCCCGAATTGAACGGAACGGTCACCTGGCGCCACTCGAAGGTGCCCTCGCGGTCCTCCTCATTCACGAACCCTCCAATGCCCATGCCTCGAATGTCGCCGATGAACAGGTTGATGCCGATGCCGGCGCGCACCACGTCCTCCGCCCTCACGTAGCACCGAGCGAGGTAGTTGCCGTATCGCTGCACGTCGAGTGCCTGCACGACATTGGAGTAGCTGCTGCTCCTCTCCTGACGGATCCGGAGCGAGGCAGCACCGCTGTGGAACACTTCGCGGTCGATGGAGATAGCGTCCGGACCAGCCGACTCGATCCTCGGGTACCAGCCGGTCCGATCGTCCTCGAACCCGGCGTTCACCAGCGGCAGCCTTTCCTGAGCCCCGACAGCGAGCGCCGGCAGGCTTGAGAGCAGCAGGCAGACACATGGACTGATCCAGAGGCCCATGGCGAAGACCCCTCCTCGCGGGTGCGCATTGGTGGTATCAGGTACGCTTCCGGACCCAGAAGCGGTTGACCTTGCTGACCGGCTCCGTGGTGACAACGAAGCAGCGGACTCCGTCGGCGCCGGGCGCCGTGACCCAAAGCCTAGAGCGCGCGGGAGGGTGGGGGAGTCTAGCCCTACCTCGCCGCGTGCAGTCGTCCACAGCACGGGATGGTCTTCACTCCTTGCTTGCCGTTCCGAGAAGACTGGTCCAACCTGGAGGCGTGGACCTACGGCGAGGTCGCGGTCGCTCGTCACGCCCAGTGTCAGCCACTGCGTCCCCGATATGAGAGCAGCCTTGAGGCCGTTCGGATTGCCACCACTCGAGCTGCCTCCCCCCATCGCCGTCGGTTGGTGGAGAGAGGTTGCGCGGAACCCGTTGCCGCTGTTGCCGGGCATCTTGGGCGACGCTGTGATTGGCCCTGGTCAGTGGGAAGAAGCCCCTGAGTTCCGGGCCGCAGCGCCACCGCAGACCAGTAATGGGAACCACGGGACCGCCCTCGCGGCCTATCGATTGTTGACCGCGCCGCTATTCCCTGAGAGCAGGATTACGAGTCCCCCGAGGCGAACACAAGTACTTCGTGGCATCGACTGAACCCTCAAACCCCGGCGTCGATTCGTCGCCGTTAACTGCCGACTCCATCACCACGCGCGGGCTGATCGTGGGGGCCGTCTCCGCCGCCCTGTTGGGCCTCGGATGCTCCTACGCAACTCTGGTCCTCCGCGGTTCATACATGGCCCTGGACTTCACAACCCCCGGCGCTCTGGTCATGTTGCTCCTCCTCGTGGCGATCAGTAGCGGCCTGCTGCGGCGGGTCGCGCCGAGGCTGGCGCTGACACCCGCGGAATTGGCCACCGCACACATCATGCTCGTCGTCGCCTCCGCGATCCCTACGATGGGTCTCAGCGCCCAGATCATCCCTCTCATCGCCGCTCCGTTCTACCTCGCCAACTCGGTCAACAGGTGGGGGGATACGCTGATTCCCCACCTCCCGGAGTGGGCGTGTCCCAAGGACTCCTCGGCCATCATCGGCCTCTTCGAGGGCTCGGCGCGGGCGACGGTGCCGTGGTCTGACTGGTTGCCACCCCTATTGGCGTGGCTACCGATGATCGCGGCTCTGTACCTCGCGATGATCTGCATCATGGTCATCATTCGGAAGCAATGGGCCGACAACGAGCGCCTGCCGTTCCCCGTCATCCAGCTCCCGCTCGACATGATTACCGGCCACGACAGCACGACGCAACGCCCGTTCTTTGGCCAGGGGAGGCTCTGGCTTGGTTTCGCTGTGGCCTTCATCTATGCCTCAATGATGGGCGTGCGGGCGCACTACCCCCAGATGCCTCTCGTGCGGGACTGGTGGTGGTTCCTGATGTTCCGGCGGCGCATGTGGATGTACGTCCACATTAGCTGGCCGATGCTCGGGTTCTTCTATCTCGTCCCTCTCGACACGTCCTTCTCGCTATGGACGCTCAACCTGGTGGCCTTCTGCATCAGGGGCGTGATGGCCGTCCTGGGGATAGAGCTGCGGGAGACGCTCATCTTCGGGACGGGGTCGGGACTGTTCGCTCACCTCGGCTTCGGCGCGATGATCGCTTTGGTCGTGGCCGGCCTCCGGGTAGGACGCTTCCATCTCTCTGACGTGTGGAGGAAGGCCGTTGGGCGCGCTCCCGAGGTCGACGATTCGGACGAGATTCTCTCCTACCGAGCCGCGACCATCGGCCTGATCGCGTGTCTTGTCGTGATGGGCGTGTGGCTCGCCATCGCGGGAATGCCGTGGACGCTCACGCTGCCTTTCCTGCTCATCATGTTCGCGATCTTCTTTGGCCTGACTCGAATTGTCACCGAAAGCGGGATGGCCGAGGCCGTGGCGTCGACCATCGCCCCCGGCATGAGCACCTGCATCTTCGGCACGCGTCCATGGGGCGACCGCGGCCTGGCCGCGCTGGGACTGACGCACGTCTTCTGCTCGGACATCCGCACCTTCGTCATGGCCTCCACCGCCCACAGCCTCAAACTCGCCTCCTCGGTTGGTATCGGCGGCCCGAAGTTGCTGGGGGCCATGCTCCTGGCGGTCGTCCTGTCGGCCGGGACGTCGATCTGGCTCACGCTGCGCTTCGCGTACGTCGAGGGGGGGACCACGCTGCACTCCTGGTTCTTCCAGCACGGACCGAACGCCATCTACTCGTGGACGAATGACAAGATCGTCAACCCCACCCCGCCTCATCTGGCGGGCATCGCCGCCACGTCGGTCGGCGCTCTCATCTACTTCGCCTTCACCTTCCTCCGGCAGCGCTTCATGTGGTGGCCGCTCCACCCCATTGCCTTGGCGGTCGCTCCGATCTGGATAATGGAGCACCTCTGGTTCACGTGTCTCTGCGCCTGGCTGGCAAAGCTGCTGGCCCTACGCTACGGAGGAATGAAAGGCTACGCCCGCACGCGCAGCATCTTTCTCGGCTTCATCCTCGGGCAGTTCGCCGCCAACGCCTTCTGGCTCTTCGTCGATCAACTGGCTGGCGTGCGAGGCAACCGGTTCTTCCACATCTGACCGCGCGGTGCTGTCGACGTGGGAAGGACGCGACTTCGGGGAAGGGCCCTTCCGGACCGGATGAGATTACTCGCAGGCACAGGGGTCCAGACTGACCCTCTGTGGAGAATGAATGGGAGTAGTTATGAAACGTATAGCCATCTTTACGATGACCATGGCAGCGGTGCTTTCGCCGTGCTGTGGACAGGACGACAGCATGGCGCCAGATCCCGCGCTGGACTTCCCGGTCACCGATGCTCCGCGAGAGCTGACTCCGCTCATGGCGCGGGAGTTGCGCGGGTGCTTCGATTTCTTCTGGAATGAATGGGTCTCGGATCCGGAGAGCCCTGTCTACGGGATGTTCTGCGGAGATCACGTCGGTTTGACCACGTACCCTCTGGTCTGCCCCGCCGAGCAAGGGTTCTACTTCACGGCGATTGTCGTGGGCGTGGAACGTGGTTGGATCGCCAGAGATGAAGGCGCAGAGCGCGTGTTGGCGGCCCTGAAGAGCTTCAATAAGGTGGAATGCATCAACGGCTTCTACTACCACTTCCTCGACACCAAGACCGGCCTTCGCGCATGGAACGAGAACAAGGGCGTGGCACTTTCCAACGACTGCACTGCCACCATGCTGTCGGGCGCTATTGTGGCAAGTGAATACTTCGGCGGGGAAATCAAGGAACTCACGGACGAACTCTATGCAAGAGTGGACTGGAAATGGTTCACGAACCCCGAGACCGATTTCCCGTACTTGGCCTGCTACACCGACGGAGCTCCGACGGAGAAACTCGCCAAGCTCACGAATGAGGAGGGCTTCTTCCTCAACTGGGGGTTCTTCGGGCATCACTTCAATATGTTCATTCTAGCCGCCGGCGCTCCTAATCCGGAATTCGCCGTCGGCCCTAAAGGCTACTACGCGATTGAGGCGGAGAAAGGCGCTTACAAAGGCGAGGAGTTCATCCACTGCCGAATTGGCTGCGCTTTCTGCTATATCTGGACGCACTGCTTCATCGACTTCAGGAATCTCGAGGACAGACTGGGACGCAACTGGTTTGAGAATTCGCGACACGCGGCTATCGCGGCAAGGCAATACGCTATCGACAAGGGCGACGAGATAAAGGGCTTGGGGCCCAACTCGTGGGGACTGTCGGCAAGCATAGCTCCGCCCAAGGAGGGCAATCTCCTCGGGTTCGGATACAGCGGGATGTACGGGTCGGCGCCGTTCAACCCGTTCTACCAACCGGAGGAGGACGGCACCGTCGCGCCGTATGCCTCCTCGGGGTTTGTTGTGTTCACTCCGCAGGAATCGATTGCGGCGTTGGAATACATGTATACCATTCCGGGCCTGGTGGGGGAGTATGGCCTCTATGACTCTTACAGCTTTGAGACCATGGCCGATGGCGACCAGCCTTGGATAGGCAATAGTTACTTGGGGATAGATAAGGGATTGGTGCTACCGATGTTTGAGAACTACTCGTCTCAGCTTATCTGGAAGCTTGCGCATCGGAGCGCGCACATTCAGCGCGGACTGAGGAACCTGGAATTCAAATACAGTGAGTGAGAGTGTGGAGGCCCTTACCGACCGGCTCTCCAACGTTCTCAGGGGTGTCGGCATGCGGAGGATGTCTCTTCCCCAGGGCGTCGCCTATGCGGGCATGTCCAGTAGTTGACGAGCAGCCGAACCGAGCGAGAGGAGCCCGATTGCCATGGATTGGACTATCGCCCGCCAGGTCACTGGGATTGTCTCGCTGGTGTCTGTGCTGTGTTGTGCGGCGCCTTCCGCGGCCCAGGCGCCCGCCACACCGGTCCGAAATGCCTCCTGCGAAGAGCTCGCCGAGGACGGCCGCCCAGCGGGCTGGTCATTCTCGTACTCGAGTGGTGGCCGCTGCGACTTCGTCGTGGACAGTCAGGTGAAGCGCGCTGGCGACGGCTGCATCCGCCTCGCCAACCACGAGGGAGGGGCGAAGTTCCCCCGCATGTACCAGACCGTGGAGCTAGCCCCCAGCACGCGCTACCACCTGGCCGCTTGGGTCCGATCCACGACCGGCCGGGCGAATCTCCAGGTAACTCCGGGTGGCGGCACGTGGTACGGGCAAAGCGCCTACGGCGCGGCCATCGGCATTGGTGCGAGTGAGGAGTGGCACCGGATTGAGAAGCGGCTCACGACCGGCCCCGGAGACCCGGCTGAGGTGAACATCGTCTTCACGCTCGTGGCCCCGAACCGAGAGGGCGTGGATCTCTGGATAGATGACGTGTCGCTACGGGAGGAGGGCCCCAAGCCGGACTACTCGCGGTTCATCCCGCCCGCAGACACAAGTGTCGTCCTGCCTCACGTGGCGTGGGCCAGGGACCTGCCCGGCCCACGCCGACGCGTGCTCTTCGTGGCGCCGCAGATCACCATACGTGACGTCATCGAGCTCTCGCAGCGCATGGACGTGGAGGCAGAGGTCCACTATGCGAGTGCCGATCTCTCCAAAGTGCTGGCGCGGCCCTGGGACGCCGTGGTCTTCGGTAGCGTAGACTGGGAGCAACTCGACGTCTCCGTGCGACAGACCCTCTGGGAGGAGGTCCGCGCCGGGAC
>PVBE012756310.1_pt1 | contig 10471 bp, 8 predicted proteins | sample 1631181 | NCBI WGS metagenome assembly PVBE01 (sample SAMN08397723, study PRJNA350692) | Marine metagenome, whole genome shotgun sequencing project. | isolation source: water | place: Pacific Ocean | collected 2012-04 | reverse complement strand
ACGCTAAATGAAAGAAAAAAACAATATCAAAAAAAACAATTAGTTTTGTATTAACACTCTCTTAATTTTTGACCCTAAAAGTTCAAGTTTGTTTGAAGACATACACCCCCTAGTTCTTGGTGAGCGCAAAAGAATGTCTGATTAAAAACCAATATTCATTTTACTTTTTGAAATTATAGCGTGTCTTGATGTATGTGTGAGGATTGTCAATCAATAGTTCTATATATAGAAACTTACAAATAAAATATAATCACACTTATGACAACTAGCGTGTTGTAATTTGTTCCTAAGGTTTTGGGTTACATAGAGTTTCGTAAGTTCAGCTTTATCTTTGCTACTGGTACAAGCTAATTTGATTAGAAAAGGAACTCTTGAAATTCAATGGATTTTGGTAGTCTATTACTATATTCATTATTAACTAGTAGATATATCTTTGCCAAATTAATTAGTGATTAGTTTTAGAACTCTGAAATATTACTGCTATGGATTCATCTACTAGGAAGAAGATTAAAGAAGTGATCCGTGTATTTGTTTACCTAAATAAATACTAATGGCCTGTGCTGCGTCATGAAGTATTTTTTCTCTTAATAGTATATCTTTTTGAGACACCTTCCATTGGTTTAAAAGCAGGTAAAGTAACAGAAGTGCTAAAAACAGGAAACAAAATCAGACCATCTGATAGAAACAAAACCTGGTCAGCTGGAAGAAGACTCGTGGAAAAAGGATATTTAGATAACTTAAGAACTGGTTATTACAGGATGACTCCACGTGGATATCTTTACGTAAAAGATCTCATTAAGGATATGTTGAAACATTCTACTGAATTTAAAGTTTTTCATCTGTAGAAATTAAAATAATAGAAATATTTCGTATATTTACAGAACAATAATTGATCTCACCAAGAATTTATTTTCCTGACTTAATTTACACAAAAACCATCAAAATGTTTGGATAATGTTTGGATAGAGACCAACAAAAAACCCTCTGATTACAAGTATATCAGAGGGTAGGTGATAATTTACTGTGGTACCACCCGGAATCGAACCAGGGACACACGGATTTTCAGTCCGTTGCTCTACCTACTGAGCTATGGTACCAATTCCGATAGCTATCGGAAGAGGCGGCAAAAGTACACAAATTTTCAGTTTTTCAAAAAAAATCATAAAAAGTTACACCTCTGTTATTACATAGTCTTATTTTTGTTTTTCTTTAAATTATTTTATTTGAAACTTGTTATCGACATAGGGAACTCTTTTGCTAAACTTTCAGTGTTCGATGGTGATGAAATGGTTGATTTTAAGCAGTTAGAGGATGTAACATCAGACATTCTTAAATCAACATTTCGAAATTATCCTAAAATAGTTGCTTCAATACTATCAAGTGTTGCAAAACACGATTCTAGTCTAAATGAGTTTTTAATGCAGAAGGGATTTTTTATTGAACTTGACCACCGCACACCGGTTCCATTCATTAATAGTTATGCCACTCCTGATACATTGGGGAAAGACAGAATTGCAATTGCCTCTGCCGCAACTCAAAAGTATCCTAACGAAAATGTGCTCATTATCGATACCGGAACCAGCATTACTTACGATTTAGTACTAAGCAACAGAGAGTATATAGGTGGAGCTATTAGCCCCGGTTTAAATATGAGATTCAACGCTTTACATAATTTTACACATAGATTACCGTTAATAAAACTACCGGATTCTAATACAGAAATAAATCTTGTTGGTGATTCAACCGAATCTTCTATACTAACAGGCGTTATTAATGGGTTAATCGCAGAAGTTGAAAATATTATAGTTCAATATAATACCAAGTTTTCACCATTAAAAGTAGTGATTAGTGGTGGTGATTATAAATATTTTGAAAGATTGGTAAAAAGTAACATATTTGCAGCCCCAAATATTGTAGTGTTTGGGTTAAAATGTATTCTAGATTTTAATGAAAAGGATTAAGATACTTATCTTGTTGATTACTATTGTGTTGAGCATGAATATTAACGCTCAGACAGGTATAAATTCACCATATTCTCGATATGGTCTTGGACAGCTGTACGGTGAAAATCTCAATACAATTAATATGAGTATGGGAGGCCTTTCGTTAGGAATCCATAATTCATCAGCCTTAAATCCTGCAAATCCAGCTTCATATGGTTCATTAGATTCACTAGCGTTTTTGTTCGAAATAGGGGTTGCCGGTAACACTACCACTTTAAAAACTACAACATTATCAGAAAATGGTTATGATGCTACGTTGAGTTATATTTTTGCAGGTTTTCCTATTACACGTTGGTGGAGGGCTGGTGTTGGAATAATGCCTTATAGCAAAATAGGTTATAATGTTGAAGTAACTGTTGAAGTACCCGATTTTAGTAATGTAGTACATTCGTTTACCGGCGATGGAGGATTAAATCAGGTGTTTTTTGGCAATGGATTTAATATTAATGAAAAACTGAGGTTAGGTATTGATGTATCTTATCTTTTCGGTCAATCTTCCAGATCAAGTATGGTTTATTATCCCGACTCTATTTTAATCTTTGGAACAAAGGTTGAAAGCAAAGTAAGAGGTGGTGACTTTATTTTTGACTATGGTGTTCAATACGACATTGACTTAAACAGTACAACCCAGGCTACTATAGGAATCACTTATGCAAATAAGTTTAATTTGAAAGCAAAACGTAATTACCTTTCAAAAACTCTTTCAGGTGGTTTTAATGGTGAAGTAGAGATTGTTAAAGACACAATTGAATATCTATCTGATGAGAAAGGAACAATAATACTTCCTCAAAGACTTGGTATTGGATTTGCAGTTGTAAAAGAAGGCATATGGCTAGTTGGTGCTGATTTTGAGTGGCAAAACTGGACTGAATTTGGTGCATTTAATGTTTCCGATACACTTTCAAACTCATTTCGTCTTACTGTTGGAGGTGAATTTACTCCTGTACATTCAAATATTTCATCATTATTTAAACGGATGACCTACAGAGCAGGGCTAAGGTATAATCAGTCATATCTCAACTTCGATGGAACTCATATAAATGAGTTTGGCATAAGTTTTGGATTTGGATTCCCTATGAAGAAGTCGAAAACAGAAATTGATTTAGGCTTTGAATTTGGAAGAAGAGGAACTACGGATAATAAACTGGTTCAGGAAAATTTTATTAACTTTTTTCTGGGCGTCTCAATAAAGGAACATTGGTTCCAAAAGCGTAAATACAAATAATAATTAATAATTCGCAACATTATGAACTTAAAAGCTACGATAATAGCACTTTTCATACTAACCGGCCTAATGTCATCTGGTACGGCTGCTTGCAAATTGAATCTTCATCCTGACAATGGTCCGAGATATGGAGCAGATAGTGCCGCATGTGTTATGAACCTTTCATTATACAGGGAGTTTTATAAGCAATGGAAACAGAGCAAATACAAAAACACAGGCTCCTTGAATGATGCGCTCAAATCATGGAGATGGGTTTATAGTAACTGTCCAAAAGCAACAGAAAATATTTATGTAGATGGTGTTAGAATGTTTGGCTACAAAATTAAAAAGGAAAAAGAAGCAAGCCTAAAGCAAGGCTTGATTGATACATTAATGTTGATTTACGATCAAAGAATCAAGTATTTCCCGGTACACTATAAAACTAAAAAACCACAGGTTGGCAAAATTCTTGGAAGAAAGGGCGTTGACTATTATAAACTAGATCCTGCCAAAAACTACCTGGAAACTTATGAGATACTTGACGATGCTATTGAACTTGATGCAGAAAATGCAAAAGGCCCTGTTTATATATATTATTTCCGATCGATTACAAAAATGGCACAAAAAGGTGATACAGATACAACAATGGTTGTTGATGCTTACGACATGATAAGTGATTACGTTGATGACAATTTAACCAAATATGAAATAGCAGGGAAATCAAAAGAATCTGAAGAGTGGCTCAACATTAAAGGAAATATTGAAAATACTTTTGAACCATTTGCAAACTGCACCGACTTAGTTAGAATATATCAGAAAAAATATGATGCTAATCCTGAAGACATTGAGTTATTAAAGAAAATTACTAAGTTACTTGATAAAAAGGATTGCATTGATTCAAAGCTATATTTTAATGCCACAGTTAGCCTGCACGAACTCGCACCTTCACCTGAGTCGGCATATTTAATTGGTAAAATGATGTTGATGGATCAGCAATATAATGAAGCTGTTCCTTATCTTGAGGAAGCAATTAAAATGGAAAATGAAGCAAGGGCCTATAAAGCATTGATATTCTTAGCAGAGGATTTCAGTAAGCTTAATCAAAATGTAAAAGCCAGGACTATTGCACTTAAGGCAGCAAAATTAAATCCTTCGGCTGGTAAACCTTACATAATTATCGGTGATCTCTATGCAGCAAGTGCCAACAAATGCGGAGACGATGAGCTCACAAAAAAAGTGGCTTATTGGGCAGCTGTTGACAAGTATAAAAAAGCACGTAATGTTGAGTCTGTCTTAGCAGGATCAATGGCACAAAGAATTAGCAGATATCAAAAATATTTTCCTCCAACTGAATTATTATTTTTCCATAATCTTAATGAGGGCGACAGCTATAAAGTTGGGTGTTGGATTAACGAAGTTACAAAGGTAAGAGCTGCAAAATAGTTACAAAAAGAAATATTATGTTTTCCTATTTGAAAAAAGGCATCATTATGGCAATAGCAGTAATGGTGCTTTTTTCTTGTGAGAATTCCATTTCAAAAATAGTTGAGATAACTAAGGAGGATACACTTGCAGCCGTATCAACTTATGATATAGTGTATGAAAGGTCTGACTCAGGATATGTACAAGTTAAATTGGTGAGCTCTTTAATGAAACGGTTCGGCGGAAAAGATCCTTATGACGAATTCCCAGAAGGTTTTGAAATTACTTTTTTCGATAACACCGGAAAAGAAACATCAAACATTAAAGCCAATTATGGTATTGCTTATTCAAAACGGAAATACATGAATGCGCGTAATGATGTGGTGATAAAAAATTTTGAGACCGATGAACAACTTTACACCGAAAATCTAATCTGGGACCAGAGAATGAAAATAATTAAATCAAATACATTTGTAAAATTAATTATGCCCGACAAAACAATTTTTGGAGATAGTATGTGGGCTAATGAAGCCTTTAGTGAGCATGAGATATATAATGTTAAAGGTGAATTCGATATTGAAGACGATACAGTAACCCGTTCGGAATAAACATTTTATTACTATTTTTGATTCTTTACTTTACCATGAATACTAACGGGCTGATTATAATAATTTCGCTTCTTCTTTCCGGTTTCTTCTCAGGGATGGAAATTGCATTTGTAAGCTCAAACAGGCTTATGCAAGAGCTGGATTTAAAACGAAAAGTTATTCCTGCACGTATCCTTTCCGCGTTTTATAATAACCCTTCTCGATTTATAGGAGCTTTACTTCTGGGAAACAATATAGCCCTTGTTATATATGGAATTGCCACAGTAAAATTAATGGAACCGGTAATTACTAGCCTTCTGCCAAGCTCTTTATCATCTGAATATTTAATACTACTAATTCAAACAATTGTCTCAACTCTACTGATATTAATCGTTGCTGAGTTTATTCCCAAAGTGCTATTCAGAATAAATCCGAATTCAATACTTAAATTGTTTGCCCTTCCTGTATGGATATTTTATTATGTCTTTTACCCGTTGATAATGATTTATTTGGGCATTTCAGAAATTATACTTAAAAGTATCTTTCGGGTAAAACTGGCTAGCAATTCATATTCGTTTAGCGCAATTGATCTTCAAGAATATGTAAAGGGTTCCATCTCCGATACCGAAACTACTGAAGAGATTAACCAGGAAATTCAGATGATTCAAAATGCAATTGAGTTTAAGCATGTTAAATTGCGTGATTGCATGGTTCCACGTACCGAAATCAAAGCTCTGGAGATTAATAAAGAAATTGATGAATTTAGGAAATTACTGGTTGAAACGGGTCATTCAAAAATTTTCATTTACCAAGAATCAATTGATCATATAGTAGGATATATTCATGTGTTTGACTTATTTAACCACCCAACTTCAATCAAAGATATTATTAGGAAAATTGATCCATACCCAGAAACAACCACAGCTAAAGATCTATTAAAGAACTTTATCGAAAATCATAAAAGTATTGCCGTTGTATTAGATGAATTTGGAGGTACTGCCGGTATAGTTACAATGGAGGATGTAATTGAAGAAATATTTGGTGAAATTGAAGATGAGCATGATAAGGGTGATGATGTGGAAAAGCAAATATCTGAAAAGTCTTTTCTTTTTTCAACCCGTCTCGAAATTGACTACCTAAACGAGAAATATAAATTTAATATTCCTGTACTTGATGATTATGAAACACTCGCCGGTTTTATACTATACAATCATAAAAGTATTCCAGCTATTAATCAAAAAATAATCATTAGTCAATATACATTTACAATACTGAAATCCAGTGGCAATCGCCTTAATGAAGTAAAAATGGAAGTAGAAGAGTAGTTTCTTTCATTCTCCATCGTGTTACTTCTTCTCAATAACAATAAATTTCATGCAAATCTCGATGTTTGCTATTTGATATGTATCAGAGTTTTGTAATTACTGCAATATGTTGAAATCAAATACGTTAAACCTTTTAATAATCAAATTATTACATAGCTGTAAAGCTTCTAATTTTTGGAATTATATTTGCATATATTTTTATTATATATCAGCACATAAAATCCCTTTAAAAAGGAGTGTTAAAGTTGTTAAATTGCAAACAGACTAACTGATTTGGACAAGATAGATTATAAGAAAATACAGTTAATTTTGGCAATTGCGATTAAATACTATCACTATTAAATGAACTAATAAGGATCTATAACTATCTACGATTTGGTATCTCGAACTCAAGGCATTAAATATTTATTGTAAATAAAACAATTTTGTTGACAAATAATTCTATCATTAAATTATTAGCCAGACTTTGGTTGTTATTTATTTGCCTTATTCCAATTGGGTTAAATGCCGGAACAATTCAATCTGTTTTTGAAAAAACTCCTGATACATTAATTCAAACCAAACTTGATTCACTAGCAATAATATCTGCTGACACAGTACTGTATTCCGATACTATAATAGTGGATACTATAATTACAACAAGTATATCAGGAGATACTGTAATTGATGAGGCTATCGGTCGTACAAAATTTGATTCGAAAGTTGAAAGGTATGCCATAGATTCTATTGTTCAGGATATTGCTAATAGAAAAATATTTTTGTTTGGAGAAGCTGTGATTAATTATGAAGACATTACTCTCAAAGCCAACTATATAGAAGTTGACCTAAATACAAATACCGTTTTTGCTTCAGGCATAAAAGACTCAACAGGAAAGTTAAGGGGATTGCCCGAATTTACACAGGGCGACCAAACATTTAAGTCGAATACGATGACGTATAACTTTGACTCAAAAAAAGGATTCATATCAAATGTGTTAACTGAAGACGGAAATGGATTCTTGCATGGAACTACTGTAAAAAAACTTGATGACAATACTATTAATATTCTTCATGGAGAATATACAACATGTAACCTGGAAGAGGATCCGCATTTTGGCTTTAAATTTAAAAAATCACGTGTTATACCCGACTCAAAAATAGTAACCGGACCAGCTTATATGGAAATAGAAGGAATGCCAACTCCGTTGGGTCTTCCTTTTGGTTTCTTCCCTAATAAATCAGGACAGACATCAGGTATAAGAATTCCTACTTATGGAGAATATACGAACAGAGGATTCTTTCTTGAAAATGGTGGATATTACTGGGCAATTAACGATTATATGGACTTAGACCTATTGGGCGATATATACTCAAGAGGTGGCTGGGCAATAAAACCACGGTTCAGGTATAAAAAACGATATAAGTTCAGCGGTGATTTTAACCTAGGTTATGCAGTAAACATTGTTGGAACAAAAGGTGCGCCTGATTATTCGAAAAGTACAGATTTTAAAATCAGATGGTCTCACCGACAGGATCCAAAGGCTCGTCCAAATAGCACTTTTTCAGCGGACGTTAATATAGTAAGTGGTAATTATGTAAAATATAATGTTGTATCAACACAGGCTTTTTTATCAAATGAGTTTCAATCAAGTGTTGCTTATCAAAAAAACTGGAATAGTAAATATTTTCTCACGCTTAATGCAAGTCATAGTCAAAACACTAAAACACACATTGTAAATGTTAGCCTACCAGAAATGACTTTTACGGTTAATAGGTTTTATCCCTTGAGGGGAAAAAGTAAGAAAAAGCGATTTTATGAAGATTTGAGTGTTTCTTATACTATGAACTTAAGAAATACAATTAGCACAACCGACTCGGTGTTGTTCGATAAAGTTACACTTGAGCAGAATATGCAGGCCGGTGCCAGTCATAAAATTCCAATTAGTTTACCAATTAAAGTGTTAAAGTATTTTACCCTAAGCAATTCTATAAATTTTACCGACAGAATGTACAGCAGGAGTATCCGAAAATATTGGGAAAACGACACAACAATTGTTGCTGGCGACACATTGGATCCGGGTGAAAGAATTGATACTGTTCCTGGGTTTAGAAATTCTTATAACTATAGCATATCGAGCTCATTATCAACAAAACTTTTTGGGATCGTCGCCTTTAAAAAAGGACCCCTCAGGGCAATACGACACGTGCTTACACCTAGTGTTAGTTTTTCGTACACTCCCGATTTTGGAGCTGCAAAATATGGATATTATGGAACTTATGTTGACGGTGATGGAAGAGAGATTAGTTATTCTCATTTTGAGGGAAGCCTATATGGATCACCACCCGGACAAAAATCGGGTAGGATTGGAATTTCTCTTGGAAATAATCTTGAGATAAAAGTACCTTCCAGAAAAGACACAATTACCGGATTAAGGAAAATTAAACTCATTGAAAGCTTCAGCATTTCAGGCAATTACGATCTATCAAGAGACTCTTTAAATATGTCGATGATCACAATGTCGGGAAGAACCACACTGTGGAAAAATTTAAATATTCAATATGGTTCTGTTTGGGATCCATATGCTGCCGATTCTGCTGGGAGTAGGATTAATAAGTACGAATGGGATGTAAATCGAAGGTTGCTAAGATTAGATAATACTTCCTGGCGATTGAGTTTTGGTTTCGAACTTGGTGACAAAGATTTTAATAAGGAGAAAAAACCAGAAAATGCTACTGACGATGAAATGAATGAGATTGAAAGCAACCCTGATGATTATGTAAACTGGAATATACCGTGGTCGTTAAATTTCAATTACAATTTTACATACACAAACAATCTTGATTACATCAATTATATTAAGGTTCCTACTGAAACTATTGTGCAAACTCTTTCATTTGCAGGTCAGATAAACATAACACCAAAATGGAAATTCACATTTAATTCAGGATGGGATTTTACCCAAAACAAACTATCATACACTTCCATTAATTTATACCGTGATTTGCATTGCTGGGAGATGCGTTTCAGTTGGATACCCCTTGGAGTAAGGCAAAGCTGGAATTTCTCAATAAATGTGAAAGCCTCTATACTTCAGGATTTAAAACTTAACAAGAAAAAGGATTTCAGAGATTATTAGTAATTTTACAACATCCTTTTTTAAAACAAGCAAAATGAAGAGGTTGTTATTATTGATGTTTCTAACCACATTACTAACTAGTTTTTCCATTGCCCAACACCAAAAAACTGATAGGGCAAACGCGCATCTTAATGGAAAAGTTAAGTCAATACGAGAAACAACATATTCGACATCAAACAAATCAAAAGACGCTAGTACAGGAACCATTATTTCTGACAAGTATACTTTGTTTAACGACGAAGGTAATAAACAAAAGATTTCTATATATAAAGAAGGTATTTTGTTTTCATATATAGTCAATTATTACAATCAAAATAATGTTACTACGAGTAGCACTGAATATAATGCTGACAATAGTCCCTATTTAACAATTATATACAAATGCAATGATAAGGGAATAATAACAGAGGCAATCTATAATAGAATATTACAAAAAGCCTACGATGATGAGCGGTTTTCAATAGATGTTGAATATGATAGATTTTACCAAAATCTGTTTACAAGTGTTACATTCACCACCGACTTTATTGGAAATATCTTGGAAGAAAAGTATTTCACTCAAAAAGGCAATTTATCATTTAAAATCATGAATAAATATGATTATAAATATAATAAAGTTGAAGTAAAGTATTACAATAATAGCGGTAATGTATCGTGGAGAAAAAAACTTAAATATGACTTGTGTTTGACTTCAAACCCTCTTGGACAAATTTAGCTTTTTTATTTATAGACACTTTTACTTTTTTTGATGTTGTTTCTTGACTGTTGAAATGTTGGTAACTTCTAGCGAAGCGTTAAGGAAGTTATCAATATT
>PVBE010482286.1_pt1 | contig 10471 bp, 7 predicted proteins | sample 1631181 | NCBI WGS metagenome assembly PVBE01 (sample SAMN08397723, study PRJNA350692) | Marine metagenome, whole genome shotgun sequencing project. | isolation source: water | place: Pacific Ocean | collected 2012-04 | reverse complement strand
TAATTGCCGGTCACCAATACAGAACTTTCGGGGTCCGGATTTCCCAGTGCATAGAGCCCAGGGTCGAGCATATAGTTCATGCGGCCGATACCCCACCGGGCTTTAATAGCCCCCCAGTGATCAGGCCAGTGCAGCGAGGGTTTAACTTGCGGCAACCACCCCATTGATGTTTGAACTGCACCCGAAACAAAAGGTTGTTTAAGACCGGGCAGGCTCAACTGAGCCTTTTCGTCGGATGGTCAGCAGCGAGTATCAAAAATGACTTTTTGATCTTCCGGGGACGGATCACCAATTTTCTCATCCATGAAAGTTATCCTTTTATTTGTGGCGAGTCTTCACAAATTTAAATTTCTCCTGCTATTTTGCCTACAAATTATCTGCAATCGAAACAACTCTGTCTCCGAGCATGTGTACATAACTTCCCATTTCGTTATCATACCATCCATAGACTACAACCTGGGTTACCGGTATTCGGATTATATCATTTTTTAATGAAAAAATAATATCCTTATCAATTCCTGGCACATGTTCCATATCAATGGTTACTTCTGCGGTCCGTGTGTGTGTTTCGTGACCCTCTATGATCGCAGCGGCTTTGGGTATGCCTATAATATCCCCGGACACGTTTTGCTTATCGGTGTAATGGAGGTAGCCATTTGAATCGTCAGATGCGACCTGTCTATAAATTTGGTTTATCATTTTCTTTCTTATCTGTTTCCCGGAAATTTCTTCCTGAAGATTTATCACCAGAATAATCAAAGAGCCTGTGGAAGTCGGGATCCTTACCGATTCCGCAATGATGCCGATTTGTTCCATCTCGGGAATCACCAGACTGAGCGCCTTGGCCGCACCGGTGGTGGTCAGGATGATATTGTTCATGATGCTCCTGTTTTTCCGCAGGTCATTTTTGCCGGCTTTTGGCAGACGATCCAAAACCATCTGAGATCCGGTGGCCGCATGGACTGTAGCCATGGAAGCGGACAACATTTTATTTGGCCCGAAAAAGTTGAGAATCGGCTTTATCATGTGTGCGAGACAGGTTGTGGTACAGGATGCATTAGAAACAATTTTATGACGTCTGGGGTCATAGTCATGGGAATTGATCCCCATAACGGTGGTCACTGCATCATCCGGTATTCCTTCGCCCTTGTCCATGATTTTAAAGGGCGCAGATACGATCACTTTTTCGGCGCCTGAATCCAGATGGCCTCTTACAGCGCCTTTGGGGTGAGTCGAGGAGAGAGTTGGATCGAGAAACTGCCCCGTTGTATCGACCACGAGCCTTACATCGTTTTCTGCCCAGCCTATTTCAGCCGGATTCCGAAAAGACCTTAAAAACCTGACCCGTATGCCGTCAATGGTCATGCACCCGTTTGTATGATCCAGGTCAGAGACAACCGGTTTTGCCTGGTGGCCATACAGAAACCCATGCAGCATGCCATAGGTTGAGTCCCTCTCCACATAGTGGGCAAGGTCTTCGATCGAGGTGCCGGCCTCTCGGCCGATATTGACGATGAGTTCATCAAAATATTTTCGCTGTACGTGATCCCAGACCGTGAGTTTTCCAATCCGGCCGAATCCGTTTATACCGAGTTTTCGCTTCTGTTTTTGAGGGCTATTTTGCATGGTATGTTCTATTTGTTAGCAAAGTTCAGTCAGTAAAATTCAATTTTCAGCGACTTCCAGAAGGCCGGCGTAAACAGAGCCCTCCTGTCCGTCAATGCTGATGTGATCACCTGATTTTATAATCATATCATTGAAAAGACAATATTTTTCTCTTTCATTGCAGAGCAGATCTCCACACCCGACAACACAGGTTCTCCCCAACTGGTGAGCGACGACCGCGGCGTGGGACGTCACACCTCCCCTTGCAGTTAAGAGGGCATCAGCCGCATAAATCTCTCGAATGTCATCGGGAACAGTATCGGATCGGACGAGAATCAAAGACGTATCGGGTTCCTTGGTTCTCCATTCGTCGATTTCTTTCAGGCTGAAGACGGCCCGGCCGCTCATTGCGCCACCACCGGCACCGATGCCATGCCCCAATCGTTTATTGTCTGTTTTTTCCTTAAGATCAAATGTAAAAACCTTTTCCCGCTCCCTCATTACCATATCTCTAGATTGCAGCAGGTACAGATCATTTTTCGAAGGGCTTTCAAATGTGAATTCTACTTCCTGCGGGCTCCAGCCCTTTTTATAAATCAGATCGTTCGCCCAGGTCTTTAACTCCGTATAGATTTCTGGGAAGGCGGTTTCAAGTGTCATATCTGTATCCCGCATTTCAATTTCTTGCTGGGTGATCGAAATGGGAAGGGTGGTGACCAGCCCTGAAACCACATCTTCACCTTGATTCTGGAGGGTAAAATCACCCCATAGTCTCAATGTATCCCCTGACCATCTTGGATTGTGAGTAAAAAAGACGCCTGCCCCGGATTGCTGGGAACTATTTCCATATACCATTGCCTGAACCGTAACGGCTGTGCCCCAGTCGTCTGAAATACCCATAATCTTGCGGTATGTTTTTGTTTTGGATGATTCCCAGGAATGGAAAACCCGACTGATGATCACAATCAGCTGATCAAAGGGATTTTCAACGATATCGATCCCGACATCTTTTATCATTTTTTTATAGCTGAGCGCTATTTTTTTCATCTGGTTACCGGTGAAACCCCTTTTGTATAAAATTCCAAGCCGTTGCTTGAAGTCTCCCATGATGGCATCAAAATCATCCCTTTCAATTCCAAAGGACATCCCATAACTTTGGAGAAAACGACGGTAGTTGTCCCAGCCAAACCAGGCATTACCGGTGCGGGCTGCAATACCGGTTGCAATATCTTCGTCGATACCCACATTTAGAAACGTGTCCATCATCCCCGGTTGGGAGATGGAAGATCCACTCCTGACGGAAAATAGGAGAGGGTTTTTTGAATCGCCAAACATCTTTCCTGTTACCCGCTGCAAGGCGGAAATATAACTGTGGACCTGATCTTTAAAATTAAGCTCTGCCTGTTCAAAACTGTCGATGATCTCTCTGCACCTAAATGCCTCGGTTGTAATGATAAAGCCTGGAGGGACCGGAAAATCAAAACTTTTCAGTTTGACGATATTCAACCCTTTGTTCCCCAGATATATGATCCCTGAAATTCGGCCTTTAGGCTCGGAAATCGACATCATTGCCCGCTCAGGGTCATAGTTCAACAGTCTGTGGAGTTTATTCTTGGCGAGTCGGTCTGACTGATGAAAAAGCGTGTTGAGTATCCGGCTTAAAAACAGATCGAGCTGCTGCAGCCCTAGCGAAAGGGCGATTCTGTCACGGAAAAAAATCTCTGATATTCGATGTTTTAACCTTTCATGGTCAATGAAATCCTCTTGAGACAGATATTTCGGTAACAGCTGATCAACCGACACTTGGGATAAAATTTTTGAGAGATTGTGTTCGTGGATGTTATTGAAATAATCGGTGGTGATATTTGATACCGCCTTGGCAAATCCTTTGAAGATGTCTAGATACTGGGTAAATGTAAATTCTTTTGCTTCCAATGAATGGGATAGGAGGTCGAGTTGACGTTCGATTTCGAGCGATAAAATACCATCCAATTTTAAAGCCTTATCAAATAGAATGAGCAGATCGTGAACCTGAAAGAAGGTGGCTTTTGTGATCAGGTTAAAATTGAAATTTTGGATAAGCTCTTCAAACAAGACATTGATCAACGTTTCGATCCGAAATGTGAGGCCCAAGGCATCAAATTTCAATTCGTGATAACTCCCATACATAGATGGGATATCTGTGGTGAAATGTCTTTTTTTATAAATATCCTCATTGATTTCATACGACTGGGGGGACAGAATTAGAGATTTTAACGATTCAAGATAATTTAACAGCATCGAGAGTTGTTTCATCACATCAGATTCAGAGAGCGCCCTTTTGAGCTTGTTTAGATTCGGTAATGCTTCGGTTTCAAGCTGGGCAATGTAGTTGTCATTTTCAATAAAGTTGATGCTGTATTTTTGTTTTAAAAGTTTGTAGAAATATATGGCGAGTTCCACTTTTTCAATATCTGTTTCAGATGCATCTGATATTTCACCCAGATAATTTTTTAGCTTTTGTTCATGGATATTGACGAAATCTTCAAATGTAGTGAGCCCCATTTCCTGCAGATGCTGCATAACCTTGCGGACACCGTCGATATAGGGACCTTTTGAATCGATCTGACTATAAATGTTCGGTGGAACAAAGGGTTCGACGAAATCAATCTTACCGGTTTTCCAGAAATTCAGCGTGGCTTCCATAAAATCAAGGATTTGATTACTGCTTTCAACGTGACTCTGTTTTCGCAGAAAATGAATAAGCACGTCTTTACGACGATTGATTTCATCAATCTTTGTTGAGGTGTCTCTCAATCTCCCTTCAGCGCCGATATCGTTGAAAAATACCGGAAATAACCGGAAAAGCTGCTTGACAAGGTTATAAACCGGCTCAATCGGGCTGTTTAATAATCGGGTAATATCACGGGGGAACAGGTCGGTGTCCTTGATAAAGACACCGCATAAGGAGAGATAGATAATCAGCGGGGAAAGAAGTCTGGTGGACCATTTGGGATTAAGTTCAATCAGCTCAAGCCAGGTCCGAATGTTCATCAGATGGGTCTTGTTTGCTTTGATCTGCCAATTATTCCCGACACCGGAGATCCTGGGGGTCTGAAAACCAAGATCAATCAAAGCGTCGGTAAAAAAATTGATCAGATCTCTCTCATCGGTTTTGTAAACGCCTTGCCCCACGTTTAGCATACAATTCAGGGCTGTGATGGGGAATATCTCTGTCTGTTTTTTTAAAATAGAGAAGGTTTTTTGGATTAACTCTTCTATATTTCGATGGTTTTCATTGGCGATCAGCCAGCTCAATGTTCGATTGATATCCCTTAAAGACTCCTCGTATATCATCGATAGACCGGCGATATTCATGATATGAAAAAGGAATATCACTTTCCACTGGTTCTCCCTGCCACTTTTTATACCCGCGTCAAATAACCTTTTGGGCAGTTCTCTGTAAGTTTCAACGATCTTGTTATAACCCGGAAGGGATAGGAGATCGTTTAAAATATCTCGTGATGCGATGTTTTTGCCTTGTGCGAGCTGTGTCAGTTGAACATCCCATTGTTTGATCCGCTTATGCGATATATCATTGAAGATTTCTTGCAGAATTTTTTTGTCCGGTATTTCCCCGGCCTCTTCTTCGAACCAGAACTGTGGATCAATCTCTTTCAGCCAGTAGGCATAGGTGCGCTGAAAGTATTTGATTAAAAGAAGATTTATTGACTCAAAATTTGAAATGGTCCCAGAGGAATAATCTAAAAGGAATTCCGCAAGCCTTTTGATCTGATAATAGCTTTTAACAAAAAAGAAGAAATACCGGTCCTCGAAGTTGCTTATTTCTTGAAAAGCACCGTTGATGAGCGGTTCAAATTTTTTAAAATCAGATCCAGCATCTTTTATAATTTTTTGAAGAAAAAGGAGATAGTTATCGACGGCATCGCTTTTAACGTCCAAATGGGTTGTCGATTGAATGGCATGGGAAAAAATGTCGAAAAACAATCTGGCGGCATTTTCACCGTTGGGGTGATTTTTGATGAGATCAAAATAATCGAGCGAATAGGCTCTGGCTTCCCTAACGATGAATTGCCAGTTTTTATACGGATGGGAAAGTTCTTTTAAAAAGGTATTCAACCCCTCCGTTAGACCGTAGTATTTGGACATTACCTCCTGCAGGACGGAATATTTGGGATCGATGGTGACATCCACCTGGTAACTGGCCAAATTGATTTCAAGGGCTTTTGATTCTACCATAAGAATACCCAAAATATGAACGGGTGAACCTTAAAAACTGACATCCTTCAAAGCAGTCAATGTTAGTAGCAAATAAACAATTAAGATTAGCAAAGGATATATCTATTTTCAAGAAGATTTGAGAGTCGATTCAGGCATCATAATGAAAACCCGGGTTGACCGGGAGTACAAAATATAAAAGCGGCGGGTTGGATATCTCTCTTTTGGAGAGTAAAACCCACCGCCTTGTTTTTAGATTCAACGAATCCAAGCTATAATCCGAGGATCATCTCAAAGCCGTCATGGATGTTCGTCACTTCTTCTGGTGTGATGGTAGAGGTCGATTTCTTTGCCATCGACTTGATATCAATGCATTCCGTTCTGGCGCTGGATTTTACGGCGATGGCCATGGCTCCCCTCGGGTTAGGGCAAAAAAAGACCCTGCAGTAAAAGGCAGGGTCTTGTTGATTAAACGGTTTTTATTTTTCTAATTAGACACATCCGGTCGGCTTGGGTAGACCTGCCATTTTGCATGCTCCCTTGCCCGGTCCTGATGGGAAAAGCTCATAGATATGCTTCAGTTTGAATCCCGTTACCTTGGCTAAAATACGAACCATGGGTGCAATTCCGTTCTTTTCATAATATTCTTGCAGTATTTTGACAACCAACCGATGTTCGTCTGTAAGTTCTTCGATTCCCTCGACTTCCTTTACATGATTCACCCAGTTATCACTCCAGTTATCATAGGAATCGATGAATCCATCCTCGTCTACCGTAAAGGTTTCTCCACCATATTCAACTTCCGGCATTTTTTGAACCCCCTTTCTGATTTATTTATAATCTCTAATGATTTCTAAGCGTTATGCCCTATAATCGACAATAATTAAGTTAGGTTGAATATATTATTGAATATCAAATGTCAATACGAAAAATGGATGTCTCAAAAGATTATATGACCGTCATACGTGATTGCACCATGTTCCGATGTGTAGCGTTTCAAAGGGAAGTGGACAGACATAAGAAATAAATAAGAGACGGTTTTAGGGTATAATAATGCCATAGAAAGGAGAGGCCAATGAAACCTAAAATCGATCGAAGTCCGGGATCTATTGTTAGAGAGATCAAACGGAGAACCCGCCGCAAATTTAATCCGGAGGAAAAAATCAGGATCATCTTAGAAGGTCTGAAGGGCGAAGACAGCATCTCAGGTATTTGTCGTCGAGAGGGCATTGCTCCGAGTTTGTATTACAAATGGAGCAAGGCTTTTTTACAAGCAGGCAAACGCAGGCTCAAAGGGGATACGCTTCGTGAAGCGAACAGCGATGAAGTCAGTGGGCTACGCCAGGAGAATGAACAGTTAAAACAACTGGTAGCCGAGTTGAGCCTGAAAAATCGTGTGTTAAATAAAAGTTTGAATGGGCTGGAGTGAAGCTGAGGCGATATATGCGTTACAGTATTAATCGCAGCACGTTTTACAAGTGGTACCATCGATATCAAGAAGGGGGCTTTGACACATTGGCTAATCGATACCGTCCGCACCGCCTTGGGAAAAGCAGCGTGTGGTTGAAACGGCTCTTGAACACCCGGAAAAGTCACCGCGTGAGCTAGCCTGGTTCATTACGGATACCCGTGGATATTATATATCTGAATCAACTGTGTACCGGATACTGAAAGCCAATGATCTTGTGACCAGTCCGATATACACTGTTGTAACGGCTCAGGATAAGTTCCCCCATCCAACCAGAGCTCCCAATGAGCTGTGGCAGACGGACTTTACCTGGTTCAAGGTCGTTCATTGGGGTTGGTATTATCTGTGCACGATTCTTGGCGATTATTCACGTTATATTTTGGCTTGGCAGCTATGCACCGGCATGTCCACCGAACCGGCATTCGGGATCCCATGGTTTTGCATCGTCCTCGGCTTCTCTCGGACAATGGCGCCTGCTATGTTTCTCAGGCATTGAAGGTATTGCCCATACCCGTTGCAGGCCGTATCACCCGATGACCCAGGGTAAAATCGAGCGGTATCATCGTTATCACGAAGCGTTGAATAATTTGATTCCGGTCGATGTTTACTACGGTAACGGACGTGAGATCCTGACAAGGCGTGAAAAAATTAAGAAGAAAACGATGATTCAACGTGGGAGGTACAATTGCTCTTTAAAGGTTGCTTAATCGAACAGAAAGAGGTATCCGGGACCTGAAACCCTCTCTTATTTCTATACCTGATTTGTCCAAAACCTTTTGAAGACATACACTGACGCAACGATAAAAGTCCTCAATAAATCTGAGGTGGGCTATACCCTGTTAAATGATGAGAAGTGTTGTGGTGCCCCATTGTACAACTTGGGTTATAGATCGGAGGCATTGGCCTTAGCTATGGTAAATCTCGAGAATTTGCGAAGAGCAGGTTGCAAAGTCCTTGTCAGTCCTTGTCTTGAATGTATTAAGACCTTCAAAATAGACTATTCGCTATGGGGTTTACAGGATACCAAGAGCTTTGAAATATTTCATATCTCTGAATTCATTTTGAAGCTTATGGATAAGGGCTCTCTGAAACAAAATAAGGCGTTAAACATGACTTTTGCGTATCACGACGATTGTCATATGAGTCGTGGATTGGAGATTTGTGATGAGCCCCGCTTTTTATTAAATCGTATCCAAGGGATCAAACTTGTTGAATTAGAATGGACTCGCGATTATGCCCATTCCTGTGGGGCTGGAGGGGGGTTTCAATTTACCAATCCAGATGTGGCTAAGATTGCAGCCCGAAAATTATTATTAGAGGAAGCTCAATCTCTTGGAGTCGAAGCAATCGTAACAGCATCGGCTAGCTGCAAACATTATTTATTATCAGCCAAGACTTCAGATGACAAGCTTGAAGTTTTACACATTATGGAGGTGGTCGTACAAGCACTATAACGGTTTTGGATATTGAATTATTCTTAAAACATGAGGAGAAATGCCATGGCGATGAAGATTATTACGGAAATCGAAAGACCAAGTGCGGATATCGTTAAATGTTTCAATGCGTTGTTTGAATATGAATCACCAGCGTGCGCGGTCTCGGATGCAATGGAACGGTTTAACGCTATGGGTCCTGATATCCGACCTGCTTTTGAGGGAATTAGAGTTGCTGGTGTTGCCGTGACAGCTCAATGCATATCATCTGATCTAGCAGGTGTTCTGAAGGCCATTGATGTAGCAAAGCCTGGCGATATCATCATTGTAGACACTTACGGTTCTAAAAACACTGCTTTTTGGGGATAAAATGTAAGTATGTCAGCCAAGAACAGAGGTATCGTTGCTAGTATTATTGATGGACCAACAAGAGATATTGAAGAAATTAGGAGATTGAGATTCCCTGTTCTTTCTCGTGGAACCGTACCGAATGCTGGATCAATCACAGGCTATGGGCAAGTGAATGTCCCAATCCAATGTGGAGGAGCCCCTGTTAATCCTGGCGATATCATTTTCGTTGATAGCAATGGAGTGGTAGTCGTTCCTCGATTGAATGCTGAAACTATACTATCGCGTACTAAGCACATCCTTGACACAGAGAATATTGTTCAGGACAAGATTGAGGCCGGGGCTACTATTGAAGAATTGATTAATATTGATTCAATGTTTGCGACTATTTTTGCTTATCAAGAAAGAACCACAAAAAAGTAGGTCAGCGATTCTTAAAATGATTTAGGGGCCCCTCAGGGAATGTCAAGCATTCTGCCTTCTCCGTAAATACATAGTTTCGTTTTTAGTCTATGTTAAATTGCCAATACCCGGTCAGAAACGGCCGGTTTTTTTTGCCTAAAAGTGGGGATTAAAATTGTAGAACCTCTAAAAAACAAAGAAAAAGGGAGTCAGCCGATATACGCTAACTCCCTGATTTTATTGGTGTCTGGGAGGTGAATCGAACTCGTACAGAGACTGTGTTCCGAGGGATTTGAAGTCCTTTTTTTAGTCATTTCACATGGATACACACACCTGCACAAAATCGCTTTTTTTCTCGACATTTTAATTTCTTATCTGTTATCATCTTTCACAACCCGCCACATACTAAAATTAACTTTAACGAGAAAAGTTGGGACTGAAAACACCCGAGGGACTATTAGGCCACTAGATGCAGCAAAATGTGTAAAGATGGGGACTGAAATTTAAAATAATATAAATTTCAAACAGTTTAAGAGGGCCTTATGTGGGAAAAAACGAAATTTTCTGGCGTCCGATGTCGCGTCAATAAAAAGTGGCGTAAAATTCGACCGATATTTTGCGATCCGGTATCAGAAAGACGGCAAGCGAAAAGAAGAAGGTTTGGGCTATTCAAGCGAAGGCTGGACAGCTGAAAAGGCGGCTTTGGAATTGGCCAAGCTAAAAAATGCTTCCAAAGTGGGTGAGGGCCATTCCCGTTTAGGCGAAAACCGCAAAGCTGTTAAAAAAAAAATTAAGCGACAGAAACGCGATGCGCTGTTATTCGGAGCAATTTTCAATGACAAATATTTTCCAGAAACTAAAGCCGTGGAACACGCCATCCAGCTTTCTGAAGAAAAATACTGCAGCGCCATCGCCTCGTTAAACGCAACCGTTTCTAACACCTACCGTATTTTTGAGCGCGATGAATAGGCATTGGCAGGACCATTATAGGCATGGG
>PVBE011640705.1_pt1 | contig 10473 bp, 10 predicted proteins | sample 1631181 | NCBI WGS metagenome assembly PVBE01 (sample SAMN08397723, study PRJNA350692) | Marine metagenome, whole genome shotgun sequencing project. | isolation source: water | place: Pacific Ocean | collected 2012-04 | reverse complement strand
TCTCTTGACCAGAAATGTCGGCCCCAATATCGCTTTTTTAGCTCATGGTGGTGATCGAAAATCTTTATGGCGCTTTTTCCTTTTAGAAAACCAACAGTCTCTGATACCGAATATTTTGGCGGTATCTCCAATACCAGATGGATATGGTCGGCCTGGATGTTCCCTTCGAGTATCACTATTTGCTTCCATTCACATAGCTGCCGTATAATTTCTCGAAGCGATTTACCGATTTCCCCTTTCAGTATCCGAAACCGATATTTCGGACACCACACGATATGGTATTTGTACCACCATACAGCATGTGCTAATCTCTTGAACTGTTTCATTGAATACCTCCTTTGGACTTTTAGGGTCACCACAACCCTTTTCCTACGGTGGTATTCTTTTTTTGTAAATCTCTATGGTAACTGCATAACAAAGCCTGGACCCTTCAGCTTAGCTGAAGGTTTAAGGAGTTAATTAAACTGATATTTTCAGAACACAGATTTCAGATCGGACAAAGATGGCTTGAGTTGTGTTGAAAAAAATGAGTTATTTTTGAGCGAGCTGTAGGTGGAGACGGATTTATCCGCCTCTTTGCAGCCAGCCGGGCAATTCCTCTATCAGCTCACCCATAATCCGGCGGGCGGCATTCTGGGGATCGATCTTCCGTGCCCATATCTCCTGTACGAGATTGTCAATATTCTTTTCTTCAATGATATCCTGCCAGAGAATATGAGAAAACTCACTTTCGATTCGGTTCCGCAACTCAAGTTTGAATTGAGTTCTTCTCCGTTTTTCCAACATGGAATCCTGTTGAAGATATCGGGAATGACTCCATATCCCTTCATAAAGTTCATCAATTCCCTTGTTCAGGGATGCGGTCGTTAAAAAAATGGGCGGGGTCCAATCCCGTTTTCTTAAACTTCGATCGAGCATTCCTTGAATGGAGAGTGAAATATCCTTTGCACCAGGGCGATCAGCCTTGTTGACGACGAAGATATCTGCAATCTCCATTAAGCCGGCTTTCATAATCTGGATGGAATCGCCGGACTCCGGAGTAAGAATAACAATTACCGTATCGGTCGCCTCTGCAATGTCAAGTTCAGATTGACCCACACCAACTGTCTCGACAATGATAACCTGCTTACCGCTGGCATCAAGGATACGGGATGCTTCTTTGGTGGTCCGAGAAAGCCCCCCCATGACCCTGTCCGAACCCATGCTGCGAATAAACACATCCATCTTGTCATGCTTTACATGCATGCGGACGCGATCGCCGAGTAAGGCCCCGCCAGTGAAAGGACTGGAGGGATCAACTGCGATAACCCCGACTGAAAAGTTGTTTTTACATAACCGCGCAATCAATCGGTCTACCGCAGTACTTTTGCCGGCACCAGGGGGGCCAGTTACACCGATGTAATAGGCTTCTCCAGAATGGGGAAATATTTTCTCCAGGACATAAGGCGCATGTTTATTCCCCCTTTCCACCAGGGATATCAAGCGGGAGGTCGAAAGCTTTTCGCCCTTTAAGGATCCTTCAATAAGTTGGTCAATAGATTGCATCATTACCTGTAAGAATTATTTCTATGCATTTTGTGGCAATCCGCCCGCGGCTAAGCATTTATTCAAAAACGATCATCAACAAAGCGGAGCAACACGCGGCGCAAGCGACATCCTCAAATCGTCAATATTAAAATAGTTCTTGGCTTGTCCAGGTTGGTTCACTCTAGATTAAATTTAAGCCGCGTCTCGTACACTTTCGCTTATTTCATCAACGATTGTCTGCATGGGGGTTTCAGGGAGATAAACCCGGTGAATACCGTAAATACTCTCTAATCTTTTGGCGTGATCAAGAGGGATAACACCACCCAGAAAAACCTTTACATTATTCAGCCCTTTTTCTTTGAGCATATCCACAACCATCGGTCCCAGTGCGAGATGATTGCCACAGAGGCTGCTCAACCCAACCACATCGGCATCTTCCTCGATGGCCGCCTCCACAATCTCGGCAGGAAATTTATTTCCCAGGTATACCACATCCATCCCGGCTTCTTTTAAATACTGCGCCACCAGATAAACGCCACGCCAGTGAATATCGAGCCCCAACTTAGCAATTACAACTTTAATTTTTCTATCCATAATTTTTGTTGCCTCCTGATAAATTAACCATAAGGTTATAGTAGAGGGAATGCCCACAAACCATATTCTTCTCGGAAAATCTCCTCAATTTCACCCAGCGTGCTCAGATTTTTTACCGCATCCAAACAATATGGATACAGGTTTTCATCGGTGTGACACTTTTCGCGGAGAATATCCATCGACTCTTTTAACTTTTGATCGTTTCGCTCTTTTCTAAGGCGTTCTAATTTGGCTTTTTGTCTTGAAAAGGTTTCAGGGTATTCAAATACTTTGATCGGCGCAACATCTGCCTGGTCAGCTTCCATAAAATTGACCCCGACAATTTTCATTTCGCCACTTTCAATCTTCTTCTGGTACTCGTTATTATAATTGGCGATTTCACGGTGCAACCAGCCACCTTCAACAGCAGAAAGAAGTCCGCCCAATCCTTCAATTTTTTCGACATAATTGAATATTCTCTTAACCATCTCATCGGTGAGGTATTCAACATAGTATGAGCCGGCCAGTGGGTCCACGGTGTTTACAACCCCTGTCTCCGCTTGTATAATCTGCTGGCTGCGCAAAGAGACCAAAGCAGCCTCTTCAGTGGGTGCGGAATAGGCTTCGTCAAAGGAGTCGAGATGCAAAGATTGACAACCGCCAAAAACAGCCGCCAGGCCCTGAATGGCGGATCGCGCGATATTGTTCAACGGTTCCGTGGCCGGCAGGGTTTGACCCGCAGTCTGAACATGATACCTCATTAGCATCGATTTGGTGTTCTGGGCGCCAAAACGTTCCTTCGCAATTTTGTACCAAACCTTGCGGCTGGCCCGGCACTTGGCAACTTCCTCAAAAAAATCATTATGCAGGTCCCAAAAGAAGGACATTCGGGGCCCAAATTCGTCGAAACTCATCCCTCTTTTTATCAGCTCTTCGGAGGTGGCGATTGCATTGGCAATGGCAATGCCAACCTCTGTCACCGCATCTGTACCTGCCTCCCGTAAATTATACCCGTTGTAGCTGATCGGATTCCAGCGCGGGACATTCTTGCAGATCCACTCCACAACGTCACATTGCATCCGGAATGACACCGCAGGGGGCAAAATTTCATAACCACTTCCCACACATGTTTCCATAATAAAATCATTCTGGCAGGTGCCGGCAAGTTGGGTTAATGCCGTTCCCCGTTGTTCAGCAACGGCAAAATACATCCCCGGAATGACCAGGCTGGTACTGGGGAGATGGGTCACAACCGAGGAACTTACGGCACCCAGATCGATCCCTTCAAAAAAAGCATCAATGTCCCAAATTGAATCAACCGCCGCTCCGCATTGGCCCACATTGCCTTCAGCCTCCGGATCATCGGAGTTATAGCCACGGATGGTGGGCAGGTCGAAGAGGATATTCACACCCGTCGCCCCGTGATCCAGCAAATAACGGACCCGTTCGTTGCAGTCTTCCGGAGCCCCCAGGCCGGCCAACTGTCGGAGAGTGAAAAGTCTTCCCCGATACATATTCGGATATACGCCGCGTAAATAAGGCGGCAGCCCAGAAAAACCGATGTCTTCAGAGTAACGGACATCCTCAATATCAGCAGGCGTGTATATCAGCTTGATCGGAATTCCAGATTGGGTAAAATACTTATCCGACAACTCCCGGTCCGCCTCCCGCAGATTGTTATCAAACCAGTCTTCATACTGTTCCTTAATCAATTTGACATGCTCCTCACTGAAAAGGCATGTGTTTTCTTCTCTTTCCTTTAACATGGTAACCTCCTTAAAATTATTCAAATGGGTATTGTTTCTCAGGCGGTCTTGGACGATTTAAATATCGGTTTTTCACTGCCTTTTGAATCGCTTTTAACACAATATAAAACCGGATACAAATACTATTTCTTATACAACCATCAAGATAGCGAACATAGAAAAAAATCCACAGGTCAAAGGCCTTGGATTCCTGAATTGATCCTGAAACAGGATTTCAGTCAATTTTAACAGTCTGGAAACGTTTGAGATCAGGCAGTAGTATATCAGAATGTTAAAGAGCTTTTTAATACAGATCTTTACGGATTTTTCCAAGCACGATTCGCGGAATATCCTCCTTATTTTCGACACCATAAACTGCAACATTTTCTCGCAAATCCATGGTGCGGCAGAACGCACCTACATGTTCATTGTTGCCGATATGAACCGCGGTAATGCGGTTTTTGCATGTATTAAAATATTGGATCAATACTTCCAGATTTGTAATCTGCATGTCCGATATCAGGAATATATCCGGCACTCGATCCATTTGAAGGGCATCGATGTCCTCCACAAGAAACTTTGTTCCCCCTGCAAAGTAACGACAGAGGGTGTCGTATATCTCCCATCGATGGCGTGTGTATGAGAGGATTTGCCGGCCACCTGCCGATGCATCGCCGAAGTTGTAGACTGCCACCCGGGCATCGTTTTTTAAATAGGTATCGCAGGCACAGGCCGCACCCAGCACTGCATATGACAAATCGCACCTCAGATCTTTCATACTGCCGGAAGAATCGATGATCACCATACAGTCCGGTACGCCTTCCTCCTTCCCATGGACTTGTCCCTCCCTGTGTTTCCAGGTCTGTGTGATGCCAGGCATGAATTTTCCAAAGCTTGTCCAGAGGTCGATGTCCTGGTAAGGTAGGCCTGCCTCCCAACTGATGTGGTGATCAGGATATGTGGCACCACTGCTTTCCGTTGGAACCTTGCGGATGGGAAGCGCATAATTCTCAGCCAGTTTCATATAATAGAGAATATTGGTATTCATGGAACCAACGGATGCTGAATCCGAACCCTGACTTGCTGGTTGGATCGCTTCTGAGATTTCATCTTCAAAATCGCGGATTGTTTCTTCAAAATCAGCGGGAGAGACCGCATCGAGGGCTAAATCTTTGAGCCCCTCCTCGATTTCCGGCGTAGAGTATTGCTGAAGACCATGTCCCCCCATAGGGCATGGTGTATTCAGATTTCCGTAATCCTTCTCCATCTCCAAAAGAGGTTGGATCAGTTTGGAGAATTGTCTGATGCCTTTCATCCAGCTGCCACGATCCCGATACGGGATTCGAGAGAGTCTGCTGGACAGCTCTTCGTATGCTTGCACACCCAAATCGACGCCCCAGATCCTTTGGAATAAGGCATGAACGGCCTCATCGAGAACGGTTCGATCCAGGTGTCGATAAATTTTCGGAAGGGACGTCTCTTTTTGGCTGACGCAGAGCGTGTCCGCAACGACATCCATGAAACAATCGGTGGCCCTTAAAGCCATCTCTTTGTCCTCGAGAACCGCTTTAGCCTCTGCGTAAAGCTTGAGATGGTTTGCAAGGTTCCAGGGGCAGTAGATATAATGGGATACAGCATGGTCTAGCAGCCCTTCAAGTATCTCCTGGGGTTTGAGCGCCACAGACATCTCTTCTACAAACTTCCGGGATATGGAAATTTTCTTACCTTTAATATCCAGACCCGCTCGCAACTCCCCATCAGCACACGCCGGAGCAGGGAGTTCAGGGAAGAGGTGTCGCCTTCTGACACTGGGCCAAACAGTTTTTAAGAGGTCATCCAGATCTGTCATATCGCCTCGCTCAAAACTCCCGTTCAACCTCCCGGGGAGGCGACGAGTCTTCCCTGCTTGAAGATACACCCTCCAAAAAGCATCTTGCCGATGCCGTCGATCTGACCATCCACCCGAATCTCTCCACCCTGCATCCACTCCCCCGTGTTCCGCCCTGTATGCCGGTCGACCAATATCTCACCACGCATCATCCCGGCGCCACACCAATTCCCGGCCGCACCTTGCACCACCAGGCGCCCGCCGTTTAGACCCGCGCCAATAAAGTCACCTCCATCCCCCTGGAGCGTGAGGGTCTTTCCTTCAGGGAGCCCGTAACCCAGAAAATGGAAGGGCCGTTGGTAATCCCCGAGTCTCAGCGAAATATGGCTTTCCTGAGAACAATTAACTAGGGCTGATGCATAGAGTCCGGCGGGTCCCGGTATCATGTATGGAATGCTGTTTGACCCGTCCAGCTCAGCACAGAACTCATCAATATATGCCTGGTCGTATTGAAGCTCCTGAAGCCCTTCAACAGCGGCCCCATAAACCTTGACCACACGACCGTGCTCTACAATCCAGGCCAGGTCCTTGATTTCGTTCTCAACCAGATCAAGGTAGCCCTTGATGATGCGATTAAACACATCTTGCTTTTTCTCAGCAATTCGATGGGCGGGACGTTCTTTTATCTGATAGCTTTCCGAATGGAAATCGATAAAAGGATTTTTCATTCTTCAGAAACTACCTCCCCCATGTCTTTCATGATCTCCCGGTAAATAGGATGATCACCCCGAATTGGTTCCGCTTTCTCTCCTTCGGCAATTCGGCAGGCAATAGACAGGGCATCCTTGACCTGGGAGCTTTGCTCCATATAACGCCGGTGCATCTCTTTAACGGCTTTCTTGGCCATATATATTGCGAGGGGATCATCGCGAGCTTCTTTATCGCTCTGGGCCAGGGTTCTCTCTTTCCATTGGATTCTATGGGCAAGGGCATAGGGCAATACTGCCATGAGATGTTCAAGTCCCACTGCTTCATCCCCTATAAACCAGGCCAACGCCTGGGAGATGCTTCGCACACTGATGGGGAGTCGGTTGGAAACACAATTCTGGATTGTGCTGCAAAGATATCCCGTGAAGTGGCAACCCTCTTCGCACACCTCATGGGATCGTTTCTGGCCGAAACGATAGCAGAAAGAGAGTTCAGCGAGGACAAGCCTTAAAAAGGCACTGGAATCTAAATCAAAAGGGATCTGTTCTTTTTGCAGCCTAATGGCCTGGCGTTCAACACTCGACAGGGTTCGAATGCCTGGCCCTTTTTCCAAAGTCTCTGCAAATCGACCACATATCTCCTCTACCCGTTCCATCCGGACATGATAGGAAAGCCTGGCACTCAGGATTTGATGGAATTCATCCTCTAAATCTTCATGGCGAAGGGCCAGGCCGTTTGAGCCGTGAATCCCGATTTGGTAAGCCAGATTGGGGCCGGGGTGTTTGGACTCCACCATGAGGTCAAAGCGGTCAATCAGAGGGGCAATAATCGTATTGGTGCCCTGGTCATGATAATTCGCTGTGGCGAAGAGGCAGAATTCTTGATTGATAATGGCATCGTTTAGATATTCCCACTTACCGCGATCGACACCGTCCAAAATCATACTCTGTTTTGTTTCCGGCAATCGGTTGATCTCGTCAATAATTTTAACCGGTAGCAGGGTAAAGTAGGACCACACGACCACCTCCTCTCCCTGGTTGAGCTTTCCCAGATCCGGACGTCCGATGATCTTCTCTTCAGTCTGTTCAGGATGGCCCGCCACCTCGCTTCTCCATATTATCCCAAGGGGAAACCGGTACAAAAGGGCACAAACATATTCAGCAGAAGTGGTTTTGCCAAGTCCTGGTTCCCCGATGATCAGTTCCTTCCCTTGGAAGAGACCGATCAAAAAACTCATCAGCAGGCCGGAGTTGAAGGGTATCCCCTTTACATCCATATCCGGGCGAGTCAGAACCAGTTCTGCCCTGATATAGTCATGGATTTGCCAGGCTGTCTTTCTCAAGCCATCCTTGCCGGTTAAACTCATAGTGGATATTTCCTTTCACCTTGATCGTTTAGACTTACATACTGAATTTCAAACTGATACAGATAATTTTTTTTCACACCGTTCAATTTATGCAGTCGTTCATTATCAATTTTGCATTATTCATTTTTGCACAGATGCCAAGATAGTACGAAATTAACCCACCGATCGCTTGTCCTGCTTCATAAATTCTACATTCTATCCTTTTGTTATGGGATAAAAAAAAGGGTTGTATCCGAAAAAGAAGGTTACGACCCTCTGATCCCTTTTCATATATAAAATACTCTTCTACTTCAAATCCAACATAGGAAGCAGGCACCCATTCCGATTCTTCAATCACGCCTCTTTTAAACGGTCTTTTGTAATCTAATTTTGTTTTACCGGCACGCTCGAAACTTATTTTTACCAATTCGAGAACTTCGGATAGATCTTTATACATCGGCTGATAAAAACAGCCTCTTTTCAAGGCCACGCCTCCTCTTTGATTTAGATATATCCTTTGCGAACTCCATATTTTTTTACCGCCCCCTGTCATCGGTTTCTAATCCTTGTCTCCCATGTTGATAAAATTCATTACTTACTCACTTTGCCAAGATTTGACCCCTCCGCACTTTTTTCATCCAAATCTATGAAATCAGATAATTCTTTGCAGGATGGACACTGTTTGGGCGGGGAGGCGGCATACTCTAAAATATGGCATCCGCGACAGTTGGAATATTTACAGGACGGGCACCTTTCAGACTCCGTCATATATCCACAATTAAGGCACTTCCAATTGTACATACTTTATCTCTTCAGCCCTGCATTTCTATTCATCAATGTGCAAGTAACTTTTATAATTTATCATAACAATAAATGATACATTGTGGTATTTGTCAAGTCTTCATTAACTTTTGAAATAAAAACCTTCATTTCAGAGTTGAATATGTTCCACCTGCATTTGGGCTTGACTCGGCGAGCACGCTTATTTATTATAGAAAGCATACGGTTCTGATTCATGTTATCTGATCTGGCATAAAACTGGACCTGAAAAAATATCAACTTTTTTAAAGAGGAGAACTTATGGAAACAACGGAGACGATTCACAAATGGCGATGCATACGCCGATTTAAGCAGGATGAACCGGTACCGGAGGAGGCGCTGCGCAAAGTACTGGAGGCCGGCAGACGGGCACCTTCCTGGGAGAACGTTCAACCTTGGCATTTTATCGTTATCGAGGATGCGGAAATGAAGAAAAAACTGGCCAAACTTGCCGCCGGGCAGAAGCAGGTTGCACGGGCACCGGTTGTAATTACAGTTTGCGGCGATATTTCCGTTTGGGATAAACCTAAAAACCGTGAGGCACTCTTGGAACTTGCTGAAGCAGGCGTCATAAAAGTCACGAAAGAGATCATCGACAATGTCGTATTAAAAGATCCGGTTTTCTGTGTGGCCGAACACGGGCCGGCAATGATACTCAGCCGAACCTTCGAGCAACTCGGCATTGCCTACGGATTTATGGGCATTGAGGCGCTAAACCAGGGCCTTGGAATGTGTATCATCGGCGCGCTTGGCAATGAAGCTACCGGCAGCCAAAGAGAGCTGTACGAAGAAATAAAATCAGCATTGTGCATTCCTGAAAAAATGTACCTGCTCACCCTGCTCACTCTGGGTATTCCGGATGAGTCACCCAATGCACGCCCTCGAAAGGATTTTGATAAGATCGTCTCCCGCGGCAAAGTCGGACAAAAGTTTTAATTGACCGAATATGTTTTTACGGCCTTCAACTGACCATTCATCCGCGATCTCCCCCATGGGTGAGGGGGGGAAGTGGCAACACCGCTCATGGCGTAAGCCACGTGAGTGGCAGCCGGGTTTCTCTCCATAGTTGCCATTTCATCATTTGACATCAGACTACTCCTTTCAATTGTTGTCAGAAGGATTAAAAGTTAATTCTCAAGTTTCGAAACTTTGATTTCACAAAAACACACCTTCGCTCACTCCGAAGGCAATGCTCATGCAGATTGAAAGGATAAATTTCAAGTTAATCATTTTAACTATACTTCTTCAAGATAAAATGTAGCGCAGTTTCTATTGAAAGACCCTGCAGCTCCGAAAGTCGGGACTCTCCAGAGGCGAATAAATCTTCGCTGCACTTCGCCGGGCCGCGGGAAATGCACCCGCCGGTTCGGACTCACTTATTCCATGATTTAGGATCGCGAACTGTATTGGAATTGGTGATGTCGGACCCTGCCATGTTTTTTAGATATCAACAGGATAGAAACAACACAACCTGATTTGTCGATGTCGATAAATCGTTTGAAGAATCGGCCGGCAGGAATTTTAGATGGACGGTTTTACAATGCAGATGGTGAAAAGTCTTCTTACACTTTCACCAGGCTCAAGGGGGGTTTCTTTTGATCGACGGCGTCTAAATCGATCGGAACAAAAATCTGTTCAAAACCATTGGCTTCCCACCGTTCGTGTCCGGCCATCTGTTTTGTACTCAGCGTCATTGTTCTCTTGATCGGGGGAAAAGTCAATACATAAAGGTCAATATCCCACCACTCGCCGGATTCTTTTTTCGACTTGCCCGATCTGATATCATGAACAATTGCATAAAGCAGATGGTCCTTACAATTGGTGATAACAAGATCACCAATTGATACACTTTTTTTGAAATTGACGACCCTGCTTATTTTTTGCAATAATAACTGTATCATGACTTATATCCCTTCCTTTTGATGTAG
>PVBE010504889.1_pt1 | contig 10473 bp, 5 predicted proteins | sample 1631181 | NCBI WGS metagenome assembly PVBE01 (sample SAMN08397723, study PRJNA350692) | Marine metagenome, whole genome shotgun sequencing project. | isolation source: water | place: Pacific Ocean | collected 2012-04 | reverse complement strand
CAATGGACCAAGCGCTGGGCAGTTAAATATAAATTTTGCTTATTTTGTACTTCAAAATGTTAACCCCTCCGCAGAAAGCTGACAAAATTCACTTGATCGTGCAGTGATTTAGTAATTAATGTCCACCCCGCAATCAGCTATTAAAGGCTCAAAGAATCTATAAAATGCTAGTATTCATTCGTAAACAACAGAAAACGGTCATGATCTTCGTGGCAGTAATTGTCATTATTGCTTTTACCTTCTTTTACGACTCTGGTCGTGGACCTGACAAGGAAAAGATAACAAAACTCTTTCGAATCGACGGCAAATGGTACACCCAGAATGACTATGAAAACATTCTGGAAAAACTTTCCGTAGTCTATCAGCTGCGGTCCATGGATTACTTTAATTTTGCCAATCAAATAACCAGCGTAAGAAATAACCAGAATCAGAGTGGAATGGCTCAAGCCTTTGCTTATAACCTAACTATTCTAAGGAACCGGGCCAAGGATCTGGGCATCTACGTCTCTAATGAGGAAGTGAATAATGAAATCCAAAGAATGGACATATTCCAAGTAAGGGACACCATGGGCCAGCCCCTCAACAGGTTCAATTCTGCTGCATGGGAATATTTCAAACAGACAGCACTAGCGGGAGATTTTACTCAAGAGGATTTCTCTCAGCTAATTAAAGATAAAATTAGTTACGTGAAATTAACCGAGCTTGTAGGAAGTGGCGTCATTCCATCATCGCATGAAGTGGACATGGTTTATAAAAAAGAAAACCAAAATGTCATAGCCTATGTCATCAAAGAGCCGATCGAAAAATCCAAAGATGGAATCAAAGTCACTAAAGAAGAAATAGAGGCACATTACAATGAGCTCAAAGAAGCGAATGACGCTTTATTAAACAAGCCAGAACAAAGATCTTTCGAATACGCGTTCTTTCCAAATCCAACTTACGTAAAACCTGAGCCAGCACCTGAGCCAGCACCTGAGCCAGCACCTGAGCCAGCACCCGAGCCAGCACCTGAGCCAGCACCCGAGCCAGCACCCGAGCCAGCACCTGAAAATACTAGCTGCCAGGAAGAGCCTTTAGAAGCTAAAGAAGAAGAGACAGCGCAACCAGAAAGCACCGAAGAACCCTTAGAAGCTAAAGAAGAAGAGGCAGCGCAGCCAGAAAGCACCGAAACAGTCCTTCCTGAACCCAAAACCACTGTGATTAGTGATCCTGAAGAGGTCAAAGACCCAGCACAAGTGAGTACTGAAGAAGAAACCAAAGTACTTAGTGCAGAAGAAAAACAAAAATTACTTAAAGAGTTTTCGAATACTCTGACAAATTTTAAAAAGGAAATAGATTCAAAAGGCGCTGATTTTGCTACTACAGCAATTCGCTACGTACAATCTTCAGTAGGTCAGAACTCTGGAGTCGTGTACGAAAAGTTTGATACACCTTTCTCTCAAGAAAACCCGCCAGAAGAAATAAAAGATGACTCTAAAATCATCAGGGAATTATTTGGGATGGCTGAATCTGGAGGACAGGCAATCGCAATTAATACAACCGAAGGGCTGTGGTTTGTTAATTTAATCGAGGTGATTCAACCTGAACAAATGACCGCTGAAGAGGCCAATCAGATCATCAAAGATAATTTGATCGATAAGCAAGCCTTGGAAAATATCAAAACTAAACTCGAAGAAGCTAAAAAAGAACTGACCAAATCAACTAAAGATGGACCCACATTCAAAACTGCCGCTGAAAAGCTTGGTTATTCAGTTAATAGATACAGTTACAATATAAAGTCACCTCCTCCAAGTTCCGAAATAGATACTAGGCTTCTTAGGGAAACTGTTTTAGGAACTTTTGGAACAACTGCATCTGAAGAAGAACATGCCACTCCTGCCGGGCAACTCAGTAAAGTCCTAGCAGATGATGGAAATGGAATATTAATTTACCTTGCAGAAAAGCGCCTCAAGCCAAACCCTGCAGAGCTAGCCATTAAGACGAGCATCAAATCAAGACTCAGAAGAGAAACTATCGATTTACTTTTTCAGTCTTGGTTAACCAAGGCACGGAAAGAAGCTGAACCAACCCCTGAAAACATTTTTTCAGGTCAGCCGCAGGCCCAGTAGTAACAATCATCATCCTTAATATATTTATATACTAGTTGATGTCAGAATCGGCTCAGGATTTATATGATGAAGGGAACGGCATGATTGCTATAGGCAATATAGATTCTGCCGCAGAAAAATATAAAAGATCCATAGAGATTGATCCAAAATTCTTCGATGGTTGGCATGCATTAGGAATGGCCCTTATGAAATCGGGAAAGCTAAAAGAAGCAATTGGTGCTGGACTAATGGCAACTGATCTGAGGCCAAATGACCAACTAGCATGGACTTCCCTATCCCAAATGTATATGAAAAATGGGCAAATCAAAGAAGCTGAAGCCGCAAAATCAAACGCAACGGTCATTGGCATTGGAGGCAAGTTGAAATAGAAGAAGATATTTGCAGTTATCCTAGTTAGGGTTTCAGTTCGATATAAACTAAACTGTAACCAGTTAACCTAATAAGTAATCTTACTCACAATGCGCAGGATCCTAGTAACATCTGCCCTACCCTACGCAAATGGCCATATTCATTTAGGCCACTTGGTCGAATACATTCAAACTGATATTTGGGCAAGGTTTCAGAGATTACAAGGGAACAGGACTATTTACGTGTGCGCGGATGATACTCACGGAACTGCTATCATGATACGGGCCGCTAGTGAGGGCCGGACCGAGGACGATCTAATTGCAGAAATGTCCAAATCACACCAAGAAGATTTCTCTGGTTTTGATATAAAATTTGATCATTACGGAAGCACCAATAGCGAAGCAAATAAGGAAACCTGTAATGAAATATGGGAATCATTAAACGAAGCAGGCATGGTCATAGAGAAAGAGATAGAACAACTCTACGACACGGAGAAAGAAATGTTTCTAGCCGACAGAATGGTTCGTGGAACGTGCCCATCCTGCAAAACATTAGACCAACCAGGTGATAACTGTTCAAAGTGCGGAGAGACTTATACCCCAAAAGATCTAATTGATCCTATAAGCAAACTTTCAGAAACGGTCCCTGAAACCCGCAGTGCAAAACATTTATTTGTTCATATAGAAAAATTGCATGGCTTCTTGGACGAGTGGACACAGAGTGGAACCTTGCCCCCTGAAAGTTCTAATTATCTTAAGAACTATTTTCTAAATGAAAAACTCAAAGACTGGGACATATCTCGTCCCTCACCCTACTTTGGATTTGAGATCCCTGACAGCCCAGGAAACTACTGGTACGTTTGGTTTGATGCTCCTATCGGCTATATCGCCAGCACAAAAGAATGGTGCCATCGTGAAAAAGAAAATATTGATGATTGGTGGAAGAATGATCAAACTGAAATACATCATTTCATAGGTAAAGATATCCAGTACTTTCACACTTTATTCTGGCCAGCAATGCTCAGAACCTCTTCCTATTCACTGCCAACCAAAGTTCATATACATGGATTCCTTACTGTGGATGGTGAAAAAATGGCAAAAAGCAAAGGAACTTTCATTAAAGCGTCGACTTACCTAAAGCACCTCAATCCTTCTGCTCTCCGTTACTATTATGCTAGCCGACTCTCTAGTAAAGTTGAGGACATTGACCTAAACCTTGAGGATTTTGCAGCCAAGGTAAACGCAGACTTAGTTGGTAAAGTTATTAACCTTGCTAGTAGGACTGCCAAGTTTGTCTCTGACTCAGGACTCTCTGAAAATTATCCTAATGATGGGGGTCTGTTCGAAACAGCGGCTAAAGCAGGAAGTGCAATTGCCAAAGATTATGAAGACGGCAATTATTCACATGCGATGCGCCGAATTCTAGAAATTGCTGACAAAGCAAACCCTTTCGTCGAGCAGAATGCTCCTTGGGAATTGCGCAAAGATCCTGAAAAAGCAAAAGAACTACAAGACGTTTGCACAATTGCTCTGAACGTATTTAGACAACTAGCAATTTATTTGGCCCCTGTATTACCATCACTAGCAAAAAAGACCGGAGAACTGTTCGGTGAACCTATCCAATCTTGGGATCAAAGCCTCTCTCCGCTGACAGGTATTAAAATAAATAAATTCAAACACATGATGAACCGTGTTGACCCCAAGAACATTGAATCCATGACAGAAGAAAGCAAAGAAGAAGCTGCCAAAGAACTAGAAAGCAACCAAGTTGGAGAGGTAAACTCTACCTGGAACGATAGCGAATCACCTCTAAACGAAGAACCATTAGCTGAAGAAATTAGTTTTGATGATTTCATGAAACCTGATCTTCGTGTCGCGCGGATCGTAGAAGCTAAGGAAGTTCCAGAAGCAAGGAAATTAATACAGCTAACCTTGAGTCTTGGTGGAGATGAAAGAAGAAACGTTTTTGCAGGGATCAAGTCCGCTTATGAGCCTGAGGAATTAGTGGGCCGGCTAGTTGTTATGGTGGCTAACCTCGCACCACGTAAAATGAAATTCGGAGTCAGCGAAGGAATGGTAATAGCTTCCGGACCAGGAGGAAAAGAAGTCTACCTAGTTTCACCGGACGAGGGGGCCTTACCTGGCCAAAGAATTCACTAAACTAGTTAGTTAATTAAAATCACAAGAGCTTATTCGCCAGTAAATCCGCGGATAGGTTTATTCACATCATCGAATCGATCATCCGATCCTTCATCCGTAAATCCACGAACTGGGCCACTACTCTCAGCCCATATATAATCTTTTGTAGATTGGTCTCTATACTCGTAGACCATTTCACCACCCGGTTCAAAAACTCTAACGATCACTCCTATCAACTCATCTCTCCATTTACCTGAAGAATATCTATTCTTACCCGAATCGAGTCGCATTGCCTTAGACTCTATAGTTACTGATTGATTATAATCTAAGGCCTCCTCTATGTCCTTAGATTCCTCAACATGAGTTATCTTAGGCTTTGCGGAACTCCCTCGTGAACTTCCTCTACCTCCTCTTCCTCTACCAAATCTACTACGCAAATATTCTTCTATCTGCTCTTCTGAAAAACCACCACGTCCTCCTCTATCACCCTCCTTATCGTCATCTTTATCGTCATCTTTATCATCATCTTTATCATCATCATCAGAAGAACGCCCACCGCCATAATCCTTCATGTAAGCTCGATACTCAACACGCAAACCATTGACAGGTTGCCTAGTTAAATTTGTTAATCTCATCAGAAAAGCCGTCTTCCCTGCGGATGACTTCTCAAAAGGATTTGCAGAAGGCTTTGATTGAATTTCTTTTTTTGCAACTTCTACTCGGAAATTATAATCGAGTGTCGGAGGAGTTTCTTTCATCCATCCTCTTATAAACTTCTGATCCTTCTCACTAAAAAGCGCAACCTTCACGACCATCTTCTTGCCGCTCTTTTTGATGGTTATATTTTCTCCCTCTGCCCCAGTATGAGAAATGAGTTCCGCGTTCATTATGCGACCGAACTGATCTTCAAAAACCTTTGCAGAAACAATACCACTAAACGATAACAAGATCGTAAAGATTAAGATTAAGTTATTAATTTTCATTATTAGATTCCCCCAATGCTAATGATATGACTGATCTTTTAGGCTTCAAGCCAGAACTGACTTTAGAAATAAATAAAAATGACCCTTAAAACAGTCCACTTTTATGCTTAAAACCTATAAAATAAGTAATTCCGCTAAAATTCCAACACTGTAAAGATGAACATCAGATTATGTGACAATTACGCCTGAATAATAAAAGATCCCTTAAAATAGTCTATTTTTCATCAATCCATTGCTCAGTTTCAATAATATCAACGGCCTGCCCCTCCTCTTCAAGGTCCTGGTCAGGGCTGAATAGATACTTAATGTCCTTCATTTCTAGGCTACGCGAGAAGGCCTCTTCTCCAAGAACATCATCCAACATTTGCTGTTTTTGTTCCTGCAAAACACGAACCTTTTCCTCTATTGTATTTCGCATCAATAAACGATAAGCAATGACTCGGTTCTTTTGTCCTATTCTGTGAGTCCTATCAATTGCCTGATTCTCAACTGCTGGGTTCCACCAAGGATCATACAGAATTACATAAGAAGCGGAAGTAAGATTCAAACCACTTCCACCGGCCTTCAATGAAAGTAAAAAGACTGAAGGATCCTCTGTTGTCTGAAACTCTTCAATGACCTTTCCGCGGTCCTGAGTCTGTCCAGTCAAATAACTGTAAGGCCGATTCTCATCTTCTAGCCTATCCTTAATAATGTCTAACATCTTAACAAACTGCGAGAACACAAGGACCTTGTGCCCCTCTTCTCGGAGTTGATCTAATAAATAAAATAACGCATTAAGTTTTGCACTTTCAGCTTCTATATTCGCTGAATCCAAAAGGGCTGGATGACAACATATCTGCCGTAACCTCATTAAAGTTTGTAAAACCATTAAACTGTTTTTGCGCAGCTCTTTTTCGGAACCCATCCCAAGAATTGTCTCTTGAGCTTTCTTCATCTCGTTTTGATAAATCTCAGCCTGAGTCTCATCCATTGAGCAGTACACCTGCTCTTCAATTCGCGGAGGAAGATCCATTGCCACTTGCCCTTTGGTCCTACGTAAAAGGAAAGGTCTAAGCCTCGCCGATAAACGTGATTGCGCAGTAGCATCCTTCCTCCTATCAAAACGTTTACGGAAATATTTTTTATCACCCAGAACCCCAGGCATAGCAAAAGCCATCAATGACCAAACATCCATTAGGCGGTTCTCAATGGGCGTTCCTGTAAGAACTATACGATTCTCTGACTGGAGCTTCCTTGAAGCCTTTGCAGCCATTGAGTCTGGATTCTTAATTTGCTGCCCTTCATCTAATATTACAGCTAACCACTCTTGTTTAGTTAGTTTTTCTTCACCCACACGCAATTGCGCATAATTAAGAACAAGAAGATCCACATCTTCTCTCAAAGTATCCATATCAAGCTCATCTTTTGTTCGTAGGACCTGAACACGGATATCCGGAGAGAATTTCTTCACTTCTCCAGACCATACATCTAGAACTGACTTCGGACATACTACCAAGCTCGGTAGTGGTTTACCTTCTGCTCTGCCACGCAACCAAAGGATCCAGCAAAGACTCTGCACAGTCTTTCCAAGGCCCATATCATCCGCAAGAATTCCTCCAAAGCTATTAGTTGCCAAGTAAGAAAGGAAATGAAAACCCTCGACCTGATAGGGTCTCAGTTCAGCTTTTAAATTCGATGGCACAGCAGGACTCACGCGAAGCTTGACCTCTTCGGCTCTCTTACAGATTTTATCCCAGGCTTTGACATCAAAAACTTCTTTGACTGCCGGATCATTTAACTGCAAAGCATGCATCCTGTGGCTGTCACCGGAAAGGTCATAAGGATCAATTCCAAGACGCTCAACGGCCTCTCGCTGACCTTCGCCTAAATCGAAAGCGACCCGGACCCAACTCCCGTCCTTGGTCCTAACGAAATCACCACGAGCTTCTACTAAGTCTCGGATCTCGTCTTCAGAAAGGTCCTCCCCATCCACATTAACAACTACCTTAAGATCAAACCAATCAATCTCTTCACCCACCACCTCAAAGCGCAAAGATGCCTTGACTGGGTCCTTCAGTAAACTCCCCACCAATTCATCCGCCTCAAGATTAATACCTTTTGGCATAGACTCTACCCACTCAGTAAATTTCTTCGGGAATGTTTTTGAAAGCTTGGCTTTAAAAGCATCATGCACAGCATCATAAGAGCTTGCAATGTTACCAATGAAAGGTTCTACCCGATGAAGAGAAGTACGGTCATAATGCATAATCCTCCCATTATCAGGCTCTGCCATTTCAACTACTGACCACCCATCACTGCTTAGGGCCTCTAACCGGGTTTTACTCTGATCACGAGCCTTACACTTCAACATTAAATGTTCGCTCTCAGCAGAACTTAAACCATTAATAATGCTCGCTGAAAGAGTGACTTCCATCAGGGCATCATCGACCCTCTCCTCAAGGGACGCTGGCATCCGTGCACCTGCTCGTTTCAAAAACGCAACCCCAGTTGCACTTTCTACCACTTCCTTAGGCAATTGATAAGTAGGACTAACGTCAGTATTATTCGACCAATTAGGCGGACCGTGAAAAACAGCATCATCAGAAAGATATAAGTTCTCAGGGCCTGGCAATAACCTTAAGGAATGCGGGACTACCTCCTCATCTTCCATTATTAGATATAACCTCCAATCCCCAGTAACTGAGGAAGAATCAATATCACATAACCAATTCAACTTAATATCAGATATTCTGATAGGTTCCCCATCCAGATCGACTAACTTAGAACTCAGAGAAGGTCTCCTGAAAAGTTCATTTAAAAATCGTCCAGCAAGTTCCGATTCTAGTCGAATTTCTTCATTTCCAGCTTTCCCCCTGAAATTCAGGTAAGAGGCCCACAATAACTCCGAATCACTATCCATTTGAAGTAGGCCCGAATCGTATTTCTCAACTAATCCAAGTATTTCCTGTGTCGACAAAGTCGAAAATTCCTCTTCACCTACTAGTCTCCACTTAAGATTGGCCCGGTTCGTTGTAATCTCCAGACAGAATTCCCCATCCCTTGAATCGACCTCCTTGCCTGGACCATCTATGAATTGGCCTATCCTTTCACTCCACTCTGAGACTTCCCTTTCATGTTCCCAACTCATTAGCTTTGACTGGGTATGACTCAAGTCCGTCACACCTTTCATGAAGGGAGGAAAACCAAAACCCTTTTTCTCAAATGCGTAAGCAATGTAGTTCCAGAACTCAGCAATGTTCTTTGGCGGACTCGGCCACAACTCTAAAGAATCATACCCAGTCACTTCCCACCTAGGTTCAAGACGAATCAAATCATGATCAAAAATTTCTTTTCCAATAGCAAACCGACGGTAACGCTTTTCGAGCTTTGACAAGTAAGCTTCTTCTTCATCATCAAGTTCACGCCCTAGACTCTCTTCAAGTAGAATAGGTAATGGAGTGTCGCCGATTTCATTAGGAGATTCAGGGAGGTTCCTTCCCCTCTCAAGTCGTTCAAGCATGGTAGCATAAAGGCCAGGGCAGTCTCGTCCTTGCTCACTGTCAGAATCTCCCTCCCAACCATTACCACGCATCGTTAAGCTGGTCTCAATGTTAAGTCCTTCAGGAGTTTCCAACGTTCCCCTAATCAAAAGATAATTACCAAAGATCTGCGTCACGCAACCTTCACGGTGCCAATGCTCACCGGTCTTTTGGGACTCTTCAGAAAAACTGTTTAAAAAATCGAGCGTGGCTCGATCTGGATTAATCATGGTTCGTTTATTATGCTAATAGCAGTTTTTTTAAGTAACAAAGCGAACCGGGAAAGAACACCAAGCATAAGCATCCCGCAACCTATAGTGTGAAAAATAAGAGATTCTTTTCATTTAATTAATTAATCTTTCTTAGCAATAAAGAGCTCGGAAATTAATTTATAAAAAATATTATTATTCTCGACTTTGTAACAAATTTTTGCGAAAAATCCTAAATTACTGGTTTGGACTATTTCAGACCAGGTTCTGAAATTATACTCCACAATACAAAAAACTAATATCTAAACCTCCATGAAAAACGAAATCCTTAAGGGCTTCTGTGCCCTAATCGTATCCGTTGTTACATTGTTAGTGTTTACTACTAATAACGTTTCAGCTTTTGAAATTATAACAGGATCAGTGACTGAGTTCGCTGGACCTGATGATCTTGGCCTAGACCCAGACTCAACAGTCATCGCTGTTGACGTTTATGGTAATGCCGATTCAGCCGTGAACGGTGTCACGTTCCATACTGACCGTGCAGGTCTCGGAGACGCTGTCGGTGATGAAGGAGCTGTTACCGTTGGTGACGTAACTGTCCAAACCACAACAACTCATTTCATTGACAACTGGTCCAACGGAGGAGGCGGCCCCGCTTTCACTGGTGGCACAGAAGGTTCTGCCGCAGCACTCAGTGAAATCATGAGGGACATTCGATGGTCCGCAGCGCCGGCCCCGATAGACATCGCTGTTTCGGGACTCGCAGGAGGAACCACTTATAAGATTCAATTACTATTTAATGAGGGCGCTGACCGAAACAGAGGATGGGACATCGCTGTTAATGACGAGCTCGCTGTCGATAATTTCAATTCCGAAGGTGGAGACGGAACCTGGACTAATTCGAACAGTTTTGCTTATAGCGGTGAATTTACCTCAACTGCAGACGGAACCATAGCGGTCAAGTTGCAGAACAATATTGGTGGCGCTGCCCAAGTAGCCACTGACGGAAACCCAATTCTGCAAGGAATTATTATAAACAGCACCGGCCCAGCAGTCTATTCCCAGAACTTTGATGGATTTGATGATGGGACTAAGGACCTTGGTGACGGATCAGTGATTGCCGGACAGGCAGCATCGATTCAAGGCGATCGCCTTCAGTTGACGAT
>PVBE011901447.1_pt1 | contig 10474 bp, 8 predicted proteins | sample 1631181 | NCBI WGS metagenome assembly PVBE01 (sample SAMN08397723, study PRJNA350692) | Marine metagenome, whole genome shotgun sequencing project. | isolation source: water | place: Pacific Ocean | collected 2012-04 | reverse complement strand
CGACCAGGTAAACCCGGGAATCCTCACCCAGGGAAATCATTTTTTTCCGGGAGCTGTCCCAGACAACCCGGGAGTACGGTTCCGTGAAAACCCGGATCGTATCGAGCATCGTTCCTCTCCGGGCGAGTTCCTTCCTTGCCAGTTCAGATTCGGACGGGGAACCGGTCCGGTAAATCCGAAGGAGTACCCGGTCATCCTTGAAATGAGTGAAGGAAATCATTTCGAGCCTGCGGCCCGCTTCATCCCGGTCCGCGGGATTGGCGCTTCCCAGAAGGAGCAGTGCCTCCACATATTCGTTGAAGGCCTTCTCGTAATGGGTGATCAGGGTTGGATCAATGTGGTTGGCCTTGGCTTCCCGCCGGGAAGGCGCTCCTGAGCAGGAAGTGAAGAGAATCAGGAGGCCGTAAAGAACCGGGAATCCGATCCGGAAGGATCGACCCTGATCTCGATTTTTCCACAACATTTCGGGCACCATCCCACAAAGGACTTACCGGAAGCATTCAAATAGATCCGCTGGTATATACGGCAGCACTTGAACAGGACGCTGACAAACGGCCGTTTCCCTCCGGATCGCTTATTTTTGACCATACCCCTGCTCCACGGACTGCTCCATCCGGGCACGGATGGTTCCTCCCTCGCGGATCAGATTCCCCGCTTCCTTCGCGAGTCTCTCCACGAATTCGGGATCCCGGATCGACTGGGCATTGATGCGCACGTTCAAACTGCAACCGAAGAGACCGGCTTCGAGGAGAAGAGCGGACGAGCCAAGATCGGAGACCAGGTGAGGATTGCAGACACGGCCAACCTCTTCGAGAGCTCGAAGACTCTTCACGGCCTTCTCCATGCCGCGGAGTGGCACCTCGGAGGCATCCCGGAGTGCGGCCTGGAGGGTATCTTTCCGGGCCGACTTTTCTTCCGGCGTATTTTTCGGAAGGGCCATGGCCGCGTTCACCTTTCCGTATGCTTCGGCATCTTCATCGATCAGGGCTACGAACCCGTCCAGTTCCTTCTGAAGGTGGGCGGACGCTTCTTCTGCCGCGGGATCTTTCGTATACCGGGCGGTCATGATTCCCAGGGCCACCCCGAGTGAACCTGCGGCCGCGGAAACACTTCCCCCGCCGGGAGTGGGGTTCCGGGAGGCAACCTGTTCCAGAAACTGGCGAAGGGTCTGGTCTGCGAGCATCGGTGGACAGTATAAAAGCGCCCTGAAGGCTTTGCAAATCCCAAATACCGGCGGAAGGAACGGATCGCTCTGGTGCGGGAAAGAGTCTGCCATGGCACGAGGTCTTTCCTGTTAAGGGCTTCCCCGCAGGAGTTTGGATTTGATAGGATGCCGGTCATGCCTGTCATCCAGACCGACTTGCTTTCCATGCGTTACGGCTCCATTCGCGCACTCGATGGTCTGAGCCTGTCGATGGAAGGGGGGGCGGTTGGCCTGCTTGGACCGAATGGCGCGGGAAAATCGACGCTCATCAAGATCCTTCTTGGATTTCTTGCCCCGGATACGGGCGAGGCACGGATGTTCGGCCTGGACACCCGGTCGCAGTCCCGGGAGATCCGGCAGAAAATCGGGTACATGCCGGAAAATGAGAGCTTTCTTCCGGGAATGACGGCGGTTTCCTATGTCCGTCTGGCGGGACGGCTGGTGGGGATGTCCTCCAGGGAGGCGATGCAGCGGACCCACATGGTGCTGAATTACCTGGGGATGGGGGAGGAGCGCTACCGGAACATCGAGGGTTATTCCACCGGAATGAAGCAGAAGGTGAAGTTTGCACAGGCCCTGGTACATCATCCGGAACTTCTTCTTCTGGATGAGCCGACATCCGGGCTCGACCCCCGTTCGCGTGATGAGATGCTGTCCATTATCCGGGAGGTGGCCCGGGGGAAGGGGATTCATGTTCTTCTTTCGACCCATATTCTTCCGGACGTCGAGGCGGTCTGTGATTCGGTGATTATTCTCGACAAGGGGCGGAAGATCATCCAGGACGAAATCGGAAACCTGGTGTCCACGGGCGACTCCTCGTATGAGGTCCGCATCGAGGGGGATGGAAACCGTTTCCGGGAAATTCTGGAGGGTGCGGGGGGCGGCTCTCGAGACGAAAGAGGGGGGAGCGCTTTTCGTGACTCTTCCGGATGGGGAGGAAGGAACCGGCCTGATCTTTGTCGCGGCCCGGGACGCGGGGATTCAACTTCGGTACCTGGGGAGGCCCCGGAGCCGGTTGGAAGATCTCTTTGCCGAAAGGTTGGTCTCTTCCTGATGGGCATTCATTCGCAATCTTACGAGAGCTGGTCGGGGAAACTGCAGTCCCGCCTTTCCCGGATCTGGGCCCTGATCTCGAGTGGTCTTGGGCTTCCTTTTTCCAGCAAGGCGAACCTGGTTGTCATCGGGATGATCTACCTGATGATCCTTGGGTGGGTTTTCGTTCTCTATATTTTTGTTTCCAGTTCCGCTCCTCCCATTTTTGTCATGGGAAATAATCTCTACCGGTCGTGGTTTTTTAACCATGCTCTTTTCGGGTTTCTCCTGATGATCCTGTCGGCAACGGTCGGGGCGACCCTGATTTCAAGGGATCTTCAGCACAATGCCCTGACGATGATCCTGTCGAAGGCGATCTCCCGGGGAGACTATCTCCTGTCGCGTTTCGCCACGCTGCTGATTTTTTTCCTGCAGGTGACCCTTCTTCCGGGACTGGTTCTCTGGATCGGCCAGTGGGGGATGTCCCCCGAGGATCTTTCGTTCTCGAGCCGTCTGCGGGATCTGCTTGCGATTACGCTTCACTCGCTGGTGATTTCGATCCCCTTTTCGGCGGTCGTTCTTGCCTTCTCCTCGTTCACCAGGCGTCCGCATGTTGCCGGCATGCTCTGGGTGCTGTTTTACCTGTTGACCTGGATTTTCTCCTCGATCCTGGAATTTACGGTGGACCGGGAATGGTGCCGGATGTTGTGGTGGCAGAACCTGACCGCCCGGGTCGGCGAGATCTTTTACGAGAACCGGCCCGTAAAGGTGGCGATTCCCCTTGTGGGAGAGGCGAGTTCCGATGTTGCGGCTCCCCTTGAAACGGGGCCCCTGGTTCCCGCGTTGATCCTGTTCGGAGTCACGGTCCTGGGGCTCTTCATTGTCCGCGTGCGTCTCCGGCGGGCGGAGGTTCGCGAATGATCCTGGAGGTGAAGAATCTCAGCCGGTGGTACCGCCAGGTGATTGCGGTCAATGACGTGTCGCTCTCCATTCCTCCGGGGATTACCGGCGTGCTCGGACCCAACGGTGCGGGAAAGACAACTTTTCTCCGGATCGTGATGGGGTTGATGCGGCCCTCGAGTGGCTCGGTCCGGGTTTTTGAAATGGATCCCTGGCGTTCCCCCGAGGTGGCCTGCCGGATCGGGTATTGTCCGGAGCATGACGGTCTTTTCGAATGGATGGAGGGACGGGATTTTGTTGGGACCATGGCAGGGCTGCGGGGGATCCGGGACCGGGAACGGGTGGAGGAATCCCTGGAGCGGGTACAACTGGAGGATGTCGCGGGCCGGAAGATCGGGACGTACAGCCGAGGAATGCGGCAGCGGCTCAAGATCGCACAGGCGATTGTTCACGACCCCGAGTTGCTCATCCTCGATGAACCCCTTGTCGGCTCCGATCCACTGGTCCGGCGCGAACTGGTTTCCCTGATCAAGCGGTTCTCGGAAGAGGGAAAGAGCATCCTGGTTTCCAGTCACGTTCTTCATGAAATCGAGGCGATCACTCCCCGGATCGTGCTTCTGCACCGGGGGCGTCTTCTTGCCGAGGGGCACGTCCGGGAGATCCGGCAGTTGATCGACCAGCATCCCCACCAGGTGTGCATTGGAACGACGGAGCCGCGGAAACTCGCGTCGCATCTGCTTGGGGAATCCGAAGTGGAGGAGGTCCGCGTGGAGGAGGGACGGCTTCTCGTGAAGACCTCCAAACCCGAGTTGTTCTATGCGAAGCTCCCCGCAATGGTGGTGGAGAGTGGTTGTCCGGTGGAGGAGGTCTCTTCTCCGGATGACAACCTGGAGGCGGTTTTTCGTTACCTGACGGAGAAATGATGAAGGCAGGGCCGGCCATTTTTGCGATTTTCCTCCTTGCGCTCCGCTCGTTTTTCAGCGGGAAGCGCGCGTGGATGAGTGTGATCCTGGTCTGGCTTCCCCCCATTTTCGCACTCGTTATCGGAGTCACCGCAAGAAGGAGTTTCGATGCGGAATGGTTGATGCACGCGGTCTCCCTGCGGATGGTACTGGGCATCTACCTGCTTCTTCTCGCACTGACACACGGTCTTTCGATCTCATCGACCGACATCGAGGAGGGAACTTCGGTCTATCTCTACACCGGGCTTCTTCCGAGGTGGGGAGTTCTTTTCTGCCGCTTCGTGGTGACATGGCTTCTTCTCTCCCTTCTGACACTTCTGAGCCTGTCTCTCACGGGGATCGTTGCCGCGGTGACCCGCGGTGCGGAGGATCTTCTCCGTGTCCAGGAACTGGCTCTCCGGTATGCGATTCCGGCCACGCTTGGGCTTTCCTGTTACCTCGCCTTTTTTGTTCTCTGTGGTTTCACCTTCCGGAGGCCGGCCACCGTTTCGCTCATCATCTCCATTCTCTGGGAGGTGATCGTGACCTACATGATGCCAATGAAGTTTGCCACATACACGATCACGAACAACCTGTATGCGATTGCACTGCCGGTCACCCTCGGAGGGGAGCGGGGGAGGTGGTTCCGCCATGTCCGGAATTACGAAATGGCGGAGTACGGGGATGCGATTCTCTTCCTCTGTACCCTCCTGGCATTTTTACTCGTCGGAGGAATGGTTGCGCTTCGGAACCGGTCACTTGCGGGGAAGGAATCTGGGTAGGGTGGGCCCCGGTCTGTGCCGGAACGCTTCCACGGAGGATGAAATTGCAGGTTGGCGTCCCAGATCTGGTTAAGGGTGGTTCTTGACTCCACAAAGCGGGTCTGATTCAATCTCCCGGTGAATTCCTTTGTAGTCAACCTGGTCTATCTGGCGGCGATCCTGCTCGGGTTTCCCTATTTCCTGTACAAGATCCTGGCAACGCCGAAGAGCCGTTCAAGTATCCTGGCCCGGCTGGGTGGAGGGGCCAGGCGAGAATCCGACGGGCCGCTGATGGTCATCCACGGGGTATCCGTTGGAGAGGTCCTGGCAGCACGGACGCTCTTTGAAGGCCTGGTCAAGGCGCTGCCCGGTTGGGAATTTATCATCACTTCCACCACGCCCACCGGGTATGAAATGGCCAGGAAAGCCTATCCCGACGTCGCCGTTGGCTATTTCCCCCTCGATATCAGCTTTGCGGTCAACCGGTTTTTCGGGCGACTCCGGCCTTCCGGGGTTATCCTGATGGAACTGGAGATCTGGCCCAATTTCCTTTCCCGGGCGTATCGCGAGGAAATTCCGGTTTTCCTGGCCAATGGCCGGATATCGCAGGGGTCATTTCGCGGGTACCAGAAGGTGAAAAGACTCCTTTTCAAGCCCCTGACGAAAATACGGCGGTATTGTGTACAGACCGAGGAATATGCGAGGCGGTTTCTCGACCTCGATATTCCTGAGAGCCAGATCGCGGTGACCGGATCGATGAAATTTGACAGCGCGCCCCGGCCGATCAATGCCGAGGAAGAGGCTTCCATCCGGGAATCTCTCCATATTCCGCCCACCCATCCCGTATTCGTGGCTGGGAGCACGCATGCGGGGGAAGAATCGATTGTGCTGAGTGCGTTCAAGGAGCTGCGGAAGAAACATTCCAGCCTTCTCCTGGTGATCGTGCCCCGCTACCCGAACCGTGCGGACGAGATATCCGACCTGGTCCGGCAGGCCGGTTTTACCGCGGCCCGGAAATCCATGCTCGATGAAGCCCTGGGGGATCGCGTTTTGATCGTCGACACGATTGGGGAACTCGCGCGGGTGTATGGAATCGCCACATGCGTGTTCGTGGGGGGAAGCCTGGTTCCCCGCGGAGGGCAGAACATGATCGAGCCTGCCGCCCTTGGACGACCCGTGGTCTTCGGCCCCCAGATTGAGAACTTCGCCGAGGTGGGGGAGATGCTGGTGAAAAGCGGAGCGGCGGATTATGTTCATGATGCGCGCGATATGACCTCGAACCTGGACCCTGTCCTGTCGGATCCGGAGAGGGCACGGCAGATGGGAGACCGGGGGAAGGAGACGGTGGCCCGCCTTCGGGGCTCCACGGCGAGAACCGTGGATATCATCTGTGAAGTTCTCAACGGAAAGGGGGGAGACTCTGCCCTGCCCCCCGGAAACGAGATGAGCCGGAAAAACGGATGAGAATCTATTGGCGGCTCCTGAAGCATGTGCGCCCCTTCTGGAAGGTCTTCATCCTGGCGATTTTCAGCATGCTGATTCTCGCCGCGACGGAGCCGGTGGTCGCCGCTCTCATGAAACCGATGATGGATGGTACCTTCGTGGACAAGAACGAATCATCGGCCCTGTTGTACCTGGTCCTCATTGTTCTTGTCTTCCTGGTTCGTGGAATCAGTTTCTTCGGGACCAGCGTGTGCCTCTCGTGGGTATCCTTGCGGGTGGTTCTTGATCTTCGAATGGAGATGTTCCGCAAACTTGTCACCCTCCCGAGTTCGTTTTTCGACCGGAATCCATCGGGCAAGATTGTTTCACGGATCACCTACGACGTGCAGCAGGTCGCGGGTGCCGCCTCCAATGGGATCTTGATCCTGGTCCGGGATTCCCTCTCCATTCTCGGACTCGTCGGGCTGATGTTTTACCTTCAATGGAAACTTTCGCTGATCATCCTTCTTGTGGCCCCGGTCATTGTTGTCCTGATGACAATTACAAACCGTCGCCTCCGTCGGCTCAGCAAGGCGCAACAGAATTCCATGGGAGATATTACGCACGCGGTGGGGGAGACAATTTTCGCAAACCGCGTCATGAAGCTGTACGGGGCACAGGGGCAGGAGGCCCGCCGCTTCGGGGGCGCGGCCGAGCGGTTCCGCAGTTTCGCCATGAAGACCCGGATTCTGGACGCGGCACTGAAACCGCTCATCCAGCTTCTGGCGGTAATCGCGTTGTCCCTGACGAGTTATTTTGCCCTGAAGCAGACGGTTGCGGGCAATTTTTCGGTCGGGGGCTTCGTTTCATTTTTCGCGGCGATGGGGCTCCTTTTGCCTCCGATTCGCAGAATCATCGGGGTGAATCAATCCCTTCAGCAGGGGGTGGTTGCGGCCGGGAGCGTGTTCGGGATGATCGACCAGGAGAGGGAGTCGGATGACGGGAAGCGTATATTGCCCCCACTGAAAGGGGAGATCGAATTCCGGGATCTTTCCTTTTCGTATTCAGAAGATGCGGGAGAGACTCTCCGGGGAATGAATTTTAAAATTCAACCGGGGCAGACCGTGGCCCTGGTGGGCGCTTCCGGTGCGGGGAAGTCGACCCTGATCCACCTTCTCGCGCGCCTTTATGATCCGGTATCGGGAAGCATCCTCCTGGATGGAGTCGATATACGGGAGATTTCCCTCGCCGACCTGCGCGAATCGATCGCGATGGTCAGCCAGGACCTCGTTCTCTTGAATGATACGGTCGAGGCGAACATTACTTACGGAACGCTCGAGGGTGCCTCCCCCGAGAAAATAGAGGAAGCGGCTGTCCTGGCCCACGCGATGGAATTCATCCGGGAACTTCCTGGCGGGATGAAGAGCGTGATCGGGGACCGGGGGGCAACCTTGTCCGTCGGGCAAAGGCAGCGGCTTACCATTGCGCGTGCTTTCCTGAAGGCCGCGCCGATTCTGATCCTGGACGAGGCCACCTCGGCACTCGATTCCACCTCCGAAAAGTATATCCAGGATGCGATCGAGCAACTGAGAAAAGGGCGGACATCGATCGTGATTGCACACCGTCTTTCCACGATTGAATCCGCGGACCGGATCCTGGTATTGCAGGAGGGAACGATTGTCGAATCCGGTACCCACCAGGAACTGATTGCGAGAAGTTCCCTCTACCGGGATCTTTACCAGACACAACTGGGACCGGTGGTGGCTTCCGATCTTCAGGAATAGAGTGCCACCGCCCCGGCGGCACAGAGCAGTTCCAGGCCGAGGATCGTCAAGACCAGGCGCGTCTCCGTTATCCCGCGGGAAAGTTTCATGATCAGCTGGCAGAGTCCGACGGGACTTTGTTTCGGACAGAACAGCCGGCCCCCGCGGTAATCTCCCTCCCACCCCCGGCTGGGAAAGCGGTGCCGGGCCTTGATCAGGAAATCGATCGCATGGGGTATCATGATGATCGCCCCGGCCATCTCACAGTTGCCAAAGACGGAGGCGATGCAGAGAATCGCGCCGATCGGCAGCGTGCCCACATCTCCCAGAAAGATGCGCGCAGGCAACCAGTTGAAAACAAGGGTGATGGCCAGGGGGGGGATCATGCACACGAGAATCAGCAATGCGGTAAATTCCCCCTTCCCATAAGTGATCACGGCAAGGGCGGAGGTGGTGATCAGTCCCAATCCCGCTTCCAGGCCGTTGAATCCACCCAGAATATTGGTGCCGTTTGCCGCTCCGGTCATTCCGATCGGAAGAATGAGGAGGAGGTAGAAAATCCCGAAGTCGACGCTTCCGATGAAAGGGATTTTCATGGACGTGACTCCCGCCTGAACGGCGACAAGAGGGAGTGCTGCGATAATCGGAAGGATCAACTTCCATGGCTTGGGCAGATGCAGCAGATCATCGCAGACCCCGAGAATGGCGATCAGGAGGACGGACCCGAACCCGGCAAGGAGCATCGGGACATGGATGCTCCTCTCCTGTCCGGTGAAATTATAGAGGGCGAGCGTTGCCAGGATTCCCATGGTAAAGGAGAGGACCAGGACGATTCCGCCCATCTCCGGGATATCCGGCCGGTGAGGCTTGTTCAGATCGGTTCCGGTGATTCCCGCCCTCTTCAGTCTTCGAATGACAGGAGGGTAAAGAAGGGCGGATACCGCCAGGGGCACGATACAGGCAAGTTCAAGGTACAAAAAAATCTCCCGCTGTTTCTTTCGACTTTGCCATTGTAGTTTGCAGGAGAGAAAGGGGAACCGGTTTTCCTCCTGGAAGGGTCAGTGCGAACGGGCCGGCTGTTCCTGTTCAAACCGGGATGTGATCCCGCGGATCCTCTCCTGGAATCGTTCCACCGAAAACCGGCCGGTACCCGCGTGCAGTTTTTCCCGCAAACCAGCCTGCAGATGTTCGTCTCCCAGAACCCGGGAGATCTTCTTCACGGCTTCCCCGGGATCTCCATACGTGAGGTGGGGGTCTTCCTCCACGATCTCGACCTGTCCCCCGGTGTCGGGAACAAAGGGGATACATCCCGCCCTGGCGATTTCAGCGATGCCGATCCCGAAATGTTCAGAGGGCATTGCGTGGATCCCGTAGCGGCACCGGGCCAACAATTCCCGGACCTTGCCGGAGGAAAGATCAGGATGAAGCGTGACCCAGGGGGATCGTGATGCTCTTTCCTGTTCCAGTTTCCGGTAGTAGTTTTGATTCTGGACATGGCCCACCAGGTGGAGGGCAATTTCCGGATAATCCGTCCGGACTTTTTCGAGGATCTCCATTGCCCGCTCAAACTGTTTTTCCGGGGAGAAGCGTCCAAGACAGAGGAACTCGTTTTTCCGGTCTTCCCAGGGCGGGAGGGAAGGCAGGGCCCGGACGGGAGGGTAGACGACATCGGCATCGATTCCATAAGCCTGTCGGATCCACTGTTTGGTCCAGTCCGAGTTGGTCAACGTCAGGTTCTTCTTCATTCGTTCATCGGAATGGCCCCAGACCAGATTTACGAGGCTCCGGAAGAGGATTTTTGCAGGGGGAACCGGTTTCTTCCGGAATGTGGGGTAGTGAATGTACTGGATACCCTGTCCACCCAGATCCATTTCGTGGTTCGAGGCGATGGCAAACCGGTACTGCTTCCGGTGTTTCCGGTAGTACGATTCCGCCCTCTTGGAACGGAGATAAAAGCCGGGAACGTGCATCAAGCGGATTATCCGGAAGTCGTTCTTTTCCAGCCGTGTGCCGAAAAAATCATTAAGGCGGGATAGATCCGGGATGTTTTCGGTCACGATCAGATCGATGTCGCACGTCTCCTTGAGAGATTCGATGATCCAGAACGTGATTGCGGAAGCTCCGCCAAGTGCGAAACAGGGATGCAGGAGTGCAATCCTCTTCTTTTTCATGCCCCGAGGTCCTTCCCCGTTTTTTCGAAAACGGCTTTCCGGAAGCGTTCCAGGGAATCGCGGGCTTCGAAGCGCTGCGCCTGCCTCCCGGCTTCTTCGGAGGCCTCTGCATAACATGCCGGATCATCCAGTTTCCGGATCGCCGCGATCCAATCCGGAATCCGGTGTGGTTGCCGGATGAGACGCCCGCATTCGCCGACCGATTCAGGCAACCCGCCCCGGTCACTTGCCAGGGAAGGGATCTGACACAGGCCTGCTTCAACGGGGATCCGCCCGAAGG
>PVBE010264101.1_pt1 | contig 10474 bp, 11 predicted proteins | sample 1631181 | NCBI WGS metagenome assembly PVBE01 (sample SAMN08397723, study PRJNA350692) | Marine metagenome, whole genome shotgun sequencing project. | isolation source: water | place: Pacific Ocean | collected 2012-04 | reverse complement strand
GGAGAGGTCGCGGTTTCAACCGCGGGAGAGGGTCATGCGCATTTACAATGTGGGTCAGCGACGCAAGAAACCCTCTCCCGGCCGCTACCGCGTCCGACCTCTCCCGCAAGCGGGAGAGGTGCGAGTTACCGTCGTCGGCCCCTTCTAGGGGCCTTCCTCATACTACCGGTCCTGCCGGAAGATCAGTAATTCATGCCGCTTAAATTCTCCCGCAGGGTGGAGTTGTTCACCGCGTGCAAGACCGATCAAAGCATAACTCGGATCTATAAAGCAATGGACACCAAGGCGAGTGGCGGAATCGGGCTTACCAGTGTTCGATCTTTTTTTGTCGTCTTTCGCGGAGCGAAAGGCGACTATCGGACAGTAATTCCTCGAACGATCCTTACCAGTCGTAGGATGGGCACTCTCACCCGCCAATCCTTCTGCGACGGGCAAGAGTAAGAGTACCCATCCCCAAAAGATTTCCAACTGCCCATCGCCCAAGAGAAAGTGAGTAGCACGGTGCGAGCCCATTTTGCGGTCATCATCTTGATCACTTTCTGTATCGCGTTGACGCGTTTGCCGGCGCAGGAATTCGACGAGTCCTTCGATCATTGGCCGGTCGATTTCAAGATCAACGGGAAGATCATTGTTACCAATCGGCTAAATGACAGCGATGATGTCGATGCGTTCTTCCTCCGTGCCAGCGGCGGTGACAAGGCAAATATCGTAGCCATCGTGTTTAATAAGATCAGCGAAGACGAGCAGCACGCAATTCACAAGAGGTTCGAATCTGCGGCTGCAGTCACGGTGACCTTCATCGACGCTAGGTCACAATCAATAGTGCAGCAGGCTCTCGCCGGCCTGAAAGAAGCAGCCGGTGTAATGCTGCTGACCGATAGACCGCTCGACGTTAGCGAGAAACAGGCACTTCTTTCGGTTCGTGAAGATCTGCGTGACCTCATCAAACGAGGCGGCGTCCTTTATGCGAATGGCCCAATCGCCAAGATGCTCTCACGCATCGAAATCACCGGTGGCCAGCAGCTCGCGGAAGTTTCCGATGGTCTGAACCTCGTACCTGATAGCGTTATCGAAACGAAATTTTCCACTGACGTTGACCGCCTGCGAGTCAAGAGCGTATTGGCGTCACATCCGCGGTTGGTGGCAATCGGTCTTCAGACGAATACGGCAGTGGTGTTGGATGGTCGTATCCTGCGAGTCTTGGGAGACGGTCGGGCGACGGTCATGATCACCGCCAACCAGCGCGCCCCGTTCCGCTCTCAGACGATTGCCAAGCAGGGCTCTCGGCGACAATCACCGAATGATTTCTTGATTGACTTGACCCAGTGGCGGCGCGTCGCCATGGATCGCACACTGGATCCGTTTCCGCCCGTCAAACCGAAAACGCCGTTTGTCTGCAACGGCACGCTGGTGATCGTCGGTGGAGGTGGCTTGCCGAAGGACTTGATGCAACGATTTGTCGATTTGGCCGGCGGCGTCGAAGATGCCAGGTTAGTCTACGTGCCTTGCAGCGAACGAAACGAACTCTCAGGTCCGCAACGCACGGTCGAAGGATGGAAGAAGATGGGCGTCCAGCACGCCGCCTTCATCCATACCAAAGATCGGCATCGGGCAAATGACGACGAAGCATTCCTGGTCCCCTTGAAAGACGCCACGGGCATCTGGTTTGGTGGTGGCCGACAATGGAACTTCGCCGACTCCTACTACGGCACCACGGCCCACAAACTGATGAAAGAAGTGCTCAAGCGGGGCGGAGTCATCGGCGGTTCGTCCGCGGGCGCGTCGATTCAAGCTCGCTACCTGGCTCGAGCGACACCGATCAGCAATTTCGACATCATGGCACCGGGCTACGAACGCGGTGGCCTGGGATTCATCAGCGGCGTCGCCATCGATCAACATTTTTCTCAACGTGGCCGCCAAAAGGACATGACGCAGTTGGTCAATCGATACCCGCAAATGCTGGGTATCGGATTGGATGAATCGACCGCGATTATTGTGCAAGAGTCAAAGGCTGAAGTCATCGGGAGCGGCAGAGCTCATTTTTATGATCGCAACTTACCAGTCTATCCAGACAAGCCCGATTTTATCGCCTTGCCCGCCGGCTCGTTCTACGATCTGGGCGAGCGAGCCATCATTAAGGACGCCACTGTTGAGGAGCCCTCGGAATGAAGAAACTGACCCTGCTCGTTTGCCTGCCGTTGTGTGCGCTGGGTGCGCTTCGCGCGGAACCGCCGACCGCCTTGATGGAAAGCGATCGTCTGGAATCGGTCACCGAATTGGTCTTTACCGAAGGTCCGGCCTATCATGCCGACGGCAGCGTCTTCTTCAGCGACATCGCCAACAACCGCATCATGCGTTTGATGCCAGCGGCCGTCGACGCGGATGTCTTTCTCAGGCCGAGCGGGCGCTCCAATGGCCTGATGTTCGACGGCCGTGGCCAGTTGATTGCGTGCGAGGGCAACGAACGCGGCGGGCTCGGCGGACGTCGCATTACCAGCATTGACGTGGTCACCAAGAAACGCACGGTGCTTGCGGACCATTACGAAGGCAAACGGTTTAACAGTCCCAATGACCTGTGCATCGATAAGAAGGGACGGATCTACTTCACCGATCCCTACTACGGTCCGGACCGCGAACAACTGGAACTGGAGGAAGAAGGCGTCTACCGCGTCGATCCCTCCAGCGGAGCCGTGGTCAGGATCCTCGGCCGCGAGCAGATTGCCAGACCCAATGGCATCGCAATCTCAGCGGATCAGAAGACGCTCTTCGTGGTCGACAATCACCCGCTCATGCCGGTACGTAAACTGTTTGCCTTCGATTTGACTGACGACGGTTTGGCAACTGGCACGAGGCGTGAATTCCACGACTTTGGCGCGGGTCGCGGCGGTGACGGCATGTGCATCGACCGGGACGACAATCTCTACGTGACGGCCGGTGCCAACCGGCTGTACACGAATCAGAATACCGACAATCCTGCCGGTGTCTATGTCTTCTCGTCGCAAGGCGAGTTGCTGGGGATCATCCCATCACCCGAAGACATGATCACCAACTGTTGTTTTGGAGGACCTGACATGAAGACGTTGTATGTGACTGCCGGGAAGACGCTGTGGAACATTCGCATGAAGACAGCTGGTCGCGTGGTTTGGCCGGCGGCGGAATAGAGATGAACCGAAAAGGTGCCTGTATGTGCGGGAAAATATTTCAATCGCGATGCGGCCATGTGCAGGCGATCGTAATGGCCTCGATCTGTGCAACAGCCTTGACGATCATGTTTCCGTTTCAGGCGAATTCGGACCCCGGCGATGAGCCGGCAGTCTCCATTGCAAGTCGCCCTCGCACCAGAGAGATTGGCATTCGGATCGGCATTCTTCCAGTCGGAAAACAGAATGCAGTTACTGATGTGCCAGGCGTGCGAGTTGGGCACACAACGGTTGTAGAAGGGCAGGGGATCCGAACCGGTGTGACTGTGGTTCTTCCCCACGGCGAAAATATCTTTCAAGATAAGGTCCCCGCTGCGATCGCCGTCGGAAACGGCTTTGGCAAGCTGGTTGGTGTGACGCAAGTCAACGAACTTGGCGCTCTTGAAACGCCCATTGCATTGACGAACACGCTCAGCACGTTTGCCGCGGCGGACGCCTTGGTGACGTACACGCTAAACCAGCCCGGAAATGAAACGGTCGGTTCGGTGAATCCTGTTGTCGGCGAATGCAACGACGGGGTGCTCAACGACATCCGTGCGCGGAGTATCACGGCGCAGCACGTGCAATCAGCCATCGACGCGGCAACGGGCGGTGCGGTGGGTGAGGGGTCCGTTGGCGCGGGAACTGGAACGCGTTGCATGGGCTGGAAAGGGGGCATCGGAACATCCTCTCGCCTGACCCCGCAGGCCTCCGGCAGACATACCGTGGGCGTTCTGGTGCAAACCAATTTCAACGGTGTGCTCAACGTGGCGGGTGCTCCCGTCGGCCGAGAACTGGGCCGCTATTATCTCAAGGATCAGACGCAGCCCGATCGTCCCGTCGAGCGTGGTTCGTGCATCGTAGTGGTTGCCACCGACGCACCGCTTGACGCCCGGCAACTCCAGCGACTGGCGCGGCGAGCGCTGCTTGGCCTGGCCGCCGTCGGATCGCCGATGACACATGGCAGCGGCGACTATGTAATCGCGTTTTCTGTCCACAAAGAAGTGCGTATTCGCTACCGCTCACCACACGCTGTCGAAGCGAAACCGATCGTTCGAGATGACCGCTTGAGCCCGCTCTTCTTGGCAGCCAAAGAGGCAACCGAAGAGGCTGTGATTAACAGCCTGTTGAGAGCCACCTCCGTAACAGGTTTTCAGGGACATTCTGCCGACGCCATCCCGATCGATCGAGTTGTCGAAATCTGCAAGAAGTACGGGGTGAGGGAAGGGAGCAAGTGAGGTTAGGGTCGGCCAATCAATTGCTGATGCAGTCAGTAGCCATCTCGCTCCGCCGAGATGAGCCTCACTCGCCTGACGTCATGATGTGGCTTGAGTCGAATTGCCGTTCCACCGTTCATTCATTCAATTTCGTAAACCACCAGCTCTGCTGGTGCGTACCCATCAGGCTCCACCGTTTCACAGTGATGGGAATGGTACTTATCTTATTGCAACCAATTGGCTGTCAGTTTCTCGAATCTGTTACCTCTCCCGCTTGCGGGAGAGGTCGCGGTTTCAACCGCGGGAGAGGGTCATGCGCATTTACAATGTGGGTCAGCGACACAAGAAACCCTCTCCCGGCCGCTACCGCGTCCGACCTCTCCCGCAAGCGGGAGAGGTGCGAGTTACCGTCGTCGGCCCCTATTAGGGGCCCTCCTCATACTACCGGCTCTGCCGATAGTCAGTGATTAGGCTCATTTCGGCGGAGCGAGATGGCTAGTTTGTCGTGTTCGAAGACCCTCTTTGGTTGCGGCCAGAGGCCGCGCTGGGCTATTCGTGGTTGTAATTACACCAACAATGTTGCACTGTACTATTAGATTATTAGGCCAGTTTCTTGCTCCCAAAGGATCAGTATGACGGCGATCATCGATTTCTCACAATCGTTTCTCACATTCCGAATTGACACACTTAAGAAGACGCCCACAACGGCGAGTCACAAACCCCCGTTTACGCTGAATAACGCGAGGATTCAGATCGAATGCCGCTGTCGCGTGACGGACAAGCAGACAGGCAACACGCAGACCTTCGTGATGGGTGCGAATTGTAAGACGGAACGCGTTGGCGTCGAGCGTGATATCTGGACCGAGCCAAACGCGGACTTTGTGCCAGTGTTTTCGGACGACGGGTTCATGCACATCAAGACGTACGCCAGCGCAGGTGTTGCCGTCGATCTCTATCCACACGGAAGCGGACCTCAGTCGGATCGGCAAACCGGTCAAATCTCCGACGCGTTTGATGATGTGCGGATTGATGTTGTCCAGCGTCAGGGTGTCGCGCTGAACACGGCTGAAGAGATCGTTGCCGCGACGCTCGCCAATCAGTCGCTCGTCGCGTGCTCGACAATCCACTCGGCACGCTGTACTGCCGTCATCGAATATCCCATCAAGACGATCAACGCCAACGAGCGCGACATGATCTATCAGACCGACACCGGCCCGGTGTTGCTGCCGAATCTCGATGGTCCAGCCGAATCGATGCTCTCACGGCTGGAAATGGCTTTCGCCGCCTTCAATAGCCCTGATTGGATCGAGTTTCTGGTACGCGTTTCTACAACCATCGCCAGCGGTGCAAACGTATACCACTACGCAACGCCCGTTCGGTTCGACTGCCAGAATCAGATCTATCGCAACGTGTGACCGTGGCGGCGATGACGTCGTTGGATGCTCCCGGGGTGCTGCTATGAAGAACGAAACGCCCGTCAATCAAAACGTGATTCTCTCAGAGAAGGGGATCTCCCGAGGCCCCGCAAGAGGCCGCCATTTCTTGTCAGCCAGGCAAGGATTCACATTTTTGGAGGCACAATCCCACTGGACGCCGGTTCAAACACGAAAGTCGAAGAGGTGAATGTAGCACGCAAGATCTCGTTGACTACACTAATACTACGTGACATCTTGATTTGCTGTTGGGTCGGAGTTCCCCATTGCCAGTCGGAGGATTTCTCCAACCTACAATACGACGTGTCACAAAGTTCCAGGCCGTGCTTTTCCTAGCCTGTGAATTCATCGAGCTTCAACCAAGTAAACTCACAACCCCTCCGCTTCACAACGTCATCTGCCAAGAGGCCTTGAAGTGTCACTTGCAATCCGTACCGAGCATCTGACGAAGATCTACGCCAACCGTTTGGTGGCGGTTAATGATCTCAACTTGGAGGTGCCGAAGGGGTCGGTCTTTGGGCTGCTCGGACCAAACGGAGCAGGCAAGACTTCGACACTACGGCTGTTGTTAGGACTGCACCGGCCCAGTGCGGGGCGGGCTGAGGTGTTCGGTCTGCCGTGCGGTGTGAATCGCGTCTCCGTACGCAAACTGATCGGATACCTGCCGACGAATCCCAAGTTGCCGGGACACATGCGACCGTTGGAATACCTGGACTTGTTGGGAAAGCTGTATGGCCTGCCACGTGAGGTGCGCACGCCACGCTTGGCGTCGTTGGTACGTGCCGTCGGTTTGCTTGGCGCCACGGGCCAGGTCATTCGCACCTTTTCAACAGGGATGACGACACGCTTGGGAATTGCCGCTGCGTTGATCGGCGACCCACCGCTACTGATCTGGGACGAACCCACCGCCGGCCTCGACCCTTCAGCGCGTCGCTTTACGTTGGACTTGATCCGCGAACTGGGGCGAACTCGCACGATCGTCGTGTCATCCCATATCTTGAGCGATATCGATCAGGTTTGCAGCGACGTCGGTGTCATGCACGAAGGGCGAATGATCTTCTCCGGCTCGATCCGCGAAATGAAGCGCCGCCTGGCTCACAACGCCTTCCGCTTGGACTTGGACGGAAGTGCCGATGGTCTGCAAGGTTTCGTCGGACAAGTCAACGCAATCGGCGGCGTCACAGCGACTCTCGAACCCAACGATCTGGTCGCCGTCCAAGTTACCGACGGTCTGAGCCACGCGACCAAGTTATCCGAAGTATTGAACCTGGTGGACACGGCCCACCTTACATTGCAAAACGTACATTCTGGTCAAAACGAAACCGAGGACGTTTATCTGCAGTTGCTGCAGGAAGACGAAGCACATGGATTCCAACGCTTCAATCTCGAAGCTGACAGCAGCGATGATGCCATTCACGGCGATTCTCTGGCATGATCTAAGCAAGTTGTCGAGAAATTGGTTGGTGCGACTGTGGCTGATAGCCACGGCGTTGCTGGCCGCATTTCAGTTGTTGGGCAACTGGGGCCAACTCCAAACGGCACCGCTGATTGCGATCCTGCTGTTGCCCTATCTGATTTTCCCCTGGTCGCTAGTCGTGATGATGCTCAGCGTCACTCCCATGTCGGGCGCGCAGGCAGGTGTCATCGCCGACGGCATCTTGAGCCGCCCGGTGACGCGGTATTCTTACTTGTTGGCTGCCTGGACGGCTCGCGTGACCTTGGTTCTGAGCGTCTTCTTGCTTGTAACGATTCCAACCATCGCCATCGCGGCGCTGGCAGAGAGACCACCAGACGCGGATCCGGTGACACTCTACGGCGTTGCCGCCTCGCTGAGCGTCGTGGCGTTGGTACTGACTTTCCTGGTTTCCGTCGGATTTCTGTTAGGGACGCTGCTGCGCAATACGCTTCTTGCCGTCACGGTGCTGGTGTTCCTTTGGTTCCCGGTCAACCTGGTCCTGAACATGTTTTCACTGGAAGAGATGTCGCCAATTAGCCTGACGCAAGCGCTGCCGACGCTGCTACGACAACCGTGGCGCGAGGTCGATGAGCCAGAGCCGGCGCCTGAACTGGACACCGCTTTTCAAGACGCCATCAAGTTCTTTGGCTCCTTCGGCGGAAGCCAACCGGCAGCGGAACCGGAAAATCAGGGATTCTTCGAACAGGGCGACTACGAAGATTTTTCGCTCAAACGCGTCTTGTTGGGCTACGGAATTCCAGCTTTGGTTTCAGTACTCTTGGCGACCGTCTGCTTTGGATTCCGCGACGTTTAGCCGGGCGACGTGCGTAGGACCAGTGGCGTTACCAGTCCTCAACGGGCGGCTCACTCGCAGCATCGGCCATGGCTTTTTGAGCTCGATCGGTGAGCTTTTGCAGCATACCACTTTCCTTTTCTGACAAGAGCGGCGCGTTCAGTTTCGCCAGAACTGCAAGCGCCTGGCGCGGCCTGCGTGCCGCGTCAATCAGAACATGGGCGAGTTTCAGACGGACCTTCGTGTCCCGTTCACTGAAATTTGCGAGGTAGGTCGCCATTGCTGGAATCGACTCGTTCCAGAGGCCCTGCTTGTGAAACAGTGTGATCGTCTGGACCAATTCCTTTTCGGGCAGCGGCCAATTCAGTGGGTCGGCGGCGAGTTGCTCGAACAACGTGAAAGCTCGCGCTGGATCCGCTACTGCGACTGCCGAGCGCAACGCCGTGAGTTCCGCGCTATCAAGCTCGATTGTCGGCTGTAAATCAGGTGCTGTCCACGTTTCTGATCCCGGAAATGGCTCGTCAGGAGCGGATTGGACGGCGGGACTGTTCGATGCGCCTGTCATGAGTTTGTCATGCGACTCCCGTAGTAGTGCCGCCGCAGCATCGTCTTCCTCTAAGAGATCGGTTGCCTTGCCCCCGGACCAAACGCTGAACAAGTCCCAGCCTTCGCAATCGACCATGTCCTTCTTCAACATGAAAATGCCAACGGAAAATCCGGCAGCCGCACCCATCAAGTGAAGCGCTTGGCTGGTGATTGCGAGCCCCACCAACCAGCCCGTTCCGATTTGGATTAGCAGAGCAACGGTGGCAATCGCGTACAGGGACGCGTCGAATACGATTGGGCGGAAGAAAAACAGAACGACGCAATTCATGTCGTTCTGCGGAGCCCAGACCATGCTAATGGCGAGCAGGCCGTAGATGATCGACGAGGCTCCCAGCGAACCACCTGTTGACGCGCCCAACATGAGCGTCTGCTCGAAAGCGCATTGGGCCACACCGATTCCAAAGTAGATCGTCAGGAAACGCCACTAGCCGACTTTGCCTTCGGTCACCAAACCGAAGCCCCATAGGCAGAACATGTTTCCCAGCAAGTGCAGAAGGTCGCCATGAAGGAAGTTGGAGGTAATCCACTGCCATGGGCGAAGACCGTGCCCATATTGCAGGATCATCTCGTCGACAATCCACACCGTCTGGCCGAGTTCGTCCGTTGCAATATACCAACCACCGCCCGTTGCCGCCCAAGCCGCGAACGACACGCCAGCGTTCAACACGATCATACCCACCGTCGCAAACGGCAGGTGATAAATCGGTGCATCAGTTCCGTACGGTATAAGCACGACAGTTCATCTAGAAAGGAACACAACGACGAAATATGCGGAGCAAGCCAAGCTTAGGAGGCCAGCGCCTGCCATGAATCCGGCAATCACCATGGTGATCGTCGTGCCGAATTGAAACGTTCCGGGATCTTCTTCACGAGTGAACCGTCGGTAGACGCCCCAACGCTTGCCGATCCAGACACCAGTATGACGGGCTCGCAGCACCAAGAGGAACAATAGCGCAGAAATCACACCCGGGCACGCGGCGCTCAACAACCAGATGAGCGCGCTTCCGAGTATCTCAGAATCCGAATACTGTTCCATTGCTTGGCGTAATGCGAGTTTGGTCTAACGCTCCGAATGCATCCTATAAATCGATGAAGTGATCTGAGCTTCAGCTTCACTCGCCCATCAGCTTTGCCAACGTAGGTTCAATCGATTCGGCCCAGATCGTGTATCCTTGTTCGCTTAAGTGCAGCAAGTCGGGCATGATCTCTTTTGACAGCGAGCCATCGTCACCGAGAAACTCCTGGCCGATGTCCAAGTAGTGGACGTTGTCATCCGTTGCCAGCTTTGCGACGATCGCATTGCTCTTTTCGTTCACCTGTCGTTTCTTGTCGGCGGGAGTCGCGCCTCGCGGAAAAGTCGCCAGTAACAGAATCTTTGTCTTGGGCGTTTTGGCTTGCAGCTGACGAACGATGGCCGTTACGCCATCGGCGATTTGTTCCGGCGAGTTGCTGCCGGAATTATTGGTACCGATCATGATCACGGCCGCTTTGGGCGCGATACCTTCCAGGTTTCCATTATCCAGTCGCCAGATAACGTGTTGAGTCCGGTCGCCACCGATGCCAAGATTGACGGCATTCCGTTTGTCATAGAACTTCGACCAGACATTCTTGCCTCGCCCCTCCCAACCCTGTGTAATCGAGTCACCGATAAATACCAAGTCGACATTGCCCTTTTCGACGCGAGCGTTCATCGCATTGTGACGAGTCATCCAACGACCGGCACGCGGCGCCGGCTTGATGGCGTCGTGCGTTGTCTTGGTCTCCTCCGTGCGCGCCGCGGATGCCAGGAG
>PVBE010043030.1_pt1 | contig 10474 bp, 6 predicted proteins | sample 1631181 | NCBI WGS metagenome assembly PVBE01 (sample SAMN08397723, study PRJNA350692) | Marine metagenome, whole genome shotgun sequencing project. | isolation source: water | place: Pacific Ocean | collected 2012-04 | reverse complement strand
CCGGTGTTCCCGCCGTCGTCGTCCGAAGAACCTTCGCCACCGGAACCGCCCTGTTCGGGGTTTCCTTCACCGGTGAGGCCATCCGACACGGCCCCGCCACAACCCGCCGCAACGGCTGCAATTCCCACGACGAAATACAAGCCACTCCCCAATCCAGACATGGCGGAGCTTATATCACGACGAAGCGCCCGGGGGCGGTCAGCCGAGAGGCCAAAGCGCGCTCGCGAAGCGCCGTCGAATGCGCAAACGCTTCGCTGAGTAGCGAATGCGCCGCTCTTGCAATCTGCTAGAAAGGCGAAGGCCAATCGAGTTCGATTCCGTCTTTCCTCATATTTTCCGCCAGTACAATCCCATGCGTTTCTCACGAATACTCCGTACCCTTGCCATCGGGTCGGTAGCGCTGGTCGCTTCCGTGATCGCGTACCGCGTCGCCGCTGAGGTCTTGGTAACGCGCGCCGACGACACGGCCGATCGGAACGGCGCGACGGGCTGGCTTCGGGGCGCGGAGCCTCGATGGCTGGGGCCCGCCGACAAGTCCGACGCCGTTCTGATGATTCACGGCTTCGTCGGGGCGGGAACCAACTTTGGTGAGCTGCCCGAACGGCTCGCAGCGCAGGGGTTTCGGGTCCGCGTCATGCGACTGCCCGGTCATGGCACAAGCCCGCGCGAGTTCGAGGCGCTGCCCGCGGAGTCGCTCCTGGACGCGGTGAAGGACGAACTCGCCGAATTGAAGCGACAGCACGCCCGCGTCTTCCTCGTCGGGCACTCAATGGGTGGCACGCTCGCCACACTCGCAGCGGCGCAGGAAGGCGCCGACGGCATCGTGCTCGGCGCGCCCTACTTTGGCGTCACGCACCGCTGGTATTACGGGCTGCCTGCGGAGACGTGGATGTCCGTCGCTCGCCCCCTCTTACGATGGCTCTACAAGGGCGAACTCTTCATCCAAGTGAACCGGAAGGAAGCGAAACCGAACATCCTCTCGTACTCGTGGGTGCCGCTCGGTGGGCTCGAGACACTCGCCGAGCTCGGGCGTCAGGCCAATTCGCCGGTAACGCTGGGGAGCGTGAAGGCGCCCGTGCTGCACCTCCACGGTCCCGGCGATGTGGCAGCGTCGCCGGTTGCGGCAGCCGACGCCGTTTCCGCGATGGCATCAGCCGACAAGCGGATCGTCCCGCTCGAACGATCGAATCATCACATCTTCTGGGACTACGATCGGGAGCAGGCTTATTCGGCGGTCGAGGTATTCCTCAATCGTCTGCGGACTCAGCCGGCGACGGCGCCGTAGAGCGACTCGATGGCCTCGTCGAGTTTGGCGGGCTCCGTGCCGCCTGCCTGCGCCATATCCGGACGTCCGCCGCCCGAGCCGCCTACGATGGCCGCGACGCCACGGATGAGCTGCCCGGCGTTGAATCTATCCGTCACCGACTTGCTCACCGTCAGGACGAGCTGCGCCTTGCCGTCCGCTTCGGAGCCGACAAGGACGATGGCGTCGCCTAGCTTATCGCGGAGTTGTTCCGCCAATTCGCGCAATCCCGAGCGGTCTTGTAGCGCCGTGCGAATGGCCAGAACTCGCACGCCAGCGATTTCTTTCGCCTGGCTCGCCAGGTCTTCCGAACCGCCGCCAGCGCCTCCGGAAGCCATCTCCTTTTGCAGGTCGGTGATCTGCTTTTCGAGCTGCTTCTGGCGCTCGACCATCTTTGAGATTTTCTCCGCCAGGTCGCTGCCGCCGGAACGGGCCGCGTGGTTGGCGCGGGCGAGCGTGTCTTCGACGCCGCGAAGGTGGTCCATAGCGCCCTGCCCTGTGACGCCTGTGACGCGGCGCACGCCGGAGCCAACGCTCGATTGCGCGACGATCTTGAAGAGACCGACATCGCCGGTCGCCCGGGCGTGCGTGCCGCCGCAGAGTTCCGTCGAGTCACCGATCTGAAGCATACGAACGCGATCGCCGTACTTCTCCTCGAAGATCATCATGGCGCCGCGCTTGCGCGCTTCTTCCATCGTCATGAGCTCGGTGCGCACCGGAGTGTTTTCGAAGATGCTCGCGTTAACGATGTCTTCGACCTCAGCGACCTGTTCGTCGGTGAGCGGCGCGTCGTTCGTGAAGTCGAAACGCAGGCGCTCGGGCCCGACGTGCGAGCCCTTTTGCAGAGCGTGCGTGCCGATCACGCGATGCAATGCGAGGTGTAGAAGATGCGCGGCGGAGTGATTGCGGCGCGTGGCGTCGCGCGCCTCGGTATCGACGGCGAGGTTCACCGTCGCGCCTTTGATGAGGCTTCCGCTCTCCACCTTGCCGCGATGAACGATGAGTCCGTCGACGGGCTTCTGCGTATCGGTGATGGCGACGCGCACGTCGCCGGCTTCCGTCTCGATAGCGATCACGCCCGTGTCGCCAACCTGCCCGCCGGCCTCGCCGTAGAAAGGCGTCGCGATCGTCACGACCTCGACGTCGTCGCCGACCGCCGCGGACTCCGCCAGCGCGCCATCCTTCACGATGGCGACGACTTCTGACTTACTCTCGTCGCGATCGTAGCCGGTGAAACGCACGGCGCTGTTGGGCACGAGCGCCAGTGCCTCGCGGTACACGTCCTCGACGGCCGTCGCCTGGGCCTTGAACTTCGACTTGCTGCGGGCCTCTTCCATCGCGCTCTCGTACCCGTCGTTGTCGACGGAGAAGCCGCGCTCGCGGCAAATCACCTCGGTCAGGTCGAGGGGAAAGCCGTATGTGTCGTAGAGCTGGAACGCCTGCTTTCCGCCGAGCAGCTTCTCGTTTCCGGCGTCGAGCTTCGCGAATTCGTCCTCGAGCAAGCCGAGACCGCGGCCGATCGTCTCGCGGAAGCGGACTTCTTCGCGCTCCGTCGCCGCAGCGATCATATCGCGACGCTCGCGCAGCTCCGGATATTGGTCGCCCATCAAGTCGATGACCGACGCCGTCACTTCGTGAAGAAAGGGCTTTTCGATACCGAGCCGATGTCCGTGACGAACGGCTCGGCGCATCACGCGGCGAAGCACGTACTCGCGACCGTTACGATCCGGCAAGATGCCTTCGGCCATAAGAAACGCAGTGGTCCGCGCGTGGTCGGCGATGACGCGCATGCTCACGTCATCGTCGTCCATCGTTCCGCCGTACGACTTGCCCGAAATCTGCGCGGACTTCTCGACCAAAGCGCGCAGCAAATCCGTATCGTAGTTGGTCCGCTTACCTTGCAGCACGGCGGCGAGACGTTCGAGTCCGGCGCCCGTATCGATGCACGGTTTCGGCAAGTCGTTCAACTTGGCGGCGCCGTCGGCGAGCTGACGGTCGTACTGCATGAACACGAGGTTCCACACCTCCATCCAGCCCGTCCCATCAGCGAGCTGTTCCTGGTCAAACGTCGAGACGTCGACCTTGTCGCCTACGTAGTAGTGGATCTCACTGCATGGACCGCAAGGGCCGGTCTCGCCCATCTGCCAGAAATTATCCGCGGCCCCCATCCCTACGATCCGGTCATCGCTCAGACCGCTGACTTTCTTCCACAAATCACGAGCGACCTCGTCCGCGGGGACTCCGCCCTCACCCCCGAAATACGAGACGATGAGCCGCTCGGACGGGATCGCGAGCGTCTTCGTCAAGAATTCCCACGCGTAAACGATGGCCTCTTCTTTGAAGTAGTCGCCAAAGCTAAAGTTGCCCAGCATCTCGAAGAAGGTGTGGTGTCGAGGCGACGGGCCGACCGCTTCGAAATCGTTATGCTTGCCTGCAATGCGGATGCACTTTTGGCTCGAGGTCGCGCGCGTGTAGGGGCGCTTATCCCGGCCCGTGAACACATCCTTGAACTGGACCATGCCCGCGTTGGCGAACATCAAGGTCGGGTCGTTCGGAGGAACGATGGGACCACTCGCGATCTCGGCGTGGTCGCGAGTCTTGAAGTAGTCGAGAAAAGCGCGGCGCGTTTCGTTTAGCGTCTGGGCCATGGGAGGTGGCGAGGATCTAGCACAGAGAAGCGACCTTGCTCGACGGAGGATCGCCCGTTGCCGGTCCCTGGCGGCCAGCTGGGCCCGAAGGCGCGGATTGCTGGCGGCCGGTGCCCTTCCCGAGATACGGTTTCGGGGTGGTTGGTAAACGGCGAGATTCCGCTGTCCTGGGACGCAAGGGTACAAAAAAAAAGCAGCGTTCGGCTGCGCCCACCGATAGCGACCAGATCACCGCCCAAATAGCCGCAGCCGAGGAATTCGCGCAGCAGGGACGGACGGACGAGGCCCGCGAGCTGCTGCGGTCGGTGTACGACGCCCTCCCTGACGAGCGGCTCTCGGACCTCCTGCCAGCGCGCACGCTCGACCTGACCAGCGAGGAGGCGGGGCAGGCTGCCCACGTGCGCGTTCTGGAGCATCTGGCCCACCTCCGGAGCGCCGAAGGGGATCCGGACCCGGACTGCTTGGCCGAGCTCGCACGCTTCCAGCCACTCGTACCATCCCGGCTCGCTGCGCTGGCCGATGCCGCCGAGCCGGGCCTCGCGGAACGTGCGCGCATCGCGCTGCGAGCGCTGCTCTCGGGAGGCCTCGCGCATGGGACGGACGAGACGCCGCCGGCGGGACCGCGGCGCCCCCTTGCTGAGCGACTCGTCTCCGAGTCATTGCAGCATCCACTCGCCCGCAAGGGGACGGTGCTCGGGAAGATGCAGTCGATGCTTGCGGCCATCGACGCGCCCGACCTCAGCATGCTCCGCGACTATTGCGAGCCGCTGCAGACCGGGAGCACGCAGGCTTCGGAGGCGCTCGCCCAGGCTGCCTTCGTGCTCGGCGCGCCGGTGGTCAGCGGCTACGTGTCGCGGGGCGCGAAGGGCGTCGGGGTGCGCGCCTACGCAGGTGACCCGGCTTTCGTGCTCATCGGCGGACGCCACCTGGACGAGGAGGGCGGCTATACGCTCACCGCGCGGGAGTTACTCTTCGCCATCGGCAGCGAAGTCGCACACCTGCGCTATGAGCACGCCCGCGTGACTTCTCGGGAAGTGAGCCAAGGGGCTTGGGACATGAGCAAGCAGGGACTCGACCTGATGCTCGGAATCCTGCCGTTGATTCAAGGGCTCAAGGCGGCGCGGCCCGCGGGGCGCTTTGCCCGCCGCATTCCTATCGACAAGATCCGGAGCGCGCTGCTGGGGCTGTCTCAGGTCCGCGACCACGCCCACCAGCGCGCGGCGCGAGTGCCACCGGAGCCCGAGTCCGAAGGGCTTGGAGCAGCCGTCGAAGAGCTGGTGGCGGCGCATCGCGTGATGCAGCTCACGGCCGACCGCGCCGGCTTGCTGCTCGCCGGCAATCTCGCGTCTTCCTTGCGCGCGATGCTGACCGTAAACCCCGACTACCGCCCGCTACTCGACCGCGCGCTACACACCAACCTCGAGAATGCCCTCGCGGAGCGGGACGCCGACGGCAATCTCGTCAATCAAGCAGCGGCGATCCGCACCGCATCGCTGATCTCGTTCTACCTTTCGGACGACTACGCCACCCTCGAGCGCGAATTGCGAGGGTGAGCGGGTGAGCGGCGGCGGCGGCGGCGCCGCCGCCTGGAGTTGATCCGATTTGGCGGTGAAAACGACGCAGAGCCGCCTCGCCTGCGGCGGGCGGACCTAAACGTACGGCGCGGGCTGCCTACGCCGCAGGCCTGCCTGAGCGGGCGCCGCTCGCAGGTTATCAGCGGCGGCGAGGCTTCTTGTCGGGACAGCCGTCTTCGTCTTCGAAGCCGTTCTTCGTTTCCGGCTCATTGAGGCACTCGTCGTCGTTGTCCGGAATGCCGTCCTTGTCGTTGTCGATCTCGGGACAGCCGTCGAGGTCCTCGAAGCCATCGGTGTCTTCCGCCTTTTCGGGACACTTATCCTTGGAGTCGGGAATGCCGTCTTCGTCGCGGTCGGGCTCGTCTGGACAGCCGTCGTTATCCTTGTAGCCGTTCTTCGTCTCCGCCTCGGTGGGACAGCGGTCCTGTTCGTCGGGGACGCCGTCCTTGTCGTTGTCAGCCTCGGGACAGCCGTCAAGATCCTCGAAACCGTCGGGATCCTCAGCGTCGTTTGGACACTTGTCCGCGCTATCGGCAATCGTGTCGAGATCGTTGTCTGCGTCGGGGCACCCATCGGAGTCCTCGTAGCCATCAACGTCCTCAGCAACCGTGGGACACTGGTCCGCGTTGTCGACGATGCCGTCCTGGTCGCGGTCGCGGGGCTCGTGAACGTACTGAAAGCCAACAATGCCGCGAATGGTCGGAACGCCGATGCCTTGAAGGATGCCGGTACCCGCCGCCGCCGTAAGGACGATGGGCGAGCTGAGCGGCTTGATCTTGACCCCAACGTCGATTTCGAGCCCACCCGATCCGGACTCGGTGCTGAAGCGCGTCGAGCCGAAGAGATCGGCGATGACCCGCAGGATGGGGCTAACTTTGTAGCCACCGGCGACCGAGAAGAGCATTTCCGAACCGACGTTCGTGCTGCCGATGCGCGCGGACTTGCGGTACACGCCGCCTAGGTTGCCGCCAAACGAGAAAGGACCGTGTTCGCCGTCGAAGATGGCGGTGCCACCGACGTCCGGGCCGCCGTCGCCGATGTATTTGTCGTCGGCCGTCCACTTTCCGAAAGGCACGGTCACAAAGATCGAAGCACCCACCACAAAGGGATCCTTCAGTTCCCCGTGCAGTCGCATTTTCCCCTCAATCTCCATGTCGCCGAGGCCGAACGCGCTTATCCCTTTCGGGGTGGCGGTTCCCAAATCAGAGAGCCCGTTGCCTTCGCTGTAGGTCAAGGGGAGGCGAAGGCCGACTTGGAGGATCGAAATCGGGTTGAACGACCCCATCAGATCGCCAGAAACCATATTCTCGACGACGGGGACATCCTCCCGGTCAGACCCCTCACAGTCGGTCTGCGATGCGCAGGCGCGGACGACGAAGGGCTTCCAGGCATAATTCGCGATGAGCCCCGCGCTCCAGTCGTACTTTCCGGTGATCCGGACACCCTGAGTGGTGAAGTAGTTGTGGGGGCCAATGGCGGGGTGGAAGTTTTGGACCGAAAACTGCCCGGACTGATGGGAATTCGACTGGGCCTCAGCGAGGCCTGAGAAGCCGAATACCAGCAGCGCTGCGGCAATAGCCGCCGGCGCGGCGCGCCGGTTGCGAGCCAGAGGACGAGCCAGAGGACGAGCCAGAGGACGAGCCAGAGGACGAGCCAGAGGACGAGCCAGAGTGCGAGTAAAGCGGCGCATAGTCATCGGTCTGAGCAAAATCATGGTCAGAGACGGGCCCGCAGACTCTCACATGCCGATGCGCGGGCGCAACCGCAGAACCTTCGCGGCACGGTCACTGCCCCCGGATCCTCCTTCCCTTGACCCCTGGCTACCGAAGCGCTCCGGCCGCGGTCGGCACCTCACTTTTCACTGCCACCGCAACGACCCATCGGAAAGGTCGCGCGGGCCCCGCATTGCCGCGTTGACAGTGTTCGCTGCCCCATGCCATAGCGCGGGCCCCCCCCTCGAGGTTTTTGGAGGAGCTCCGTGGCGCGAAAGATCCCCGTGAGCGTGCTCGTAGCGAGCGCGACTCTGTGTTTTGCACATCAATCAGTCGCGCAAGCTGGCGACCCAGCAGCCCAACCGACGCCACCAGCGCCGGACGCTGCCGCGGCTGAGCCCACGCCACCGGATACCGGGACCGCGACCGCCGCGCCTCCGCCGACCGCTGCGCCTCCGCCGGCCGCTGCGCCTCCGCCGGCCGCTGCGCCTCCGCCGACCGCTGCGCCTCCTGCAGCTCCCCCAACGGTGCGCGGCCCCGTGGCCCCCCCCATGGATGTGGGACCCGCCTTCCCCAGCCCGGATGAGGACGAAGAAACCCTCCTGCTGTCCAGCAACGAAGTCGGCGACTCGCCCGACACGTCCGCTATGGGTGGCGGCGCCACTGCCAAGAAGTGGTGGTCGGACATGAGCCCCACGGTAACCCTGCACGGGTACTTCCGAAATCGGCTCTACCTCTGGCACAACTTTTCGCTCGGCCGCCTCGACCCGCCCGGAACAGGCTTCTTCTCGCAACCCGCCGACAAGTACTACGATGGGCTGGTCGACAGTTACGGCCCGAAACTCTGTACCGCAGACAACTCCTACGATGAGTTCGAAGGCCAAACCGGTTCGAATCTGCCCTGTGACAACAACAACAACGTGGGCGGCAATCTGCGCCTGCGCCTGAAGCCGGAGATCCACCTCTCGGACAACTTGCGCGTGCGCATGGAGATCGATCTGCTCGACAACATCCAGCTCGGGCAGACCCCAGAGGGTTACACGCTGGACACAAATACTCCCGCGGCACGACCCCGCGGCGGCTACTCGCCCCTCGGCGCATTCACGGCGACGGCGCAGCCTCCCGTGTCTGGCATCAACGCCATTCAGGACAGCATCACCGTTAAGCGTGCCTGGGCCGAGTACACGACCCCCGTCGGCGTCCTGCGCTTCGGCCGCATGCCCAGCAACTGGGGTCTTGGCATCCTCGCCAACGACGGCGACGGCTGGGACGACGACTACCAGACGACCGCAGACCGCGTGATGTTCGTCACCGGCATTCCCTCTATCGACCTCTACTTCGCTGCGGGCCTCGACTTCCCCAACGAGGGCCCGTCGGCCATCTCCCTCAATCAGCCGCAGCTACAGGCCTACGATGTCGCGCAGCTCGACGACGTGGACCAATACGTCTTCGCCATCGCGCGGCGGGTGCGGGATATGGACCAGCAGCGCCGAAAGCTCGCTGACGGCGATGTCGTCGTAAATGGCGGCGTGTACTTGGTGTATCGCAGCCAAACGCTGGCGGACGACCGATCGGGCACAGCCACGGATGGCGCGTGGGTCCCGGGACTCTCGGGACCGGGTCAGCTGGCACCGCCAGGCAAGCACGATGACCAGAACTCACCCTTCATGCGCCGCGGCGCGACGGCATGGATACCGGACCTCTGGCTGCAGATTCTCTACAAGGGTTTCCGCTTCGAGGCCGAGGCCGTCACGATCCAGGGCAGCATCGACAACGCGGGCAAGCCGGCCGGGAACATCCTCGACTACGACCTCAACCAATGGGGCGTCGCGACCGAGATGGAGCAATCCCTCGTCGAGAAACGCTTGCGACTGCAATTCGGATTCGGCTGGGCTTCCGGGGATCCCGACGTAACTGGCGCTGGCTCGCCAGTCGGCGGAACGGGCGGCCTCGCGCCACCACCGGACGGCCTCCAGGCGCAGCACGGCGACTCCACGATCAGCACATTCCGCTTCAACCCCTCGTACCTGGTCGACCTGATCTTCTTCCGCCACATCCTGACCCGCGTTCAGGGCGCGTATTACTTCCGCCCGGCCGTCGATTACGACTTCATCCGAAGCGAAACGGGACGGAAGATCGGGGCGGGAGCGGCTGTGATCTGGAGCCGCGCCAGCGAGTTCATTCAGACCCCAGGGCACGCCGCGGATCTCGGCGTCGAGCTCGATCTCTCTCTCTACATCCAGGAGTCCACGTTCGGGCGCCTTTCGGATGACCCCCAGGAAATGGGTGGGTTCTTCGGCCTCGCGCAGTTCGGCGTCTTCTTCCCGCTCGGGGGGCTCGGCTATCAGGACCAAATCGCGCAGGATCTCGTGAACAAATTCCGCAGCGGCGCTGACGAACTGGACACGGCGTGGATGCTCCGAGCATATCTCGGCGTGTTCTTCTAGGCTCGACGCCGGTCTCGCTACTCAGACCAATCGGCTCGAAATGAGCACGTGCTGGCGCCCTGCGCGCGGCACGTAAGCTCGCGGACGCGCACGTTACGGCCCGGCCGCAGCTCGAGGGAGCCCTGCATCCATCCGCCGATTGAAAGACAATGGGCGCGGTGCGGCTGTGGGAAGTTCACAATCGACATGAACACCGACGACCGCCCACTCGCTCGCGTAACCATGCGGCCGCCGTCGTAGTGGTGGCTCCAGAGCCCGGCCGCAACGCTGATCAGCATCGCCGGCCGGAGGTGGCGCATCACCAAGTTCCGCCAGACCCCCGACTCGTGCGCGGCCGCGAAACGCCCCACGTCCCAGCTGAGCGCGAGATCTCCCTTGCCAAAGAGACGGTCGGCAAGCTCGTTCGATTCCGCGAAAAGCTCAAAGGGAACCCAGCCTGAGCGCGGCACCGACGGGGCGACGAGCAGCTCCCTCAGCTCCGCGGATGCTTCGTGCCGGTAGCGTTCGCGGGCGCCGGGCCCAAACTTCTCCGCCACGAAGGCGTCGCGAACCCGGACCGTCGCCGCTTGAACGCGAGCGAGCCCCTTCGTGTGCAAATCTGGCGATGCGTCTAAGCCTTGCATTCCCCCCCAATCCCACCGGCGTGGGCCCTCCGTCCGCGATCATACCAAATCTGTGGCGCTCGTCGGCAGTAGCAATCGCGGGACGCCGGCTGGGCGGTCAACGCATTGGAATCGTTGCTGAACCGAGTGCAGCGCCGGAACATCAATAGGCCCATTCGTCCCCCCTG
>PVBE012183975.1_pt1 | contig 10475 bp, 10 predicted proteins | sample 1631181 | NCBI WGS metagenome assembly PVBE01 (sample SAMN08397723, study PRJNA350692) | Marine metagenome, whole genome shotgun sequencing project. | isolation source: water | place: Pacific Ocean | collected 2012-04 | reverse complement strand
AGCATTGTGTGACTTGCATCGATCAATCGATAAACGCAAGTCTTGCTCAAAATCAGCGAGCAAGGGTTATGAGCGCTGCACGTTTCCACCGGCGAAATGGAGCCGGTGGCGCGCTGCAGTATTCGAGTGGTGTTTAGAACTTTGCTGTCTGCATCGAACAACCCCAAATATAGGTCGACGAGAGGATTGCCGACAAGCGCAGTTGGTCAGTGCGGAGTGTCATCGAACCACGGAGCCGCGGTGTTGTCGTCATGTGCGCTTTCGGGGTGTCACGCAAGTGCCCATTCTCCGATCCAGGTCAAGCAGACCGCGTTGTAACCTAGGAGGGTACACGAATGACAGCTCAGTGATCTATCATTACCGGAGGCGAATACGCCCCAGGGGACGTGATGTCATCGCTGCGTTAGAAACCATGACCGCTGTTTGTCTAATCCTGCGGAAGCAAGAGCTTTGCTGAATCGATGCCTCAGCCGGGACCCTTCTCACGTGGATACAGCAGATAGCCAGCAACGCTCCTCGCAGTTCAGCCTTCAGGGACTGATGGTTCTCGTCGCTGGCTCGTCGATCGTCTTTGCACTCATCCACTACTTCGGTGTCGACCATGTGCTGTGGTTCGTGCAACTCGGCGGGATCGTTCTGCTGGCGGCTGGTCTCTGGTTCTGCCGGTACAACTATGTCGCATTTGGTTTCGGAACCTTCTCGGTTTTTCTAGGCTTGGCTTTGTCGTCCTTGGCATACCGGGCGGACCCAGAAGGTTGGGTGCAAGCCTTCTATTGGGGGTTCCTACCCGGAGCGCCGTTTGTCGTGGTGGGCGTTGTGGCAGTGGCGTTTCGATCGCCAGTTATGGCTGGACCAGTGTGCGGCGCATTCGTAGGGGCCGCGGTGGCCGTTGGGATTCCGTACGGTCTGATGTGGTACTCGTCGGCGAACTACTCCGGTGGCGGAGCGAATATTGGGCTGGGCTTGCTGTTGCTTGCAGTCCCTTTGTATCTCCCCGTGGCGATCGCCATCGGTGCAGGAATTGGTTTTGCGATTGACAAGCGGGGCGCCTCCCGTCGTGCGGCTTCGAACACGGAACCCGCAACGGAATGACTGATCAGCAGCAAACAACCGAGGTATGATGCTTCGAACCCTCCCGCGATCAAGACCCCGGAAGGCCACACCGACGCGCGCAAGGAATCTCGGATTCGGTTGACGTCATGTGCGCCGAACGGTCTCGGCCAACTGACCGAGGGCCGGGTGGGCCTGGGTGATTGCTCACCCAGGCCTCCCACAGATCCGTACGTGCCGTAGGGTAGCCTTGCTGCAGATGGAGGCCAGCACGGGCAAGTTCCTGTTCCTGATCGACGCGACGATGTTTTCCCAAGCCGGTAAGAAAATGCAAAACACCTACAGTACCGGCAACCGCAAACGTCGGCCCTGTTTCACGGCGCGGCGACGGGCGCCGGGACGTTCGCGCGACGGGCGGCTCGAATTGAGCGCTGGTAGTTTGTCGATGTCCATTTTGGCTCTCGCGACAGCGAACGACAGTAGTGCACCAGGTCGATAAGATGCTCCTGGGCAATGCTCGGGCAGGCGGGGTGCGGAGAGCCGGGCATCCCCAGAAAGATGCGTAGGTAGATCGACTCCGGTTCATCTCCACCTTTGAACGGCTCAGATACCAGATCGCGGGGTACCGATGGTCGTCCGCTGTCGTCGTAAAGAGGGATCTCCCAGGGCCCCGACCCGTGCTCACCGTGGCAATTGTCGCACTCGAACTTGAAGTAGGCGTCCTTACCTCTGGCGATTGCTTGCAAATCGGCAGGGCCAATAGTTGGTACTTGGACAGATTTCCCGGGGGTTGTGCGGAGTTCCACGATCTCACGAAGCTCGTCGGTGTTGATTTCCCCTCCCTCGTGTCTCCTGGCGCGGAGGAGCTGTTCTCGGACGCCGTCGCGATTCAATTGCAGGACTCTTTGTGCCAACGACTTCAGCTGATCCGGACTCAAATCCTCGAAGGACGGCATCGACGTTCCGGGCATCCCTCGCATCAGTACGGATTCAATATCCTCCAGTGCAGGAACACTATTCCACGTGCTCACCAAACGGGATCTGCCGCTGCGGAGGTTTCGCGGCCGAGGGTGCAAGTGGTGTGCGGCTGGACCGTTACCGTCACCCGTCTGACCATGACACACGGCGCAATGCAGCGTATAGAGGTCCTCACCGACATCACTCTGCGGCAAAGGTTGCGCGGCTTGTGTGCCAACGTATCCGACACCCTGCATGGGCTCGCTGTGGGGTGAAGTGTTCAATCGCTCCAGCTCGACAGCGGCGCCCTTGTCGTAGGGATCGACGGCCAGCCTGATGCGCAGGTCATAGCTCCTCCTGGATTGCATGTCCACATGGTCGCGCCGGGCGACGAACTGGTCGGCGCGAGTGCGTTTGCCGTTGAGAGCGAACGCGCCCGCCGCGCTGATGAGCACGTCTCCTGTTTGATCGATCCCCAGCTGCTCGAACCACCGCTGCGCCTCTTTGTAGTTGCCGCACTCGATTTCGATGTGACCCATCTCAATAGCAAAGCCAGTGGACAGTTCGGACCGCGAAGCTAGCCACTCCATCTTGGATCGGGCCTCGTCAAGGTAGCCCAACTGTCGCAACACCCTGGCGACACTCACGACCGCGGTATCCGATCCGTCAGAAACCGTCGCCAATTCAACCCACTGCTCGAGGGCCTCAGCCAGTCGAAATTGTGCCTCCAGCAATTCGGCGAGACGCGTGCAGGCCAATTGGTGTCGGGGCTCTATGGTTAAGGCACGCTCGAATTCCCGTTCGGCACGCGCGTGTTCACCCAGCGACCGCCAGTAGACGCCCGCCATGCACGCGACGTCCGCTCCCTCGGGATCGTTCACCATCCACCGATCAAGTACGTTTTTCGCCTTCTCAGGTTGCTCAAGCACCAGGTAACCATGCACGAAAACAGCGGCAATCTCGTCTGTTAATAATCCAGCTTCGACCAGCGCCGCCCACGCCTGCCCCTCCTGATCGACCGGTGTGCCGAAATGAATTTTTCCCAAGTAAGACTCTCGGTCAAAAAATCTGGTCGGGACTCGCTTCCGCTTGGCCGAATCCATGGCGCTATACCATCGCAGCTTCTGTCCCATGTGGCGAAAACAAGCTGCCCGCATCAAGTCGGTCCTGCCGTCCTCGGGATCGAACCACACGGCCCAGGCAAGCCACTGCTCCGCTGTGAGGAACGCGCCTGCGTCCATCTGACCAGCGGCGTTACGCCGAGCCTGCGCAGCCAGGATCCGGCCCCTGAGAAGAAACGCCAAGACAAAGGCGAGGACAAGTACGAAAATCACGAGAGACAGACAAGACCGAGTGGACTGCGAGGTCTCCGAAGATCGTTGGCAACGCATCATGTTCCCATGCCCAAGCACGTGGCCTTTCAAAGAGTGAGACATCGGCTGGAGCCACGACAAGGAGGCTTGAGGTCGATTCCAGCCCGATCGCCGGCATTGTAACCTCAGCAGACGACGGAATCCAACTCCGTGTGTGAATCGAGGGCGTGTTGTGCTATTTTGTGCTACGTGGGAAGGTGATCGAACAAATCAGAAGGCAAAACAACTGAGGTGCCACGGCGGATGGACGATGAGCGAAGACATCGACTGCTTTTACGGTGTGCGCTCACGATCACTTCGTTGGCGGTCTGCACGCTGGCCGCTTGCCTGGCGTGGCTAGCGTGGTCTGGCAGTACGAAACAGTACGACTACCTCGTCCGCCTGCCTGATGGTTCGCCACGGGTCACGCTGGACGAATGCGCCGAGTCGCGCGTGACAGCTTTCTGCGGCGATTGTCACGCCTTGCCTCGCCCGGAGAGTTTTCCACGTGATGCGTGGCACAGGGAGGTAAGACAAGGCTACGAGAAATATATCCTTTCGAAGCGCAACGATCTTGATCCGCCCCCCATGCAGCTGACGATCGCCTACTATCGATCTCGTGCCCCGGAGAAGCTCGTGTTTCCGGAGCCAGACGAAGCCGAGACCGAATTGCAAGCTACTTTCGTCACTCAGTACTTCGCATCGGGCCTGAAGACTGACGTTCCGCCGGCCGTGTCCCACCTGCGGTATGCGCGTCTCGATCCGGACGAAACGCCAGTCCTGCTGGCCTGCGATATGCGCAGCGGGGGCATCGCTGCAATCGACGTGCGCAACGGCCAGGCCCCTCCTCAACTCCTGGCACGATTGAACAATCCTTGTCGCATCGAGCCGTGCGACCTCGATGGAGACCAATCTGTCGACCTCGTGGTTGCCGACCTGGGCAGCTACTTTCCCTTCGATCACGACCGAGGCCGGGTGGTCTGGCTCCGCCGCAGGGAAAAAGAAGGCGCCTTCGAACAAGTCGTGCTGGCAGCCGGGCTGGGGCGCGTTGCTGACGTGCGGCCTGCGGATTTTGACAGTGACGGCGATCTCGACTTGATCGTTGCGGAATTCGGCTATTACAAGACGGGCGGCGTCGCTTTGCTAAGAAACGTTGCCGCTGGGGGAGAGCGGCCGCGGTTTGAGCCTGAAGTACTGGATTCCAGTCCTGGCACGATCCACACGCCGGTACACGACTTCGACAAGAACGGCCGCCCGGATTTCCTGGCGCTTGTCAGCCAAGAGCAGGAATCCCTGAACGTGTTCCTGAACCAGCCAAACGGGAGCTTTCGTCATCAGACCCTTTGGACCGCGCCAGATCTCACTTTCGGCTCCAGCGGTATCCAGCTGATCGATCTGGATCAGGACGGGGACGTTGATGTGCTGCAAACCAATGGCGATTCGTTCGACACCCCTTTCGTCAGCCCGTCACACGGCGTTCAATGGTTCGAGAATCTCGGTAGTCTGCGATTCGCCTATCATCGGCTGACGGACATGACGGGTGCGTACTGCGCCAGGGCCGGTGATGTCGATCTCGACGGAGACCTGGACGTGGTCGCCGTTGCTTGGCTTTCTTCCCGTTTCAAACCCCCAAATACGCCGTTCGCGAGCTTGCCTTCGATTCTGTGTCTGGAACAGACGTCACCTGGAACGTTCGTGCGGCATACCCTCGAAAGAGGACTTCCCCATTATCCAACGCTCGAATTGGCTGATTTCGATGATGACGGCGACCTCGACTTCGCGCTGGGTCTGCACGTGATGACCTCGCGAATCTCGAACACGCCCGAGACTCCACACCGGCTTTCCATATGGTGGAATCAAGTGATTGCGGACAGTAACTCAGTGCCGTTGAGTCAAGAAACGGACAGGCACAACCGGCACAACCCATCTATTGAGTGATGACGGTATTCGTGGCAGCGTCGACGATATGGTCGAGTTCCTTAATCAAGTCGGCGTCATGTTCCAGCGGCGTCTGTGTGAAGACGAAGGATTGGAACTACATCGCGTTGCGATACACCCCGGAACAAATCGAACCAATTCGCAATGAGCATCGCAGCGTCAACCAATTGATGGGCCTGAGTGACGGGGTGTCGCGAATAAGGAATCAGTCCGACGCCTTCGATGCCGATCAACTCTATGACTTGACGGATACGAGCAACAGCACACAAGCCCGGTAGCCACCGGACAACCAAAGTTAGGAGTCCGCTAGTACTGAGCTAGCACAATCTGAGTTTAACAAAGCTCTAGCCACCGAGAGGCCGCGCCGAGGAAGGCTGCTCAGGGGTGACGCTATTGATCAGGTGGATCAGTTAGGACTAGGGCTCGTATTTTCTTCGTTAACCGATTCCTGTTCTGCTTCTGCTCCTTTAAGGTCCTCACCCGTGAATTCGGAGTCTGCCGGGTCTGCTGGTGTGGGACCACAACCGCTGCACAACCCTAGGCACAACATCAAAGCACCGAACTGAAAGTACGTTCGCATCGCAACTACGCTCCTCATCATTAGGGACAGACTGTCTTGAATTTCACGTTGCCGGTTTAGAACAGCAACCTGAGTATATATCTACGCAACTCGCGCTGTCGAGGGCCGCAGCATTTCCACACCTAACCAGATCTTGCAGAAATGCTTGTCGAGATCTTTCGCCAAGTAAGTTGTCCCGGAAGTCGACGGAGAAGTGGTCGGTTTAACCGACCACGACTCGCGCCGTTCCACGTCACGTAGCCTGCAGCTACACGGCACGGCACCAAGCCATGAACGAGCTTTCAGACCCAATCAATGCTAACTCAGGGTAACGTAATCGGATTGTTATCCGAAATGTAGGCCAAGCGGATGAAGACTAGCCTGTCGGTGGTCTCACTGATGAACCGCACGGAAGCGTCACCGAGAGCGATCTGACACCCTCCTGGGTGCATGCTTCCGCCCGTGGACCAATCGCCCAAGCGAGTGTTGCGGAAATTGGCAGGAATAAATCCGGCGCCCCATGGACAACACTCGTGCTGGTTGATGTGGGAACGCGTGGTGGCGCCCGCCCAGGGGACCCGCGCCAGATCGATACCGCTACCGGGCCATTGTGAGTGTCCCCATTTCGGTGCCGTGCCGTTCCAATGGTCGCGCAGTGTTTCAACCACCATTGCTACGTTGCTGGTGCCGTCCGTAATGTCCTTAAACTCTGAGGTGCCGTTGTGGCCGAACATGCGGCGTGAAGCTAACGGTTCACGATCATAATGTCTTGCGCTACTGGCTGTTCTTCTCACGCTGAAGTCGTAGTTGGTATAGGCTCCCAGCAAGGTAGTGGAGCCGGGGGCGATGGAGTAGTGAGGACTGTTCGGATTCGTGTATTGCGTTGGATTGGGATCCGACGGACAGAGGAACGCACTCAACACCGTGCTCACAACGAGATCATTGGCGTTGCCAGCGGTACCTGGCTTGAGGCCGCGACGATAGCCCACGCCACCTCGATCGTAGCCCCCCGCGGACAAGGCGAAATCAAATTGGTCGGCTAACGGCTGTTGCTCGATAAACGGGAGTACCAGCAGCCAGCCACGGTGATTTAGGACTCCGCCCAGGTCACCCACACCATCCACTCCTCCGTCGGGACCGGGTCTTCCGGTGCCACTGGTGACCGAACCGTCATGCGACACGGAGTAGGGAAATGTCTTGAAGGTGTCGTGGTAGTTGTGCAAGGCAAGAGCAAGCTGTTTCATGTTGTTACTACACGACATGCGGCGGGCCGCTTCACGGGCAGCCTGAACAGCTGGCAGCAATAACGCAACCAAGATTCCAATGATGGCAATCACAACCAGCAACTCGACGAGCGTGAAGCCCGCGTGATGAGAACTCCGAGAACGGTACATGCCAAATCCTCCTGCGGTACGGAAATAAGGAAACAAGACGACCATGCGACTGTCTGTTGTCGCCTCATGCAACAAGACTAACGACTTCGGAACGCGTTTGCAAGCGTTTAGTGGTGACTTCCTCCGCTCGGAAGATGCACTTTATTATGGTCTCTTTGAGGGGTGCAGGGAGGCGTTCCTGAGGTATCTTCTCAACTCTAGCGGGGTTGGTGTGCTGTTGGTTGGGAGGCGGTTCTGATGACGATGGCTAGGGAGGGGAGTTCGCCGCCGCGTCACCTTGTTCCATTGCCGATAAGATCTTAGTGACGTTGGTCATCGCCGCATTCTAACCGAGCGGGCCGACCAGTGCTCGCAAGCATCATCGACCTTCTAGCCAGAACCGTATCGGCTCTACGCGAAGAGCAACGACATGTTGCAAAACTCGAGGGAGATCCATTCCGAACCTGACGTAGTCGGTGATCATGCGCATCTACCTTCGAGTTGGTACGCCGCCGCAGCTGGTCTACCTGCGTTTGCCCACTTCATACCTGAAACTGCCGAAGCGACTTAAGCCGTATAGTGAACTCGCTTTGAGAGGTCTTAATAGCAGAATCCAGACCACTTCGCCGCGCCCAGTCAACACTGCACTTCGCTGATCTCGTTTCGCGCAGTCGGAGATCGCTGCCGAGACAATTCGGCGGACATAGTTGGCGCGGCGAGGAGATCCACATCGACTGCAGAAACGCTGATCGCTAACCTACGGCGGTGTACAAGCCCGCTGGACGAAACGGACGTTGGCAAAGCTGCCGAGTTGGCTTCGACCCACGGCAGTTGACTTAGAGTCGAACCCGCAGAAGTTGGGAAAACCGAGGCGGCGAACCGATCTCCCGGATTGCGTTCGGTGTCCACGACAACAGGGACTTGGATCGGTCGAGGCTGGTATACTAGTGTGTCAGATTGAGGGCGCGCGGCGAGTGCTGAAGAATGGGATTTCGCCGCCCGACGAAGTGCTCTCGGTCAGTTTCGCCGAAGCAGGCAAGCGCAGGTTGCCAAACTGCATTGGAGTGCCAATCCGACGCGCTCTCAGGTCCGTAAAGACTGACCACCATGAACAGCACGAGTGGAGGCTTCTTCGAGTCGAGTTGGAAGGGCATCCACGGCGGTACCCCGGCAAGAGGGGATTTGATCAGCTACCCGGCACAAGCAGCGAAATTCTCAGCTTGATGCCGCATTTCGGAGCCGGTCCCTGGCGCAGACCGTCGGGCATGTAGGCGCCGGTGACGAAGATGTTGTAGTTGTGTTGGCCGATTTTATGGACCTTGCCCAAACGCCACGGCGAGCCCAGCATTGGTGTGTTCCACGATCAAACGCCGTTCAAACGGAGCCAGGGCAGTGAAGGTGTCGCGTGGAGCGTCCCAGACGATCAAGTCGCCATACGACCAGGATAGAACTTGCTGGGGGCAAACTGGACACTTAGCCGGTCGACAATTGGCCGAAAAAGTGTTTCGATATTTTCGGTCCCGCCATGTCCTGGTCCGTCTCGAAATGTCCTCACTCAATTTTCTTACTTACGAAGGACATTGCTTGTCTCTACAAAGTCGCTTGAAAAACTGCCTGAAGACGGCCTGGCCAATTCGGCGCGGCGTTTTCCCACTTACCCAAAACGAGACAGTTGATGGTTCTGAAGAACAGTGTGACGGGGGACGACGACACACTTGACGGCTCCAATCTACCTGCAGCCCTCCAACTTGCGGCGCAAGGCTTCCAGGTCTTTCCCGTCTGGGGCGTCACGCCTTGCGGCAAGTGCATCTGCGGACAGGAGAGCTGCAAGCACGTCACTGGCGGCACGCCCGGCAAACACCCCGCCGTCCGGAAGTGGCCGAAAGTGGCCACGACCGACCCAGCGAAAATCCTGGAGTGGTGGACGCGGCATCCTCACGCAAACATCGGCATCCACGCTAAGGGGCTTCTCGTTATCGACGTCGACGGCCCGGAGGGCCACAAGAGCCTGCAACGTCTTCAGCGCATTGGAAAGCTGCCCAAGACTGCGACCATCCGCTCCGGCAACACCGAGCCTCTGCACTACCAACTTCTCTACAGCCTCCCGCCGTTCCTCGGCCGAATCAAGAACAAACCAATCAACAAGTTCATCGTCTGCGCTTCCTTAACGAACATCGACTTAAAGACCACCGACGGGTACATCGTCGGACCTGGGTCTCGCCACCATCGAGGTGGTTTCTACACCTGGGAACAAGAGCCCCTAAACCAGGAGAGCCTCGCGAAGGCCCCTTTCTGGCTCGTTTCTTTACTTTCCGAGCCTCCCAGTTCTTCCGAGCCGTCCTCGTCGAAGAACGCAAAACGAGGCAAGAAAATGGGCTCCCGTGGCAAGCCACGCCGCCTGAAGGTTCAGGGGCGGCGGAGACTGGCAGACGACAAGGACATCCGACACTACGCCAAGCAGATGATCAACCGCTTTCCCGTGCGTCGCTCTGGCGAGAGAAACAACCAGATGACGTTAGCAGTCGCGAGCCTCGTTCGCAGAGGACTGCATCCCAAAGACGTCTCCTGCATCATGACTCGCTGGCTCTGTAAGTTTCAGCGTGTCTTCGCGACGTCCTTTGGGGAAGCCCGTAGAGAACTCGGGGATTGCATCGGACGGACAATGGGTAATCCACGGTTCAGGCCTGTGAACCATAAGTCCGCACGCGACCGAATCTCCCTGCCGAACGCCGTCCACCCGACTCTGTCCAAGCACTTCCGTCCGAACTCACTCGATTGGATGTTTGTCGAGGCTCTGCTGGTGATGTTTCAGTACAAGCCGACGCTGACTGACGACGGAGACCTAAAGGCGACGAATGCGGACTGGATGCGGATCATAAAGACAAGGCATGGCAAGACACTCGACAACCAGCAAATCACACGTCTGAAAAAGAAGTACGTGATGAGTACCGACCGTGGCGTTGCAAGCAAACAGGAATTAATGGTCGAGCTGCAAAAAGGAGGCCGAAGCTTGGGCAGCGGCACAGGATGCCCCAGCGTCTATCGTGCCACTGGATTGTGGAAGCTCTTTCCGCGCCTTGTCTCGTCTTCTTTACTTTTTTGCGGGGGGAGGTGCGCGGGGTTTTTAGGACAGTCCGACTGCTTATTTATGTTGGGGCCGAGGGGTGGGAACAGCGGCCCTCGAGGCCCTTCGTAGGCCTCGGGGTGGCCGCAGTAGCGCATCCCCGGTGTGGGTTCCGTTTGATT
>PVBE012875469.1_pt1 | contig 10476 bp, 10 predicted proteins | sample 1631181 | NCBI WGS metagenome assembly PVBE01 (sample SAMN08397723, study PRJNA350692) | Marine metagenome, whole genome shotgun sequencing project. | isolation source: water | place: Pacific Ocean | collected 2012-04 | reverse complement strand
TCAGCACGGCAGGCGCATGGCAGACCAGCGCTACCGGCTTGCCGGCGGCCAGCGTGTCTTCGATCACGGCCTTGGAAACCGCGCTCTCGGCGAGGTCCCAGAGCGGACCGTGCCCGCCCGGGTAGAAGACGCCGTCGAAGGATGCGACATCGACATCCGCGAGTTTCTCGGTCGAGGCCAGCTGCGCCTGCGCCTCGCTGTCCTTCTTGTATCGTTCGGTCGCCGCGGTCTGCGCATCGGGCTCGTCGGACTTGGGATCCAGCGGCGGCTTGCCGCCGGCCGGGCTGGCCAACGTAATGTCATGCCCGGCATCCTTGAGGACGTAATAGGGGGCAGCGAATTCCTCGAGCCAGAAGCCCGTCTTGTCGCCTGTGTCGCCGAGCTCGTCGTGGCTCGTCAGAACCATAAGAATTTTCATAGCGTTCGTCCTTTCGGGGGGTTTTGGGCGTGGCCGGAGTGTTCCGGCGCTTCACCAAAGGAACACACGTCGCGCGCTTCGGTTTCGCTCTATTCGAGTGGCCGGTCCCGGCCCGGAAGCTGGCGCCGATCGTCAGGCCCCGGCCACCAGGGCGCGCAGCACGTCGAGCGCCTCCGCAGCGCGGGCGCAAGGTACGAAGGCGTGATCATGGTGGAATGCCGCGATCATATTGCAGGCGATCCCGGCATTGGCCAGCGCGCCCGACACGGCGGAGGTCAGTCCGACACCTTCAAGGTCGGAATGCACCGTCAGCGTGATCCTCGCGAAGTCGGGGCCCTCGATGCCCAGTTCACCTGCTACATCGGCAGGAACGATCGCCGTTACGCCCTCGTCCTCGCGGAAGGTACCGATCGCCGCGCCGAGCAATTGCGGCGCCGTGTCCGGTTGCACGAGCACGAAGCGCCAGCGGCGCGGGTCGAGCCGGGGTGCCATGGCGGCGATCATCGCCCGGCCACCGCGCACCGGCCCGTCCATTACAGGATGTATTTGCTGAGGTCGGCGTCGCCCGCCAGCGTTTCGAGCCGTTCGCGTACATAGGCTGCATCGATCGTGATCGTCTCGCCGGTCCGGTCTTCGGCCTCGAAGCTGATATCCTCGAGCAGGCGTTCCATCATCGTCTGCAAGCGCCGGGCGCCGATGTTCTCGACCGTCTCGTTGACCCGCGCCGCCAGCTTGGCGACTTCGGCGATCGCGTCCTCGGTGAAGTCGAGCGTGACGTCCTCCGTGCCGATCAGCGCGCGGTACTGTTCGACCAGATTGGCGCGCGTTTCCTTGAGGATGCGGACGAAGTCTTCTTCGGTCAGCGCGCGCAGTTCGACGCGGATCGGCAGGCGGCCCTGGAGTTCGGGCAGCATGTCGCTGGGCTTTGAAACGTGGAACGCGCCCGACGCGATGAACAACACGTGGTCGGTTTTCATCGGGCCGTACTTGGTCGCCACCGTGGTGCCTTCGATCAGCGGCAGCAGGTCGCGCTGCACCCCTTCGCGGCTGACCGATCCTCCGCGCACGTCGCTGACAGCGATCTTGTCGATCTCGTCGAGGAAGACGATGCCGTTGGTTTCCGCATTCTCCACCGCGACGCGGTTGACGTCGTCCTGGTCCATGCGGTTTTCGGCCTCTTCATCGACCAGCCGGTCCCATGCATCGGGCACCTTCAGCTTGCGACGCTTGAGCGGGCTCTTGCCCATGGCCTTGCCGAACATGTCGGACAGGTCGATCATCCCGACCCCGCCGGGCATGCCGGGGATATCCATCGGCGAGCTGGGGGCCTCGCGCACTTCGATCTCGACTTCGGTATCGTTCATCGAGTTGTCGACGATCCGCTGGCGGAACGCCTCGCGCGTCGCTTCGCTGGCATTGTCGCCGACCAGCGCGGTCAGCAGCCGTTCCATCGCAGCCTTGCTCGCGGCCTCGCGCACCGCGTCGCGGCGGCGTTCCTTTTCCAGCCGGATGGCTTCCTCGACCAGGTCGCGCGCGATCTGGTCGACATCGCGGCCGACATAGCCGACCTCGGTGAACTTGGTCGCCTCGATCTTGATGAAGGGGGCCTCGGCCAGCTTGGCCAGCCGCCGGCTGATCTCGGTCTTGCCGCAGCCGGTGGGGCCGATCATCAGGATGTTCTTGGGGGTCACCTCGTCGCGCAACTCGGGGCCGAGCTGCTGGCGGCGCCAGCGATTGCGCAGCGCCACGGCAACCGCGCGCTTGGCATCCTTCTGGCCGATGATGTGTTCGTCCAGCGCGGCGACGATCGCCTTGGGGGTCAGTGCTTGTGTCATGTCTTCCTATCGTCTTCCCGGCAAAAGCCGGGAGCTGTCTCGATTTGGCGCTCGGCCGAAAGCGCTCCCGGCGTTCGCCGGGATGCCGCAGATCAAACCGTTTCGACGGTCACATTGCCGTTGGTGAACACGCAGACATCGGCGGCAACCGCCATGGCCTTGCGCGCGATGGTTTCGGCGTCGTCCTCGTAATCGACCAGCGCCTTGGCCGCGCTGAGCGCGTAATTGCCGCCCGACCCGATGGCCGCGATACCGCCTTCGGGTTCCAGCACATCGCCATTGCCGGTGAGGACCAGCAGGTTTTCCTCGTCCGCCACGATCATCAACGCTTCGAGATTGCGCAGGTACTTGTCCGTGCGCCAGTCCTTGGTCAGCTCGACCGCGGCGCGCAGGAGCTGGCCATTGTACTGCTCGAGCTTCTTCTCGAGCCGTTCGAACAGCGTGAAGGCATCGGCAGTCGCGCCGGCGAAACCGGCTACGACCTTCTCGCCTTCGCCGATCCGGCGCACCTTGCGCGCATTGGGCTTCATCACGGTGTTACCCATGGAAACCTGCCCGTCGCCGGCGATGACCGTGGCACCGCCGCGCTTCACGCCGATGATGGTGGTGGAATGCCACTGGGTCAGCCCGTGGCGATTGTCTCTATCATCCATGCGCGCGATATGGGGCGCGCGCGGCGGGGGTCAAGCCGGGGCAGGCCCGCAGGCTTACTGCCCCTGGCCCAGGCCCGGCTGGCCGACTGCACCGATATTGCCGAACAGGTCTTCGAGGAAGCTGCGTTCGCGGCCCAGCGTGGGCGTCTCGTCGCCATCGGGGCGCAGGTAGACCACCTGGTCCATGCCCGTCCGCTCGGCCGAAACGACATTGCCCGCGGCATCGAATTTCACTGCCAGCACCGAATGCTCGCGAATCCGCGGGCGAACGAAGGGTTTGCGGCCCGTCGTGCTCGACACGTAGTACCAGGTCTTCTCGCCATACTGGCTTTCGAAGGTCGGACGCCCCAGCGTACCGGTGACGCTGCGCTCATTGTCGATCCCGGGCTGGACCGATTGCACCAGCGTGGCATCGACGATGTAGCCACGCGGCTCGCGGATCGCGGTGCAGCCCGTCGCGGCGATGGCGGCAGCGCCGATTGCGGCAAGGCCCAGAATTTTCGACCTGTTCATGGGAACAGCAAATCTCCGTCTTTCGGCAGGCGCTTGGCCGCAGGCGGCCACCTCCCTATATGCTTGGCCCACGCCTTAATCCGAAAGCGCCAGCCCATGCAACTCGGCATTGGGGGGCGCTTGGGGATCGCGGCCTGTATTGCCGCTGAACGGAGTTGTTTGTGTCCTTCCTAGCCCGCCTTTTCGGCAACGTCTTTTCCCTTGGCCCCGACCCGCGCGAAGAGTGGCGCCCCCTGTGGCAGCGCACCGTTGCCGAAGCCCGCGATCCCGACTGGTATCGCATGTGCGGCGTCGCCGACAGCGTCGAGGGTCGCTACGACATGATCACGCTGGTGCTCACGCTGGTCATGCTGCGGCTGGAAGACGAAGGCGGGATGGCCGCCAGCACCGCGCGGCTGACCGAACTGTTCGTCGAGGACATGGAGGGGCAGCTGCGCGAAGCCGGAATCGGCGATCCCACCGTAGGCAAGAAGATCAACGCGCTGATGGAAAGCATGAACGGCCGCATCGGCGCCTATCGCGAAGGATTGCGCAGCGATCCGAAGGTGCTGGTCGAAGCCGTGCGCCGCAATGTCACCATGGCGCAGCCCGACGAGGCCGAGGCGCTGGTCCAGCGCATGGCCGCGCTGCATGCCCGGCTCGAGCGGACGAGCATGGATCAGCTGCGGGCGGGCGAGTTTGCCGCATGAGCGCACCCGAACTCAGCCGTCCGATCAAACCGCGCGCCCTGCCTGCAGGGCCATTGACCGTTGACGCCGGCGAGACCGAACGCGCAGCGCTGGCTGCGCGGTTCGGCGTCACCGCTATCCCGGCGCTTACCGCCACCGTGGATTTCGGCACCAAGGATGATGCCGTGCTGGCAGAAGGCACATTGGCCGCGACCATCACCCAGCCCTGCGCGGTCACGCGCGAGGAACTGAGCTATGACGTGAGCGAGCCGCTCATGCTGCGCTTCGTGCCCGCCGGATCGGTGCCCGACTATGCGCCCGACGAGGAAATCGAGCTCGACGCCGAGGATCTCGACCAGATCGAATACGAAGGCGATGCGTTCGATCTGGGCGAAGCGATCGCGCAGACGCTCGCGCTGGCGATCGATCCCTATCGCGAAGGTCCGGGCGCCGAGGAAGCGCGCCGCAAGGCCGGCATCGTCAGCGACGAGGAACAGGCCCCCAGCGGCCCGTTGGCCGAGGCGCTGGCAGCACTGAAAAAGGACCAGGCATGACGGCGCTGACAATCACCCCCATGGCCTCGCTCGAGGAGCTTGTTCCGGCGCTCGCGGCGGAGGGGCTGCCGGTGGATGATATCGAAGACGACGGGCGCGCGTTTTTCGCCTTCCATCACGCGGGTCGCTGTATCGGTTTCGGGGGTATCGAGGGCGATGGCCCGGACCGCATTCTGCGCTCGGTCGTCATCCTCGGCGCCGCGCGCGGTCGGGGCACGGGGCGCGAGGCCGTCGCGCTACTGGAAAGCGAGGCGCGGCGTCAGGGTGTCGCCCGGCTGCATTTGCTGACCACCACCGCAGCGGACTTTTTCCGGAAGCTGGGTTACCGCGATCACGACCGCGAGGATGCGCCCGTAGCGGTCGCATCCACGCGCGAATTCGCCGCGCTGTGCCCCGCCAGCGCCGAATATCTGGTCAAGCCGCTGTAACCCATCAGAACGGAAGATCGTCGGCGAGGCCGTCGTAGTTCGAACCGCCGCCGGGCCCGATGCCGCGCCGCTCTGGCCGGGTGGGTCGTCAGTTCCGCTCGAACCAGTACAACGTTCGCGTTGGCAGCACATCCACTGCCTTCACGATCCGCGCGCGCTGCGACAGCAGGTTGGCGAAGGTTTCGTTGCGATAGTCCGGGAAGATATCCGGCCGCTGGGACAGCAACAGCTGCACCATCGGGTCTTCCTTATGGGGGAATTCGATCACTCCGGCAGGCGCAAGGGACACGAGCCAGTCGACTGCCATGTCGAGCGGTACGTTGCGCCCGATGGCAATGTGGTGAATGAACGCGAGTGCCAGAAGCGCATCGGGCTGGGCGCGCCCGGCAAGGCCCATCCGCTCCGCCTCCCCCCAGCCCTGCGAGGGACTTGGATTGGCTGCATCGAGCCACAGCGGCAGCAGATCGAGCTGTTCCAATTGCGCGCGCTTGAAGGCAATTTCCAGTGCGCCGTGGTCGAAATCGAAACCGATGACCTTCCCGGCCCCGGCCTCTAGCGCCGACTTCGAATAATCGCCCGTATTGCAGCCGAGATCGTAGAGCATGCCCGGCTCGATGGCGGCGACCACCTCCTTGACCAGATCGTGCTTGGCCTCGGCTTCGGGAGCGGCGTAACTGGTGTTGTTCGCGTAGTCGCCCCACACCGTCTTGTGCGACGGGACTTCCATTTTCGCAATGGCCCCGCGCAGCCCGCGAAGCATGCCTTCGAAGCTCGAGCGCGGCAGGCGCGCCTCGCGGTACCGCGACGACCCCGTCGTCGTCTGCACCGACCGGTTCTGCAATGTCGCCTGGGCGATAACGTGGGTCAGCACGGTCCAGTTGAGCCGCTTCCTCAGCGGAACGAGTTTGGCCAGGTCTTCCGGCGCAATGCCTTCGAGCGATCCGCGGAACCAGTGGTTCGGCTGGAGATCGAGCATCGACCACATCAGCAGCGGATTGAGGAACTGCATGCAGAACTGGCGATGCGCGGCCCAGATCTCGCCTTCCTCGTACGGGCGGATCGACAGATGGTCGATATGGACCGGTCGAGTCCCGTCGAATTGCATGTTGTAAGCAGTCGCATCGCTGAGCGTGAAGTCCTGGGCCAGAAGCTCGAGATGCAGGTCGAGATGCGCCAGCGCCGCCGCCTTATGCAGGCTGAAGCTCCATTCATACGGATATGAGATGAACGGGATCTGCGGATGGGAAAGGAGCACATCGGCCTGTTCGATCCCTACTTGCGATGCCTGTTCGGTCACATCGGTGAAATCGACCAGCCGGCCCCTCTCGACCAGTTTTCGCATGACGCCGGATTCATCCGCTCGTGCAAAATTGCTCGCCGCATTACCCGTTATCGAGCGGAACACCTTCTCGCCGACGCGGAATATTCGACCGCCCGGATCGCGAAACGAACCGGGGTCCAGGACTGCGCTGGCGCTCATTCTTCGCCGCTGGGTTTCTGGCGGCTAAACAGCGCTTTCACCTTGTACAGCGAAGTGCGGAAGAACAGCGTCGCACCGGCAACTGCACCGATCGCCGCCTGCAGGACAATGCTGCCCGTCGCGGGATCAATATACGCGTGGGCCGGCGCAGATAGACTGAGCATGGCGGCAAGGCCAACGAGCGAAACCATGGTTCTGTGATACATCGAGATTCCTTCGCAAGGGGTCTGGGCTGTGGTCAAACGTGAAGCGGTTTGGCTAAAATCTTATTAATCTACCGGGTAAAACCCGGCAGCGGCCGCCACTCGCGCGGGGTGCCCGCCGCATCTGTCACCGCCACCTGGTCCACCGCGGGCGCGGGCCGCGGGGCTGCAGCGAACTCGCGGGCGCGGAAATCGGCCATCAACCGGCCGAGAGAATGCGTTCCGGGCACCTCGCCCGGGCTTTCACCGGCAACGCGGATCGCGAAAAAGGTCGAATAGGACATCAGCAACTCGCGCGGCGAAAGCTGTGGCCCGTCAACAAATGGCTGCGTAGGAGCAATCCGCGATCCGTGATCGCCGTGGATCAGGACGATCGCCTCGCGGCCTGCGGGAGTGCGATCGAGCGCATCGAGCAGCCGGTCGAGCCGCTGCTGGAGACAGCGCACCTGGTCGGCATAGCCTTGTTCGCGCGCAGCGGCAGTGCCCGGCCCGTGTTCATCGAGCCACCGGGATTCGGGTTTCACCGTGCAATCGGCGGCTAGCATATAGGGATCATGCGGCAGCAGAATATGTGCGAACTTCACTTCCCCCTCGCGCAAACCGGCGACGTCAGCGATGAAACTGTCGAACTGCCCTAGCGAGGTCAGCGGAAACAGCTCGCTGCGATTATGGGCCAGCCGAGCCCCGGGGTCCGGGCGAATCCTGCCCGTGGCGGAGCGGATCGTCCTGGTCAGGTTAAGCATCGTGAAGCCGAACACTTTCGCACGGTCGGTCGCGCTCATTTCGGTGCCGAGCATGGAAGACAGCCCGGAACTTTCGAACGTTCTGCACTGTGTCAGTTTCTGTTTCACGCACAGATCGAAATACGCGGGGAGCAAGGCGTCGATGCGATAACCCATCGCATCGAGATCCGCGAAATATGGCAGTTGTTCGGGTATCGAATATTCCGAGGTGATCGAGTGGACCACGGGTTCGTCCTGCCCGTAGGAAAACAGTGCCGGAAGCGAGTTCAAGGTCTTCGCATACGGGCTGTAGGCGCGCGGATAGACCTGGAAATCATGGCTGGTGAAGAAGCGGATCTGCTCGGACCGCAAGTCCCGGTAGATGTCCGGACCCAGTGCCATGCCGTCCAGCCCGAGATAGGAATCGAGCACCAGGTGAACGATCGCCGGGCGGTCCGCGCGATCGCGATCGGGGGCCTGCAGGTTCTGCGCCTCGTTCCCGGCTTCGCGCGGGCTGCCGTCATCGAGAACCAGTTCGGCACCTTGAAAGAAGAGGACCGCTGCGGCCGCCGCGAAGAGGATCTTCACGAAGACCTCGCGCACATAGAAAGCGATCACTGCGAAAATGGCCCAGCAGCCCAGGAACCAGATAGCAGAGATCGATGCGTTCAGGTCGACCAGCACCGCTGCGAAGAGTGCCACGACGAGGAACCACAGGCGCGGTTTGGCTGCTTGCTGGATGAGAGCCATCACCCCCCCGACCAGCGCAAGCGCCAGCATGGTTATCGCTACCTCGGGCCGGAAAAGCGGATAGCCGTTGAAGTTGAGCAGATTGAAGAAGCTGGCCCACAGCGCGACAATCCACACGCAATGCGAGAGCCAGCGATCGCTCGATGTCTCGTCCTGAATGCTCATCCTCACGTACCCCCTGAACCGGGTCGGGGTAGGTGCATCTTGGTTAAGATGCCCTAAAGGCGCGGGGGCGGGCTGATCCGGCAGGAACGGCTTCGGATCGCTGCGCGGCAGGGGTTACCTGCCTATGGGCGCTTGTGGTCGGCGCGAGCGGCGTTGGCTCATCGAGCGCAGCTGGCAAGAATGTCGCTCGCTCCCAAGAGGCAAGCTCCTCCGGTTCCCTGCCACCCCACCGCTGCACGCCTCGTGGCAATACGCCAGCATCACAAGCACCTCGGCCCCCTACCCGCGAAGGAAGGAGGCCGTGGCTATCACGATTGCGATAGGCAGTTTGGCGCGCCCTGGGCGCAAGTCGATCAGAACGGAATATCGTCGTCGAGGTCGTCGTAGTTCGAGCCGCCGCCGGTTCCGCCCATGCCGCCGCCGGCAGCGCCGCCACCCGCAGCGCCGCCGCCCTGGTTCCAGCCGCCGCTCTGGCCGCCACCGCCCGAGCCGCCACCCTGGTCCCACGACCCGCCGCCGCCGCGATTGCCGCCGCCGCCCGCACCGCCCTGGGCGCCGTCGAGCATGGTCAGCGTGCCGTTGAGGCCGCGCAGCACGACTTCGGTCGAATAGCGGTCGTTACCCGACTGGTCCTGCCATTTGCGCGTCTGCAGCTGGCCTTCGATATAGACCTTGCTGCCCTTGCGCAGGAAGCGTTCGACAACGCCGACCAGACCTTCGGAAAAGATCGCGACCGTGTGCCATTCGGTGCGTTCCTGGCGCTCGCCGGTGTTGCGGTCTTTCCAGGTTTCGCTGGTGGCGATCCGCAGATTGGCGACCTTGCCGCCATTCTGGAAGCTGCGGATTTCCGGATCGGCACCGAGATTGCCGATGAGCATGACTTTGTTGAGGCTTCCGGCCATCGAATCATTCCTTCGTAACTGTTGACCCACGGCCTAACCCAGCCCGCCAGCGGGGGCTAGACGGGCGCGGCTGCGTTTCCACCGGACCGGACCCGGTTTGCTAAAGTCCCAGCGCGGTCGCGATCCAGAAGGTCAGCCCGGCAAAGACATAGGCCAGCACGAACAGGTAGACGACCATGAAGGTCGGCCATTTCCAGCCATTGGTCTCGCGCCGGGCGACGGCGATGGTCGAGATACATTGCGGCGCGAAGACGAACCAGGCGAGGAAGGCCAGCGCGGTCGGCAGGCTCCACAACGCGGCGATCCGGTCGGTCACGCCTTCGGCGGCGAGATCCTCATCCTCGGCATCGACGGCATAGGTCGTTGCCAGCGCCGACACTGCCACTTCGCGCGCCGCCATGGCGGGGATCAGCGCAAGGCTCATCTCGCGGTTGAAACCGATCGGTTCGAGCACCGGGTGCAGGCCGTCGGCCACCATGCCCGCAACGCTGGCATCGAGCTGGCTTTCGCCCGGCTCGGCCTTGGGGAAGCTGAGCAGCAGCCACAGCGCGATGGTGACCATGAAGATGATCGTGCCCGCGCGGCGCAGGAAGACATAGGCGCGTTGCCACAGGCCGATCGCGAGGTCCTTGATCCGCGGCAATTGATAGCGCGGCATTTCCATGATGAACCCGCTCGCCGCGCCCTTGGCCAGCGTGTTGCGCAACACCAGCGCAACCACCAGCGCGCCGACGATCCCGGCAAGATAGAGCGCGAACAGCACCAGCCCCTGCAGTCCGATACCCGGCCCGACGCTCGTCTCCGGGATGACCGCCGCGATGATGACGGCATAGACCGGCAGCCGCGCCGAACAGGTCATCAGCGGCGCGACGAGGATCGTGGTCAGCCGGTCCTTGGGATCGGGGATCGAGCGGGCGGCCATGATCCCGGGGATCGCACAGGCGAAACTGGACAGCAGCGGGATGAAGCTTTTGCCCGACAGGCCGACCCCGGCCATCAGACGGTCCATCAGGAAGGCCGCGCGCGCCATGTAGCCGCTTGCCTCCATCAACAGGATGAAGAAGAACAGGATCACGATCTGCGGCAGGAAGACCACCACCGACCCCACGCCGGCAAGCACGCCTTCGGTAATGAAATCGCGGATGAAGCCTTCGGGCATGATGCCGCTCACCCAGCCGGAAATCG
>PVBE012416420.1_pt1 | contig 10476 bp, 7 predicted proteins | sample 1631181 | NCBI WGS metagenome assembly PVBE01 (sample SAMN08397723, study PRJNA350692) | Marine metagenome, whole genome shotgun sequencing project. | isolation source: water | place: Pacific Ocean | collected 2012-04 | reverse complement strand
GGCGGGGGAGTCAAACCCCGCACTGTGATGAGTGCGATTCGTTGCGAATTGATGATTGCCAACCATCGGGTGTTTCCTGCAAGATAAACAGCAAATCGTTAAATGCCTGACCAAAATATCTTTAAGTTGAAGTTCTGGGGCGTGCGCGGCAGCATCCCGTGCCCTGGTCCCGATACGGTGAAGTACGGAGGGAACACCACCTGCTTCGAAATCACCTGTGGTGACAAACGCATCATCATCGACGCGGGTACGGGCATTCGTCTGCTGGGCAAGCATATCCTGTTGAACGAAGGCAACGTCTTGGACGGGGATTTGTTTTTCACGCATACCCACATGGATCACATCGCCGGGCTGCCTTTTTTCGTCCCCATATACAATCCGAAGAACAATCTGCGCCTTTTCGCCGGACATCTCATGCCCCCGCATGATTTGGACGGGATAATCAACACGATGTTGATGAAGGATCCGCTTTTCCCGGTGCCCAGCAAGCTTATCGAGCAAGCATGTACTTTCAGCGATTTCGAGTGTGGCAAAACCTTTGACCTTGGAGACGGCGTCATCGTCAAGACGGGTGAACTGAACCACCCCAACGGCGCTTGTGGTTATCGGATCGAGTATGCCGGCAAAGTGATTGCCATCTGCACGGACACGGAACATTTCGAGGATGGATTGGACCAAAACGTGATTTCCCTTTCCCGCGACGCTGACCTCATGGTCTATGATTCCGCCTACACCGACGAGGAGTACCCCAACTACAAGGGCTGGGGTCATTCCACGTGGCAGGAAGCCATCAAGGTGGCTGAGGAGGCCAATGTCAAAAGAACCTTTCTTTTCCATCACGACCCGTCCCATGACGATGATCGAATGGATGAGATCGGAGCTCTGGCCGCTGAAGCTCGTCCCGGGACCGAAGTTGCGGTCGAGGGCACCGAGATTTCGCTTTAGGCGGCAATTGCGGAGCTATTGCTCCTTGGGCAAAGGCGTCCGTTCCTTGCTTGGCGGAACACTCTCATCGTCCGGAACCTTCGCATCCTCCTCCACGGGATCGATGCGTTCCACACGGCCTGCCCCGTCGGTCTGGACGAAGACGTTCACCGGTCGCCCTAGATAGCGCAAATTACCTGTCCCCGACAATTTTGCCTCCAGCCAATTTTCAGCCCGCACCGCAGCGCCACCTGACCCCGTCAGGTTGACGTGAGCCCTGAGGGCAGGCAAATCGATGGCCCGAAGCGATCCTTTTCCACTCACGTCCACTTGCAGTCGTTCGACAACGCCCCCTTTCAGAAAGACGTCGCCATCGCTTTCCATGCGCGCCTCGACCTTGTCCGCGGTGAGGTTTTCCAAATGCACCTTGCCTGTGCCGGCGGAGAAAATGCGAAAGGTCTTCGCTTTAAGATTGGTTCCCGTGAAACTGCCTTCGCCCGCCACCGTGACTCCCTCCAATTCCTTCATGGACACGATGACCTCAACTGGCTGGATGGCCTTGAACTCAATTCTCACGAATGGCAGTCGTGGAGCGTACGTATCGATGTTTTTCGCTTCCACCACGAGGGTGCGTCCCCGCACCTCGGTGACGACGGATTCCAGCACGGAGTCGTCCGCGAACACCCTGGCCTCGCGCAGGCGAGCATCCTGAGTTACGAAAACATTCACCGAGCCTCGCACCTCGATTTGATTGAAATGGCGGAGCAACCTCCTTTCCTCGGAGAGTTTGCCGAGGACCGCCGGCGCGATGGCGGCAAGGAGCCATGCCAAGTACACTGCCTTGACGAAGATGCTCTCAACCACCGGTTTTACCATGACGCCGTCTGTTCTTTGCGTATTTGCGACCGCGATAGGGTCGCGGCTTAGTTGCTCCATCAAACTTTCCCGAGCGCAGAAAGTCAACTTGGTCCCTGAGCAGGGCCGCTTTCTCGAACTCGAGCTTCTTCACCGCCTCGAGCATTTCCGCCTCGAGGGCAAGGGCCACCTTGTCGGTGTCCCCGTCCGATTCGGCCACCACCAGGGCATCTTCCTCTTCTGGTTCTTTTCGCAGGCTCGACTGGATGCCCCGCTTAACTCTAGTCGGCACGATGCCATGTTTTTCGTTATGCGCCATTTGGTGATCCCGGCGGGCTTTCCCCTTTTCGAGGGTGCGGCGGAGAGAGTCGGTCACGACGTCCGCGTAGAATACCACGCGTCCTTGCTCGTGGCGGGCGGCCCGCCCGGCGGTTTGCACGAGGCTGGTCTCGCTGCGCAAGAAGCCTTCCTTGTCGGCGTCGAGGATCACCACCAGAGACACTTCCGGTAGGTCGAGGCCTTCCCTGAGCAAATTGACTCCCACCAAGACGTCGAATTTGCCTGCCCGCAGGTTACGGAGAATTTCGACGCGCTCGATGGCGTTGATGTCGGAGTGCAGATACTCCACGCGGATCTCGCGTTCCCTCAGGAAATCGGTCAAGTCCTCCGAGGTGCGTTTGGTCAGGGTGGTCACGAGAACGCGGTCACCAGCCTCCACCTCCCGTTTGATTTCACCAATGGCATCTTCCACCTGTCCCTTGATCGGCCGAACCTCCATCAGGGGATCGAGCAAGCCGGTCGGTCGGATCACTTGTTCTGCGATCAGCTCGGAGCGTTCCAGGTTCTTGGCCGATGGGGTGGCCGACACGAACACCGTCTGCCCCGTGACTTTGTCGAACTCGTCGGTCATGAGCGGGCGATTGTCCAAGGCGGAGGGTAGGCGAAACCCGTGTTCGACCAGTTTCTCCTTTCGTGAGAGGTCGCCCTTGACCATGCCTCCGAGTTGGGGAACGGTAACGTGGCTTTCATCTATGAAGAGGAGGAAGTCATCGGGGAAAAAATCGATCAGGCACCACGGGCGCTCGCCTGGTTTTCTTCCGCCGAGGTGGCGCGAATAGTTTTCGATTCCATTGCAGAAACCCATTTCTCGCAGCATCTCCAAGTCGTATTCGGTTCGCATGCGGATTCGTTGCGCTTCCAGCAAGAGGTTGCGTTCCTCGAACCAGGCCACCCTTTCCTCCAGTTCGTTTTCGATCGCGGCGATGGCTCCCTCCATCTTGTCGCGGCGCGTGACGTATTGGTTGGCGGGATAGATCCGGAAGGATGGGAGCTTGTCGAGGGACTCGCCCGTGGTCGGGTCAATCTTATGGACGGCCTCGATTTCATCTCCCCAGAATTCGATTCTCACCGGGGTCTCGAGGTAGGCTGGGAAAACGTCCACCACGTCGCCTCGGACCCGGAAGCGCCCCGATTTCAGTTCGTAGTCGTTTCGTTCATAGAGGCACTCGACCAAGCTTACCAGCAAGGCATCTCGCCCATGTTCTTCACCGACTCTCACCTCAAAGGAGAGCTCGCGATAGTCTTCCGGCGAGCCCAGTCCGTAGATGCATGACACGCTGGCTACGACTACTACGTCCCGGCGTTCGATGAGCGAACTGGTGGAGGCTATGCGGAGGCGCTCGATTTCCTCGTTTATGGAGGAATCCTTCTCGATGTAGGTGTCCGTTTGCGGAACGTAGGCCTCGGGCTGATAGTAGTCGTAATAGCTCACGAAGTACTTCACCGCGTTGTCGGGAAAGAAGGCTTGGAACTCCGAGTACAATTGAGCTGCCAAGGTCTTGTTGTGCGAAATGATCAGGGCCGGTCGCTGCAGTTTTTCGATCAGGTTGGCCATGGTGTAGGTTTTTCCCGAACCGGTTACACCGAGCAAGGTCTGGCATCGGGTTCCCGCCTGCAACGACTCGGTCAACGCCTGGATGGCCTCCGGTTGGTCGCCCGCGGGTTCGTAGTCGGCGACGAGGCGAAACTTCATGTTGCTTACCTCAAGTGGACGAGTCGTCCTCTGTGTCGTCAAGGTTTTCGTAGTAGCCCGACTCGCCTTCTGTTTTGCCGATCACCACGGCGGCGCAGCTGTCGCCGAAGACGTTGACCGCGGTGCGGCACATGTCGAGAATGCGGTCCACCACGTAGACGATGCCCACGCCAATTGTGATCTGATCGGGTTCGAATCCCGCGGCATTGAGGATGACGATGATCGCAACCAGGCTGGCCGACGGTATGCCGGCCACGCCGATGGAAGTCAGCAACGCCATCACCACGACCGAGAACTGCGTCACGAACCCCATTTCCACACCGAACAATTGAGCGAGGAATACCACCACCACGCATTCGAAGAGGGCGGTGCCGTCCATGTTCACGGTGGCCCCCAGCGGCAAAGTGAAACTGGTTACCTTGTTGGATACACCGGCTCGCTTGCGCACGCAGTCCATGGTGAGTGGCAACGTGGCGGAGGACGATGCGGTGGAAAACGCGGTGAGCAAAGCCGGGGCCATGGCCCGATATTGGTTCAAGGGGTTTTCCTTGGCGATCAACTTGAGGAACAACGGTAGGACGACGAAGAGATGGATTCCCAGGCCAAGCAAGACGGTGAGGGCGAATTTCCCCATGACCTCGAAAAGTTCCGTCCCCGTGGTCATCAAGGTGGGGATGACCAAACCAAGCACCCCGATGGGAGCGAACATGATGATGAATTTGGATGTACGATTGCTTAAATTGGGAGCTGAGGTATGGAAAATGCGGTTTTCAAATAAAAAAGCATCTCCAGCATTGAGGCAGAGATCAACAGCATTAATCGGATCGACCTCACCTGCGGGAATCTGCAGTGGTGTTTTCTCCAAGTGTGAACCTTCGGCAAACATGGTGAAACCGGAATGTGGCTGATGAAAATCTGTTAGGCAGTAACCTACCTTGATACCGGCACGGATGAGGTTGTTATGTCCTAGATCTTCGGTGATACCGATGTCACGGTGCCATCCTCGTTGTCTGATTGTTTCTTCATCATCAGTGATTTGAGGGAATTTATAGATAATGGCAGTAGTATGTAAATGAATATTTGGAGACAACAATTGGACGAGCAAAGGTATAGTCGGCGAACAGGCTAACAGCGGATGGAAGGCCGGTTCCTCCACAATCCCCGGCCGTATCTGCACGTATGGTCCATCCGAATTACATGATTCAACTATACGATCGCTGGCCTGAGTCAACTGCTCGACCTCTTCTGAGGAAAGAACATCGGGCACTACTATATACCCGTTGTCATCAAAAAAAATGGCGTTGTTCCTCAGCCAACTCTACAAATTCCATATGAACTCTCCCCCTTTTCTAAGTGCAAATATGCTTAGTATCAAAACTCGAGATTCTAATTGCTGTTTGGTCGTGGCCTGCCAAGCAAATTCAAGAGTTGATCGCTCGCTGTTTGTAGTGTCTCCTCATCTACCGGGACTTGGTTGCAGAGGCTAAAGCGCCAATATGCCCATGGTGCTGCATACTGCGATTGTAAGATATATCGTGTGCGGTCTGAGTTATTGGGTGCTCCACGATGCCAGCACATTGGATCTTGCAGATAAATATCACCGGCTTTACAAAATATGGAAACGGGGTTGTTACCATCAAACTCCGGATTTTCCTGATTGTTGGGGTTTCGACCGGAATAATGACTGACTGGCACGTATTGTGTTGGACCATGTTCAATTAGTTCAATATCACTCAATGCCATCTGTACTGTAAACCACATCACTCTCATTTGTATCCGTGGATCATACCGTTCAATACTGTTGGGTAAAGGGAAATGCACTTCTCCATCGACATGCCAGCTATCAATAGACAACCCCGGTTTGTTACGTAGGACATTCTGTCCACAAAACTTGCAACCAGTACCAACAATAGCTTCAGCCAAACTGAAGATTGGTTCACGAAGCAACATATCCCGGAACATCTGATCCAGTTCAATGGTGTTTCTGAGGATAAAGGGTAAATCCTCACCAGTTTCTTGATGTTTGCCCAACTGGACATACCTAACATCTGCGAGATTTGGATTGGTGCTTTCCTTCAAGTCTGGATCGTCGAGCAGCTGATCAGTTCTATCTCGGAGAGTGGAGACTTCTTTGGACGTCAATACGTTTGGAATGTACACATAACCATCACGGAAGAACTGCTCAGCAATCTGCGTGGTCTTTTCTATACTGAAGGGTTTGCCAGCCGAAATTGGACTACTAGACATGGTAATTCTCCTTTTTATATACCATTGATTTTATCAAAAAACCTACTGTTTTATGCTTGAAATGATATCATTATACCTTTCTAGCAAAACATATCAACACAGAACTCTAAACTTTACATTTAGTGTTACCGGTTGTGCCGAACCCATTGATCTATTCACAAAAGTCAATATAGAATCATTGAACAAATCAATCCACATAGTTGAAGGAACAGTTATGGAAGTCAATCCTGCACAATTACTCGAAAATGGCTACATTATTTTACCACAAGTTATACCACCCAAACAGTTAGACCATTTGCGTCACAGCTTTGAAACTCTAGTCGAACGGCAAAAAATTGTCTGGGCGAAAGAACGTAACGCTGAGGATCCATCGGGAGGTGTTTGGGAAACTAGCGCGCAGCCGAGAGTTTTTTTCAATGAGGTCGTGGATCAAGAAACCGATAACACAGTGCGGTTCTGCCTACACCAGAACACGCTGGGTGTCAGTCAAAAACTTATGTCCGCTACTAACGCTGCTGTTACGCTGATGGCACTGATGTGTAACCCAGTTAAAGATCATGGACCAGCTAGTTGGCATCGTGATATTGATCCTGTGCATCAAGCTCCCTTGAACGGAATGCAGATGGACATGATAAAAAACGCGCCCGGTTACGTACAATGGAACATTCCACTCTATGACGATGATGTGTTTTGGATTGTTCCTGGCAGCCATCGTCGTCCCAACACAACAGAAGAACACCAGCACCTGTTAACCCGGCCTCAGAAGCCAATTCCAGGTGGCATTCCTGTAGAACTAAAAGCTGGAGATGGGGTAGTCTATAGCCATATTATGCTCCACTGGGGCAGCAACTACAGCACCAAACTGCGGCGAACCATTCATCTTGGTTATCGTGCTTTTGGTAGTCCTGTCTATCCGATTGTAAACCATTATTACTGGCAATCCGACTTTGCCCAGAAGTTATCTCGTAGTATCTCCGATCAGTTTACTCATTTTTCTCAACTTCATTCTGCTCAATGTGACTTAGTGGAATCAATCTTTCGAGCAGTCGAAACAAAAAAAGCAGGCCCTTTTTTGGAAGGAATTTACACTCTACACCCGGGAGAAGAAGGAAGAATGGTTTGTCTCATATTTCTTTCCAAATTGGCAGACAAAGTACGGATATTGAAGCAACCTGAAACTCAAAAAATGTCAGTTAAAGAGCGTACCAGCGCGATTTCAGAACATCGACTCAATTTCTATTTGTTTGAAGACTTTGCTCAACGTTTCACAGTAGATGAAGCAAATCTGATCTGGCAACGGTTTGCAACCCTCTATGAGCTCATCCAAAAAGAGACCAGTCGCGCAGTTTTGGATCTTTCCTCTAGAGTTGAGCGCTACCAACTAGTCAACATGCCGATTAATTTCAATTTGCCAGACTTTATTCAGAGCTGGGAGAATTGATTAATACTTGATTGTGATAGAACTGCTTCCATAGAACCATGCCGTCACTAATTGAACCAGATAGAGAGACCAGAGCCAGAAAACATGGGAACATATCTTTTAGTCGATAATGGCTTTCCGAAGCCTACTCTGACCAATTAATCTATTTTGATGTTAGATATTGCGTTTGAATCTCATTTCACCAGATGAACCGATACATCGGTTTTTGCAGAAAGATACCCACTAGTCCCCATATACTCCCAATCATGAATTCACCTAGAACTAACCCTAAAAAGAAAGGAGCAACACGACGATATGTTTTCAAACCACTAAAACGGAGGATGGAAAATTTGATAAGGTAACTGATTAAGACTGAAAACCAGAAGAAGTTGACTGCCCACGTACCAGAGATGGCATATCCAACTGGATACAGGGGCCACCAAAGAAGACGCAACCTGACCAGCGTCATCAGGAAAGAGAAGATTAGACCCCAGATCATCGCTACGATGGCCGCCGTATCGACTGGTCTGGGGTTACTCAGCCAACTTTGTGTTCGGTTAAAAATAGCCCCTGACCACACCTCAATAGCACCGGATTGATAACCGATGTGTAATGCCACCCAAAAAGCTGCTATCGGACTAATCACAATTGTCAGCATCACGGCGATGCAAGGCCGGGGTGAAGGAACACTTATACGTTCAGCCAACTTTAGTCCTTCCAGTTGATGTGGCATTGCGTTTCCACGATAGGCACGGTTAAATGAGTAAACGAGTGAAAACAAGCTGAGATTTCTAGCACCCAAGGTCCGCATACCGAAGATCTTAGGCAACAGGACATCTGGCCCCATTGAACGCAAGTCGTGAATCGGAGGTCCCAACTCGGCGCGAACGCGGGTGATTACGGTTATGGTTGTAAAGTGAATGATGATAGTTAGAATTGCTACCCAGAACGACATTCCTGCGGCCCACCAGAAACCAGTTAGCAGGCCTATTCCAATAATTAGTCCGAGCACAGCAAACCGGTAGGAAATCGGTTCCTGACCATGCCAAGCTTTAGCAATGACATGATTCAGATGACGACGACCACTCCATAATGTCATCAACAAAACACCTAGGCACACACCAAACGATTGATCAAAAATAAAAGGGAATCCTGCAACTTGTTGAAATCCCAAGGCGCTGCCGAGAACCATCTCAAATTTCCAGAAGATATAAAAGAACCAGAAAGTAAAAGAAAGATCAAGTGGGATAAAATATGCCAATCCGATAGCAAATGGGAAAACGACGATCGGTGTCCAACCAATTGCGGCCCACGGTTTAGTGGTAAATAGCGGACTGAGGTCATAAAATTCGCCGCCAAATCCAGGCAGAGATGGGTATAGGAAATGCAACCCATTGATAAAATCCATCCCTCCTGCCAAAATGATTCCTATCCACAACCAACGATTTCGGAAAAAACGTGGTGAAGTTAGTTGATAGGGTAATTCGATAATCGGGTAGCTGAGTCGTTCTGCTTCAATCCATTGTTTTCGCAAGATCAGATTTATGCAGAAAGCAGTAGATAGAAGTAGGATGATGAATCCTGACCAAGAAAGGACCGGTCGCCACCATAATAGAAGATGCTGGGTTAAATATAAACTGGATTCACCAGTAAAGTAGACAGCTAAACGGTTTTTGTCCGTCAATGCTAACCAATTTGGCAAATACCGATGAAATAGAACTGCCCACTCATTTTCATCAGATGCTAGCCACCCAGCAGTAGAAATATTGGTAATGATGACTTCGAATAGATCATGGCCACAGATGGCTGAAGCAATAGACAGCATAGTGTACAACGTGAGTAATTCACCCTGAGTCAGTGCGTAAGAGGGCAAAAATCGAGCGATAGCGTAGTTCAATGTGACCAACAGTGTAACAATAAAGATCACGTTGAAAAAAAGCGACATTGTTGTAGGTAAACCTTGCTCCCATCGCAACGAGGAAAAAACCCAGTAATTGTTAATAGGAACAAGTACCAATCCAATTCCGATTGCGAACCAGCGAATCTGTCGTGGATTTGGCTGGACAGGTACAGATTTAGTTAATTGATTCATAATCTTTAATAAGCGTGGAGGATAGAAAGCTCATAAGATTTCGTATATTTTGATAGGTTTTGTCTGTTTTTTTTGATATGAAAGAAATACCTGAAGGCAGATGAACATGCAACATTGGGAGTTTTTTTAGAATCATATGTTATACGTGGTGATAAAGGTAAGACAATAGATTTTCTTGAGACAACTCCGAGTAAGAAGGTTGGATAACGAAGTTTTCTTAAGGCTGTTTGATCTAATGGAGCTATTCCATTAAAGTCGTTAGCATCCACTAAGTTTTTAGGTGAAAAAGCAGATACAGTTCTTGATAAATTTGTATCTACTCTAGAGGTGCCTAGAAAAAAGCAACCAGTACTTGAAGTGTAGTGTGGTTACTTTTAAGATGCCTTGATTAGAGAAGATATCATCGCTTTTCTCTGATCTCTAGTAGGTTAAATTACAAAATTTTTTGGGAGGGATATTTAGGATAGATAGCCATTGTAGCCAATAGTAGTATACAATGTTTTAGTAATGGCTCCCTGATACCTGTCGTCTTTATGATCTGTATAGCATATTAGGAACAAAATTGTGCTGGGGCCTACAGATCAAACATAAGCGTCCCATTCTCTAACGGGCTTAGCACGTAAGATCCAACTCAAGCAAAACAGATCATGTGCCGTATTTAATCTCTAACTCAAATACAAATCCTGATTTTCGAAAATTAATGTAGCTCCTCTTTCAAATTTTCTGTGTCAGATCGATAGTGAAAACAACTTTTGCGCTGATTTTCTTTTTATGTCCAAAAAAACTACAAAAATTAGCTGTTATTTTTCTCGGATGTATATCCACACATTAGCTTCGTTTTTAGTTTTAAAGGCAGTTATAAATTTTCCGTTTTTTCGGACGACCCAAACTTTACCTAATCCATGT
>PVBE012108934.1_pt1 | contig 10476 bp, 7 predicted proteins | sample 1631181 | NCBI WGS metagenome assembly PVBE01 (sample SAMN08397723, study PRJNA350692) | Marine metagenome, whole genome shotgun sequencing project. | isolation source: water | place: Pacific Ocean | collected 2012-04 | reverse complement strand
GCGACAAGAAACGCCATGAGTACCGCGGCCCCGCCGCCAAGCGGTGTCGCGTGTTCGTGGAGTTTTCGGTGTTTATCGGGGTGATCGACGAGGCCCCAACGCCGTGCCAGGATGCGGACGATGGGAGTCAGAACGAGGCTGGCGATCAGCGCTGTCGAAAATGTGGCAACAAGCAGTCGCATGTGCTAGTCCGTTTTGGCTTGGTCAAGGTGTGAAATCAAGGTGCGTAAGTGCATTTGCTATCGTCGTGAAAACCAGCTGCGTCTCGCGGGCAAGGGGCGAGGAATCTCCAGCGGCAATCCCTCCAGCACGGCCATCCCGTTCCCGCTACAAACTCGGTCGGCCAGGCCCCAATCCGCCCACTCGGCGAGCCGCTCGTAAGCCGCCGAAATCCCGGGCGGGCGATTTTGCGGAGAATGGCCATCGGAGCCAATCAGGTGCACGATTCCCCGCTTCACCCACTGCTTCAGTCCGCTTGTCAGCTGAGGATAGCAGCGTTGGGTAATGCTCGCCGCGGAGACCTGCACCAGGCACCCGCGACGGATCAGTTCGTTGATCGTATCTTCGCCGTGCAATAATTCCGGATGCCGTTCAGGATGCGCGAGGATCGGCCGAACTCCCGCTTCAGCTATGTTCGTGACTAGTTCGCGCAAATCCAGGAACAGCCCCGCGGGGAGTTCGATCAATAGGTAACAACCCTGATCCGAAACGGTTGTAAGGCGTCCGGCCTGCAAATCGACTTCCGTGTCCGGTCCCACCATGACTTCGGCCGTCGGGTAAACCGACAACGGGATTCCCTGGTCGATCAAGCGACGGTCAAGTTCGCTGGTGGCATGCTGGATCGTAGCGGGAGTCACGCCGGGCCACCGGGGGTTCTGGTGTGCGGTTGCCGCGATGGCGCGCGTGCCATCGTCCCAGGCCATGCGACACATTTCGATGGCTTGCGACCAGGTTTCCGGCCCGTCATCGAGCCCCGGAAGCAGGTGGCAGTGAACATCAACGAGCGGAATCAAGGTCGAATTGGCTTTGGCGAGAATGTTGCAAGAGCTGGGACAGTCAGGGAGTCAGGTCTGATGAAAATATTTCTGACTGCGTAGTCGAGGTAAGTAAGCGTCATCACTCTCCCTCCGGGGGTTCCTCGGGGAATTTAGTGGCTGTTCTTTGAATGGCGATTGATCTCTGAGGCAAGGGGACGGGAATGGTGGTGGCAAGGGGACGGGAATGGTGGTAAGTGGGACAGGATTGGTGGTGGCAAGGGGGATCGAAAACAGATTCTCCCCCTTGGCAAGGGGGAGTTAGAGGGGGTTGATCGCCAAAGCAAAGAACCCCCTGTGGTCCCCCTTGGCAAGGGGGACAAGAGTGGTGGTCTACTTTTTTTGGCAACGCGTTGGCGAAGGCAATCAACTGGCTGCCGAAAATGAGCCGGACCACGAGCGGGTCGCCGTGGATAGGCCGGTGATCAATTACTTGTCTTCAATGTTTCTCAATGTGAGCCGTTGCCGTTATGAGGGGCTTCGCCACCGCGTTTCTCGGCCGTTGTCGTATCGGCGCCGGCCTCATCACGATAATAGCCCTGATTGTCCGACTCGCGATATCCGTAAGGATCGCCGTAGCGGCCAGCATATCCGGCATATCGCCGGCCGTAGTTACCCTGGTTGTATCCGTACGCGCCATAATTACTGCCGCCATCAACGCCATTTACAACAACACCGAGTACATTGGCCCCGATTTCTTCCAGTAAATCGAGCGCTTGATGTCCATGGTGTCGGGCACTTTTTGTGAGCTTCAAGACCACCAGGACGACATCGACTCGAGGTACGACATTTAACGGATCGGTGACCACCAAGACAGGCGGTGTATCGACAATGACAAGCTCGTATTGCTCGCGCAAGACGTCGAGCAGTTCTTCGAAACGGCGCGATGTCAATAACTCGGACGGATTATCTGGTAGTTTGCCGCAGGTCAGCAAGCTGAGGTTTTCGACTTCAGTTGCCTGCACGGCATCCATCAATTCGACCGTGCCTTCAATCACGGTGCTCATGCCCACCTCATTCTCGGCACCGAATACGGAGTGACAGCGTGGACGCCGGAAGTCGGCGTCGATCAGCAGTACTCTTTTACCCGAGTTGGCAATGGACACCGCCAGATTGGCGGCCAGGGTGGTTTTGCCATCGCCGGGGTTTGGGCTGGTGACTTGAACAACCTGGTGACCCCCGCTGCGGGTGCTGAAGTAGATTGCCGTGCGTACGGCCCGATAGGCTTCCGCAATGCGACCTCGGGGAGCATGGACTGTGTAGACTTCGTGTAAAATCCGGCTGTCGCCGTTGTCCACTTTCCGCTCCTTCTTGCCGGTGTCCGGCATGACTGGGATGTGTCCAACCACGGGGACGCCTAATTCGGTCCGTATCTCGTCTGGACTGCGGAAGCGGCGATCGGCGGTATCAACCACAAACGCCATTAGCAGGCCACACAGCAGGCCCCATAGCAGCGAGCTCAGTATGGTGGAGATGAAGTTCGGTTTTGTCTGCCAGGCTACGCCAGGGTCATGAATGGACTCGACCTCCGCGCCTCCTCGGTCTCTCATCAGGTTGATCTCTTCCAGCCTCCTCAACACGACATCGAACAACCGAGATTTTCTGTCGATTTCCGAGCGAAACGTTTCTTCCGCCAACTGGTGACTCAATTGCTTCTTGGCATGCTCGCTTTCATTATCAAAATGCTCGTCCATTTCCGTGATCAGCTGGTCATTCATTTTGATTTTCTCGCGTAGCGATTCGAGATAGATCTCGTAGTAGTCCAGGGTTTCGATTTGGAGACCCGTTGCCGCCGGCTCGTTCCCTACACCCTTGGCAAGGAATTGTTGTGTCAGCTCGAAGCGTTTGCGAATCGCCAGGACTCTGGGATGGTCTGGGCCATGGTTCTCCAACAGCAATTGCTCTTCAAGTAACAGGGGGAATAACTCTGCGTTTCGTTGCTGAATGGGATCGACTGCTGGGTCGCCTGTTTTTGCGAAGGAACCGATTTGCCCCACAATCAAGTTCAGCGCCTCACGGCTCCCGCCTCGTTCCAAAGCCTTGGTCAGGGCATCGATTTGAGCTCGGAGCTCCGAATTTTCGAGCATCGCCATGGACCGCACTCCTTCGATCTGTTGCAACCGCATCTCGTGAATGTTTTGGGCCGTCTCAGTATGGACAACCAATGACGACGCGCTGCGTGCTTCGCGATACAGCTTTTCGGTAGCGCTGATTTGCGATTCCAGTTGGTTCTTGGCTTGTTCGATAAGATCGATCGTGTCATCGCTGGCCTTGTCATACATCTCGTCGAGAAACTCGCGGTACGCCGTCACCATGGATTCAAGAACGAGCGGGCATTCTTGACGATTGGTACTCTCGTAGGAGAGCTTGAGCATAGCGGTCGTGTTGGTGCTGCCCCCCGAAACGGAAAGTCCGCCCATCACGTTCCCTGTGCTGATCGGCGTGGATCTGACCGTAGACAATGGCCCGTCGTTTAGCTTTTGAACAGCCAGTTGGACAACCCGTTGACTCTGCAGCAAGGTCATGTGCAAAGCTTCAGAGGACGTCGATACCTCGACCCCTTCGATCGGCAGTTCCGGCCGATCCTCGACGACCAGAATCTGTGTCGTCGACTGATAACTAGGTTCCTGTCGAAGGAAATAGAGATACCCCACCGCCAGGGCCGTCGTCAGGGCAAACAGAATCAACCCCTTTCGCCGCCAGGCAAAGCCAATAAACGCCCATGTGCTTTTCGGTAGATCCGGCGCGGCAAATTCAATCATTTGTGGATTCTGTTCCATTACTCTTTCTCTACTCCTATTCGAATCTCGAGCGACCTGCTTTGATTGGGGTCGCCGGCAATCAGACGATGGCCAGCCGGCGCGCACTCCGTTCTATTGGGTGACCAGCACCCTAAGAAATGTGGAGAATTGCACGATTACGCCAACTCTTAGCGAGATACCAGGCGCTCCCGTACCAATTCGCGCAACAGCGCATCATAACGATCATTTTCGGGGTCCATCCGTGCACATGTTCTGGCGTGCTCCCACGCCAAATCCAGATTTCCTTGCTTACGCAAGAGCGAGGCCAATTCGAAACGCCATTCGGTCATTTCCGGACTTTTCTTGACTGCGAGCGTCCACCGCTCTACTGCCTCGCGATTCCGCCCTTGCAGTCCAAAGACGGTTGCTTCGAACTGCAATCGCTCTCCTGGTGCCATTGCCGCGGCACTGGCCAACCTTAAGGCGCGGTCAAGTAATGCATTACGTAGATTCTTCTCATCATGTTTCACAAAGTGCTCGCGGGCAAGTCTCAATAGTAAGAACGGCGAAGCAGGAAGCCCATCGTTGACAAACGATTTCGCGTCAATCCACTTTGAGGCAAGCTCCAAGACCGGCGCAGCCTGTTCGGGATCCAATTCGGCGCTCCGACGAAGGTCCGCCAGTCCGTAGGCGGTGCGTCCCGCCTGAAATTCCGCGAATCCGCATTCCCGTATCAACCCGAAATCCCCGCCCGCGAGGCGGCGTGCCCGCTGGAGCATCACCGCATCGATCTCGTTCGGTGAAAGGAGAGGCCCTATTTCCGCCAGCAGGAGATAGGCCTCCGGTATCAATGGACAGTTACGTACCGACCTTAGAAGGTGACTTGCGGCATGTTTGAGATCAGTCTGGACGGCCTCTGAGCGACGCAGATTCTCCAACTCGATCGTCCGCCCTTCCCGTTGGTATTGCTGGACCGCCGCGTGCAACGCGATCGGAGACGTCATTTGCCATGATTGGTCTGCCGTTCGATTCGACGACGGTTGTTGCTGTAAGAGCTCAAATGCCCGCAACCGATATCGCTGGATGAGCTGGTGTGCCATCGTCAAATGTAATTCGGCATCACCTGGTCGTTCGTCGATGGCGTTTCCCAACTGGGTCATTCGCTGGTTCGTATCGACAATCGACTTGTCCAGCGAGTCCGGAATTCGAACAGCGCGCAAGGCCGATTCCGCGCTGCAGGCCTGGCGAATCTCGACAAAACTAAGCAGAGAAGCGCAAAACAGCGCAGCTGCCAGCCCAGCCAGAAATACCGGCCGAGCAAGGAAGTCTAACCGTCGCATGATGGGGCGATCGACCTGTTCTGACGCGACAAGCGGGCGGAGGCGATCGACCTGTTCTGACGCGACAAGCGGGCGGAGGCGAGCGGCACGGCCAGCGACGCTGCCACACATCAAGGCAAAAAGCGCCATGTTCGCAGGCAAGTACAGCCCGAAGTCGAGGCAGCCGTGAACGGCCTGGCTGACCAGTATGAATGTTCCCACGATCCCGCAGAGATAACTCGCCGAATGACGAGGTTCCCGCAACAATCGGCGGCACGATAAAGCCACCAGCACGATGGCGGCGAGCAACAATCCCAACCCCACGATGCCCCCCTCGACAAAGGCCTCCACGTACTGGTTTTCCGCATGGAAAAACCACACCTGTTCGGCCGACTCAACGTAAGGGCGGTACGAATAGCGGTACGTTCCTAATCCGCTTCCGGCAAACCAATAATCACTGCCGGCACGCAACCCGTCTTGCCAGTGCGACACGCGCCCATCCTCGATCAAAGCGGATCCAACTTGAATCGATTTCCAGCGATTTCCAATCGATTCGCTCTGGCCTAACCACTGCACGAGCGAGAAGCCAGCGACCACAACGAACAAGCTTGTCCAGGCCAAGTTGCGAACCCGTCCGGTCTTCGCCAACATCGCGGCCACGACGCTAGTTGCACACGCCATCGAAATCCAGCCTCCACGTGAGAGCGCGCACAAGAGGCCGGCGAAAATGACAACGAGTACCAAAACGGAACACAACCTAGTACCGTCGAGTCGCCCGATCGCGCGTATGCTAGATTCCCACATAACGTGAAGCCGACGGGAATGCCGAGACTTCGTAGGCCGACCGGACCACAATGAAGTCGGTCGATGGCGGTCCGAAAAACACAACAAGGCAAAGCCGATTGCGGCAGCCAGACACAGATTCAAGTAACCAGCCGCGTTGTTTCGGTTTACGAACGCCGCAAACGGTTGACCACCACTTCCAAGAGTAACTTGCCCGTAGAGCCTGCCGTTCCAAACCAGTTGCTGGGCGATTCCAGAAAAAGCAAACAAGGCACCGTTAGCGGCGACAACCGCCCAGAGCAACTTTTGTGAACCTGTGCGGCTAAAGAGCTGTGCACCCAGGAAGAACATGGTGAGCGCCACCGAGAGGAAAGCGAGATCGTGCCGAGTTGACGCGGGATAAATGCTAACAGTGGATGTCTTAGGACTGGCAAACTCGCCCACACTCTGGCGAAAACGCACCTCGTCCAGGCGTACCGCACTCGAATCAGCGGCCCCCGATTGACTCCAAACGGCTTCGGCTTGAGGTGAAATCGACGCGAGCACCGTCGGGCTAAACGGAACCAGGTGAAATAGCCCGAGCAACACTGCAAAGAGCAGTGGAAGGACGGCCACTGGAAGTGGCCGGATCTGGCCACGATACTCGAACATCCAAATAGTCAGCCCCGCCAGTGCCGTGGCAGCCAACGTGCATTGCGCCCAAACATGAACTCCACCAAAGAGCCAGGGTAGGACCGCGATCGCAAGCAGCAGGGAGACCCTGCACGCAACATGCATCTCTTAATTACCCATGGGGATGCGAATCAAATGAAGGAGCAGATCGAGCCAAAGTCAAATTGGCCAGAAAACACAAGCATACGTTATTCAGGGAACAACGGGGTTATGGATAGAGAATGACGGATCGATAATCTGGAGAAAGCGCGGTCCGTGCCAATAACGCTTGAATGCGTTGATCCTTAGGTTTGGAACCCCATACATCGGGTAGTTCCTTACTATAACAAGTCACGTTCGACTCAGGTGTTAAAATATAACTATTAGAGCAAAACAGTCAGTCAGGAAGAATGAGAATAACGGCGATAATAGGCAGAGCAGTTAGAAAAGGTAAAAGTACTCTGGGAAACTGAAAATCCCCGGTTCGACCGGTCCTCGGCGTTCTGGGGCAGTTTATGACGTGCCCCCGACCAAAGCTGCGCTTCGGTGCCCGCCTAACCTCCCCCCGTCGGGACTGGTTATATAGTGTCGTTGATGCAAGTCATGCGACGACGTTTACCGTGTTGCGTCAATCAGATTCGTCGTAAGTTGTTATTGATCGTCGTCGACATCACCGAATGGGGACTAAAACAACAGTCCCAACGGGGGGAATAAACTGTGTTCGCGGGTTTCATGGTCGATTCTGTGATGTGTAGACACCATTGCCCAAAGTGAGAGTTTGGATGTTCGCAAATCAGCCAAGTTACAACACTCAAAAGCTGCACGTCCTCCGAGGAGATGTCGGACGCTTACCTGCCCGGTGGGCCAATCTTGCGATTGACCTTCTGTGACTTGAAACTCCAGCGACTCTAATGCGAGACTTCACTTCCAACACTAACGCCAATCGCCGATCAGCACAAATCCGGCCCAGTACTGTGCTGCGAGGAAAGCCTGCTCGTCCGCAGTGTTTGCAAGTCGTGCCGGCGCCGGAGCGTTTTTCTTGCGTTGCCGGACTGTGCCGCGCATGGCACTATCACCATCGTGCAGCTCGCCCACGCCGGTCGAGCAGGATGACAGCACGACCAGTTCTGTATTGAGATCCAAGTCGAAGATCTCGAACGCTTGCAAGAAACCGTCATCCGGCGTACCCGCGGGAATTGTCACGTGGCGAGAGAATTCCTGTTTTTCTGTTTCGTTACCTGACTTCGTCGAGGGAACACTAAACACCAACGAGGAGAACAACGACTGCCGTTGGTCCACCAGCCCACACGCCGCTTGCCGCGCCAATTCACATGCGTCGTTAATCGGCAATGGTCCTTGCCGCTTAATTAGATCCGCCAACCCAATGCCTTCCGCTAACTCCATCACGAGGTAGGGAATCCCATCCGCGTCACCGGCGTCCGTTGCCAGAATCACGTGGGGATGACTGGGCAACTGGCCTACCGCCTGCATTTCGCGGTGGAATCTCTTCACGGACTCTTCGTCGGCGAGATTGTACACAAACTTAATCGCGACCAGACGGTTCAGATGTTCGTGCCGGGCCTTATAGACTTCGCCCATTCCGCCAATACCGACGCGTTCGATCAGCAGATAGGATCCGATGCGCCGACCAATCGCAATGGATCTGCGGCTCAGATCCAAAGTCTGGGATAGGTCTGGCTGGCTGATTCGCTCGCTGTGATCCGGCGGCCCATCACTTCCGGTTGCTTCCGGTCTGGGTCATGCCATCATGCTCACACAACGTGACAGTCGCCCCTCAAAAGTACCACTCAGTTTAGCTGGTGTGGTTGGGAACCACAACATTAGGGGTTGCGTTGGTAGTGGGTGATTAGAAGGCGCTACTCATCAGGGAATTGCGAGGCTGAGCTGTCCCTAGATGGCTTGAACGAACGCGACGTAAACACGTCCGAGGGCGAATGCAGCGGATGACCCGAAGACGACGCCGACCGCGATCCAGCCGGTCCCTCGCTCGCTGGTAACTACCATGATGACGGCGATCACGGTGACAAACCCGGTAGCCGCGTCGACGACACTCCAAGAGACCGACACTAATACGCTTCGTTCATTTGGCTGTCCTCCACGGGCTCCAGGTTGCCACAATCGTAAGCGATCGGGAGGGGGCCTGTTCGCATGAAAGGTGCGGACGCGTATTTCGCGATTGACCCAGCCTGCGACGATTGCAAACGCAAGTTCCGCGATCTGATGGACGAATTGTATGAGTTGGCCACGCTTTGCGGAAGGATGAAACCCTTCACCATCGGCATGCAGACGCTGACGGTCAACGATCAATGTTCTCTTCTACTGGCCCGGCGGCCAAGTTTTACTCAAAAATTCGTTTCGATCAGGTGTTTACGGGTCGGCTGAGCTTTTTGCCCGATCGGACGCCCTGATCTCCTCCGATCACCGAACGGCGCCGGGTGCAAAGCGTATCTACGGCGACTCGAGATCATCCGGTTCGCATGTGTTGATCGTTCTACTTGCGTCTCGATGTATAGCTCAGCCGCCGAGCGATCCGCGATAAGTGTCCCATCCACCATGGCGATGACTGCGGGTTGTTAACGCTCGACGAGCGAAAGTACCGTAGAAGTTTGTAGCATTTTTGTAGCGCACAGGATTGCCTTTCGAGGGTATCTGCGTAATATGTGAATTCACTCTAGAATCTCGAAGTTATTGTGAGTTAACTGTTTGCGACAAACGGCGAATAGCAGCAGGCGAGCTTTCAGAGAATCCCCTTCTCTCCGCTACTTGGCCTTAGCCTCGCGTTTAGCGGTCTTCCCAAGTCGATCTCTGATCCATTCGGAGAGAGAGAGTTTCGCGCGCTTCGCGGCCCGTTGAAACTCCGCTTTCTCCGCGTCCGTCATTCGGATCGGGACGATCTTGCTTGCACCCGCTTTGGGGTCTCTGGCCGGCCTTCCAACTTTCGCATTCATGCCAATATTGTATTTACGAAATTCTTTCTGGCAAGGGCAATTATTCCCTTGACCTACCGAATAACGTATATACAATACTAGTAGTTCTTTGAGAAACAAAAAAGGCCGCAAGTGCTTAGAACACTCACGGCCAACTTAACCCGGCTTTCGCTAGGCCAAGCCTTAACACCTTCATCTTAGGAATAGTCCTGAAACAAAATCCCTCTTTTCGAATTTGGCTGAATTGTCCATGATTCGTCATCTGACTCAAGGAGGAGATCATGGACGACTATTCGGCGAAAGTGGAACATCAGATGACGCGGCTGTATCAATCGTTGTCTGAGCGTGATCGGCGGCGGTATGCGGCGGTGGAAGTGGAGAAGCTCGAACACGGCGGACTGGAGTACATCGCGCAGCTCTTCGGATGTGATCCAAAGACCATTCGGCGTGGAATGGCTGAATTGGAATCTGAAGAAGAGTTGGCATCAGATCGTCAGCGAAAAAAAGGGGGGGGAGGAAATCACTAACTGAATCGAATCCGCAACTGGTGGAGAACTTCAAGAAGGTGCTGAGCGATCACACGGCTGGTGATCCGATGCGAGAAGATGTGAAATGGACCAATCTTTCTCGGCGACAGATTTCACGTCGGCTGAAAGAATTGGGAACTCCGGCAGGAAAAAACGTGGTGTCACGTCTGCTGCGGGAACACGGGTATCGACGTCGGAAGCCTCAGAAAAAACGAACGATGGGACAACATGCCGATCGCAACGCACAGTTCGAAAGGATCGCAGAACTGAAGGAACAGTATTTCAGCGGCGGGCATCCAGTAATCAGCATCGACACGAAAAAGAAGGAAATGCTGCTTCGTTAGAAGAATCTGTGGGTGAAGTTGGGTTCCGGGAGCGCGCCGAGATTGTGATAGAGCGCGGTCTCGTAGGCTTCTTGGGTACGAAATCCGTAGGATTTTCTGGTGATCAGTTTTAGTTTGTTGTTGAATCCT
>PVBE011912126.1_pt1 | contig 10476 bp, 8 predicted proteins | sample 1631181 | NCBI WGS metagenome assembly PVBE01 (sample SAMN08397723, study PRJNA350692) | Marine metagenome, whole genome shotgun sequencing project. | isolation source: water | place: Pacific Ocean | collected 2012-04 | reverse complement strand
TGGTGCCGCTCAGGACAAAGCGCAGTATGCCGAAGTAGACGCATGCGCGATGTGTCATCAGGATGTTGCTGATGAGCAGGCGACGACGTTACATGGTGCGATACTTTCTCGTCGGGCAGGTCTGTCGAAGGGTCGTAACTGTCAGACATGCCACGGTCCGAGCGAGTCGCATACGGAGGATCCGACCGAGGTGAAGGCGGCGTATTCGCCGGATACCTTGGGACGGAATGCTTCCGCGAAGATGTGCCTGACATGTCACAGCAACCAGGTCTCGGCGATCACGTGGCGCAGAGGCGACCACAACGCCGGCAAAGTCCAGTGCTGGGAATGTCATTCGGAGGAGCGGCCGGCGAAAGCCCACAGCAATTTCGCATCCGCGCCTGACTCCGATGTTTGCGTCGAGTGTCACCACGAAGTGAAGGGGCTGTTTCGCCTCAACAGCCACCACCCAGTCCTCGTCGAGCACGAGCAGCGCATCGAGTGTTCCGACTGCCACGATCCGCATGGCAGGATCAAACCGCGCGACGTTTCGGATATCTGCCGGAGCTGCCACGCAGCCCAGCATGGTCCGTATCGCTTCGAGCATGGCGCGATCAGCGGACGTTTGATGGGCAGTTGCGTTGAGTGCCACGATCCTCACGGTTCACCCAACGCCGATTTGCTCAAGTTCAACAGCCGCGGTTTGTGTCTGCAGTGCCACGGTGATCGCGTGGTTCACTTCCCGGGTCCGAAGTGCTGGACCTGTCACGAAGCGATTCACGGATCGAACTCAAGCCCGCTGCTGTTCACGCCGTAACTCTCGCTCGGGGCGCTACGTCGCCCGCGCGAGCGGCCTGTCGAGACGATTACAGCGGATTGGAAGGAGTGGCTCTGTAGGATGGTATCTTCACACCGAGTTCGAGTGGACCGGCTCTTCCTCGTGATTGGTCTGCTGGCGTTGGTTGGCATTCTCGTTGCGCCCGCCGCGCTGGCCGCCGATGACGATGCCGCGTCCGACAACCATATCATCATCACCCTCGGATCGCAGCGTCAGATTGTCGATGGCAACTCGCTGCGCTTTCGTCAGTACGTAACATCGCCGAACGGGACGCATCCGGCCGGTATCGAGGTTGTTCACCCCCTCGATGAGCACGGTCGGGCGTTCGGCGCGCAGGCGTGGGACTTGCTGGAGCCGAGCGGCGGTGGCTCGGCCTTCCTGCGTGACGCCGACGTGGGCTTGCGGGTTGACAGCATGTACCGCGGGAGCGAGTTCTATCGGGATTTCTACATCGGCGCGCATGAGCTTCAGCGCCGCGATTGGACGACCACCGCCCGTTACCGGGCGACGTCCAAAGACTACGTCAGCGCGTCTCATCGTAGCGTCGTGATGACGGGCGTGATGGGCGATCCGGATCAGAACTGGCGCGATTCGCGCTACAACGTCGGGTACGCTCGCACGGTTGGCAGCTACAACGTCGGCGGCAGTTTCGGCTATCAGAGTTTTGATTTCGCCGGGACGACGCCGTATTTCGATGGGCAGACGCAGTCGTGGGGTCTGAACGTAGGTCCCTCCCGAGATGGCCGGACCTTGCTGGCCGGCAGCTTTAGCGTTGCCGACACGCATCTTAAGGGTATCGCGGCATCGCCGGAGACGACGACCGCGTCGATCAGCGGTTTCCGTCAAGTCACCGACGACCTGAGCGTGAGCGGTGATCTTCGGTTGTGGGATTTGGACAATTCCATCGCCACGAACACCTACGCGAAGCGCGAGGAGTCGGCGAGCATCGAAGGCGAGTATACCGGCCTCTGGCGGTCGACGCTGCGCGCGGGATTTGAGACGGCGCAGGTCGATTACGTGAACCGCTTCCACACGGAAGTGGTGGAGCCGACGGTCAACACGACTACCGTCGCATTGCGCAGCCGTCCGCTGCGTGACGTGAAGGTGCAGGTTGACTGGCGCTCTCGCCGGGTGGACGCTCGTCCGCTGGCGTTTACTATGGGAATGATGCCGGTTGCGACGCGCATTTGGTCCAAGAACGACATGCTTCGACTGCGCGGCACGTGGACGCCGAGTTCGTTGCCGATCGGCGTGACGGGCGGCTACCAGACGACCGACCGCAAGAATCCCCAGCAGGGGACGAGCAACGAGATCACCACCAGTGACGTCACGGCGTGGTGGCAGGTGAGCGACGAGCTGACAGCCACGACGACGCTGATGGATCAGAACTTCAGCTTGAGCGGGATCGCGCTGGCGACCCCGTTTGTCACCGATATGGAGACGTGGCAGGTCGGCGCGACGTGGACGCCGCGCGAGCGGACGTCGCTGTCGGCATTCTACTCGGCAGCCGATTCTTTCGGCGGAGTCGAGTACGAGCAGAACACCTGGTCATTTGCGGTCGACCACGGCTGGGACGAGCACAAGGTCAAGCTTGGGGTCACGCTGGACGACCTCAACGATTTCAACGGGACGCTCCTCGGCTACGACGCGGACTTGTGGTACGCCGAGTTTAGCACGCGATTGCCTTAAGGGTCATCGTAACCCAGATCCGGTCAGCCCACTGGGTGATGACCGGGCGCAACCACACGTAGTTCAGAGGAGGCATTCCGTAATGCAGCGACGCCACGTACTTGCACTAGTTGGATTGTCGGCGTTCCTCGTTGCGGCCGTCGTAATCGGCGGCTGCGGCGGGCACTCCGCCCAGGTAGCGGCGCCCGGGGGGGGCAACCGCCGACTTCATCGGAGCGGAGACCTGTCGCGTGTGTCATTTGGTCGAGCACACCGACGTCTTCAATTCCGGACACCCGTACAAGCTGAACAGGGTTGACGGTGGCACGCCACCCGTCTACCCATACACCGTCTTGCCCTCGCCGCCCGCCGGCTGGAGCTGGGACAATATCTCCTGGGTCATCGGTGGCTTCTCTTGGAAGGCGCGTTTCATCGATCCCGACGGGTACATCATTACCGGTTCGGACGTGCAGTACAACTTCGCGACCGGCGGTTGGAGCGCGTACCACGACGGCGAGGCGATCGGCACGAAGCCGTACAACTGCGGCAAGTGCCACACGACTGGCTGGGTCGGCACGGACGCAAACGGCCCGCACCAGGACGGTCAGCCGGGCATGTGGGGCACGTTCTCCGACCCCGGCATCACTTGCGAAGCCTGCCACGGTCCGGGTAGCCGCCATGCGGCCTCAACCCGCGCGGCGGACATCACGATTGACCGCACGGCCGACCAGTGCGGTCAGTGCCACACTCGCGACGCCCAGCGTCGCATCGAGGCCAAGGGTGGTTTCATCCGTCACCACGAGCAGTACGACGAGATGATCTCCGCCAGGCACTCGGGTCTTGAATGTCTCGACTGCCACCACCAGCACCGGGGCACGCGCAACACGCCCGGGGCAGGGATCGTTCGGAACTGCGAGGGCTGCCACTCGACGCAGGCTGCGAAGAGCAAGCACAATGGCGCGCCGGACTGCATCGACTGCCACATGCCCGAAGCCGGCAAATCCGCAGTCGCGACGAACGAGCACGACGGCGACGTGAGGACCCACATCTTCAAGGTCAACAGCACGAATGCTGACAAGTCCGCGATGTGGTACAACGCCGATGGCAAGCAGTTCTCCAACGGCTTCGTCACGCTCGACTTCGCCTGCTATAGCTGCCACAAGGACGGAAGCGGTGTCGGTGGCGCGGCGAGTCAACGCACGCTTGCCGAGTTGTCAACGCTCGCGACGGGCATGCACCAGTAAGCACGCCTAGCCGCGTTCGACTGTCGAGAGATTGGTCTCGCCCGCGACCTCCTCGGCAGCGTGCTGCCCTAATGTCGTCTTGTCGACGTACCTAGATCGATCAACGGGGGTGTCCACGGGCTCTGGCCCAAGGACACCCCCCTTGTCTTTAGGTGCAGTTGACCGGCTGGGCCTTCGTTGAGTACTGCACGGGCGTGTTGACGAGCGCCTTCCCCTACGTGCTGCTGGTCTGGGGGTGCTGCTGTATGGCGTGTGGGGTTGCTGGGGTGGTGATGATCCGGAAGGGCACGAAGGTGACCGGTTGGATCGGCGTCGCGGCCTCAGCCCTCACGATCGCATGCATCGCGTGAGCGGCTGCGTCCATCCTGCCTTGGCCTCCGCATGCAGCCTTGGTGCTTAGGGCTGTTCGGGGGGGGGGGACCGCTGCCACTGTGCGTCGGGGGAGCGCTCTAGAGGTCGCAGCGCACGATCCGGGCGTAGACCTCGCCCTGGGTGACAACATCGGTGTCGGGCGCGTTGAGTTCGCGCGCCGGTCGGCCGATCATCGTCGCGACGCCACGGTAGGGCGCCACAGCCTCGGACGCGGCTTCGGCTGTGTGGAGGCTGACGACCTCCGCGATCAGCGCGCCTTCCTGAACGATCGATCCCGGGTCAACGTGACCAATGACCATACCGTCGGTCGGCGTCTTCCAGTCCTTCGTCTCGGATTCAGGCACCACAACGGCTGTCTCCGTCGGGCGTTCCTCGCGATCGATCATCAGCAGGTGAGCCATGGCGTTGCGCAGGCCCGACAGCGCGACCCTGACGCTTGCGGGCCAGATCGTTCCGCGTGGCGGAAGCTGGACCTCGAGCGCCGCCTTGCCTTGTTTTGCCGCCACGTCATAGAGCGCGGGGTCAGACGTCTCTCGAGGCGTCAGGATGTGCGCCACGCCGAGCGCCTTCGCCACCGCGAGGCTCGCGTCTGACGTCGCGCGCGTCGTCGTCTTTGCTCCGTATTGGATCGCGTGCGCGTGGAAATCGATCACCGCATGGGATGCCTCGATGCACTGGTCCCACAGCACGGCCGTCATGCGTTCGGTCAGTGTCCCCTCCGCGTCGCCGGGCCAGGCGTGGTTCATGTTATGCGGGCAGTCATGCCCCCACCCCGCGTCGGTCGGGAACGCCTGCTGGCGCGTGCGCGTGGCGGGCGGGTTGGCGACGGGGATCGCGATGACGGAACCGGCGAGGGTGCTCGCGTCGAGGTGCTGAAGCAACAAGTGGATCGCCGCCGACCCGTTGATCTCCGTGCCGTGTTGGGCCGCCAACAGGCAGAGCGTGGGTCCATCATCGACTCCTCGGGCGACCACGACGGGGATCGATATGGGTTGCCCCGATTCGGGGTCCTCGATCGTAACGACCTTGCGGTCGGTCTTGCCTGGTTCTATGTCCGTCAGAATCGGTGGCAGCATTCAAATCCCTGCTCGCCCAAAGCGATGCGTCGGCCCCGGCGGTTCTCGCCGGGGCCGATCGTCTCAAGTCGAAACTTCGACCCGTCTACACGCTCATCTTGTCGGCTTGGTCGGCAGCCATCTGGCCAATCACCGGCAGGAGCATCTCCTGCTTGTTGTAGGCCTTCATGGCCAGGACAATGCTCAGGAATATCGAGTGGAACGCGTGGAACCGCATGTAGCGGCTCTTCTTCATCTCCGTAACAAGCATGATGATCCCGACCAGCGGGCAGAAAATGTACGCCAGCGCCGCCATGGTGGGGTTCTCCTGGGCAGGATCGTCTGCGCCAGGTGTTGGCGCCACTGGCGTCGCGCTTGGATCCGGCGCGGCGGGCGGGGCGTCAGCTGTCGGCTCCGGCTCTGGCGTTGGCTGGGGCTCGGGAGTGGTCTCGGGGCTACCGTCTTCTGTCATGTCATTCACCCTCGTTTCGGTGTCCACATCGCGACCGGCGTTGCAACGGATCAGTCATTCTCGCGCGCGGCGCCCATCTCCTCCTCTCTAACACTCACCGTCGTCGGCCCTCTCCGCAGGACCAACCGACCCTCGCAGAGAAGCACCTCCGCCACACGCCATCCGAAGGGAGCCGTCCATGAATCGCCTTACGCTTCTCCCGCTCTGCATCATAGTAGCGCCAGCCGCCTGGCCTGCCGACGTAGTGGTCGTCGAGGGCGACTACCTCGCCGCCCGCCAGCCTGGCGAGGGCGCTGGGATGCAGCGCTACACCAAGAACGTGACGGACGCCCTCGACATGGCTGGCGTAGAATGGGAGATGTCGTCCGATTCAGCCGTGGAGAACGAGAACGCTCTCGACGGAAAGCGTGTCGCGATCTTCCCTCACAACGGGACGCTCCCGGAGGGCGAGGTCGCGGCGGTCGAGCGGTTCATGGATGCGGGCGGCAAGATCATCATCTTCTATGCCTTGCCCGCCAAGCTCGCGGCGCGGATCGGGATCGAGACGGCCGGTTACCAGACTGGCGACGACGCGCGCTTCACCTTCGCCACCGTCGGCTTCGATGCCCCTGACGTGCTTGGCCTGCCCGACAGCATGAAACAGGGGTCGTGGAACATCGGTGGGTTCGCGCCGACGGAAGATGGCGCCCGCATCATCGGCACGTGGGTCAGCGAGGACGGCGAGGACACCGAGATTCCGGCCGTGTCGCTCAGCGACTCCGGCGCCGCCATGAACCACGTGCTCCTCAACGGAGGGCCGGAGGCCGCAAGCTTCCTCATGGCCGTGATAGGACACTGGTACCCCGACGCCTGGGAGGCGGCGGTCGATCGAGCCCTGGGCAAGTCCGAGCAGTTTGGCCGCTACTCCTCGTCCGTCGAGATGTGGGCCGCCCTCGGCCGCATGGACGACTCGCCCGGCGTTCGTGCGAATATGGCTGCGCTAGCCCGAGCCGACATGATCCGCGATGACGCCCACGCGCTCGCCGACGACGGGCAGTGGCCCGAGGCCCTCGACACCCTCGCCACGATCCCCGGCACGTTGGGGTCGGCCTACGCGAAGCTCTATCCGTCTCGCCCGGGCGAGATGCGCGCGGTCTGGATTCACAGCCCGTTCAACGTGAAGGACTGGGACGTCGCCTGCAGACACCTTCGGAAGGCCGGGTTCAACGCCGTCATCGTCAACATGTGCAACGCCGCCATCTCGTACTACCCCTCGGAGTACCTGCGCGAGCACCCGCGGGCGGCCGAAGAGGGTGATCAGATTCTGCGCGTGCTGGAGGCTTGTCGCGAGAACGGCATCGAACTGCACGTCTGGCGGGTGAATTGGAACGCCGGCGGCAATGATGAGCGCATCGATGAGATGAAGCGCCTCGGCATCAACGCCGCGTCAAAGGACGGGACGCCCGGCGGGTGGCTCTGCGCATCTCGGCCCGAAAACAAGCAGCACGAAGTCGACACGATGCTTGAGATCGCCGAGAACTACGACGTGGACGGCATCCATTTCGACTACATCCGCTACCACAATTCGAGCTACTGCTACTGCGACTTCTGCCGCGAGAGCTTCGAAGCTCAGACCGGCGTAACGATCAACGAGTGGCCGCTCGACGTCATGGACGGCGGTCCCGAGGGGCTGCGTGACAAGTGGCTCCAGTACCGCCGGGAGCAGATCAACGAGGTCGTGAAGACGGTCTCCGAGCGAGTGCGGGAGAGCCGTCCAGGCACGAAGATATCCGCCGCCGTGTTCGGCGAATGGGCGGCGTCGCGCCTGTCGATCGGACAGGACGCCAAGCTCTGGGTCGACAACGGTTGGCTCGACTTCGTTTGCCCGATGGACTACACGCAGAATACTGACTACCTGGAGCGCCTCACGCGCATGCAAGTCGAGGCCGTCGCGGGGCAGAAGCCGCTCTACATCGGCCTTGGCGCGTGGCGTCACGAAACCATCGCCACGCTCGTCGACCAGATCCAGGCATCCCGCGATCTCGGCGCCGATGGTTTTGTCCTCTTCTCGTATGAAGCCGGGCTCACGGATGAGTTCATCACTGAACTCGGCAAGGGCCAGACGAAGAAACAGACCTACTCGCCTCACCACGCGCCCGTCTGTGAGATCGCCGTGCCTGATGGCAAGTACGAGCACCAGTCTTACACGTGGGCCGCGGGCGAAGATATCCAAGTGAAAGTCTCGCTCACCGCTCAGGGCACGATGCCCTACGATGTGGAATCGACCCAGGCGTCGCTGGTGCTTGAGACCGCAGCCGGCGACAGGCTCGAGACCCTCGGCAAGATGTCCACCAAGGACGCCCTCACGCGGTTCGTCAACGTGACGATCCCCGAGGGCCGGTCTCGCGTATCGCTCTACGGGACCATGCGTTACGAGGACGGTACGTCCGCGCCCTTCGTTCACCGCGGCCCGCGCCTCGGTGGGCTGTCCGCGGCCGAAGTCGAGGAGATCCGCGCCGCCAACGAGCCGCCGGTCTTCGAGGGCGAGGGCGTCAAGGTCGGCGTCTCCGTCGGCGGGTATGCGTCCGACGCCATGCTCGAGGCGCTCGACGCCGACCCTGACCTTCAGGCCCTCCCGCTGAACAAGCTCACGTCGGAGTTCCTGGCTGCATGCGACGTCGTCGTCCTGGCGCAGTTTCGCAACCCCGCCAGTGGCTTCAGCAAGGAGTCCCAAGACGCGCTGGTCGAGTGGGTGCGCGGCGGAGGCCGGGTAATGTGCATGCACGATGCCGTTGGCTATCGCATTCATCCTGTGCTATTCCCCGAGGTCGGGAAGGGCGTGGCCGTTGGTGAGGGCCGCGACGTGACGCTCTTCACGGGAGACAGGTTCGAGCATTCCTACTACGACCACATCCTGATCGAGGCCGCGCCCGGCACGATCGTCGGAGCCACCGACCCCGGAGGCGGGGCGGTCACCGTCGGCGGCGAAGCGGGCGCGGGCAAGGTCGTGCTCAACGGAATGGTGACGGGTCTTGCCACGGGAGACGTCGAAGTCGCGCCCGAGGGAGGCGAGCGCGATCTGCTGCTGCTGTCGGTGAAGTGGCTGGCTCAGTAGGTAACTGCGCTATGAGTTGGCGCCTCGGATGTTGTCGGGGTGGTCGATGCTGGCTTCCTGAATGGCGAAGCCTTCGTTGGTGTAGGCGTTGACGAGGGTCCGCCATTCGTCGTCGCTGTCAGGCATGAGCCCAACTATCGCCCCTCCGGATCCCGGCAGCTTCGCGGGGCACCCATGAGCTCTGGCGATCTCCACCAGGCGCATCGTCTGCCGGCCGAGCACCTCCGGCCCGTATAGGCTCAGGCGCAGATCGAAGCTCGCGTTCATCAACTCGCCAAGTCGCACTCGATCTCTCTCGCGCAGCACTTCCCAGCCCTCCGCCGCATGCTCCGCGAACTGCGTCATCGCTGCCCGGGCCGTCTCGTCGCCGTGCTCCCACAGCGTCCGAATCGGAGAGTGCGCCTTGCCCGATTCGCCCGCCGGGCTGCCCCAGGCGATGAACAATGGCGGCAACAGATCCGGGTCCAGCCGCACGTAGTCGCCGTGACCCTTCTCCGCCAGTAACTCCGCCGAGAAGTCCATGTAGACCAGACCGCCGTAGACGCAGATCACCCGGTCCTGCAGGCCCGCCTGGATGTCGAGTTCTTCGGTCTCGACCTGCAGAATCAGATTCGGCAATTCCGCCATCGGGATCGCGCCCGGCGGGACGTTGTACATCTGCATGAGCGTCTGGAACGCTGCGGTGATGATGGCGCTTGAGCCGGCCAATCCCACCTGGCGTGGGATATCGGTATCGTAGCGAATCGTGAAATTCCGCGCCGGTATGTGGATCCCGCGGTCGACGCACATATCGGCGAAGCGCTTGCTGGCAGCGAGGATCAACCGCATGCCACCGTAGTAGCCCTGGACCGACGCCGTATCCCGCAGGCTGGTGAGGGATTCGAACTGGGTGGGATCGTGCTCGGGGTTAGGGTAGATCCTCAGCTCCGGGCTTTCCCACGCATCCACCGTGGCGCTGAAATTGCGGATCAGGCACCCAATGGTCTTGCCCTCGAAGCCGTCGGATGGGTTGCCAAGCAACGCCACGCGCGAGTAGCCTTTGGTCTGGATAATCAACGGTCCACGCTCGTATCCAACTGTAATGACTGCGTGCGGACCGTGTTCCTTGTGCTGAGGCCGCATCCCTCTGCCGAAGCGTTCAAGAGGACAAGCTCAAGTTTCCGTAGAATTGCGTCCTGTTGCGCCGATCCCGCCCGGGAGGCATTACCTCGATGATCTCAGGAGTGAAGTTGATCGCCTTGACGCGTCACGTGGATGATCGCGGTTACCTGATGGAGATATTGCGTTCTGACGCGGATCATTTCCAGCGTTTCGGTCAGGCGTACGTGACGACGTGCGAGGTTCAGCCGTCGGGTCCGGTGGTGAAGGCGTGGCACCGCCACGAGAAGCAGACGGACCACTTCTGCTGCCTCGTCGGGAAAGCTCGCGTGGGTCTCTACGATGATCGCGAGGGCTCGCCGACGCGGGGCGAAACGATGAGCGTGATCCTCGGGGGCGGTCGCGACTGCTTGCTGGTGATTCCGCCGGACGTCTGGCATGGGTTCATGGCGCTGGGGTTTGAGGCGGCGATGATCCTGAACCTGCCGACCGAACTCTTCAATTACGATCAGCCCGATGAGATCCGAGCACCCTCGGACGCGTTCGAATTTGACTGGGACGTCAAATCACGATAGAAGAACAGGGACAACGGGGCGAGTGATGAAGTCGTCCGTCCGGGACTGTCCAAGCGCTGTTTGCGCAGGACTGTCCCCTGT
>PVBE012088739.1_pt1 | contig 10478 bp, 8 predicted proteins | sample 1631181 | NCBI WGS metagenome assembly PVBE01 (sample SAMN08397723, study PRJNA350692) | Marine metagenome, whole genome shotgun sequencing project. | isolation source: water | place: Pacific Ocean | collected 2012-04 | reverse complement strand
TCTGGCCTCACGGACGAAGCGGTCGACGACACGGGTGCAGACGGCGGGATCGAGGACGCGGGCGCCGAGTCGGGCGCGAACGGCAGCCAACGCCGGAAGCGGGGATGCGCGGTGGTTCCCCTGGGTCCGCCGCCGGCCCTCCTGCTGCTGCTGGCGGCGCTTCCGGTCTGCCGCCGCGGGTTCAGTCGCGGAAGTTGTACTTGAGGATGGCGTAGATCGCGTGAACGCCGTCGCGCCAGCCGATCTTCTTGCCCTCCTCGTACGTGCGCCCGGAATACGAGATGCCGACCTCGTAGATGCGCACCTTCCGCTTGGCGAGCTTGGCAGTGATCTCCGGTTCGAAGCCGAAGCGGTTTTCCTCGATCGCGATATCCTGGATCACCTCGCGGCGGAACACCTTGTAGCAGGTCTCCATGTCCGTGAGATTCAGGTCGGTCAGCGCGTTCGAAACGAGCGTGAGGAAGCGATTGCCGATCGAGTGCCAGAAGTAGAGCACCCGGTGGCTGTCTCCTCCCGCGAAGCGTGAGCCGTAGACCACGTCGGCGCGACCGTCGAGGATGGGTTGGATCAGCTTCGGGTACTCTTTGGGGTCGTACTCCAGATCGGCGTCCTGAATCAGGACGATGTCGCCCCTCGCTTCCCGGAATCCGGTGCGAAGCGCGGCGCCTTTGCCCTGGTTCTCGCCGTGCAGGGCCACCACGATGTCGTCGGACTCGCCGAGCTCGGCGAGCCGCTCGCGGGTCCCGTCCGTCGAGTAGTCATCGACGATGATGATCTCCTTGTCGATCGGGATCTCGCGCACCCGACGCACAATCTCGTCGATCGTCGCGAGCTCGTTGTAGCAGGGGATGACGACGCTGAGCTTCATGGCTCGTGGTGGGGTGTGGGGGAGGCGGCTCCCATATCACCGCGAGAGTTCGTTGACCATCGATTCTGCGGCTTCGACGACGGGCGAATCCGGGGACATGCGCCGCGCTCTCTCCAGCGTTTCGGCGGCGAGATCGGACCGTCCGGAGTCGGCGAATGCAACAGCCGCCAGAGCCAAGAGCCGCGGCGACGCCGGGCCGCGGTCGACCGCGCGCGCCAGGTGCGCTGCGCTCGCCGCCGGGCGCGGGAAGAAGGCAGGGCGGTCGGGGTCGACGCCCTCGATCTCCCAACGCGCGGCGACCTCGGCGTTCGGGCCGTCCGCGCGGACCCAGAGGGCTCCGTGGTCGTCGAAGGCCACCAGCGCCCACCGTCCGTCGTGCGAGAGAAACTGACGCAGGTTCGGCTCGCCGCCCTGCAGTCGTGCCTCACCCGGGCTCGTGTGGGCCATCAGGACCGCCTGGACGTCGTACCGATCCAGTGTCGCGTCCCAGCCGGGCTGGCCGTACCGCGCCGCCTGGTATTCGTCCTCGATGAACGCCGCGTCGAACGCTTCGATGCGGGTGTCGAAGAACGAACGGCGTTCCGGGTAGTAGAGGCCGAGCAGCGGTCCGGCCCACCGGTCAGAGGTGAAGACGTCGCCGCGGACCTCGAGGTCGTCGAGCACACCGAAGAGCTCGATGGGCCAGTGATGGGGGTTGTACCCGAGACCCGGCGGGAAGCGAGACCAGTTCTCCAGCGGCCCCAGGCATGCCAGCGCTGCCAGCGTCACCCCGGCGACCAGGGGACTGCGGCCGACCCGGAACCGGCCGGCGAAGCGGTCGACCTCCAGCGCGATCCACGGCGTGGCGACGATGGCGAGAGCATAGGCAAGGCGCGCCCAGCGCAGGGAGAGGAGCAGGAACCCACCCAGGGCCAACGTGCGAGCCAGCGGTCCTCGACGAAGCGTGACCACCACTGTCGACAGTGCCGCGAGTGCGACGATCCAATAGGTGCGCAGGTACGAGGCTGGGAAACTCCAGGGGGCGCGGAACTCGACGATATGTTCGTAGAGGTAGGTGTCCGACCCCATCCTGAAGGGCACGCCGAGGACCCGTGCTCCGTAGGGGTGGTAGAGCGCGAGCGTCGCCGCGGCGATCGAGAACCCCCCGACCAAGACGGCGAACAGGGGCAGGGCGCCTCGGGGTCCGGTCGCCGGGGCCGAGCCGTCCGCTGTCGCGGGGGGAGCGCGGCGCAACGCCCGGGCCGCGACCGGGTCCATCAACGTGCCCACCGAGAACGCGAACACCAGCAGCGCCGGGTAGAGGACGCCCGCATGCAGGTGTGCCGTGACGGCGAGGGCCAGGGCGGCCGCGACCAGGGGTGTCGACCGACGCCATCGTGCTGCTCCGGACCGGGGTGTGGCGTGAAGAGCGAGCAGCCAGACGACGACGGCGAGCGCGAGATGCGAGGCGAGGAGAGGGCGCTCGACGAAGCGGAACGCCGCCGCGGTCGCCCCGACGAGCACCGCACAGCCGGCCGGCGCGAGTCGAGCGCCGAGCCGCCGAGTGGCGGCGAGGACGAACGCCCACGTGAGGCAGACGATGGAGGCCTTGGTCAGAATGACGGCGGCGACTCCCCACCGCCGGTGGACGAGCTCGAAGAGGACGCCGGGGGCCCACTGGTGCAGCAGCCAGCTGTGCTCGGTCTGGGCGAACGAGAGCACGTTCGTGGCCGGGATGCGTCCCGTGGCCAGCACCTCGCGGCCCGTCGCGAGGTGGAAGCCGAGGTCCGGGTCCGAGGCCTGGAACGTCGCCATCGCGAACACCGAGGCCAGCGTGACGAGCCAGCCGATGGCGGCGACGACGGTGCGGCCCGGTCGAGCCCGATGATGTTCTTCGGCGGCGGAGGCGTTCATCGGCCGGGAGGATAGCATGCCACAGGCCCGTCCCCACGAACGAGCGAGGGCGGTCCGTCTCCGGACCGCCCTTCGTTCTCTCTCGAGTGGAGCCGAGGGGGATCGAACCCCTGACCTTCGCATTGCGAACGCGACGCTCTCCCAGCTGAGCTACGACCCCGTTGGGGCGGCCCTTATGCGTTCTCCGTGACGGGTTGTCAACACCGAAACGCCACTCTCGGGCGGGGTCGAGCGTCTCGAACGCGCGCGGTGTTTGGCGGTCTGGCGCGGGCCCGATCGGGTGTCGGTCGGGAGTGTGTTTCGTGCGGGTCGGTCGGGCCGATAACGCGCCGCGTCATTTTCTGCTTGCATCCTCGGATCGGGTCCCTAGGATTGGCTGCGTGACGCGATGCGTCATGAGCCGGCTCCCCATCCCAGTGAAGAGAATGACGATCATCGAGACCCTGGACCAGGCGAGCGAGAAGGCTCGAGCAACCGCCCAGCGTTGGTTCGACGGGCTCCGCGAGCACGCCGAGGCGACCCGCACCAACGCCGACGAGCTCGCGCACGACGCGGCCGACACGCTGAAGAGGCACTCCGAAGACGGGCGCACGCGAGCCGAAGAGCTCCGCGAGCAGGCCCTCGAGCTCGTGCACAAGGTCGACGACGCGGCGCGGAAGACGCTCGGCGAGGTGCTGCATCGAGACTTCTCCCGGCCCGAGCCGGCCAAGAGCGAGGCGGCGAAGAAACCGGCCGCCAAGAAGACGACGGCGAAGAAGCCGGCCGCGAAGAAGGCCACGACCGCGAGGAAGCCGGCCGCCAAGAAGGCCACGGCCGCGAAGAAGCCCGCCACCAAGAAGTCGGCGTCCTCCAGGTCCACGCCGTTGCGCAAGCCGGCGGCCAGGCGTGCGCCGACACCCATGGGCGCCGCGAAGCGCCGGCCCCCGAAGGCGGGGTGAGCAACCCGCCGAGACGTGCGGAAGCGCACATCTGGACGGCGACCACGGGGGGCTGCGACGGGGGCGTTTCGCTCTCGTCGCGTTGACGTGTGTGCAGGCGGCTGCGGTACGGTCGGCTGGCGGGACGGCCCGATTCCTGCTTTGCTGCGGCTGCAGAACGCCCCGCATACCGACGGAGTGTCGTGAAACCCACCCTGGTGATGATCATGGCCGGCGGCCGCGGTTCGCGGCTCGCGCCGCTGACGTGCCACCGCGCCAAGCCCGCGGTGCCGATCGGGGGTCGCTATCGGATCATCGACTTCGTCCTCTCGAACTTCGTCAACGCCGGCTACCACCGGATCTACGTGCTCACCCAATACATGGCGAGCAGCCTGATCCGGCACCTGTCACGGCATTGGCACCTCAACGCGCCCGGCCTCTTCGTCGAGGTGGTCCCGGCGCAGATGCGGCGCGGAGACCAGTGGTACCAGGGGACCGCGGACAGCGTGTTCCAGAACCTGAACCTGATCGACGACTACTCGCCGGACCACATCGCGGTGTTCGGCGGCGACCACGTCTACGTCATGGACGTGGAGCAGATGGAGAACCGGCATCTCGAGGCCAACGCGGATCTCACCATCGCCGCAGTGCCCGTGCCGATCGAGGAGGCGACCGAGTTCGGCGTGATCCGGATCGATGCCGCCGGGCGCGTGCTCGGATTTCAGGAGAAGCCGGCCCGACCCGCCGAGATTCCAGGCCGGCCGGGATGGGCGTTGGCGAGCATGGGCAACTACTTCTTCCGCCGCGAGGTCCTCCAGAACCGCCTGGTGGCGGACTCCCGCGATCCGAAGTCGGCCCACGACTTCGGGCGCAACGTCATCCCCGGCATGTTGAAGGACGGGCTGCGGATCTTCACCTACGACTTCAGCACGAACGAGGTCCGCAACGCCGGGCCTGGGCAGAAGCCATACTGGCGTGACGTCGGCACGCTCGACAGCTTCTTCGACGTCAACATGGACATGCGGAAGCCCCTGCCTCCTGTGGACATGTACAATCGTCAGTGGAAGATCCGGAGCGCCCGGCGCGACTTCCCGCCCGCGCGTTTCGTCGGCAAGGGCGGGAGGGTCTGCGAGGTCATCGACTCCATGGTGTGCGAGGGGTCGATCATCACCGCAGCCCACCTCGAGAACGTGATGGCGGGCTACGACTGCTTCGTTCACGCCGGCTCCGAAATCCGGGACTCGGTCCTCCTCAGCGGCTGCAACGTCGGTGCGGGGGCACGCCTCGCGAAGGTCATGCTCGACAAGAATTGCAGCGTCGAGCCTGGGACCGTGATCGGCGAGGATCCGGATCTCGACGCCGCTCGCTTCCCCTTCGTGACCGAGACCGGCATATACGTGTTCCCCAAGGGGACGCACATTCCGCAAAAGGGGCCGATCGAACTCTCCGTCGACATGGTCGAGGCGCTACACCAGGACCCCGCGACGCGCGGGATCTTCGAAGCGAGCCTGGATAGCTTCATCGTCGCGGAGCGGGATCGGCACAGCCACGAGTCCGTCGGGCCGCGTTTCGACCGGTATGGTCGCCTGGCCGAACTGACCGGCGTGATCGAGGAGGCCCCCTGACCGCGCCGCTCCGCATCGTTCACGTCACCTCCGAGCTCACGCCCTGGTGTTCGACGGGCGGGCTCGGCGACGTCAGTGCTGCGCTCCCGCAAGCCCAGGCGGCAGCCGGCGACACGGTCGCCACTTTCGTGCCGCTGCACCGCGGGGCCGCCGTGGCGTTGCGAAACGCCGACATCGAACTCGAGGACACCGGCGTGACCGTCCCCGCGGTCGACCGGCGCGTGAAGCGCCCAGCCCACGTGCTGCGGCTGCCGTCGTCGAGTGGTGCGACGATCTACTTCGTCGACCATGCGGGCTACTTCGACCGCCCGGAACTCTACTCCTCGGGCGGAGGGCGCGACCTCTGCGACGAGCCGGCCCGCTACGCCATGTTGTCTCGCGCCGCGATCGCCGCGGCGCCCGCCCTGATGGACGCGCCGCCCGACGTTGTCCACGCGCACGACTGGCAGGCCGGACTGGCCCCGGTGATGATGCGCCGCGACGCCAGCGCGACATACGCCGAGTCCGCCGCAGCATTCACCATCCACAACCTCGCCTACCAGGGGACCTTCCCGAAGACCTGGGTGCCGACGCTCGGACTACACTGGGCGGACTTTCACCTCGACGCGTTCGAGCTCTACGATCAGGTCTGCTTCCTCAAGGCCGGCATCGCGTTCGCCGACGGCGTCACCACCGTCAGCCCGACCTACGCGGGTGAGATCACGACGCCGGAGCACGGCGAAGGGCTCGATGGCTTCCTCCGCGCCCACGGCGCTCGGCTCTCGGGCATCCTCAACGGCATCGACACCACGATCTGGGACCCTGCCACCGACCCTCACATCGCCGCTCACTACGACGCATCGGCGCTGGCCGGCAAGCAGCGGTGCCGGGAGGCGCTGCTGGAACGCTTCGGCCTCGAGGCTGAGGCCGAGGATCCCCTGTTCGGCGTCGTCTCGCGATTCGCGTGGCAGAAAGGGCTCGCCGTTCTCGCCGACATCGTGCCCGCGCTGGTCCGGCTCGGCGTCCGACTCATCGTGCTGGGTAGTGGAGACCCGGACCTCGCAGTGCGGTTCCAGGAGCTCGCCGTGCGCTTCCCGGACAACGTCGCGGTCTACGTCGGCTTCGAACCTCCGCTGTCGCACATGGTCGAGGCCGGTGCCGACGCGTTCCTCATGCCGAGCCGCTACGAGCCGTGCGGCCTGAACCAGATGTACTCGATGCGTTACGGCACGCTGCCGATCGTCCACGCGGTCGGGGGCCTGGCGGACACCGTCGTCGATGTCGGTACCGGCACGCCCGTTGCCGACGCGACGGGATTCTCGTTCGACGAGCTGACGCCAGCCGGGCTCCTCCTGGCGTGCCGGCGGGCGGTGCGGCTCTACCGCGAGAATCGGCGAGCTTGGAAGGCCGTGATGCTGGAGGGAATGCGGCGCGAGTTCGGGTGGGCGCCCGCGGCACAGGCCTATCGCGACGCGTACGTGCGAGCGCTCGCCGAGCGGCGGACTCCGCGGCGTGTCACCCGACGTCGCCTGCGTCCGACACCGCTGCCCTGAACGCCGATCGATGACCACCCCGCCCAACCAGCCCGGAGCCTGCCGCAGCGTCGATCTCGTCGGCATGGTCCATCTTCGCGCACTTCCGGGCGCGCCGGGCTACGGTGGAGATCTCGCTGGCGTGGCCGAGGCCGCCTTGAGAGATGCCGAGGCCCTGGTCGCCGGAGGGGTCGACGCGATAATGGTCGAGAACTTCGGTGACGCCCCGTTCTATCCCGATGCCGTTCCGCGGGAGACGATCGCGGCGGTCACCGCCGTGTCCACGGCGATTCGCGTCGCGGTGGACCGCCCGCTCGGAATCAACGTGCTGCGCAACGACGCGCTGGGTGCGCTGGCGGTCGCCGTCGCGACCGGGGCCTGCATGATCCGCGTGAACGTGCTCGCCGGGGCTCGAGTCACCGACCAGGGGCTGATCAGGGGCGATGCCCACCGGCTGCTCCGCCGTCGACGCGAGCTCGGCGCCGGAGACGTAGCGGTCTGGGCCGACCTCCGCGTGAAACACTCCGCTCCGCTCGGCGCGGAGCGGCCTCTGCTCGACGAACTACACGACCTGGTCGGTCGGTGCGGTGCCGACGCGGTCATCGTCAGCGGCGCGGCTACCGGCTCGGCTGTGGATGTCGGGGACCTCGAGCGGGTCGTCGCCGCCAGCTCGCGGCCCGTCTACGTCGGCAGCGGCGTCGACATCGACAACGCCGAGGCGCTGGCGACGGTGGCCGACGGGTTGATCGTCGGCACCTCGCTCAAGGAGGACGGCGACGTGTACGCCCCGGTCGACCGCGGGCGCGTCCGCCGCCTCGTGGCCGCGGTCCGTAGCGCGTCGCTCAGGGGGCGACCGTGAAGCTGCGACCCCAGCTTCCCCATTCGGCGGTCGTGACTCCGTTCAGGGTGCTCGACTCGTAGGACGACTGCCCTGCCTGGATCCGGATCTCGAAGCTCCCCCCGGCGTTGGAGAGCACGCCCGCATGGATCGCCGCGGTGCAGACGGCGGAGTCGTCGGAGTAGGTCCCCGTACCCCAGACCGTACCGCCGGAGGCACAGCCGGCCGGGCAGGTCACGCGGACGGCCGAGCCGGGGTCGCCGCCCAGGCTGGTGGCGGCGGTGTGACAGTCGACCGTGGGCGCGCCGCTGCCGCCGACGATGAAGCTCCGTCCCCAGGAGCCCCACTCCGAGGTGCTGACTCCGTTCGCCGTCGAGGAGACGTACTGGTCGGCACCGGGCGCGATCGTGATGTCGAATGTGCCGCCGGCCGCTCGGGAGATCGCGCCGGCGTGGACCGCGGCGGTGCAGATCGACGAGTCGTCGGAATAGGTCGTGGTGCCCCACACCGAACCGTCGGTGCAATTCGCCGGGCAGGTCACGGTGATCGTGGTACCGGGACCGCCCTCGAGGGTGTTTGCCGCCTGCCCGCAGGCGAGCGGGACGGCGGCGGCCGGGGCTGCGACGAATAGGGCCGCGATCATGAGTGCTGAGCGTGTGAGCCAGGTCATCGTTGTCTCTGGGTGTGAGTGGTCCGGTGCGGCCCACTCGAGGCGAGCCGGTGCCGGAAATGAGGGGTCACGTGTTGCGTCCGTCGCCGCCGTCCCGGATCGCCGGGTGGGCGCCGCTCGACAGTAGGATGAGGGGTCAGGAGCCGGTGGCGCGGCGGTCGATCAGCAATGACATCGCCGCCGGGGCGAGGCGAAGGACGACCTTGGGATCGTTCATCGCCTTCGCCAGCAGCACGACACCTTCGGCGTAGGCCACGATCGCGGTTGCGCAGTATTCGGGCTCGGGCAAGGCGACCTCGCCGCGCGCGTCCGCCTCGCGCAGGGCCTCGGACACCCGTTCGGCGAACGCGTCCAGCGCCGAGCGGGCCGCTTTCGCGAAGGGCGCCGTCCTCGTCGTTGGACTGGGCCAGGGAGCCGATCAGGCTGCCCGGCACCTGACCGTCTTGCGCAAAGAGACGCGTCTGCTCGCCGTGCAGGAGGGCGAACATCCGTTGAATCTGTCCGCGGACCGGAAGTGTCCCCTCGAACGCACGGTCCAGGAATGCGCTCCTGTCTTCCGCGAGGAGCCGAACGACCTCGAGCGCGAGATCGCGCTTCGAAGGAAAGAAGTGATAGAAGCTGCCCTTCTTCACCCCCGCCGTCCGGCAGATCTGCGCGACACCGATAGACGCGTATCCGTTCGCCCGAAAGAGGGCGGTCGCGGTCGCGAGGATCCGTTCGCGGGCGTCGCTGCTCCGTCCCATGCGTCGACATCGTAGGTTGGTGCGGAAGCGCCATTGTGCCCCCACGTCGGCGCGGGCGCCAGTGTTCGGGCTCGCGAGCGGCACCCACGCGTCCGGGACGACACTCAGTCGGTGGCAACCCCCACCAGACTCGCGCCGATGCCCGTGATCGGGATCCCGATGGACGCAGCGTCCGGCTCGCCGTCGCCGTCGGTGTCGATGTCGTTCTGGACCAGGAGCTCCAACAAGCTCGCGACCGCATCCCGATCGATCGGAAGCGAGTCCGCGGGCAGGGCGTCGAGCGCCTCGAGCAGGGCCGCCTTCGACACCGCGCCGCCGAGCACGCCCGTGAGCCCGGTCACAGCATCGCCATCCATCGCCAGCGTACCCTCGAAGCGGACGTCGAACAGGATGATCGAGAGCGTCGCGCCTTCGCCGAATGGCACCTCGAACGGGAAGACCGTCCCCGGGCCGCCGGCGGTCACGTTCAGGCCGCTGCGTGTGGCCGGGAGGCGCACGACCGGCTCACAGGTCTCGGGATCGTACGACCCCGGGTCCGCGACGTACCGACACTCCTCGGCTTGGAAATCGCAGCCGGAGTCATCTGGGGAAAGATCTGCCTGCACGAACGAGAACTCGAACGGATTCAGCGAGATGTCGTCTATGTCGAGAATCAACATCATGGAGCCGTCGGCAACGGCTCCGGCCAGGGAGTCGTTCGCGAACGGGCCGATGACGCCGAGGGCATTGTGCCGGCCCCCGGAGCAGTCGGCCGCGGGCGCGCACGTGGACGGATCGGCGTCCAGGTCGAGCGCCTCACCCGGGTGACCGCCCGACCCGATCCGCAGCGAAGTGAGCTTGAGCGCCTGCAGCCCGAAGGTCGGGTCGCACACGCACTCCGAGCGGCCCGCCTCGCAAATGCCGGCTCGGCAGACGTCGTCGATCGTACAGGCCACACCGTCGTCGCATGGGGTGTCGTCGAGGGGCTCGAACGTGCATCCCGTCTCTTCGTCACAGGAGTCCGCAGTGCATGGGTTGCTGTCCACGCACTCCTCCTCCCGGCCGACGCAGGCGCGGTCGGCGCACGTGTCGGACGTCGTACACGCGTTCCCGTCGTCGCAGCGGGCGGTGTTCGACTCGGTGCTGCAGCTGCCGTCCGCGGGGTTGCAGATATCGGTGGTGCACGGGTCGAGGTCGTCGCAGATCGAGACGGTACCCGAGCAGCAGGGATTCAGGTTGGGCAGGTAGACGCAGCCGGCGATGTCGTCGCAGACGTCGATCGTGCACGTGTTTCCGTCCTCGCAGTTGGTCGGACCCCCGGCGACGCAGGTGCCGTCGGCGCAGACGTCGTCGGTCGTGCAGGCGTCACCGTCTTCGCACGGGCTCGCGTTGGGGGTGCTCGAGCAGCCGAGCTCCGGGTCGCACGTGTCGTCG